>Ga0224512_10000970_pt1 | contig 28891 bp, 27 predicted proteins | sample SF_May12_sed_USG_4_FD_169103 | JGI IMG/M metagenome (GOLD analysis project Ga0224512, IMG submission 169103) | Sediment microbial communities from San Francisco Bay, California, United States - SF_May12_sed_USGS_13 | ecosystem: Environmental > Aquatic > Marine > Sediment | place: USA... | reverse complement strand
CGCGATGGCGCGCTACTGATCGAAGCCGGCCCTGATGGCCCGACCCGGATCACGCCCTACCGCGCCATTCGCCGGCGCTACTGGCAGACGCCGCTCGACGCGGACGCGATTCCGCTACCCCAGCAATTGTGAACGGCCAATGAAATCGCGGGTCGAGGCGCGGTAGCCGGCTGGCGCGTCAGCCGGACGGCACCTTCGCTCACGCCTGCTCTGCTCAGAAGGCCAGCAGCCCAGTAAGGCTGAGAAAGATGAGCAGGATCACAACTGGCGAGATGTAGCGCACCGTGAAGTGCCATACCCGGAATAACCGCCGACCGCCGGCGAGCTCCTCGCGTGCGTGCGCGCTTTTGAGAACCCAGCCCGCGAACGCGACAATCATCAGGCCACCGAGCGGCAGCATGATATTGCTCGTGAGGTAGTCGAAGAGATCGAACAGCCCGAGGCCGAACAGCTTGACATCCTGCCAGGCATTGAACGAAAGCGCGACTGCGATTCCCATCAGCCAGATAATTCCCCCGATCAAGGCGCTTGCCTGTCCACGGGTAAGACGCGTCTGCTCCGCGCACCAGGATACGCCGGGCTCAGCGATGGAGATCGCAGATGTCCACGCGGCAAACACGATCAGCAGGAAGAACAGGAAACCGATGACGGTGCCGCCGGGAATATTGCCGAAGGCGATTGGCAGCGTATGCATGACCAGGCCAGGACCCACGGCCGGCGTCATGCCGTGCCCAAATACAATCGCGAAGACAGCCAATCCCGCCAGTATCGCGAACGCGGTGTCTGCGACGGCCACGTAGAACGCGGTATGGGCGATGGAGACGTCACGCCGGAGATAGGAGCCGTATGCCATCATGGCGCCCATGCCGACGCTGAGTGTGAAGAACGCCTGCCCCATCGCGGCCAGGATCACGTCGGGCGTGAGCTTGGAGAAGTCGGCCTCGAACATGAAGGTGGCGGCGCGCGACATGTCGCCCCGCACGATGCCGTAACCGAGCAGCATAAAAAGAATGATGATCAGGGCCGGCATCAGAACGCGATTGGCCGCTTCCAGGCCCCGCTGCACGCCGCGCGCGACGACGGCCATCGTCATGAGCATGAAGAGCGTGTGCCAGAGCGAAAGGCGCAGCCCATCGGAAAGAAGGCCCTTGAAGGCGCCGCTCGCTTCCTGTGCCCCGATCGCATCAAACGCCCCACTGCTGGCCCGGACCAGGTAATCGAGCATCCATCCGGCAACGACGCTGTAGTAGGAGAGGATGATCGCGCCAGCCACGATCCCCGCGATGCCCACGAAGCGCCACTTCGCGGATGCCCGTGCTTCGCGCGCGAGCAGCCTCATCGCCATGGCGGGATTGCGCTGGGCGCGGCGTCCAAGCAGGATCTCGGCCATCATGACGGGAAGACCCACGATCGCGATGCACGCCAGATAGACGAGAACGAACGCGCCGCCGCCGTTCTCGCCCGCCATGTACGGGAACTTCCAGATGTTGCCGAGGCCCACGGCGGAACCCGCCGCGGCCAGCACGAATGCCCAGCGGCCGGTCCAGTGACCGCGCCGGCGCAGATCGGGATCCATGGGAGCGGTGGCAGGCGGGCTCATGTTCCTTTTTTTCTCGTGGCGGTCTTATCGCTCGAGCCGGGGCGGCCAATCTGGCCGTATCGGAAGCAAAGGATCAGGTGATCGTTGACCATGCCGGTTGCCTGCATGAAAGCGTAACAGATTGTGAAGCATCCGCGCCCATGGGCAACGTCCCTGTTTCGGCTTCACTCGGCCCGCCACCTCAGATCGAGCGTCAGGGTCGGATTGGGGCCTTCCCGGTACGCGGTGGGTGCAATGCGCTGCCCCTCGGGGCCGCGGGCCTCGAAGCGTTCGGCGCGCCGTGTCGCCGCCTCGCGCGCGTCCGCGGGCCGCCGCTCGTAATCTCCGCCATCGGGGCGAGCCAAATGATACCGGCAACCTGCGACGATCGAGCCACTGCCTGCTTCCACGACGTCGAACACCAGGGGTGTATGCGCCCGGATCGTCGGATGGAGCATCTGGCTGAGATTCCAGGCCCTGAACCGGACTCCGCCTACAGACTCGCCCCGCTCGCCCGTCGGCTGAAGGGGCAGACGCCGGCCATTGCAAGCGATCCAGTGACGCGCCAGATCCAGTCCTCGTGCCATCACCTGGATTCGCTCCAAAGACGAGTCGACCGGACGCGAGCTTGCTCCCGACGCAGCCTGCTCACCAAGGGCCAGCCAGGGTTCCAGCGCCTGCCGCAACTCGATCTCGATAGCGTCGTGTCGCACCGAGCCGATGAGGGGAAAACGAAACTCGAAAAACGGCATGAACCAGTTTGGATCAAAGCGGCAACCTGCTGCGGCGAGTTCATGCAACACTTCGCGCAAATCGGCGTTCAGGAAGTGGGGCAGCATGAAGCGGTCGTGTAATGCGCCGCCCCACCGTCTGAACTCGCCCCGGTAGGGCGTTTTCCAGAAACGCGCAACGAGAGCGCGAACGAGGAGAGAGTGGATCATTCCCATCCGCCAGTCGGGAGGCATCTCGAAGGCGCGAAGCTCGAGAACGCCAAGCTGCCCGCCGGGCGAGCCGGGAGCGAAGAGCTTGTCGATGCAGAACTCGGCGCGATGCGCGTTGCCCGTCACGTCCACGAGAAGATGCCGCAGCAGTCCGTCGATGATTCGCGGCTCAAGCATGGCTCCGACCGGTTGGCGGGCGGCGTCCAGCTGCTGAAACGCAATCGCGAGCTCGCAGAGCAGGTCGTCGCGAGCCTCGTCGATGCGAGGCGCCTGGCTCGTCGGCCCGACGAAGAGTCCCGAGAACATATAGGACAGGGCTGGATGGTGCTGCCAGTAGGTCAAAAGGCTTTGCAGCAGGTCCGGCCGTTTCAGAAACGGGCTTTCCGCCCACGATGGACTGCCTAGCGTCACGTGATTGCCGCCCCCGGTTGCCAGCGGTCTGCCGTCGAACGAATACTTGACGGTGGTGAGGCCGACGGCACGAGCTTCTTCGTCGAGTACCCGCGTGTTGGACGCGAGCTCGGACCATGACGCGGCCGGAGGAAGGTTGACTTCGATGACGCCCGGGTCCGGCGTGATTCGTAGCACGTTGAGCCGCGGATCCGCGGGCGGATCGAAGCCTTCGACGCATACGGGAAGCCGGTGCGAGGCAGCAGCGCGTTCTACTGCCCCGAGCAGTGCTATGTAGTCGTCCAGTTCCTCCAGCGGTGGCATGAACACGTGCAGCACGCCAGCGCGCGGCTCGATGCAAAGCGCAGTGCGCACCACCTGGTCTGCGGCGGCCTCGGGCAGCGTGTCCAGAGGCAGCCGGTAGCCCGAGGGTGACGACCCGGGGATTAGATAAAGACGCGCACGATTGAGCGGCCAGCGGCTGCTGATCCAGCGATGCTTTCCCGGTTTCCCCGGGCGAAGTGGTAGCGCAAGGCCCGCAGGCTGGGCGAGATCGCCGTGCAAGAGCCGCGCCAGGCGTGCGCGTTCTCCGGCGTCGCGCAAGTCGTGCTGCAACGGGTCGACGTCCACTGGAAGCCGGCTGGCTTCGTGAATGACGGGCCAGGGATCCTCGAACGCCGGAATGATGAAATCGGGGGAGAGTCCTGTCCCTGCGGCGATTGCCTCGACCAACCCGCGCGCCTGTTCAAGCCCGAATCCGCAATCACGCATGCCATCGGCAGCGAGCGAATCGTCGCTCCAGAGCGCAACGCCGTCTTTGCGCCAGAAGACGCCGAGCGACCAGCGCGGCAGGGCTTCACCCGGGTACCACTTGCCCTGGCCATAGTGGAGCAGCGCGCCCGGTGCGAACCGCGGCGCCAGGCGCCGTAGCAGCTTTTCCGCGAGTCGGCGTTTGCCAGGTCCGATGGCCGTCGTGTTCCACTCGGGCGCGTCCGGATTGGCGAGCGAAATGAAGGTCGGCTCGCCGCCTTGCATGAGACGCGTATCGAGCGCTTCCAAGTTTGCATCGACGCGCAGACCAAGGGCGTCGATTGCCCGCCAGTCTTCGTCGCTCACGGACACCAGCATGGGTTGCCCTTACAGGCGCCGCACGGACATCGACACGTCAAGCTGCGCGCCTGAGGACTCGACTGAGCCGGTCAAGGCGGCGGCAAGCTCGTAGGAGCTGCTGCGAGCGAGAGGGATGTGGCCTTCCGCTGCCAGCAAACCCGAGGTGGGATCGAGACCGATCCAGCCCGCGCCGGGCACGTAGGCCTCGCACCAGGCGTGCAAATCGGCCTGATCGGCCTTCGGCGCGTCAGGATTTGCACTGGCGAGCTGGATAAGGTAGCCCGACACGAACCGCGCCGCCAGGCCAAGATGGCGTAGCGCTTGCACGAGCAGCCAGCTCACGTCACGGCACGAGCCCCGGCGTTGCTGCAGAGTGTCGTCGCAGGGCTGCACGCCGTGCTCCATGCGCGTGACATAGGCGATGTCCCGGTGCAGGCGCCGGTTGGCACGCACGAGAAACTCAGCAGTGCTGCTGGCGTCGGCACGCGCTTCCCGTCTGATCTCGTCCGCCCAGCGCACAAGCAGCGCGCCATTCTCTGCTGGTGGCGTGAAGGGCGCGAGCTCACGGGCCACCGCCGCCGGGTGGGCGAAGGGGTAGCGCTCGGCGTAGGGCTCCACCAAAAAATCAAACGGATTGAATGGCACCAGATCGGCGGTGAGGTCGACTGAGATCTCGAGAAACTCGGCCGGCTCCTGAAACCAGACGCGTGCAACATGGTTGCCAGCGGCATCGTGGACCCAGCGCATCACGTGGTCCAGCGGCCGCACGGACAGCCCGTACGAGAGCACGGGAGTGCGGCAGAGCGGAGCAGGCCGCAGCCGGATTTCATGCGGGCCCAGCCGTACTGCACGTTCGTATCGGTAGCACGTCTGATGCCGCAGTGCGACACGCGTCGTCACGCTGTGGGACTCCCGGTTGCCAGTAAAATTGCGCGCCTAGGCTTGCACTCCCACGTCCCAATCGGGATTGGGCAGCTGCGCGAAGACCTTGCGCAGGCCCTCGCCCCACTGCTGGTGGATCATATTGAAGTACGGGTCTGCTTCCTCGATGCGGCGCTGCATCCCCAGTCTGAGGCTGTCGCGGTTATAGATCTGAAGGTCGATGGGCAGACCCACCGAGATATTGCTGCGCATGGTCGAGTCGAACGAGACCAGGATGCACTTCGTGGCCTCGAGCAGCCCTGTGCTCGGCTTGATGACGCGGTCAATGACCGGCTTGCCGTACTTGCTTTCCCCCATCTGGAAGTAGGGCGTTTCGCCCGTGGCTTCGATGAAATTTCCCTCACTGTAGACTTGGAAAAGGCGCTGAGGCTCCCCCAAGATCTGGCCGCCGACGATAAACGAGGCGCTGGCATCGACTTTGCCTTGCTGCAGGTAATCGCCATCCCGGCGTTGCACTCCCCGCAGCGCCGCTCCCACCAGCTCCGCCACTTCGAACATCGAGTCGACGTTCATCAGTGTCTTGGGTGTGTCTGGACTGCGTACGTGGTGGTCGAGCGAGCTGATCGTGCTTTGCGTGACCGACAGATTTCCCGAGCTCAGAATCACGATGACGCGCGCGCCCTCGGAGGCGAACACACGCATCTTGCGGTAGCTCGAGACGTGGTCAACGCCGGCGTTCGTTCGTGAGTCGGATGCAAATACCATGCCGACGTCGAGCAAGGCGGCAACGCAGTAGGTCATTGTCGAAGCAAGGTCTTCCGGGAAATGGGCGCGAGCTTAGAGGATGTGACCGGCATTGACAAGCTCAGTGCGAAGCCACCTGCGCCTGGGCGTAGACCGGCACGAGGAAATGCTGGTTGATTTCATTATCGAGGGAGTGCAGCTTGTCGAGTACATCCATGAGGTACTCATGAAGCCCAAAGGTGATGATTTTGTCTGCGCGTCCGTAATGCAGTTGCGCGTGGAGCTCGCCGGCGAGACGCTCGGGCTCCAGTGAAGAGGCATCAGCGAGATCCGAAAGAATGTTGTAGATCTCGTTCATGCAAACATGCAGGGAGCGCGGCACGTCATCGCGCAGCACCAGCAGCTCAATCACCCGCATCGGGGTGATGACGTCGCGGTAGATCTTGCGGTACGCGTCGAAGGCGCTGACCGAACGCAGTAGCGCGCCCCACTGATAGTAGTCGACCGCGCCGCCGACGGCACTAACGCTCGGCAGCAGCGTGTGGTACTTCACGTCGAGGATGCGCGCAGTGTTGTCAGCGCGCTCGATGAAAGTACCCAGGCGCATGAAATGGTAGCCCTCGTCGCGCAGCATGGTGCCGATTGTCACACCGCGAAACTGGTGCGATTGCATCTTGATGTAGTCGAAGAACTCACTCATGCCTTCGGCCGCGATCGACTCGAAACTTCGTGTGTGCAGGGTGAGCCACAGCGCGTTGAGATCTTCGTACATCTCAGACGTGATGGCGCCGCGCACGGTGCGCGCGTTCTCGCGCGCCGAGTGAATACACGAGTAGATGCTGGAAGAATTCAACGGGTCGAGCACCATGAAGCGCAGTACCTGGTTAGGCGAAAGCGCGCCCGGGTAGCGCTCGTAGTAGGTCTTCGCGAGTCCGCTGATCACGAGCGGAAGTGCCCAAGGCTCGGCCCAACCCTGGCCCGAGTCGAGCACGCGATAGGGCAGCAGGGACATGCGGTAGGTCACGTCGAGCATGCGCGCCGTATTCTCTGCGCGCTCGACGTGGCGTGAAACCCAGTAGAGGCTGTTGGCGACCCGGCTCAGCATGGCAGTCCAAGGCAGAAGGATGAAGGATGAAGGATGAAGGATGAATAGGGTCACGATGCGCGGCCGGGCGCCGCGCAGGTTTTCCGTCCGTCTTCTGCCTTCATCCTTACGTCTCCAGGACCCAGGTGTCCTTGGTACCGCCGCCCTGGGATGAGTTCACGACGAGCGATCCTTCACGCAATGCTACGCGCGTGAGCGCCCCCGGCACCATGGTGATGGCCTTGCCGGCGAGGACGTAGGGCCGGAGGTCCACGTGACGCGCGGCGATGCTCGAGCCGCAAAAGGTGGGGCAGGTCGATAGCGCAAGGGTCGGTTGCGCGATGTAGTTCGCGGGATTGGCCTCGATGCGTTCACGAAACGATGCGATCTGCTCGCGCGAGGACGCCGGGCCGACCAGCATACCATAGCCCCCCGAGCCCTGGACTTCCTTGACGACCAGTTCAGGGAGACGGGACAGGACATGCTTGAGGTCGTCGGGCTTGCGCAGTTGCCAGGTCGGGACGTTCTGCAGGATCGGCTCCTCGCCAAGATAGAAACGAATCATTTCGGGCACGTAGATGTAAGTCGACTTGTCGTCGGCTAACCCGGTCCCGATCGCATTGGCCAACGTTACATTGCCGGCGCGGTAGGCCGCGAACAGACCGGCGACGCCGAGCACCGAATCGGGACGGAAGGCGAGCGGATCGAGAAAGTCGTCATCGATTCGGCGGTAGATGACGTCGACCCGCTGGGGTCCGCGGGTGGTACGCAGGTAGACATGCTGATCCGCCACGAACAGATCCTGACCCTCGACCAGTTCGACACCCATCTGCTGGGCCAAGAACGCATGCTCGAAGTACGCGCTGTTGTAGGGGCCTGGCGTGAGCACCACCACTACCGGGTCGGTCCTGCCGCCGGGCGAGACCGAGCGCAGGTTTTCCAGCAGCAGATTGGTGTAGTGATCGATCGGCGCCACGGACATGCGCGCGAACAACTCGGGGAAGAGCCGCATCATCATATTGCGGTTCTCGAGCATGTAGGAGACCCCGGACGGTGTGCGCAGGTTGTCCTCGAGCACGGAGAACTCATCGCTGCCGGTCTGAACGACATCAACGCCGGCTACCTGGACGTAGACATCGCCTGGAACGGCGAAGTCGCGCATTTCGGGGCGATAAAGACTGTTGCCCATCACATACTCTGCGGGCACGATGCCGGCGCGCACGATGTTCTGATTGTGGTAGATATCGCGCAGGAACGCGTTCAGCGCGCGCACGCGCTGGCACGCTCCGTCATGGATCTTCGACCAGGCCGCGGCGTCGAAAATGCGCGGGATGATGTCGAAGGGAATCGCGCGCTCGACGCCGGTCTCGTCGCCATAGACCGCGAACGTGATGCCGAGCCGCGTGTAGAGCGTATCGGCTTCGCGCTGTTTCTGCAGTAAATACTCGACTGGCTTGTCCTCGAGCCACTCGGCGTAAGCGGCATAGTGGGCCCGGACCAAACCGTCGGCCTGGTACATGTCGTTGTAGAATGCGGGCTTCGCCACGCTGGTTTTGTGATCCATGTTTTACTGCTCGAAGCAACTCCTGTACCACGCTCCTGTCGAGCGAGCAGACTTCAAGACCCCGGCGTTGGTCGTGTGGCTCGTCGCCCAGATCATTTGGCTGGAAGCTTAAACGTTGGCGCACCAAGAATGGCCGCCCGCTTGAACCCCTGCCCGATTATGGTGCGAACCAGGCTCCCGCGCCAGTTTAGGCCGAAGCGGCGCGGGGAAGAAATCAGCCGGGGGGTGCGGACGATCTACGTGTAATCGCCAAGGAATATGAAGGCAACGCATCTGGAACTGATAACGCCAGGCGACACCGACCTGTGCGGAACATGGCTATCGAAAATCGAGCGGCGCGTCGCACCGCCGGATTTCGAAGTACTGCGCGTCGCCGTGCGTTTCGCAAGCGAACAACTGGAGAGTCATGCGCTGCCGAGCGGCGAGCCCGCGCTCGCCCACGCCATCGGGGCCGCGGGCGTCCTGCTGGACCTGCGCCTCGATGCCGAGGCGCTGGTGGCCTCGGTTCTCGCGCCCGTTGCCACCCGCGTGCCGGAGCGGGGGGCAGTCATCCGCGAGCGCTTTGGCGCGGCGGTGGCCGATCTGGTGGACGGCGTTGTCCGGATGGCACACTTGGGCGCCCTTTCCATACGGCAGCCGGTGGAGCCCAAGCCGGAGCAGCACGCAGCGCAGCTGGAGGCGCTGCGCAAGATGCTGCTCGCGATGGTGCAGGACGTCCGGGTGGTCCTGGTGAAACTCGCGGATCATGTTCAGGATCTGCGCTTTCTCGCGCGGCAAGAGCCGAGCGATATGCGGCGCGAGAGGGCGCGGCTCACGCACGACCTGTTTGCCCCGCTCGCCAGCCGTCTGGGGGTGTGGCAGACGAAGTGGGAAATGGAGGATCTCTCGCTCCGCATCCTCGAGCCCGAGACCTACAGGACCATCGCGCGCTGGCTGCACGAGAAGCGCGTCGACCGCGAACGCTACATCGAGAACCTTATCGCGCAACTCAAAGGCGAGCTGGCGCGCGCCGGCATCGTGGCCGAGGTCACTGGCCGGCCAAAGCACATCTACAGCATTTATAAGAAGATGCAGCGCAAGAACATGGATTTCGAGACACTCTACGACGTGCGTGCCGTGCGGGTGCTGGTCAATGACGTCAAGGATTGCTATGCGGCCTTGGGTCTCACGCACAATCTGTGGACCCCGATTCCCGGGGAGTTCGACGATTACATCGCCAAACCGAAGAGTAACCAGTACCGGTCCCTGCATACGGCCGTGATCGGAGTGGAAGGAAAAGCCGTGGAAGTCCAGATCCGCACGCACGAGATGCACCAGCACTCCGAGCTGGGGGTCGCGGCCCATTGGCGCTACAAGGAAGGCGCGCGCGGAGATCGTGGCTTCGACGAGAAGCTCGCATGGCTGCGCCAGATCCTGGAATGGAAGGACGAGGTGCATGATGCCGGGGAACTGGCAGAGCAATTCCGCACCGGTCTGTTCGAGCACACGATCTACGTGCTCACGCCGCAGGGCAGGGTAATCGACCTGCCGCGACGGGCGACGCCGGTCGACTTCGCTTATCACGTGCACAGCGACCTCGGCCACCGCTGCCGCGGCGCGAAGGTCGATGGCGTCATGGTACCGCTCAATACGCCGCTCGCCAACGGGCAGCAGGTTGAAATACTTCCGGCCAAGCAGGGCGGGCCGAGCCGCGATTGGCTCAACCCGGCGCTCGGCTACGTGAAGAGCGCAGGCGTGCGAAGCAAGATCAGGCAGTGGTTCAATCGCCAGAATATTGCGGCTGCCATGACGCAGGGCCGGGCGGTCGTGGAGAAAGAGCTGCAGCGCCAAGGCATGACGAGCCTCAGCGTCGAGAAGCTGGCTGCGCAACTCGGATATTCCCGGGCCGATGATTTTCTCGCTGATGTCGGACGGGGAGAGATCCGGCATCGGCAGTTGCAGGATGCCGTGCGTGCGTTGAATCCCCGCGCCGAGGTGCAACCGCCCGAGAATGCGATTCCGCTGGCCGTGCCCCGGCGCGGGGACGCGTCCGCCAACCGGGGCGGGATTCTGGTCGTCGGGGTCGACCGCCTGCTCACCGTTCCGGCGCGCTGCTGCAAACCGGTCCCACCGGAGCCGATCCTCGGTTTTGTGACACGCGGGCGGGGTGTGAGCGTGCACCGTGCGAGCTGTTCCAATGTCGCACGCCTCGATCGGGCCAGAGTGGTGCCGGCGCAATGGAGCGGCGCCGCTGGATCGGCGTTCGCCGTGGATATAGAGATCGAGGCCGCAAGCCGTTCCAGCCTGGCGCGCGAGATCTCGGAGGCGCTGGCGCGCGAGAAAATCCGCGTCCTGGCGACCCGTCTGGCGGCGAGCGAGACGGCGACGCGCATGCGCATTACACTGGAGGTTGGCGATCTCGGTCAGCTGCGACGCGTCCTGCTTCAGCTCCAGGACGTGCCGGGCGTGGCGCGGGCCGGCCGCCGCTGAGCAGCGCATAAGGAGGATGGGAATGGACACCTACGAATCATTACGCGCGTCGCTTGCGAATGCATTTTCCCAGCTGGGTGCGCAACTCGGTGAGTATGCACCCAAGCTGCTCGGAGCGGCGCTGCTGCTGCTCGTCGGATGGCTCATCGCACGGCTGCTGCGCGGCCTGGCAGTGAAGTTGATGCGCGTGCTCGAGCTCGTGCTGCACCGCCTCTGGCGCGGGCCTGTGGGCAGGGCGTCAGCGCTGCCTTCCGCATCGACAGAGATCGTGGGCAGCATCCTGTTCTGGGTGGTGATCGTATTTTTCGCGGCTGCTGCCGCGCACGTCCTGGGGCTCGATGCATTCTCGTCCTGGTTAAAGGACGTGATGACATACCTGCCCACTTTGGTGGCGGGACTGCTCATCATTCTGGCCGGCGTCCTGCTGTCGGGATTCGCGCGCGACCTCACGGTGGCGGGGCTTGCCGCGCTGCCCGATACCCAGCGGTTGCAAATCGGTCGGATCGTGCAGGGTGCGATACTGGTCACCGCCGCAGTCATGGGCGCCGACCAGATCGGCATCGAGATCACGTTCCTGGTCGTGCTTGCCGCCGTGACGGCGAGCGCCATAATCGGAGGTGTGGCGCTGGCGGTCAGCCTTGGGGCGAGGAACTATGTGGCCAACCTGATCGGCGCGCATTACCTGCGTCACGCGTTCGAGCCGGGCCAGCGAGTGAGAATTGGCGCCACAGAGGGCATAATTCTCGAGCTGACCGCGGTTTCGGTAGTGCTCGAGACGGAGCAGGGTCGCGCAAACATTCCTGCGAAAGTCTACAACGAAGAGACGATCTTGCTGCTCTCCCCAAAGGGCGCCGATGCGTGAAGTGAACGGGCTATCCGCCGCATTTGTCGAGGGGCACCCGGCGGAGGCGGCGCGGGTCCTCGAGGGTCTCTCTCCTGCGGATGGCGCTGAGTTTCTGGCGGCGGTGGCGCCGTCTCTAGCGCTGCCAGTGCTGCGACACCTTGGGCCGGCGTTTAGCGCCAAAGTTTTCGGGCGGCTGGAGGATGATCAGGTCAGCGCGTTGCTCCAGCCGATGGGACCGCAGGAAGTGTCTCGATTGCTTCAGCACGTGTCGCTCGAGCGGCAGACCCGGTTGCTCATGCGGCTGCCAGTCGCGACGGCGGTTGCCGTGCGGATGCTGATCGGCTATCCCAAGGGCACCTGTGGCGCCAGCATGGATCCCTCGCCCCTCGTGCTCTCCCCGGAGGCCACCGTCGCAGATGCGCTGGTGCAGGTGCGGCAGTTCGAGGGCGAGCTGGGCGATTGCGCCTTCGTATGCGAATCCCAGCGTCGTCTCGTCGGCGTGCTCGGTGTGGCCGAACTGGTGCGTGCCGCGCCGCGCGCGGCGGTGGCGAGCGTCATGCGAACGCCGGAATACACCGTTTCCGCGCTTTCTTCGGTCGGGTCTATAGCGCGATACCAGGGATGGGAAACGTTTCATGTTCTGCCGGTGGTCGAGCGGGAGAACCGACTTGTCGGAGCCGTACATCGGCGCATGCTCACGAAGCAGCTTTCCGACATGATGGCGAAGGCCGACCTGCCCCTCGCAGCGGGAGCGGCTGGTGTCTACTGGCAGACGCTTGCTGCGCTAACGGAAGGTGTCGTCAGGGCGCTACCGCCGGTGTCGGCAATGGGCAAGACCAGGAGGAATAATGAGCGCTGAATCGGTGGTGGTCGCTTTGGAGAAACGCTATCTGCAGGATTTTCCGCGAGAGGCGGCGCGCAAGCTGGAGCGGCTTCCCGCCGCGCAGGCTGCGCAGGCGATCGAAAACCAGCCGCCGGAGCTGGTCCTGCCTGTCTTCGAGCAGCTTGCAGCGGACGTCCAGGAGCGCCTGATCGAACGGCTGCCCGAGGCGATGGTCGGGCGTCTCTTCACCGACATGGATTCGCCTCTCGCAGCGGAACTGCTGCTTGCGCTCGAAGCGGGGGAGCGCAGTCGATGGCTGGCGAGGATGGAACCGACGGCGAGAAAGCTCGTTGAAGGCCTCATGGCCTATCCCCCCGATACCGCTGGGCGGCTCATGGATCCGCGGGTGACGAGTTTCAGAGGTGACATGACCGCTGGGGACGCGATCGAGCGTATGCGCAGCTTCAGAAAGAACCGCGCGATGCGCGAGTTGTTCCTGGTGGATAACGACGGAGTCTTGTCTGGACGCCTCGAGATCCAGGACCTGGCACTGGCGCCATCGGACCAGCTGCTAAGCCAGCTGGCACGACCCGTAACGGCAGCCGTGCTCGATGCCGCGCTCAAGGAAGAGGTCGTGGAGAAAATCGAGCAGCAGCGCGTGCCCGCACTGCCCGTGGTGAGCGTGACGGGCCGCCTCGTCGGCGTTATCCATCAGGCCGCGCTGCTCACGGCCGTCCAAGAGGATGCCACCCTCGATATCCAGACCATGGTGGGTGCCAGCAAGGACGAGCGCGCGTTATCGCACACCTGGTTCGCGGTGATCAAGCGGCTGCCCTGGTTACAGATCAATCTTGCGACCGCTTTTCTCGCGGCCGCGGTGGTCGGCTTGTTCGAGACCACGATCGCCAAGTTCACGGCGCTTGCGGTCCTGCTCCCGGTCGTCGCCGGCCAATCCGGCAACGCGGGCGCGCAGGCGCTGGCCGTCACAATGCGCGGGTTGGCGTTGCGTGAAATCAGCGCGCGGCATCTGCTTCGCGTCGTATTCAAGGAAATCAACGTCGGACTGCTCAACGGTCTTGCCGTTGCCGCCGTGTGCTCGCTGGGGGTCTGGGTGTGGAGCGGATCTTTTGGTCTAGTTGTCGTTATCGCATCTGCGATGGTGATAGCAATGGTTGCAGCCGGATTTTCCGGTGCCGCGATTCCGATCGTGCTGAACCGCATGGGCTTCGATCCCGCGCAGTCGAGTTCCATCGTGCTCACCACCGTAACGGACGTCGTCGGCTTTTTCTCTTTCTTGGGCATTGCCACGTGGCTTCAGGCGTGGCTCTAGAAGCAATGTTAAATGTTGAATGATGAATTAAATTCGCGTGCGTTTCGCTCATCCTTCGCGCCAATCATTCCGCAGGGCGCCTTAATCCGTAAACGTAAGCTGAAGTCCGGCCACCGGTAGCCCGCTGTACTCTGAGGACCAGGTTTCGCCGGGCCGAATCGGCAGCGCCGCGGTGAGTGTTCCGGTCGTGATGACTTCACCAGCAGCCAGCGGCGTGAATCGCTTCGGTATCCAAACGCTGTCCTCCCCGCTTATCGGTAGCGTTCCGGTCACTGGTCACTGGTAACCGAGGTGTTAGAGGGCGCAGCGAAAGCCGATATTGTGATGGCCCGAGGCCGGGTTGCGCGACAGATTGCGACCGCGCTGGGTTACGGTGATCTCATCGACCCCGGAGTCATGGCCTCCACCGCGGGTGGCGCGCACAGGTCCCGGCGCCAGGTCTTCGCGCCCATCCTTGGCATCATAGGGATAGGAGCGGTACGCGCTGGAGACCCATTCCCAGGCATTGCCCGACAGATCCTGCACGTCATAGAAGCTTGCGCCCTCCGGAAAGCGATCGACCGGCGCCGTTTCGTTGTATTCCGCGTTGTGCTGCGCGCGGGTGCGATCGGGCGGGGCGTTACCCCACGGGTATTTTCTCGCGTCGGTTCCGCGCGCCGCCTTTTCCCATTCCGCCTCGGTCGGCAGTCGCTTGCCGCGCCAGGCGCAATAATCACGCGCCCCGGCCCAGGAGACCTCGACGACCGGATGCTGTTCGAAACCGGCGTGCGCAGCCCAGCGGGCGCCGACTTGGCGGATGCGCGCATCCGGATCCCGAACATCGAAGAGACGTTCGCCATTCGCATTGAATGGACCAACCGCGTGCAGGAACACCGCAAACTGGGCGTTGGTAACGGGATAGCGATCAATGCTAAAGGCAGGCAGCGTGACGTGATGCTCGGGTTGCTCGTCCGCCGCGCCGTTGTTGTTGCCCATGGTGAATGCTCCAGCCGGGATATCCACCATGTCTTCCTTCGCCAGTTGCGCAGCGGCTTGATGCGCCGTCGCCGTGAGTGCGGCGACGAGACAGGCCGACGCGATGCTGCGCATCATGCGGTGCCTTCGACAACAACCATGCGCGTGCTCGCGGCACGATCACGTATCTCGCAGGCTGCCCGATACTCGGGTGAGGCGCGCCATCGCTTTGCTTCCTCCAGTCCGGGAAATTCGAGGACGACGAGGCGCTCGGGGTGCCAGTCCCCATCGAAAGTCTCACTTTTGCCGCCGCGCACGAGGAAGCGGCCGCCGTACAGCGCGACCGCGGCACCGGCCAGTTTGCGGTAATTCTCGATCCCCGCCGGATCGGTCACGGTCATCTCGACAATCACATAAGCTGCCATATGGCCTCCCGAATTCGCGTTCCAAGCCCCTGATTCTATTTGAACCGGCCGCGGGGTTCCGATACAATTCGCCCTCACTCAGGCGCGTAGCTCAGTTGGCTAGAGCGCATCCTTGACATGGATGAGGTCGTTGGTTCGATTCCAATCGCGCCTACCAATAGTTAAACCGGCGCGCTGCGCCCGGTTTAACTCAACGAGTACGAATGCACGAATTTGCGGCGTTCAACTTGCTGAGTTAAGGCTCATGTGAGTCAGAATCGGCATCGGAGAGGCCGCTTCTGGCTCTTGCTTTTTGGACGATAGCATGCCGGAAATCCGTTTGCCCGACGGGTCGGTCAAGAAGTTCGACAAACCCGTGACCGTCGCTGAGCTCGCCCAGAGCATCGGGCCAGGGCTGGCGCGCGCTGCGCTCGCCGGGCGGGTTAACGGAAATCTGGTCGACACTTCGTATCGCATCGACGCCGACGCGGAGGTGGCGATCGTTACGGACAAGGACCGCGACGGGCTGGAGATTCTGCGCCATTCGACCGCGCATTTGCTGGCGCATGCCGTGAAGGAGCTGTTCCCCGAGGCGCAGGTCACCATCGGTCCGGTCATCGAGGACGGGTTCTACTACGATTTTTCCTTCAAGCGCCCGTTCACGCCGGAAGATCTGGCGGCGATCGAGAAGCGCATGGCCCAGATCGGGAAGCTCGACATCAAGGTTGAACGCAGTCTGATGCCGCGCGATGCCGCAGTAAAGCTGTTCCAGGAAATGGGCGAGCGCTACAAGGCGGAGATCATCGCGTCTATTCCCGACGCCGAGGCGATTTCGCTCTATCGCCAGGATAACTTCATCGATCTCTGCCGTGGGCCCCACGTGTCGTCGACCGGCAAGCTCAAGGTTTTCCGGCTGATGAAGGTGGCTGGCGCTTATTGGCGCGGCGATTCCCGCAACGAGATGCTGCAGCGGATCTACGGCACGGCCTGGGCCAAGAAGGAAGACCAGGACGCCTACCTGCACCGGCTGGAGGAGGCCGAGAAGCGCGATCACCGCAAGCTTGGCCGCGCACTCGATCTCTTTCACACCCAGGAGGAGGCCCCGGGCATGGTGTTCTGGCACCCGCGGGGATGGGTGATCTGGCAGCAGATCGAGCAGTACATGCGTCGCGTGCTGGGCGAGAACGGCTACCAGGAGGTGAGGGCGCCGCTCGTGCTCGATATCTCGCTATGGAAGCGGTCGGGCCACTGGGACAATTTCCGAGAGAACATGTTTTTTACCGAATCCGAGTCGCGGAACTATGCGGTGAAACCGATGAATTGCCCGGGGCATGTGCAGATCTTCAACGCCGGACTCAAGAGCTATCGTGACCTCCCGCTTCGGCTGGCGGAATTCGGCTCCTGCCATCGCAATGAGCCGTCCGGTGCGCTGCACGGCCTGATGCGGGTGCGCGGCTTCACGCAGGACGACGCGCACATCTTCTGCACCGAAGCCCAGGTCGAGCCCGAAGTCATGCGGTTCATCGACTTTCTGCAAGCGGTTTATGCCGACTTCGGCTTCGACGAGATTCTCGTCAAGTTTTCCACGCGGCCACCCAAGCGCGTCGGATCCGATGAGCAGTGGGACAAGGCGGAAGAGGCGCTGCGGACCGCGCTTGATCGCAGGGGGCTCGATTACGAGGTGCAGCCGGGAGAGGGCGCGTTTTACGGTCCCAAGATCGAATTTTCGCTGAAAGACAGCCTGGGCCGGGTGTGGCAGTGCGGCACCATGCAGCTTGATTTCTCGATGCCCGGCCGGCTGGGTGCCGAGTATGTGGCGCAGGACAACGCGCGTCGCGTGCCTGTCATGCTGCACCGGGCGATCCTCGGGTCCTTTGAGCGCTTCATCGGGATCCTCATCGAGCACTATGGCGGGGCCCTGCCCCTGTGGCTTGCCCCGGTGCAGGCGGTGATCATCAACATTACGGAGCATCAGGCCCGCTACGCGGAGGAGGTGGAGCGGGCGCTCCGGAGCGCCGGATTCCGCGTCGAGGCTGACTTGAGGAACGAGAAAATTTCCTATAAAATTCGCGAACATAGTTTGCAGAAGTTGCCCTACCAGGTCATCGTTGGTGACAAGGAGGTGGCAGCGGACAAGGTTGCCGTGCGCACCCGCAAGGGCGAGGATCTCGGCCAGATGAGTCTGGCCGATTTCGTCTCCAGGCTCAGTGCCGAACTGGCCAGGCTCGGACGCGCGGCGTAATACAGACGGGACGCAGGGGGGGTTACATCGCTCAGGAAAAGGAACCGCGAATCAACGGCGAGATCACGGCGCCGGAGATCCGGGTAATAGGTGCGAACGGCGAGCAGATTGGCGTCATCAGTCTTGCCGCTGCCAATAAACTGGCCGAAGAGGCCGAGCTGGATCTGGTGGAAATTGCGCCGATGGCGGTGCCGCCGGTGTGCCGCGTCATGGATTACGGGAAATACAAGTACCGTGAGAGCAAGAAGCGGCACGAGGCCAAGCTCAAGCAAAGGCAGGTCGTCGTCAAGGAAATCAAGTTCCGGCCCGGCACCGATGAAGGTGACTACCGGATCAAGTTGCGCAATCTGACGCGCTTCCTCGAAGAAGGTGACAAGGCGAAAGTGACGCTGCGGTTCCGTGGCCGTGAAATGGCGCATCAGGAACTGGGATTCCGGCTGATCGAGCGGGTAAAGGCCGAACTCGAGCCCTACAGCGCGGTCGAGCAGTATCCGAAAATGGAGGGACGGCAGCTCGTGATGGTGCTGGGGCCCAAGAAGAGCGGGAAGGGCGTCGGCAAGGCCGCCCCCAAAGCCGCCCCCAAAGCTGCACCGAAGAAGCGGGTGGCGACCGTCAAGGCCGCCACACCGACGGCCGAAACGGAGGCTCCGGCCGAAGTTGAGAAGAAGTAGTTGTCCGGGTTTAAAGACCTCCGCCCGGAGGCACCCGGTGCTACGCAAGAAAGGGAATCGTTATGCCGAAGTTGAAGACCAAGCGCGGCGCCGCCAAGCGCTTCAAGAAGCTGTCCGGCGGTGGATTTAAGCGCGGCAAGGCATTTTTGCGCCACATCCTCACGAAGAAGAACACCAAGCGTAAACGCCATCTGCGGGGCACCGCCGGCGTACATCAGGCCGACAAGCGGGCGGTGCGCGTGATGCTGCCGAATTAGAGGAGAGCCGCCATGCCCCGAGTCAAACGCGGCGTCATCGCACGCGCCGCCCACAAGAAGGTTCTCAAGCGCGCCAAGGGCTTTCGCGGCCGGCGGAAGAATGTATTCCGTGTGGCCAACGAGGCTGTCATGCGGGCGGGCCAGTACGCCTACCGCGACCGGCGCAATCGCAAGCGTGAATTTCGTGCGCTGTGGATTGCGCGCATCAACGCCGCGGCACGCGAACACGGCATGACCTACAGCGGATTCATGAACGGTCTGAAGAAAGCCGCGGTTGCCGTGGACCGCAAGGTGCTGGCCGATATCGCGGTCCTCGATAAGCCGGCCTTCTCGAAGATTGTCGAGAAGGCCAAGGCCGGCCTTGGCGCTGCGTGAGAAATTAGGGCCAGGAAAATCCCTCCGAGGGGGCCGACCCCCTGCCGCTGTCGGACCTGAACGGGCACCATGCCCGTTTCGCCCTAGCAGGTGTCTCTGGATTCGAGATCGAGTTTCCGCCTAGTCACCAGCCTTCGTCCTTCGTCCCAGCATGCACGACGTTGACGCAATCGTGGAAAGGGCGATCGCCGCGTTTACGGCGATCGACGACGCCGATCAGCTCGAGCAGGCCAAGGCGCGTTATCTTGGCAAGGCGGGCGCGCTCACGGAACTGCTCAAGGGACTGAGCAAGCTTCCGGCAGCGGAGCGCCCCGCATTCGGCAGCCGCGTCAATGCCGCGAAGGAGCGGCTGGAGGCCGCGTTGCGCGAGCGGCGCGATTTGATCGAGGCGCGCAAGCTCGAGGTACGTCTGGCGCAGGAGGCGCTCGACGTTACGTTGCCGGGCCGCGGGCTGGGGAGCGGCGGCCGGCATCCGGTCACGCGCACCATGGAGCGCATCGAGACGCTGTTCCGCTCGATGGGGTTCGAAGTCGCTGACGGCCCGGAGATCGAGACCGATTACTACAACTTCACGGCGCTCAACCAGCCGGAGAACCATCCGGCCCGCTCGATGCACGATACGTTCTATCTCGCCGACGCCCGGCACTTGCTGCGGACGCATACCTCGCCGATCCAGATCCGCTACCTCGAGACCCATCGCCCGCCGGTCAAGATCATCTCACCGGGTCGTGTCTACCGGGTGGATTACGACGCCACGCACTCGCCCATGTTCCACCAGGTGGAGGGGCTCTGGCTGGACGAGCAGATTACGTTTGCCGATCTGAAGGGCGTGCTCGTCGAGTTCGTGCAGCACTTCTTCGAGCGCGACGACGTCCGCGTGCGGTTCAGGCCGTCCTTTTTCCCGTTTACCGAGCCCTCCGCCGAAATCGACATGAGCTTTGGCGAGAGCTGGCTTGAAATCGGCGGCTCCGGCATGGTGCACCCCAACGTGCTGCGCAACCTCGGCATCGACAGCGAGAAGTATCAGGGCTTCGCCTTCGGGCTTGGCCCCGACCGGCTGACGATGCTGCGATACGGGGTGAACGACCTGAGGTTGTTCTTCGAGAATGATTTACGTTTCTTGCGGCAATTTAACTGATGTTGGCGCGCAAATCATTATGAAGTTTTCGGAAAACTGGCTGCGCACGTTCGTCAACCCGCCGCTCACCACGTCGCAGCTCGCGGACGCGATCGCCATGAGCGGGCTCGATGTGGAGCACGTCGAGCCCGCTGCGCCGCCCTTTGACCGCGTTGTGGCGGGCGAGGTGGTGAAGCTCGGGCGGCATCCGAACGCCGACCGCCTTACCGTGTGCGAGGTGAATGTCGGCGACAAGCTCCTTACCATCGTGTGCGGTGCGCCCAATGTGGCAGCCGGAGCCAAGGTCCCCGCCGCGCTTGCGGGTTCGCGGCTCCCTGGTCTCGATATCAGGGTGGCCGAGGTGCGAGGGGTGGAGTCGCAAGGGATGTTGTGTTCGGCACGTGAACTCGGTTTGGCAGAAGAGGCCGCCGGACTTCTGCTGCTGCCACCGGATACGGTACCTGGTGTCGATGTTCGCAAGGTTCTCGAGCTGGATGATCAGTTGATCACGCTCAAACCGACCCCCAACCGGGGTGACTGCTTGAGCATCACCGGCATCGCGCGGGAGGTGGCCGCGGTCACGGGCGCGGCGCTTCTTCCCTTGGAGATCAAGCCGGTACGCGTCGCCAGCACCGATCGCCTGAGCGTTACGCTTGAGGCGCCGCAGGCCTGCCCCCGCTATTGCGGTCGTCTGGTGCGGGGCGTCAGTGCCCGTGCGGTCACGCCGGACTGGGTGGCGCGCCGGCTCGCACGAAGCGGTATTCGCTCCATCAGTGCGCTGGTCGACATAACGAATTACGTCATGCTGGAGCTGGGACAACCGCTGCATGCCTTCGATGCGGGCAAGCTGGCCGGTGGTATCCGGGTGCGTTATGCAAAGCTGGGCGAGAAGCTCACATTGCTCAACGGAACCGAGCTCGCACTCGATCCCAGTTTCCTTGTAATTGCCGACGGGCGACAAGCAGTCGCCCTTGCGGGCGTCATGGGTGGGCTCGAGTCTTCGGTTAGCGATACCACGCTTGATGTGTTCATCGAAAGCGCCTTCTTTACGCCGAATGTCATCGCCGGCAAGTCGCGTGCGTTGGGTTTTGCATCCGACTCGGCGTACCGCTTTGAGCGCGGTGTTGATTTCGCTGGGATCGTTGGCGCGCTGGAGCGCGCCACGCAGCTGGTGCTCGAGATTTGCGGTGGCACGCCGGGGCCGATAACGGAGGCGCGCGCTACGTTACCGGCCCGCGAGCCGGTGCGGCTGCGCTTGGCACGCGTAGAGCGGCTGCTCGGCGTGCGCCTTGACGGCACCCAGGTGAGTGAGATCCTGCGGCGCTTGCGCTTCGAATTCACGGCGGCGGGTGGCGAGTTCCGCGTGACGCCGCCGAGCTTCCGATTCGATATTGCGATCGAGGAGGATCTTATCGAAGAGCTTGCCCGCATTTACGGCTATGACCGGATTCCCGCCACGCTGCCTGCTGCCCATGTCACGCTCCTGCCGGTGCCGGAGACGGGGCGTGACGCCGCCACGATACGAGCGCTGCTCGCCTCGCGGGACTATCAGGAGATCGTCAGCTACAGCTTTGTGGATGAGTCCTCGGAGCGCGACCTCGCTGGAAATTCGGCCCCCGTGGCGCTTGCCAACCCCATTGCAAGTCACATGGGCGTGATGCGCTCGACGCTTGCAGGCAGCCTGCTCGGGTGCCTGGTCCGCAACCTGAGCCATCAGCAGGCACGCGTGCGCCTGTTCGAGTTGGGGCGCTGTTTCATGACCGTGGCATCAGGGGACTACCACCAGCCCGTCCGGGTGGGGGGCATTGCCTATGGTGATGCAGGAGAGGAGCAATGGGGGCTGGAGTCCCGGCGGCTGGATTTCTTCGACGTGAAGGGCGACGTCGAGGTATTGCTGGCTCCCCGCGTAGCCGAGTTCCGGCCATCAGAACGCCCAGCACTGCACCCTGGGAAATCGGCGCAAATCATGCTCGAGGGCCGGGCGGCCGGGTGGATCGGAGAATTACACCCCCGCTGGCAGCAGAAGTATGATCTGCCGTTGGCCCCCGTTCTGTTCGAGCTCGAATACGATGTCATAAGTGAACGGGACTTGCCGGCCTTCAAAGAGATCTCGAAATTCCCGGGGGTGCGCCGCGACATTTCAGCGGAAATTGACGAACAGGCCACTTATGAGGCGGTTTTGGCTGGTTTGCGCGCTAAAAAGCCTGCAATCGTGACCGAAATCTCACTGTTTGACATTTACCGTGGCGCGGGTGTAGGAAAGGGCAGAAAAAGTCTTGCATTCAGGGTGTTATTTCAGGATACTCGAAAAACGTTGACTGAAGCGGAAGTCGAATCCGCCGTCGAAGAGCTACGTCAGGTATTGCGGCAACAATTCAACGCGAAACTCCGTTGAAAGGGGAGAATATGACTTTAACCAAGGCCGAACTCGCGGATCTGCTGTTCGAGAAGGTTGGCTTTAATAAACGCGAGGCGAAGGACATGGTCGAGTCGTTCTTCGAGGAGGTGAGGATCGCGCTCGAGACCGGGCGGGGCGTCAAGCTCTCCGGATTCGGCAACTTTCAACTGCGCGACAAGCCGCAGCGGCCTGGCAGGAATCCCAAGACGGGGGAGGAGATTCCGATCACGGCGCGCCGGGTTGTGACGTTCCACGCATCGCAAAAACTGAAGGCGATGGTCGAGCAGAACTACGATGGAAGCAAACCACAGTCATAAGACGCAGCTGCCGCCGATTCCGGCGAAGCGCTACTTCACCATCGGTGAGGTGAGCGAGTTGTGCGGGGTCAAGCCGCACGTGCTGCGCTACTGGGAGCAGGAATTCACCCAGTTGAAGCCCGTGAAGCGGCGCGGCAACCGGCGCTACTACCAGCACCACGAGGTGCTGCTCATCCGTCGCATTCGCGAGTTGTTGTACGACCAGGGCTTCACCATCAGCGGCGCCCGCAACCGGCTCGACGAGATGGTGTCCGAGTCTCCGCGATCGGCCCGCGCCGCCCGCAGCAATCTCGCTTCGCTGCGCACGGAACTCAAGAACGTCATCGAAGTGCTGCGCGGCTGACCTGCGCAGTCCTGGCGGGAGGCGGGGTGAGCGCGTCCCGGCTCGGCAAGGGCTAACGCCTTGTGGCGCCCGGGTCGGGAAAGCTTGCGGGCCAGTTCTCGAGCACGGTCTGCAAATAGGTCCTGACCTTCTCGGGATCCAGGTTGAGCGAACGCTTGATCTTGTCCACCTCACTCTGGACTTCCACCGGGATCTGCAGCGAATCCATGAAGCGGTTGAACATGTTGAAGAAACCGCTAATGAGCGTGAGCTCGACGATCTCAGCATCGCTAAAATGCTTGCGGACCTCCTCATAGACGTCGTCCCGGCTCCGCGCGCTGTTACGGGTCACATGCTCGGCCCACAGCACGGCCGCCTTCTCGCGCGCGTTTAGATGCGGCGACGCAAGGTAGTCGTCGCCCCCGATTGCGAGGATCTGGTCCTCGGTAATGCCAGCCGCTTGACCAAGCGACGTGTTGTGGGCGATTCAGTAACGACAGCCATTGATGTGGCTGGTCTTGATGACCACCATTTCCTTGAGGCGCGTAGGCAAGACGCTGCCGGCGCCTTGGCGTTGCAGAACCGCGTTGTAGGGCACCAGCATCATTGCAACCAGCGGCGATTGGGCGAGCACGCGATAGGAATGCGGCACGCGCCCCAGCATCGCTGTCACCGCGTCGAAAAGTATCTTCACGTTGCCCTCTGCCCGCTCCGGATCGATCATGCCGATCCGTGACTGTGTCTGCGCCATGCATTCCTCCCCTTCGTAGGTTGCTCGGTCTCAATGCTGTAGAAACGGCATCAGGAACTTTAGCATCGAGGGCCGCAGCGGACCAATGGGGCTGCGCTGGCCGCCCGGTCGCCGCAGGTTGCTCTGTTATAATCCTAACCTCGGGGCGTAGCGCAGCCTGGTAGCGTACCTGCATGGGGTGCAGGTGGTCGGAGGTTCAAATCCTCCCGCCCCGACCATATTTGGATCAAGCAGATAGCGCCAATTCCCGGGCGGCAATATTCTTCCTTGATTGCCCTACGTGACACTCTGGCATGCAGATCCCCCTTGAGGGCGTTTCTGGCGGCGGCGATATTGTTTTGGCCACTGATCGGACGCGGTCACTTGAGCAAAATCACACCGACTAGTGACAATATTACTGCGACCTGTTTGCGAAACGTAAAACCTTCCTGCCCTGTCTCGCGGTACAATATGGTCGCGAGGATGATCGGGATTAGTACATAGAGCGTGTTAATTGCGGCGACGCGAGCCAGGTCGCCATACCTTATTGCAAGGAGGAAGCTGGCGAAACCAGCGAAGCTTAGCACGCCTAAGATAAAACCACTCTGCAATCCGCTTCGAAAGCTCACCACGTTAGCCCGTTTTCCAGAGACGATCATGAAAACGATGGCCAGCAGGACCTGTGTTAAGCTCGAGACGAGCATAAATGCAAAAATGTCCACGTCATTCACGTAAACATACCGAGAAGCGAGAATCGCGCCCGCACCGAAAAGCATCGCCAGAAGTGCGAATTGTATGCCACGATTGCCGGCGCCCTTGGTTGGACGCCACTGTACCAATACCCAGGTTGCGCCAAGCGTGATTATCATCCCAGTGATGTTCTGAGGCGATTTCAGGAACGTCTCCTCCTGAAATACGATGACGGAAATGAGCACGACCAGCGGGCCACTAATCTTCAGTAAGGGGAACAATACATGGGAGGGCACGCCACTCTGGAGGGCGTCCAGGCGTGTGGCGGTGGAGGCAAAAAACAATGCCCCTTGGAGAGCTGAGACCAACAGGAACCCGGTAAGGTCGTCAGCGATATTGCCCTCTCCGAGAGCGACAGCAATGGCGGCAAAGAAGCTGACTATACCGGCCAGGACTACCTGGGTAGTTAGTCTGTCAACGCCATCGTTGATCAGTTTCAGGTATAGGAGGGCGTGTATGCCAAATAGAATGGTGCTGCTGATTGCCCAAAAGAACCAGTTCCCCAGGAAATCCATAGCGTAGCCAGAATTGGGTGGCCGACGTTTAAGCGCGTTCGGCCCGCCGGAGCTTCAGATAGGCCACTGCCCCCAGCAACAGTATTAACGTGGCGATGAGGAGCAAGAGCTTCTCCAGTCGGTTTTTCTTATCGGCCTTCTTGTCCGGATAGGTGAATACGTCTTTCGCCTCGCTGTAATACGACGATTCCCGTGCTTCCCACGTCCTGGGAAAGTAGTCTTTGAGCTTGAGCTGTTTGTCTCCGACACCCAACTCAATGCTTCCTCCTGTCCTTTTGTAAAGCTCATTAACCGCTTCTTTCCAACGTCGCTGAAATCGGTGCAAGCGGTCGTGTCCCACAATATCATCGTACAGCTCTTTTCTAGCGACAAAAGCACCATGTGGGATGATGCCGAACTCTTCCAGCATCACCAACCGCGAGACGCCGGGACAGGTTTTGTTAAATTTGACGTCGTCAAATCGGAATTTGGCAATCGCCCCGGCAACGACACTTTGGGATCCATTGCACACAGCGTTACGTATCTTTTCAGAGTCGTCCATCGGGACGGCCAGGTCGTCAAAAGATTTTTCGTCGCTGACTCTCTTTAGTAGTTCCTTGCGCGGGTACCAATATCCGGACGTGGATTCTTGGCGGGCCACCGCGACCATGGCGCCCTTATTTTCTTGGAGCAGCTTGAGAAACTCACTCCAGGATTTATCGATATCGATCTCGTCGCCATTGCGCTGGATAAATTCCGCCGAATCACGCGTGAAGAATACTGACGAATAATTGGGTCCAAAATACTGTGGATTAATGAGAGAGGTCGTGTTCAGTTTTTCACCGATGCTGAATACCAGATAGGGGGAAAGCTCGCCAACGACGTCAACCTCGCCCGACTCTAATGCCATCTCCATACGGCTAACCAAGGTGTATGGTTCAATTTTTTCCTCTCGGAATCTGTAGGCTGGAGTGTCCTGTCCTGAGAACTCATCGGCAAGACTTTTGTTTAATTGTTTAATGAGGGCGCTGTATGCCGCAACAGCATATGCAGTGTTCACATTTTCCTTAATATATATACCCAGCCTCAAGCTCTCCGGCTTGAACGGCGGTGAAAAGATCTTCTCGTGGAAGTGCCAAAACACGAGCCCGGTAATCAGAGCTAGTATTGCAAAGGTGAGGGGGTGCTTCCAACGTTTCGCATGGGCTTCAGCCTGGTGTTGCTTTTCCCCCTCGGCCTTGCGTTTTGCGTCGGCCTCAGTGTGGCGTTGCTTTTCCGCATCGACTATATATTTCGCCTCGGGTTCGCCGTGATCTTGTGTTTTGTCCTTAGGCTTGTGCTTTGGCTCGGTTTTGCTCTGACGCTTCAGATCTCTTTCTATCCCCTTTATTAGTCTATCCATGTCGCCATGGAAATCAGGATTCGGTCGAATCGGGGTGCCGTTTCGAAAGGCCAGTTCCTTCAAACTAGCTGGTAAATCATCCTCTGCTGGCATCGTGACATGCCGCACGAGCAATGGAATAACAGGAATGTTGCGTTGCAATGCAGATTCAATTTCGATTCTTACGAAATCTGCGGGATCTTCTATCCGGGGACGACCATCGGAACCTGCTGAACTTAGCCAGTCTCGACCGATCACTGCCAGAAATATGTCGCATTTACCAACTTGCTCATCGATATAGTCTCGATAATTTACACCGAGAGGAATGGAATCTACATCTGTAAATATCGCTTCTTCACCGAAGTGTTGGGTCAGCCGATCATTAATTCGACCACTTACGTCGGCGCTGTCCTCGCGGCGATAAGAGATGAAGATACTGGCCATGATCTACAATGATTGACTCTAATAAAGCGTGTCATCGCCATCGCCACCATTGAGCACATTTGCTCCGGAGTTGCCCGTAATGGCGTTGGCTAGAGGATTGCCCGTGCCGTTGATAATGTCGTAGATGGGGCCGGTAAGGGTGAGGTTCTCAACGTTGCCCGCGAGGATGTAGCTTACACTGCTTTGCACTCGACACCCTCCCCGGCGTAACGTATTGGCGTGTAGTAGGCGAAATGCAAGGTTACGCCGCAGTAGGTAGTTCGAACAAGCCGCCGCAGTGTAACTGCCAGCGATGCTGACTTAACGGCAAGGTCGGTTGGTATTGCTGCTCTCGCTTATCGTCCGGTGGAATGCCGTCGATTCCGCTGTGGACACGGTCGCGGTTGTAATAGATCCGGAAAGCTGAGGGCTTTCGTTCGAGGTCGAGCTGATTCCAGAACAGTACCTGGTCGAGCAGCTCTTCGCGAATCGTTCGGATCATGCGTTCGACGAAGGGATGAAAAACCGGGGTGTACGAAAACGACGACGAACAGCATTTCGCATCGCTACCTCACGCCGGTTATGGCCGAACAGTTAGCAAGTGACCGATAGGGTCCCTGCAAGTATTGCTCAGATATCTCCGTGTCGAAAAGGCCCAAAAAGAAGAGACCTGAAGCTATGAGTTCTGCATCGTTCGATTTCGTGCCGCTTTTGCCCGCGGGGCTGCCGCCGCCGGATGCGGCTGTGCTTCGCGCGAGCCCGAGCCACGAGGAAATCCACCAGGGCGTCGCGGCGCTTGCCGAGGTCTGCCGCCGTGAATTCGGCGTGCCCGCGCCTGGCGCCAACGTCGAGCGCGCGCGGTAGAGCATTTTCCGGCGAGGCGTGCAGCGGTTCGCCGTAGAAAATGCGGCCAATGCAAGAATCCGGAGCGGGAACCGCTCTAGAGCAGCATCGCTTCCTTGCACTGTTTCTAGGCTTAACGCAACTGCGAATCAAGAAGGGACGGGCGCTACAAGGTATTGATTAATATACCGGCCCTATGCTCCAAGCCAGATGGGGTGCAGGTGGTCGCAGGTTCAAATCCTGCCGCCCCGACCAGTCAATTCAAAGGGCTCCAGCAATGGGGCCTCTGTAATTTCTGTGATGGTGCAGCTAACGCGGCGCAAACGTATGATGCGGGCAATGCGCACGGTTTTCGGATTTATCACTGCCTTGCTATTGGCTGCAACGGCGGTGCCGGCTGCTGCCCAGGACCGTACGGTGTTTGGCATAGAACTCGGCGCACGCTTCAAACTGCCCCAATGCGGCCCCGGAGATGGCAGCTATCCAGCCAGGCGTTGCTTCGTCAGGACCCCGGCGGCAACCGCAGCAGGGGGCGGGCATGACTATCGCGTGTTTCTGCCCAGCGCCGGGACGCCGGCGTATGTCCGCGGTGAGTTGATAGTTTCGGTAATCGACGGCATCGTAGAATCCGTGCACATCAATACTTGGGGTTTCGAGGCTCAGCACGGCGCCATGTCCGCATTGAAAAAACAATTCGGCGAGCCGACGCGCACCGGCCTGAAAGCGGGCAAGAACACCTCCCGCTACAGGCACCAGGTGCGGACGGCAGAGTGGGTCTTCAGTGATTTCTCGGTCGCGTTCGACGGCGTCATGGGATCCATCGACTGGGGGCTGATCAAGGTGTCTACGCATCGCTACACGAAGCTGATCAACGATTACGGTAATCGCAAAGAAAATCCTGCCCCCAAGCGCTAGCGGCGGATTGCGACTAGAGGGGACAGACTCCATGTGCTCACTGAGCGATTGCGGAACGGTTGTTTCGGCTCGGGCGCATCCAACCGACGAAAATTCGACACACTGTCGATAAGGACATCAATCGGACGGGTCCTCGAGCAAGAGCCGAGCGGCATTCCAAAGGCCAGCCGTCAAAAAAGATCAGGACAAATCAGGGAATTGGAGCTCGCACCGGTTAGTAAGCCCTCGTTGGCGTGAAATATGCGCATCTTCCGGTCGGAACGTAACGGGGCATGTCCATGGACGCCAGAAATTCGGTTCCAATTCGGGTATTTCTCATTAGCGGTCACCGCAGCATCCTATGGGGGCTGGAACGGCTGATCGAGAGCGGACAGCCTGCGATGCAGGTCGCGGGCAGCGCCACGAGCTGCGCCGAGGCCCTGGAACGGATCGACGACGCATCTCCAGACCTTATCCTTCTCGACTTCGATCTTGGCCACGAGGACGGCGTGGCGGAGATACCGAAACTCCTGGCCAGGTCGCACGCCAGGATCCTGGT
>Ga0224512_10000969_pt1 | contig 28893 bp, 32 predicted proteins | sample SF_May12_sed_USG_4_FD_169103 | JGI IMG/M metagenome (GOLD analysis project Ga0224512, IMG submission 169103) | Sediment microbial communities from San Francisco Bay, California, United States - SF_May12_sed_USGS_13 | ecosystem: Environmental > Aquatic > Marine > Sediment | place: USA... | reverse complement strand
CGTCAGCGCCGCCGTCAGCGTCGTCTTGCCATGGTCCACGTGACCAATCGTGCCTACGTTTACGTGTGGCTTTGTTCTTTCAAATTTTTCTTTAGACATGACCCTGTTTCCTGCTGATCCAAAATGTGACCTAAATTAATCTGCTTGTTCTGGAGCCCACACCCGGATTTGAACCGGGGACCTCTTCCTTACCAAGGAAGTGCTCTGCCCCTGAGCTATGTGGGCATTTCGCTGTGTGGGCCGTTCCCGGTCGTAACAAAAGCTTCCAATTTGGAGCGGGTGATGGGAATCGAACCCACATCATCAGCTTGGAAGGCTGAGGTTCTACCGTTGAACTACACCCGCCCTGTAATAACCCGCCGCCTATATAAAGGAGTAACGAGCGTCGATCTTTCGCCGCGCGCCCTTTCCGTCCTGCATTATTCGGGCGTGCAAAAATCCTGACAGTCTCTAGTTTTTAAACCGTCCGGATATCATGTTATTCCTGTCTGTTTCTCGCGCGGCTGGCATCGGCCTGGAATCCTCCCTCAGCCGAACCATCTTCTGGTGGAGGGGGTAGGATTCGAACCTACGTAGGCATAGCCAGCAGATTTACAGTCTGCCCTCGTTGACCGCTTGAGTACCCCTCCGCGTACGCAAGCCGGGCATTGTCTAATTCCCCCGCTCTAGTGTCAACATCTAAACGACTGATTCTTTATATTGCGGAGTGCCCCCGGGGTACTACTGAATCCCTTGTGCGGCGGGGCTTTGACGGTGATTCAGGCCTTCCGGGCCCAGTGCCAGGGCTCATAGATGAATCCGAAAGGGTTTTCGCGCGGGTAGCTCATCGAAAAACCGAATCGGGCGGCGTTTTCCACGAGCCAGCGGAACGCGTCGGAGTCCTCGAACTCCTCCGTCAGCGGCCGGGATCCGGGTGTCGCGATATCGACGGCCCGCCCCGTGTGGTGCTCACTGAAGCCGGGCGCCGCATTGACCCTCAAAATATCGCTAACTACCTGACCTGCATTGAGTTTTTTTCGGATCAGGCGCGCCTGGTACTCGAATCCGCGAAACCCGGAGACGATCAGGAGGGTCACGCCATCGAAGGCCGCCGCATCAACCATATCGGCCCATTTCCTGGCCGTCTTCGGCGTGAGCCGCTGCATGCGACCAACAAGGTTGGGGCCGACGTCGACCAGGTCGACGGCCTCTTCGAACAGGGGTTTGCGGCCATCCTGGTCGTAATCGTCGGGAATGCCGAGTTCCCGGTGAAGTTCGCGTAGCATAATGGTGATTGTCTCACGTGATGGGCATCTGTCATACAGACGGTGCCGCACACCCGTCTGCAAGAAGAACAAGCGTATGTCCGAAGACACAATTTACAAGGCCGACACAGGCGCCGAACCGTTTCGCTTCAACGACAAGGTCGCTGCCGTGTTTCCCGACATGCTGCGGCGATCCATTCCAGGATACGCGGCGTCGATCGAGGCGATCGGCTCGCTGGCAAGCCGTTACGTCCGTGCAGGCACCAATTGCTACGACCTCGGGTGTTCGCTGGGCGCAGCGACAATCGCCATACGCCAGGGCATCAACAAGGCCGGCTGTCGAATTGTCGCCGTGGACTCGGCAGCGGCGATGATTGAGCGCGGTAAAAAGGCCGTGGCTGAAGACGAAAGCGTATTGTCTGTCATGACTGACGTGGATTTCGTTTTGGGCGATATACGGGACGTTGAGATCGTCAACGCCTCGATGGTCGTGCTGAATTACACCCTGCAGTTTCTGCCCCCGGAAGACCGGGATCCAATGCTGCAACGAATATACGAGGGAATGAACGACGGCGGACTCCTGGTACTGTCCGAGAAGGTCATTGACGAGAATCCCCACATGGAAAAGCTGCTCGCAGACCTTCACCACGAGCACAAGCGGCGCCACAATTACAGCGCACTCGAAATCAGCCGCAAGCGGGCCGCACTGGAGAACGTGCTGATTCCCGAAACCGTCTCGGAGCATCGTGCTCGCCTGCAGAGGGCTGGTTTTTCGCACTCGGCTGTTTGGCTGCGTTACTTCAATTTCGTTTCGATAATTGCATTACGATGACGATGACCGGCGTTCTGGACACAGGCGCACTGGCCGATTGCCTGACGTCGATCGGCCTTCCGCACTGGCCGGACGCTCTTCGACCGTTATTGAAAACTCGAATGTCCTGCAGAGGACACGGCGACTACGAACGATGGCTGGAAATCCTGAAGGCCCTGCCCGAGGCTGCCTCGGACCAAAAGGAGCTTCGCGAACTGCTGCTCGGCCTGTCACCATGGCGCAAAGGCCCGTTTAGCATCCAAGGCATTGAAATTGACGCAGAATGGCGCAGCGATCGCAAGTGGGGGCGCCTGGCCAAGGCCATCTTACCACTCGAAGATCGCACGGTGCTCGACGTTGGTTGCGGCAACGGCTATTACGCCCTGCGAATGCGCAAAGCCGGCGCTCGCACTGTCATCGGCATCGACCCCACGCTTCTATACGTCATGCAATTTCTCGCCGTTAATACCTTTGAACGTGATTCGTTTACCTTCGTCTTGCCTCTTCGTCTCGAAGAAATGCCGAATGCGAAGAACAAGTTCGATACCACGTTTTCCATGGGCGTGTTGTATCACCAGCGCGCGCCGATCGAGCACCTGCGGCGCCTCAAGACGACGCTGCGTCCCGGTGGACAACTGGTTCTCGAAACCATTTTTGTGCCGGGCGAGGAGTCCTGCGCGTGCACACCAAAAGACCGCTATGCGCGCATGCGAAACGTGTGGCTTTTGCCGACAATTGCCGAGCTGACCACGTGGTTGCGGCGCACCGGCTATCGGGATATCGAGATTATCGACCGGTCGATCACGACTATGGACGAGCAGCGCAGCACGGAATGGATGCCGTTCGAGTCCCTGCGTGAAGCGCTGGATCCCGACGACCCATCCAAAACCGTCGAGGGATGGCCTGCGCCGCGGCGCGTCGTTGTCAGCGCGATCAGCGCCTGACGATTTGACTGCCCCGGGGTTCGACGGTAATTTCTGTCAAAACAGAAATAACGGAAATGTCCAATGCAGATGACTCCCGCTGTCGAAAAGTACGTTCTTCACTGGGGCGAGATGGGCACGCGTTGGGGCACCAACCGCACCGTGGCGCAGATCCAGGCCCTGCTCTACTTATCCCCGAAACCGCTGAGAGCCGACGAGATCGTCGACCTCCTGTCGGTCGCCCGTTCCAATGTCAGTACGAGCATTCGCGAGCTGCAGAGCTATCGCCTGGTGCGCATGACTCATGTGCTCGGCGACCGGCGCGACTATTTCGAATCGTTGCATGATGTCTGGGAGCTGTTTCGCGTCATCATCGAGCAACGCAAGCAGCGTGAATTAAATCCTACGCTGGCGATGCTCAAGAGCTGTGCGTCCGAGGTTGATAATGAGCAGGAAACGGACCCGATAACCAAGGAGCGCATTCACAATATGCTGGAGTTTGTCGATTCGACCAGCCGCTGGTACGACGAAATAAGCGGCGTGCCAACCAGCACATTGACCAAACTGATGGCGATGGGTAAGCGCATCACGAAGCTCGTCAAGAAATAGGGCAGGCAAATCGTCAGCGCTGCCGGCCTCGCATTCACCAAGGGTCGCTCTGCACCTCACAAGCCGGCACGGTTTTCTGTATGCCTTTCCTGGCCTCCCGCAGCAGCCAGACCGACTCGCTCGACGCGACGGACGCCGGTCCACCGTTAATCGTATCCGCCGGCCGGTAAAAATAACCGCCGGGCAAGTACTGCCAGGTGTGCGTTTCTCCCGCAACGCATTCGCTGTGCTGGTAATTCCCGGCAAGCAGATATCCTTCCCGAACGGCTGAAGATTTCTGCCACGGAAGCGATGCGCCGGGCGCTATCCGGATCATCCAGGTTCTAGCGCCATTGCCAGGGTCTTTGCGCAGCTCCTTTAGAAATACGCCAGATGTTTCTGTTCCGTCCCACGTGAGCAGAGCGGAATCAATGATGATCGGTGACCGGATGACCGATTCGGGATCGACGTCATTCAGGAAATACAGGATTCGGGCGCCTTCTTCCGAACGCAGGTTGAATCCCAGCGATCCGGCGGGCAGGAATGCATAGCCCCCTTGCGGCAGCTCGATGTCGGCAACCCGCATTTGACCGGCGACCACGAAGAGCTCCAATGAACGACCAGGCGATCCACCGCTCGTGCCGTTCCAGCCTGGCGGTAAATCGATACGATTGCTCGTGCGCCGCGTCTGCGGATCGCCTGCCATCTGTTTCGCCCGAATGCCCGGCAAGCTCGCCATGAATACGTCTTCGAGTTCGTCCACCTGCACGAAGGCCGGGTAGGGCAGTTTCGGCGGGCCACTCGCGCATGCCGCCAACACGAGAGCAAACGAAACACACAAGATGCCTGTTCTTGTCATGCGACTAACTGTACTCCATAAAAAAGCCGCCCAGAATCTGGGCGGCACAATAAGCACAAGATGTATTCGGCTGGGCTCGATTCGCATTCGAAAAATTGAAACGTCAGTGTTGCAATAGATTTCGGCGTAATCCGGGGCCCGGCTGGCAATCCGCTTCGTCGTCGGCATTGACTGTCTGCAGGAAGCCAGTCAATCAGGTGGCGTGTTGAGAGGATTCACGCAGCACCCGCCGTTGAGTCATGCATCCGGCATGGCGATTCGCCCGCTTCGCCTTACTACATTTCATCTCCGTGCGTACCGGTTTGGTACCGGCGGAATGCTACTACATCTTGTATGCGAAGGCGAATAATCCACTATATCTAGCGTAAAAATGTAAAATCGGCGCCGAACACGGTAGGCTTGCCGGCACAAGAGCAGCTACGGGGGATCGATGCCTTGACTGAATCCATGATTGACGGGCGTGCCACGCACCAGAATGTTGGACTTTTTCTCGGTCCGTCGCTCGCCCTGTTGATGATGCTCATCGGTGCACCCGAGGAACTCACGGACAGCGGCTGGAATACGGCCGCTATCGGCGTCCTGATGGCCGTCTGGTGGGCAACAGAAGCGGTGCCTATTGCCGTGACTGCCCTGTTGCCGCTGGTCTGCTTTCCCCTGCTCGGCGTCGCAACTATTCAGGACACGGCCGCGCCTTACGCGAACAAGGTTATTTACCTTTTCCTCGGCGGGTTCATTGTTGCATTCGCAATGCAGCGCTGGAATCTTCATCGGCGTATCGCCCTGACCGTTCTGCAACACGTTGGAGGAAACGGCCGCTCGCTTGTCGGTGGATTCATGCTGGCCAGCGCTGTCCTCAGTATGTGGGTCATGAATACGTCGACGACAATGATGCTGCTGCCTATCGCCGTATCGATCATTGCCGTTATTCACACTAGCGTCGACGATCTAGATGATCGCGCCAGGCAGAATTTTCAATACTCACTGCTCCTGGGCGTTGCTTACGGTGCGACGATTGGCGGCATGGCGACGCTGGTCGGCACGGCACCTAACGCATTGCTCGCTGCATTCATGCAGGAGACCTACGGCACCGAAATCGACTTTTCCAGCTGGATGCTTGTCGGCTTGCCGCTGAGCGCAATGATGCTGCCGCTCGCGTGGCTTACTCTGACCCGCTGGGTATTCAAGGTTGATTTCACGACTTCAGGTGAAGGCCGAGCCATGCTCAGCAAGATGAAATCGGACATGGGCCGGATTACCGTTCCAGAGATCCGCGTCGCAATCATTTTTTCGCTGATGGCGCTCACGTGGATTTTCCGCCCTGTCCTTATCGGGCTTCCCGGCCTGTCGGCACTCGACGACTCCGGCATCGCAATGGCCGGCGCAATCCTGCTTTTTCTTGTTCCCAGCGGCGACAAAAGCGACCCACTGCTATTGCGCTGGAGCTACGCCGAAAAGTTGCCCTGGAGCGTGTTGATCCTGTTCGGTGGCGGACTGACGCTCGCCAGCGCTGTCACCCGTACCGGTCTCGCCGAATGGCTTGGCGGCAGCCTGCAGGCCGTCGGCATGCTGCCAGTGGCGATTATTGTCGTGATCGCTGCCGCAATGATCATCTTTCTCACGGAACTGACGAGCAACATCGCCACGACGGCGACATTCCTTCCGGTCGTTGGGGCTATCGCCATCGAATCCGGTTTCGACCCGATCGTCTTGACCGTGCCTGTCACGTTTGCCGCCAGCTGCGCTTTCATGCTGCCAGTTGCCACGCCGCCAAATGCAATTGTCTTCGGCTCCGGCATGTTGACCATTCCGAAAATGGCCCGCGCAGGCATGATGCTCAATATCATCGGAATTTTTCTAGTGTCACTGGTTGCGCTTTTCCTCGCACCGAAGTTTCTCTAGGGAGCGCCTGCATTGAGCAACGAATACCCTGTAAGCAAGCAGAACAAGGTCCGTCAACTGCGCGAAAAAGCCGTATATGACAAAGCCACCGTGCACGGCATTCTGGACTCCGCGATGCTTGCGCACGTCGCCTTCGTTCAGGACGGGTTACCGGTCGTTGTGCCGATGTTGTACGGTCGGGATGGCGAGACCCTGTTCCTGCATGGCGCACGAAAGGCACGCGTGATCCGCCTGCTGCAGAGCACCGGGACAGCCTGTCTGAATGTTACTCATGTCGACGGCCTTGTGTACGCGCGATCCGCGTTCAATTCTTCGATGCACTATCGCTCGGTAACGGTTTTCGGAACCGCTCGACTGATCGAACAGCAAGACGAAAAATTGCACGCACTTCGCGTTATTTCGGAATGCACGATGCCGGGCCGCTGGGATGAACTCAGGGAACCGCTCGTCAACGAAGTGAAAAAAACGGGCATCATTGCGCTCGACATCGAATCAGCCTCTGCCAAAATCTCGGCAGGCATGCCGGATGACGAGGACGAGGACTACAAGATCCCGATCTGGGCGGGCGTACTACCGCTCGAATCCAGGTTCACGACACTGCAATCCGACGAACGCCTGGTTGACGGCGTGCAGCCATCGGATGTCGTACGCGCGATGGAAGGTAAGAAGCTGTAGCAGCGACCCCCTACAACAGGTCCTGCGTGTTTTCCGCCTCCAGCCTCAGCAACGCTTCCTTTGTGTCGAGTCCGCCGCCAAATCCCGTGAGGTCGCCGCTACTGCCGATAACCCGATGGCAGGGTACGACAATCGGTATCGGGTTACGGCCATTTGCAGCGCCAACGGCGCGCACTGCCTTGGGCCTGCCAATGCGTTTTGCGATTTCCCCGTACGACACGGTTTGACCGTAGGGTATTTCCTGCAGCGCTTTCAATACGCTGACCTGGAACTCGGTGCCTTTGATTCTCAGCGGCAAATCGAAGTCCTTCCTGTCGCCTGCAAAATATTCCTCGAGCTGTTGTCGCGCTGTTGCAAGGGGTTTCTCGTTATAGATCCAGTCGGGCTCCGGATCCCGCCGCATCGAGCCTTTCGGAAAGCCGATCATCGCAAGCGCGCCGTCTTCGCCGGCCAGCAGCAACTCACCGATCGGTGTATCGAGGTAACAGTAGTACATGATTCAGCCTCCGGCTCCGTGTTCGGAGCCCCATAGTAATAGTGCCGCATAAGCGCGCCATGGCCGCCAGGCCTCGGCGCGGGCCAGAAGTTCTTCAGGATTCATGCGCTCTTCACCCGAACCCGAGTACGCGCGTAGCAGCCCGAGATCCGAAGCTGGAAATGCATCCGGGTATTTCAATGCCCGCATGACGACATACTGCGCCGTCCAATCGCCGATACCTTTGATCGCCTGCAATGAATCACAGAAGTCGTCCGGCGACTCTGCGGCATCAAAAGACAGTGAGCCATCGACAGCAGCTCGCGCGACGCTCCTGATGGTAGAGGCGCGACTCGCAGTGACGCCGAGATTTTCCAACCTTGCACGCACGAGTTTGTGCGGCTCCGGGAACAGTCGGTTCGGGGCCTGCTGAAGGCCGTCGACCGGAACATTGATTCGCTCGCCGTAACGATCAGCAATGCGGCCCGCCAGGGTCGTCGCCGCCCGAACCGAAATCTGCTGGCCCAGAATTGCGCGCACCGTCACCTCGAAGCCGTCCCAGGAACCGGGAACGCGGACGCCCGGGTTCTTCTTTAACTGCCTTTTCAGCCTGGGATCGGCCGACAACACCCGGGCGATCTCGTCGGTAGATGCATCGAGATCAAAGAGGCTTCGCGCGCGCTGCACGATTGAAAACAGCGACTTCGTGCCAACGCCATGCAGTGACAGCAACAGGCGGTCCCCGGTGTGACACACATCCACGATTCCGCGTTCATCGCCAACAGCAATGCTGCGGAAATATCGCCCGTCGTGCACGCTCTCGACACCCGGCGTCGCTCGTGCCGCGAAGAAAGACAGCAACCTCTCCCAGTCAAAAGGACGCCGGTAGGGCAGCTGCACTGCGAAAGTGCTGCCAGTTAGCACTGCATCCCGGCGTCGCCTTAATTCGCCAGGTGTACGGCCGTAGATCTTTTTGAACGTGTCGTTAAATCGCCTGACGCTGCCGAAACCTGACGCGACAGAAATCTCTCTCATTGATAGTGACGTTTGGTCAATCAGACTTTTCGCGAAGTGCAGACGCTGTGTGTGCGCAACGGCCAGCGGGCTTGCCCCGAGATGTTTGCTGAACAGGCGCCGCAAATGCCGGCTCGTTACGCCAAGCCGATCTGAGAGATGTTCCAGGTTGCCGTCATCCAGAGCACCTTGAGCTATCAGGCGCAGGCCCCTGTGCACCGTTGTCGACGTACCCGCCCAGGCCGGGGTACCGGGGGCACACTCGGGGCGGCAGCGCAGACAGGGGCGAAAGCCCGCCTCACTCGCCGCCGCGGCGGTTCTGTAATAGACGACGTTCTCGCTTTTCGGCGCGTTCGCCGGGCAAATCGGCCGACAGTAGATTCTCGTTGTCTTCACGCCGATGAAAAAATGTCCATCGAACCGTGCATCACGTGACAGCCGCGCCCGCTCAAAGATTTCGTTCGTGCTCATACTGGCGTTTCCTATGATTCGAAGTATACGCCAGCAGGCAGCCCGGAATAGCCAGAATCGGACCTGTAAGAAAAGAAGCCGGACGAGCCAATGGACCCGTCCGGCTTCACTCTACTGACCAATATATCGCTATGCCGCGGTGCGAGTGGTGCGTCCCTGCCGGCCCTGCAGCCATTGCCGCAAATCGTCGGAGCCGCCAATCCGCTTGCCGTCGATAAATACCTGCGGATAGGTGTGTGCGGATGAGAGAGCACGCAAGGCTTGATCCTTGAAGTCGCGATTCAAGACCAACTCCTCAAACTCGATGCCGGCGTCTCGCAGTATGCCCTTCGCCTGTGCGCAGAACGGGCATCCCTCACGCGTCAAAACGGCAACGTCGTTGGGTAACTCGCCCTGTGGATCCAGGTACTTGAGCATCGTGTCGGCATTCGAGACGCGGAACGGATCGCCCGGTTCCTCAGGCTCCACGAACATCTTGTCGATAATCCCATCACGCACGAGCATCGAATAGCGCCAGGACCGCTTGCCGAAACCGAGATCCTCCTTGCCCACGAGGAGCCCCATGCCGGCCGAGAAATCGCCGTTACCGTCCGGCATGAATGTAATACGATCGGCATTCTGGCTGCGCTTCCACTCGTTCATCACGAAAGCGTCATTGACGCTCACGCAAATGACTTCGTCAATGCCATTCGCTTTAAGCAGCGGCACCAGCTGATTGTAGCGCGGCACGTGTGAGGACGAGCAGGTCGGCGTAAAGGCGCCGGGCAACGAAAAAACGACCACGGACTTGCCGGCGAAAATATCTTCGCTCGCGACATCCACCCACTCGTGGTCCTGCCGGGTCTTAAAAGTCACGTTCGGGATTCGCTTCCCTTCGAGGTTCTTGAACATTACTTGTCTCCGATTACTTGGTTTACCAATCAGGCCAGCATGCTGCGAAGCATCCAGGCGTTCTTTTCGTGAATCTGCATACGCTGCGTCAGAAGGTCTGCAGTCGGTTCATCATTGGCATCGTCGGCAGCGGGAAAAGCCTCGCGGGCCGTCCGCACGACAGTTTCCTGCCCGATGGCGAGCTGGCGAATCATTTCCTCCGCCGTCTCGTCGCCGTTGCCCTCTTCAATCGAGGTCATCTTTGAGAATTCGGAATAAGAGCCCGGGGCCTTGACCCCCAGGGCCCGGATACGCTCCGCAATTTCATCGACCGCCGTTGCCAGTTCGGTGTACTGACCCTCGAACATCAGGTGCAGTGTATTGAACTGTGGGCCCGTGACGTTCCAGTGGTAATTGTGAGTCTTCAGGTAAAGCGTGTAGCTGTCGGCAAGCAGCCGCGACAGGCCGGACGCGATAGTCTCACGGTCTTTCTTGTTAATGCCGGTATTGAGTTCCATGTCGTTCTCCCATGACTCGATCATTTGACGCAGCCTACCGCCAGGCACATAATAAATAAAATAGTTTAATTATCTTACTATATTCGGTTTTTTCGATTAATGAAGTCACCGTCACTACGACAGCTGAAATACTTCATTGCGCTTACGGAATGCGGGCACTTCGGCCGCGCCGCCGATCGATGCTTCGTTTCCCAGTCGGCTTTTAGCAGTGCCATCAAGGAGCTCGAAATCACGTTGGACGCGCAGCTTGTCGACCGCACCAATCGCAATGTGACGATTACAGCATTGGGCCAGCAGGTCGCTGTGCAGGCGCGGCTCGTGCTGCGCGACCTGGAGAGCCTGGTGGAGACGGCGCGAGGACAAAAAGAGCCGCTGACCGGCGAGCTGCGCCTCGGCGTCATTCCGACCATCGCGCCGTTCATGCTGCCAGAGGTGCTGCCGGAACTGCGTAAGCAATATCCCGACCTGCGCCTTCTGCTGGTTGAGGATCAGACGCAGCGCATTCATGCGCGCCTGATGCAGGGCGAGCTCGACGTACTCTTGGTCGCTCTGCCCTGGGCCATGCAGGGTGTAGAAGAACTGCTGTTGTTCCGCGACGCATTCTGTCTCGCTTGCCATGAAGACACCGAGCATGTCGAGCCCGAGAACTATCGATTCAGCCGGCTCGATTCCGACAGCATCCTGCTGCTCGAAGACGGCCACTGCCTCAGGGAACACGCACTCGCGGCCTGCAGGATTCGCAATACCCAAAAAGTAAGCCAATTTGCGGCGAGCAGCCTGCTAACGCTGATCGAAATGGTCGATGCGGATCTTGGCGTTACGTTTCTTCCGGAGATGGCTCGTGGATCATCGCTGCTCCGCAACACCGGTGTGAAGTTGTACTCATTGGGCGAACGCAGTTACCGCACGATCGGCCTGGTTTGGCGCAAGGGCAGTCGACGAGTCGAGGAGTTTCGCCTGCTGGGTGATTTCTTCCGGGATTCCCGCTGAGGCCGGCCGTCGTTCGTAGGCAGGAATGCGTATTGTTGGCATACTCGGCGGATAGCAACATGGTCGTGAAAGGGGTGCTGCTATGAAAGGTACAATTCTCCTGGTCGCTAATGCCCTGTTCCTCGTAGCGTGCGCACACGACGCCGCGCATGACGCGGCTGGAACAGACCTTTCCTCATCCGGAGATCGGATGGTCGCGGTAAATGGCGAGACCGCGTATGAGGAGCATTGTTCGGGCTGCCATGAGACCGGCATGCTGGGTTCCCCCATTGCCGGCGATGCCGCCGACTGGGGTTCCCGCTCGCAGCTCTGGGACGCGGTTCTCCTTGACCACGCGATCACCGGGTATCTCGAGATGCCCGCGAAGGGCGGCAAAGCCGACCTGCCCGACGAGGTCGTCAGATCGGCTCTCGAATACATGCTTCGAATGACATTTCCGGACATGCCGCACGACTGCAATCCCCCTTATTGCGGAGACTCCCAGGAGTAGGTGGCTCGCCGTCTCTCCGTGACACGGTAGTCGCGGGATCCGAGTTACTCAGTACAACGAGGATCCGCCGCCTGTATGCCGGCGATCATCTCACGCGTTACCGGAATAGGGTCGCAGCCATGCTCCTGCTCGCAGATCAGGTCGTATTTCGGCTCCGCCTTGACGTGGCAGCCAAAGCAGTTTCCGCCGAACTTGTTCACAACATCGACGAAGCCCCGATTCCGAATGCTGCTGCCCTCGGCAGACACGTCGAGCTCAAAAAACTCCCAGTCGCGAGTTGCCGCATTCCAGCCGGGGTAATGCTTTACCATCACTTCGCTTGGTACCAGCTGGACCACCGATCCCGGTGGGTAAACGCCTCCATCGGTAGACTCGGCAACTGCGGTTGTAGCATCGAGGTCACCGAGCAAGTTGTCGACGAAAAAATGACGAATTGCAGTCATTTCTGCAAGACAACGGAATGAGCCGGCATCGATCGACAGTTCGGGAATGTCGGCCACGATCGGTGCTTCGACGGCAGGTGCCGCCGCCATTTCAGCCGGTTTACCTGCTGAATCATTTTTTCCGCAGGCCGGGAGAGCAAGCGATACCAGTAAGAACAGCATCGCTGGCCCGAAAGCGGCCCGTGTTTTTCGGCTTACTGTCATGGCATTCGACCGTCATTCATGGAAACAAGGTAGATCCTTCATAGTACTACGAAAAAGTCAGCCCATCAGAGCCTTTATTTGATTGTCGCCGACACGTCACTTAATGGTTTTGCGTAGTCGACCATAGGATCGAACGGCAGGCGCAGAATTAGTTCGCCCGAACTGATAGAATCCTCGTTAACAGGGGAGCGAGCCGTCAGGCTCCATCGGGAAAGCCGCACTCAAAAGGGTGCGGTTTTTTCTTTCCAGCGTGAAATGCAAAGCACACGGCCGTCGTCTGCAAAAACGGACGGCCGAATGGAGCCAACTAACCGCACGTGATTGTCCGCGTGCGCCCAGAAGCTGACCTCAATCTAGCCGCCCGCCTGTTTCTTTTTGCGCCGCGTGTCTTAGCTTTACTCGTTCCATATGCTCGATAAGGGAATCCGTCGTGCTTTTCAGCACCTCCAGCTCCTCGACGGTCAACTCTTCCAGCTGCTCCAGGTTGTATTCGATCGTGTCGACTATCTGCTTTAATGGTCGCTGCAGGGGGCGCATGAAGTAGGCAGTGATAGTCGCTACGATCGCCCCGAAGAACAGCATGGAGCCAACGATGATCCACACTGCGCCTATTAACTCTGACACTGAATTGACGGGCATGTCAGCAATACCTGCAGTGGAAAAAGCCGCTATGCCCCAATAGAGCGCCCGGCCATAGCTTGTAATTGTCGTTCCTTCAGCTCCCTGTTCAGCAAAATACAAACCGGCTGAAAACAACATCCAGAGGACCAATAGCAAAAACGTAATCTTGAGCACCGGCGTGTGTGCTATCACATCCCGAAAAAATTTGCGGCTCCGATGCCCCCTGCCCCGGTTTCTTTTTCTCATCTATGCACCAACGTTGATCGATTTGCGGTGTACCATCACAGTGTCGGAATACTAGCGCTATTCACTGCCGAATGTCCTCAGATGGCCGATCGCAACCCTTGGAGCCAAGGAAAACCCGTTGCAAACTTCCGGGTTCCGGGCGGAAATGAGACCGGCGCGGATTGCGGAGAAACCGTACGATATCGAACAGCTACAACGGGTCAACGGCGTCCGATGAATACGACACTGGCCCAAATCCGGCTTGCGACCACTGGCAGCCAATTACACCGGACCACCTTGCAGGGCAAACGCCGTAATCACCAAATTACACGCGAATGCCCGTTAACTACACGTGGTCGGCGATGATGGCCTGACTGAAGCCCCCCGCAGAGTCAAGAGCCTGCTCCACTATCGCATCATCGCGATCACCAACAAACCACGAGACAGACCCACCCTTTTTCAAGCCATCGTCTCGTCGAGTAAACCAGAATTTTCTCATCTCATGCGCGTCAGCAAACGCGGAAAATACTTTCGTCGGTGGCCTGCCTATTCGGGACTTTGCGATTGCCGATAGCTTATTGGTGTTCATCTTTCCCGCCTCCCCTGTTCTATTCTGGCGGCATAGCAATGCAAGTGTTGGGTCAGAAGCCGACATTTTACCGCAAAATGCTCGACCGGCGGACGCGCGACGCTTGGCGGTCGTTTGTACATGTTCCCGGCAACCGGCTCAGATTGGCCAACAGCGGAACTTGAAACACCAGGAACCAGTAACGGGAATTCTCGCTTCTTGCGAAAGACTCCAAGAAACACAGCGAATGGATCAGCGGGTGGCGATCTGCTGCAGCAGGCTCCTTAGCGCCTCGACGATCACATCGGGATTGCTGAGCTGCATGTAGTGCGACGCATCGGGGATCGGAAGGTATGTTCCGCGCGAGCTCAATCCGGCCAGCTCCTGCTGCATCTCCAGCCAGATGGCATGGCCGGCGTCCACGTCCTCCTGCGCGAGATCGGGGATGCGCGAGGCATCGGGCGGCTCGCCGCTGCTCGGGACGATCAGGGGAACATCGCCGAACGATTGGACGGCATTCGCCTGAGCGAGTGTCTTGGTGATCTGACCGAACTCGCTAGCGCGAGACCGGCGGTGATGAAAACGGCGTTTTTGGCGACTCTTCGTATCTGCATCGGGGACCCCGCAGCCAGGACGAATATACGCCCTGTTGTCAGTAATGGTCGCTTATCGGTCTATCACCGGGACAGCTGCTCTTGGGCGCATAGCAAACCTTCAAGAACACCGTTCGCCGCACAACCTGAAACGACCTGGCGCCCCTGGTCAGGAGCGCCAAGTCGTCGCAATGTATGGTGCCGGCACCAGGAGTCGAACCCGGGACCTACTGATTACAAATCAGTTGCTCTACCAACTGAGCTATGCCGGCGGCCGTCGTCCACGCGCCGCGCGTGGGGGGCGCATTATTGGCTTTTCGGGCCTTTCTGACAAGGGCTCCCGTTTCAGGTTATTGCGGACACGTGGCCAGCTCGCGCAGCAAGACCTGCTCTTCGCCGTATCTCTCGACGATCGCACCTGCGCCACGGCCTGGCGGAAGAGCCACGTCGACAAAATAGACGGTCCGGTCAGCCATTCGCGGCGAAATGTCAGCCGGCAACTCGAGTGATCTTGCCTGCAGCTCGATCTTTTCTGCGCCCTCGATGTCACCAAACAGGCCCAAAGAAATCTTGAGCCCCTCATCTTCTGTACGCACAAGATACGCATCTGCCAGACCACCTTTGCCGAGTTTATCGAGCATCGCTTTCGCCGTGGCTTCATCTGCGATATCGCGTATCTGCACCCAATGGCCAACAAAAATCCGCCCTTGCGTCGTACGCACACGAGATTTCATACCTTCACTCGAATAGAGGAGCGCCGCTGAATCGGCATCCGTGCCGACCGTGAACGGGCCGACCGTTACACAGGACCTGCCGGCAATCGCCTCGAGTTCAGAGGACCTACCGGACCCGAGTGCCGCGCCAGTGCCCCCAGTGCCGTCGCTTTGCCGGCTCGTCTCGACCTGCAGCGGCGGACCCAGAGCCGCCTCGTCGATGATAGCAACGCCGGTTTCGGACGAATCCTCCTGATACACGCCCCAAAGGAAATAGAGGATGTTCGCGAGCAGCAAGAGCAACAACAAATTCTTCATCGGGCACTTTCCAGCATATGCGCGAGACCCTGAAGGACGAGATGCGGACGATGAACCGGAGCCACACTGAGCGCCTCAAGAATGCGTGAGGCATCCCCGCCGGTCAAGACGGTCGTTGGCGCGTAGTCATTCGACTGCAGAATTCGTATCGCCCGATCGACAGCTCCTGCGACGGCGTTACGCGCCCCCTCTCGGACGCCAGCAGCGGTGTTCTGCGCGAACATCTGCATGTCGGCGCCCTTGCGCGCAGGCAATGGACGTACCGATGGAATATCGCTGGTTGCCGACGCCAGCGCCGTCGCCATAGCCGCTACGCCCGGAAGAATTTGCCCGCCGAGGTGAGTACCACTATCGTCGATCGCATCCAGAGTGACCGCTGTGCCGACATCGACAACCAGGCACGCATCCTGTATTTCGGCCCAGGCACCCACCATTGCCGTCCAGCGATCTACGCCCATTCGTCGCGGCTGCGTGTAGCTGTTGCTCAATCCCCAGCCCTGCCTTTCTACGCGGGCAAAACGCACCTCGCAATCACAGTGCACGCCGACGACACCCGACAACCTTGTTGCGAAACTGGTTCCCGCCACGTTGCTCACGAGAACGTCATCAACGTGACGCGGTAACCTGGTCGTCAGTACCTGCAGGCCTTGGTCCCGAATCCTTTTCTGTGAAATATGCCCGGTACGACGGATCTCACCATCGTCCAGAACGCCCCACTTGATGCGCGAATTTCCCACGTCGAGGAGCAACGCCTTCATGAGCCACGCTCCCCAATGCCTGCCACATGCACGGAACCCGACGTCACTTGCTGCCGGCCCCCCAATAAGGTGTCGATCAGCAGCGCACCATCTTCAGCAATGCCGGCGGCCTTTCCCTTGATCTCTCCCTGCGGCGTGTCAATCGTCACTTCGCGGCCGAACAGCCAGTCGTGCTCTGACCACTGCCGGCTGAATGGCGCAAATCCCGCGGCCTCGTAATCGACAATCGCTTTGCCGATGCCTCGGACCAGGCCCGCCGCAATCCGGTTCCAATCCGGCAAATCCGCAACCTGGCTTTTCAGGTCGATTGCGCGGCGACCCTCGTCCATGCCCGGAAAGTCATCCAGCCGATCGTCGAGGTCGATATTCAGCCCGATGCCGGACACGACCGTGACGGCGCCATCGGGCTGGCCCCGCGATTCCGTGAGGATGCCGCCCAATTTGTCGTCCATGGCAATGAGGTCATTTGGCCATTTGAGTTGCACGTTCGTGACATTCAGTTCCTTCAGCGCCTCGATCACCCCGAGCCCGATCGCCAGCGTCAGCGCGGGCAGGTTCTCTGGAGGCGATGGAAAGGTATAGGCCACCGACAGGCAAAGACCGGTCCCGGCGGGGGATTGCCAGGTACGGCCATGCCGGCCGCGGCCTGCCGTCTGGTTGTCGGTTGCGGCGACTCGAATTTTCCCCGGCGCCGGTTGCTGCAAGAGATAGCTGTTCGTTGAATCGATTTCCGCGAAGACATCGAGCGAGCCGAGCCTCGCCGCGGCCGTTTCGCCCAGGTTTTGACGAATGGCATCCGCATCGAGATTATTCATCGCTCGAATTTGCGCGCTTCCTGCCAAACAACATCATTCTTGTGTCGCGATTTTCATTACCGTGACGCATACGCTGGATGTTTGCGCGGTGACAGAAAATGATCAGCCCTGCCATCACGATGCTGTAGATAAAAAAGGGCTGGTCCTCGGGCAATCGCATAATACCCAGCCAGATCGGTAGCGACGTCGCGGCGCTCATTGAGGCAAGACCGACGTACCCTGTTAAAGCCACTACGACGCTCCATACGACTAAAACGAGAATGATCGACGGTGGACCAAGAATGGTGAGAGTACCAACGAATGTCGCGGCACCTTTGCCGCCCCGAAATCCATGGTAGATCGGCCAGACATGGCCAATCACGGCCGCCGCCGCACAGCTCATCGTGAGCCAGGTGCGAGACAATTCCGGATCCGTCGCCACGAATGGCAAGTCGATGCCCGGCACCACGCCAGCACCGATCACGCCTTTGGCGACGTCGATAATGACCACGCCCAGCGCAAAAAGAACGCCCTGGGTTCTTAGCGCGTTGGTCCCGCCCGCGTTGCCGCTGCCCATCGTTCGGATGTCTACGCCACCGCGAATCCTGCCCACGATCATGGCTCCCATTAATGAGCCGATGAAATAGCTGATCAAGAACTTGACGCCGAGTTCCAACATTTCGGGTTCCCTATCGCGCGAAAATTCGCGAGAACAGTCGCGCGCATTGTAGCATCGGTACTCGACATCCGGTGCGAGCCACTATGAGCGCAAATACTATTCGGCTATTCCTGAACCCCACGGCGGGACGCGGTCGTGCGGGACGCCGCCAGGCCCGAATCGTCGAGCTGCTGCAAAGCGCCGGCCTGCCGCTCGAGCTTCACCAGAGCGACGCCGTTGGCCACCTGGAGGAACAGGTCAGGCAACACGTTGGCGATGGCGCCACCCGGATCATTGTCGCCGGGGGTGATGGCAGCGTTCATGAGGCTGTTAACGGCATCATGCGCTCCGGCAAGGAGGCAGCGCTGGGCGTTGTCCCGACGGGTACCGGCAATGACTTCGCCAAAGCCTGCGACATACCGCTCAACTGGGAACACGCCACTCGGCTGCTGGCCAACCGATTGGCCGCCGGCCAATACGCCAAGACCATTGATATAGGCACGATGAACGATCGTTTTTTCGCGAACGGGGCCGGCATCGGTCTCGATGCCAAGGTCACGCAAATCGCACGGTCCTATCGGCTGCCCATCGGTGACCTCGTTTACCTGTTCGCGATTTTTCGCGCGATGGTGGACGGAATCGCTACGCCGCGCCTGAGAATATCGTCGGCGGATTTTTCCTGGGACGGACCGGCGACGCTTGCGAGCATTAGCAACGGGCCCTGGATAGGCGGTATGTTCCATATTGCGCCGATGGCAAAGAACGACGACGGTAAACTCGAGCTGATGATCGCCGACCCGGTGTCACGTTGGCGGATACTGTCACTACTGCCGAAACTGATGTCGGGCACTCACATGGACGAGGACGAGATTCAGCATGGAAGCGTGACACAACTATCCGTCGTGTCCTGTGAGCCATTGGCATCGCACCTCGACGGCGAAGTGCAGCCACTTCAACAGCGCTTCGATCTCGCAGTATTACCGAACGCTCTGCGTCTGCTTTGAGGCCGGCCTCGAACCAAGGTAGATCGCAACCAGCGCAATGCCGGCCCCGGCCAATTCAGTCGCAGTCAGTACTCGCGCAAAAAACAGCACGTCCCACACGAAGCTCAATGTGGGCTGCAGCAACAGCGCGATGCCGGCTTCTGCTGTCGATACATGCGGCAGACTGCTGGCAATGAACATCCAGCCGATACAGTGCGACAGGATGCCGTAGCACACCAGCCACACGGCATCATCCAGTCCCGGAATCGTGAGAGACTCGCCCTCAACCAGCGCCGATAGGCCCAGAATCCCTGCAGTAACCAGCGAAATGATGGCCACTTCTCGCGTCGGCAACCTGTGTATCGAATCCTGCCGTGAGCGGCGCAAGGTGAGCAAGTAGCCGGCATACGACGCTGCGGTCAACAGGCCGAAAATAACGCCGAGGCGATAATCCTCGGGCAGATGCCTCCAGTCCAGGCCAACGATCAGCGCGAGACCGAGCACGGCAAGCGGGATGGCGAAAAGCTGCAGCGGTCGCGGCGACTCACGCAGCAGCACGATGCCCGCTGCCGTCATGATAAAAACCTGGAAATTCGCGAGCAGCGTCGCCAGACCGGGACCGATGTAATAAATGCTCCGGTGCCAGAACCAGAGGTCAAGCGCAAAAAAAACGGCAGCAAGCAGCAGAATCTGCCAGGTTCGTCTGGACAGCTGAAGCCGCTGTCCCGAGAAGGCGAGATAGGCCGCCAGCGCAAGGCCGCCAATCAGCACGCGATAGAAGCCGCTCGTGGTCGGCGAGACGCTGACGAGCTTGACCCAGACTGGCGACAAGCTAATCAGCGCTGCGCCGATGAATAGCCGCAGCGTGGGGTTTCCCAGGATGCCCATTACTGTCCCAACCAATCACCACGTCGTGACTTCACGGCGTCTTCGACCTCGTCATCAAGCAGCAGGTAACAGGTATCGGTCGGGGCCTCGGCCCATTTCATGCGCATCGAAATAAGTTCGTCACCGCGGAATACCGTTATCTCGGAAACGTCATTCGGGCGGTAGCGGCGCGTCCGCGCTTCACAACCCGCAATGTCCATTCGCAACCCGTCCAGGGCGACCAGCTCATCTCCGGGCGATACGCCAGCCAGCTCTGCAGGTCCGCCATTGTGAACGGCGAGAAACGCCGGTTTACCGGCCCGATCACCGAGATTGGCGCCCAGCCAGACGGTGGGCAGATTGCCGTCGCTCGACGGCTTGCCCCCTTTGTCTTTAGCGCCCGTTGAAAGCCGCAGGCAGTAGTCCACGCCGTGGCTCTGCAACAGCGACTCCAGCGGTAGCTCGCCGGTACCGCGGACCGTCGCATTGAAAAAATCTTCGAGATCCGTCGCGGCGACTTCGATACACAGCTGCTCAAACCCGTCTTCCGGCATGCCGTCGCCGGTCTCGCCCCAACGACTCCAGGCTTCTTTCACTACGTCGTCGAGCGATATCCGCCCGTCGGTTTCATTGCGCAGCTTGAGATCGAGGCAGAGCGCGATAAGCGCACCCTTGGCGTAGTAACTGACAACAGCGTTGCTGGCATTTGCGTCCGGTTGGTAGAACTTGGTCCACGCGTCAAAACTCGATTCCTCAACGCTTTGCCTGCGCCGACCACCGCCACGTAACACCCGTGTCACGGTCTGCCCGAGCAATTCAAGATAACTCTCTACGGTAATCAGTCCCGAGCGCACCAGCGCCAGATCGTCGTAATACGACGTAATACCCTCGAACACCCAAAGCAAGCCCGTATGGGTTTCTTTAGACAGGTCATACGGCGTAAACGCCGCGGGCTTCATTCGCTTGATGTTCCACAAGTGAAAATATTCGTGGCTTACGAGACCCAGAAACGTCCGATACTCCTCGGATACGCCTTCGTCGCCACGCGCCGGCAAATTGTCGCGACTGCAAATGAGGCTGGAGGACCAGCGGTGTTCGAGTCCGCCGTAACCGGTGCCCGGCGCATTCAGGAGAAACAGATAGCGATCGAGATCCGACGGCGCGCCGAGGAATGATAGCTGGTGCTCACACAGTTTCTGCAGATCCCGGCAGAGCCGCGCCATGTCGACACGCGTCTTGCCGCGGATGGCAATCGCGTGTGGAATGCCGCCAACGTCAAATTCGCCGATGGACAGCTGCCCCGCCTCGACCGGATGATCGATGAGCTCTGCGTAGTCGCTCGCCGCGTAGCCCCCGAACTCGTAGTCCCCGGCGGTTGTACGCCGCAAGGACGTTGCGACGCGCCAACGCTTGCCGAACGGCGGTTCGGGCGCCGCGATGTTGACATCGCAGGCAAGATCTTCCTGACCGACCACGGCCGGAAAAACGCAGGTGCCATTAAAAAATGCGTGGTTCGCATCCAGATGCGCTCCGCGCACGCTTTCGTCGTGCGCAAAAATCTCGAGAATCAGAGTAAGCTCCCGGCTTGTCTTCGCGGCCTGCCAACGGCTCTTGTCGAGCTTCCTTAATGCAACATCCCGGCCGTCGGCTTCCGCCCGGGCCGCAACCACGTGCTTTGCGTAATCGCGGATCATGTAGCTTCCCGGTATCCACGCCGGCATCGCAAAGATCTGGCCACCCGGATCGGGATTCTTGACCGTTACGCGAACCTCGAACAGGTGCGCCCCGGGATCCTTGATCCGGATTCGATAGCTGTGCGCGGCGTCGGTGATCAACGTCTTGGCTCGGTGAGTTTGAGCGTCAGGCATTTCGCGGAACCGCCTGCCTTGAGGAATTCGCTCAGCTCGACTTCGTGTACTTTGAAACCGGCCAGCATAAGTCGTGCTTTCAGCGGATCCGATGCTTTGTTGAGGATGACCCTGTCGTCTATATTGACGGCATTACAGGCGAAGTTGCCGGCATCCATTGTGTCGACAACGATGCGCTTGTGCGGCGGGATCCGGCTTTCAATCGCCATGCGTGACTCATAGTCGAACGCGGGCGGATGGTACATCAAGAAGCCGTCCGTCAGTGGGCAGAAACAGGTATCAATGTGGTAAAAGCGGGCGTCGGTGAGGCGAATGGAGACGACTTCGATGTCGAAAAATCGGCGAATCTCGGCATGGGCTTCGATTTCCGTTCGAAATCCGTAGCCGGTCCATAGCCACGCACCACGGCGGTCGAGCAGGCAATCGCCTGCTCCCTCAAATCCGATCTTGTCATCAAGATCCAGCAAGTCGAAACCGTTCTCCCTGAACCACTTCTTGAAAAATTGCTCCTCGGGCCGTCTTTCGTGCGGCATGAAGTGGCTTGCGATCGCCTTGTCGCCGTAAACGACGCCCGCATTCGCAGTAAATACCATATCCGGAAGTTCGGGCTGTGGTTCGATCGTCACGATCTCCGCAAATCCTCCAATCTTGTCGCGCAGCGTTTCCCATTGCTGCTTTGCCCGTTCCAGACTCAGCGATTCTTCATGCCCCGCCATCCACGGATTGATTATGTAGTCCACGGTAAAGTAGTCAGGGGGACACATGAGGATCTTGTCGTTACTCATTATTCTTGTTCGTTCCAGTTTATTTCAGGAAAACAAAACGGGAGTCGGTCACCCGCCTCCCGCTCTTTTCGACCCTGGTTCGATTCTGAGGCTACTGTTTTATATCGCCCAGGTGCATCAGCGGCAGCGGAGTCGGGCTGGAACCGTCCATGAAATACATCTTGCTGGCCGGGTCCTTGGAGATAGCTTTTAGCGCTTCAAGTGACTGCAATTGAATATACGCCTGATTACGCGCGATCGCATTGTTGATCTGGGTTATTTCGTAGGCCTGCGCATCAGCGAGTATCCGCTTTCTCGCGGCTTCCTGCTCCGCTGCTTCGCGGCCCGCTTCTGCCCTGGCAACCTGCTGCTGCAGCTCGGTTCGAACGCGTTCGAGTTCCGCGCGTTCGCGCTCCACGGCCTGCTCACGCTCTTTCTTCTGTTCGATGGCCTCGACGATGAACGGCGGCAGCGTTATGTCCCGGATCAGCACGGCAGAAACCAGGATGCCCTTTGGCTCCAGGTATTCTCTGAGACCGTCAGTCAGCGCGAGCTGCAGCGTTTCCTGGGTCTCTTCCTGGAAGAAGTCTTCGGCACGCTTGATGCTCTTGCCCTGCTCGCGCAGCAGTGAGCGCAGTTTTGGAATCAGGTGTACGCGAACCGCCGCCACTTCATCACCGGTCTGCTCCAGAATATCCGGTGCCATCGCTCCGTCGATTCGGTATTGCACGCTCACGTCGAGCTTGGTTTGCAGCTGATCCTGGCTCGGCACGTTTGCGGTTTCCAGGTGGGTCTTCTGTCGCGCGTCGTACATGGTCCAGCGATACAGTGGATTCACGGGAATGTGAATACCCTGCGAGTAGCCTTCCGGCTGGACGTTACCAAATAGGGTCGCAACGCCTACTCGGCCGGGTGGCACGGTCTTTACGAATTGCGCACCGACAAGGACAAGCAACACGGCTCCCACGACTAACACAACCAGATTTCTTTGCGGTCTAACTCGAGCCATGGCGATTCTCCTGTTTTTCAGGATCCAAAATCAGATCAGGATTGATGGGCAAACTCGCGTAATCAGGTTAGCCAGCCCCATTTTAAAGCTATGCATCCGGCAAGTGAACCTCGGCAAGCATGCAGCGCACACTGCCGCCAGCCGACATTTCGATCGTGTCAATCGGCACGGTGATGATTCGGCCGTTTGCCCGGAGCTTGGCGAGCTGCTCCGCGTTCAAAGATTCGTAGGCTTGCTGCGACATGGCGACGACGCGCTCGCCCTGATCATTCCGCAGCTCGAGCATGTTGCCCGCGAACGCTTCCAGCTGCGCATAACTCAGGCTGATAACGTCGTGCCCGGTTTCCTGCAGCTGTGCCAGTACGGCGGCGCGCTGATCCCTGCGCGGAATCGCCGCATCGCATATCACGGCGAGTTTCTCGCCGACATTCATCAGCACATTTGTGTGATAGATGGGGACGTCATCGCTGTCCACCGCGTCAAAGGTAACGGCTCTGTAGTTCATGCGCTGTGCGAAGTCACCCAGCGGATCCAGGTGGGTACGCGAGGAAAGGCAGGCATAAGCAATCCGATTGGTTCGGTCGAGCACCATGCTGCCGGTGCCTTCGAGGTAGTGGCCCGAGTTTTCGTGCGCCGTCAGGTCTACAATGTCCGTGACCAACAGGCCCAACTCGTCGTGCAAATACTCGATGATGTCGGTACGGCGTTCCGTGCGCCTGTTTTCGGCTTCCATCGGGTACAGCACGAGACGCCCGTCAGCGTGCAGACTGATCCAGTTGTTGGGAAATATCGAGTCCGGCGTATGCGGCTCGGGCGTATCGTCAACCACTACGACGTCGATGCCGGCGCCGCGCAGCGCATCGACGAGCCCGTCGAACTCTTTAAGAGCAGCGGCCTGCAGCGCTTCGGGTGCCAGGTCGGTTTTGCCCTGAAAACGATTCGACTGCGCGGTTAGCGGATTGCTCTCGAAGCGGGCGGGGCGAATCATCAGAACGCGCGATGCCAGCTGTGGTTCTCTATCTGTCGTCATTGGTGTCATTCGCAGATCGGTGATGCATTATATGACGGTGGCCACTCGAATCCGCAACGCTATATTGAGCCCCGCGTGGGTCTGCTTTCTATGGGTCGGCATTACGGTCGGCGTATCCCTGATCGCAACTCCCGTTCGTTTTACCGCTGCGTCGATCACGCGCCCGGTCGCCCTGGACGTCGGCCGCGTGGTTTTTGCCGCGCTGAATAAGGCCGAGATCGTAGCGCTGGTCCTGCTGCTCCTCATCGTGAGGATTGCCGGACTCTCTCGAAAATGGTGGCCTGTGTGCGCGTTACTGGTGTTGATCGTCATCGCCCAGGGCGTCTGGCTGATTCCGGAGCTCGCGGCGCGAACCGACGTTATCATGTCCGGTGGCGAGCCCCCTCCGTCGTACGCGCACGCCGTTTATTCATCCCTCGAATTGATCAAGATTGGGCTGCTGCTGTTTTTCGGATTTTCGGCGCTGGCGGAACAGCGCTGACCTCACGCTGACGCGCTCGGCCGCTTCGAGACTTGAGCGTACCAGCGAGCGAGGTACCCGGCATCGTCCGGCACGGCGATCTTTACCCAGGCCGCGAAATCGATCGTGACCATGGTCGAAATGTCAGCCAGCGAAAAGAATCCGCCGGCGACGTATTCATTATCGGCGAAATGACCGTCCAGCCTGCGCATGAACCTCGCGACACGCGTGCGACCGCGCTCGACGAGTTCGGGAATTTGCGCATAGTTGTCGGGGCCCGGCAGTGCATTATTTGCCAACGCCTTCGAAGAATTTCGAAACGCGTCCGCCATGGCCCACAGTCCCTGTTGCTCCACTTTTGCATTCCACATCAGCACCGCGGCACGTTCTTCCGCCGTCTGACCGAGCAAAGCGGGCTCCGGATGGAGCTCTTCGAGATAGCTGCAGATCGCCAGGACCTCGCTGATGCAGCGGCCATTATCCAGTTCGAGCACGGGCACGACGCAGTCCGGATTGATCTTGCGGAATGCGTCGCTGAATTGCTCCCCACTGCCAAGATCGACCTGCACGGTGTCAAGTTCGATCCCTTTCTCAGCCAGAAATATCCTGACTCGCCTTGGGCTGGGCGCGGTCTTGCAGTCATAGAACTTCAATCTGTTTCTCCAGCGCCTGGGCCGCGGCGAAAACGGTTTCGGAATTCTGGCCGAATATCATGGCCCGGGCTTTTTCGTCATTCACCTCGTCACGCCGCCATTCCTTGCCGAGATCGACGCCACGCTGTACCGCGGGCCGGACCTTGAGCGCGTCGAACCAGCGCCGCAGGTTGGCAAACTTGTCGAGGTCGTTCCCCAGGCGACGATATGGAAGTACCCACGGAAAGCTGGCGATGTCCGCAATAGAATAGTCGCCCGCAAGAAACTCGCGGTCGCGCAGTCGCACGTCCATGACTGCCAGGAGGCGGTCGTATTCGTTCGCGTAACGCTGCAGCGCATACGGAACCGCCTCCTCTACGTAGTTCACGAAATGACTGAGCTGCCCTGCCATCGGCCCCAGCCCACCGGTCTGCCAAAACAGCCATTGCAATACTTCGAATCGCGGCCGTTGTTCCTTCGGCAGAAACATTCCGGTCTTCTCGGCCAGGTAAATGAGAATGGCGCCGCCCTCGAAGATGGATATCCCGGTATCGGTATCGACGATGACCGGCATCCGGTTGTTCGGGCTCAACTTCAGGAATTCCGGGTCAAATTGATCGCCGGCGCCGATATTCACAGGCTTCACTTCATAGTCGAGCCCGCATTCCTCGAGCATGATCGAAATCTTGTGTCCGTTCGGCGTCGGCCAGTAGTAAAGTTCAATCATAAGATCCAGTATATGATGTTTTCCCAGCAACCTGCCAAGCAACGCTCCATGAACGAGACCACACCCAAGTCTGATTCGATAACTGCCGAGGGTAACCACAGGATTCCGGTTTACCTGTGGGAGCCGGAGGAGGCAGCGACGGCCGTGATCCAGATCTTTCACGGCCTCGGCGAACACTCGGCGCGCTACGATCGCTTTGCCCGGGCGGCCATGAACCACGGCTATATCGTCTGTGCTCACGACCACCGTGGCCACGGCCCGACTGCCGAGAAAATCGGCTTTTTCGCGCCGAAAAACGGTTGGGAGCTGCTGGTTTCGGACGGCCACCTGGTCACAGAATACCTGCAGCGAAAGTTCGCTAAACAGCCCGTTGTGTTGCTCGGCCACAGCATGGGTTCTTATATCGCTCAGAGTTACGCCACGCGCTACGGACACGCCATTGCCGCCTTGATTCTGTCTGGTTCTACCTGGCCCGCGCGGCTGCAGATTTTTATCCTGCGACTGCTGGCGCGATTCGAATCCTGGCGCCATGGAAAACGCGGCAGCAGCCCGCTGCTCGATAAACTCGGCTTTGGTGCCTTTAACAAGGCGTTCGAGCCGGCGCGCACCGAACTCGACTGGCTTTCCCGCGAGCCGGGCGAGGTTGATGCGTATATCGATGATCCGCTCTGTGGAGGACCTTATACGACCGGGCTGTGGCTGGACTTGCTCAGCGGCCTGCTCAGCATTTCAACAAATCAAGCGCTGCTAAGAATCTCGCAGGACCTGCCAATCTTGATCACCGGCGGCGCCGATGACCCCGTCGGTGGTGAACGCGGAATGAACGAACTCGCCGCCCGCTACAAAGCCACCGGCCACTCCTCGCTGAGCACAAGAATCTACCCGGACGGCCGTCACGAGATGTTGAACGAGACCAACCGCGACGAATTTACGGATGACCTTCTTGGCTGGATCGCGCAAAACTTGCCGCAGCAGGCGTAATCATTACTATCAAGTTTCTCAATCGTAATCCGCCGACTCATCCTGTCGAGGAGATTCGAGAGGTTGCCGCCGCCTACTACGGGCTGAGCGGCGACTTTCAGCCGCTGCGCAGTGAACGAGACCAAAACTTCCGGATTGAAACAGCGAATCGTTCACGTTTTGTTCTCAAGGTCGCGAACCTCGACGAGAGCAAAGAAGTCATCGAATTCCAGGTGGGAGCGCTGCAGCATATCGCCCGCACGGCGCCGAATTTGCCGGTACCGCGCCTCGTGCCAAGCGGCCACGGGCTCGACTTTCACACGATTCGTTTTGCCGACGGCAATGATTACAACGTCTATTTGCTGACTTATCTCGACGGCGTACTGCTGTCAGACACGGACGTTGGCAATGACAGCTCGACGTGGCGGCGGCTCGGCGAGCTCATCGCCAACGTCGACAAGGCACTGCGCGGCTACTTTCATCCTGCCGCTATTCAGCAGCATCCGTGGAATTTCGAAACCTGCTTGCGGCTACGGCACCTCGTCGAGCATATAGAGAACGACGAAGCCAGGTCGAGAGTCAATCAAGTCTTCGAACGCATGTCGAACTTTGTAATCCCGAGACTGCAGTCGCTGCGTCACCAGGTTATCCACCAGGACGCTCATACCGATAACGTTCTCGTCGACCGGGATAACACGACAAGAATCACGGGGCTGATTGATTTTGGCGACCTGCTCTACGGCACGCTGGCCGCCGAGATCGCTGTGGCCTGCGACAGCATCCCTTACAGTCGCCCGGACATTGTGAGTCCCGCGTGCGAGATCGTGGCAAGTTTTGACTCTGCTCTGTCACTCGAAGAGGAAGAAGTTGATCTCGTTTTCGACCTTGTCTGCGCCCGCAGCGCGCTAACGGCGACGATTGCGGCGGCACGCCTGGCGCTCACGCCTGATCAGCCGGCGCACATACAATCGCCGCTGCCATTCGTCGACAGGCTGCGCGAACTCCAGTGCGTCGGACAAACGGAATTCACGCGCCGCCTGCGATCCGCCTGCCGGTTTCCGGTCTACTGCCCGAAAACGGCCGACGAGGCACTTTCCGGCGACGAAGAAGCCAGGCTCGTTGAGGCACGGCGATCCTTGATGGGGCGAAACACGACTCATTTCTATGCGCGCCCCATGCACTTCGAGCGCGCTCGCGGGCCCTGGCTGTATTCGACCGACGGCTATCGATACCTCGATTGCTACAACAATGTTCCTCAGGTCGGCCACTGTCACCCGCACGTTGTGCGGGCGATTGCTCGTCAGGCCGCTGCGCTGAACACCAATACACGCTATCTGTATAGCAGCGCTCTCGAGTATGCGGATCGACTGACCTCGAAACTCGCGCCGCATCTTTCCGCCTGCATCTTTGTCAACTCCGGCAGCGAAGCGAATGACGTGGCCTGGCAAATAGCGAAGCTGATCACCGGCAACACAGGCGCCGTGATTATGGAGGATGCCTACCACGGGGTTACGGATGTCATCCGCCAATTTTCGCCGGGCCGACCCGAAACACCGCTGCCCGCGTTCCTGCGGGGGCTCATAGTGCCGGACCCGTACCGCGGCCCGTTCCGCGAAGGCAATCCGGAAATGGTGCAAAAATACGCCGCCGATGCAGACAGGGCTATCGCCGAACTCGAAAAATCCGGTCACCGTGTCGCGGCATTCATGATCGACTCGGCCCTGTGTTCAAGCGGCGTGCCGGACGTACCGGACGGCTACATGCAGGCCGTCGAGAAAAAGATTCGCGCGGCGGGCGGACTCATGATCTGCGATGAAGTGCAGTCGGGTTTCGGCCGCATGGGCCAGTGGTGGGGCCACGAACACCACGGC
>Ga0224512_10000968_pt1 | contig 28900 bp, 23 predicted proteins | sample SF_May12_sed_USG_4_FD_169103 | JGI IMG/M metagenome (GOLD analysis project Ga0224512, IMG submission 169103) | Sediment microbial communities from San Francisco Bay, California, United States - SF_May12_sed_USGS_13 | ecosystem: Environmental > Aquatic > Marine > Sediment | place: USA... | reverse complement strand
TACAACGACCGCGAGTTTCTGCATCGCGAACCTGCAGTGTTGCGTCGGCCTGTGGTTGCGCTCCATGTTGCCGACTCAGGTGTCGAAGTCCAAGTCTCGCAAACTGGTCGAAACGTCCCGCGGCGCCACCGCGATGTAACGGGCCATATTGTGGATACACGCGTCGCCACCCATGCCGTATTCGCAATCGTAGCCCCACTCCTCCGGGTCATCGCCCTGAGAATAGATGCCCCCCTTGTTGCCGGCCAGGAATGGTATGCGCGTCTGTGGCTGATCGGGATCGATGCGGTTGTAGGGATGCCAGTTGCCCATGAGTTTGGTGTTGTGGCGGTCGCGAAATTTGTCTAGATACGCGATGTTCGCCTCGACGCCACCTGCCCGGACAATCATATTCGGATCATCCTTCAGGACCTCGAACTCCTCATAACCGCGCTTCGACTGACGCGCCAGTTCGAAATCGAGGATTACGCCGTAGCGAATCGGCAGATCAGCTATACCCTTCCTGAACTCCTCAAAAGGATACACAGGAATTTCCGTACCGTCGGGCAGCTTGCCCTCGAGCGCATTGTGCGCTTCCTGCTGCGAGATCTTACCGGCGTATTGACCTGTAAAGCCGTCCGGATTGGAGCGGTCCACGCTCGCCCGATAGACGCGCTCGTAGCGGTCCGGCAACGCAAAGATACCGCCACCGTGTATGGCAACGATCACCCGATTGCCCTGCGGCGTCGTTACGACACTCTCCTCCGAATAGGAGGTGAACCAGGTATTCCAGATGATGTTGTCATAGTCAGCGTGGGTTCTCGCGTGAAGCAGCTGCGGCATCGATGCGACAAAGCCGTCAATACCGGCGTACTCCAGGGCCCTGCGCAAGGCATTGGGGACGTGCGGTTCGAAGACGATCTCCGCTTCCATTCTCATGCCGGCCATGTCGATTTCGTCCCCCCTCACGTGCTATACAATATACACCGGTGTAGCAAATGTAGACACAAGCGCGCGCATAGTGCGCGCTGAAAAATCTATAGAACCAAGAGACTGAAACATTCTGTTGCGCTTTGTCAACGACCGTGGCAATTTGGACTGCCGACAAGGCATCGTACATTGTAGAACTCATCGGGCAAGTTGATGGCCACAACACCAAATCCCAAGCCACCACGTATCCAGGCACTGGCCCGTGCCGGCGCAATCATTGACGTGATCGCGGGTGGTGATGAAGGCGGTGTCGGCCTTAGCGAGATCAGCAAGGCGACGGTACTGAACAAGACCACGGCATTCAATCTGCTGGCCTCACTCGTCACGCTGCGACTTGTCGAGCAGGACGCGCAATCGAGGAAGTACCGGCTCGGGTTGCGGCTGCTGGAACTCGGTCGGCTTGTACAGCAACGATTACACATTTCGCACCTGGCCCGGCCCATACTCACCAACCTGTGCAAAACCACGAATGAAACCGTGAACCTGGGACTGCCAGACTTGCTCGATCTGTCGGTAATCGACAGCTACGTGGGTTCCAGGGTATTGCATGCGCGCACCGCCCCGGGATGGCGATACGCCTATCACTGCACGGCGTTGGGCAAAGCGTTCATGGCGGCTTGGGACGCGCCGATGCGGCAGACGATCTACGATTCCTGCGGCTTGCCCGAGCGCACGGAAAACACGATTACCGAAGCTAGTGCGCTCGAGGAGCAACTTGCGCGATTCCGGAAACAGGGATACGCCCACGACCTGGAGGAAAACGAGATTGGCGTCAACGGAATTGCCTCGTGGATCGTCGATGGCCTGGGCGAAGTTGCGGGCGCAATCAGCGTCAGTGGCCATTCCAGCCGTTTGACCGAAGCGGCTATACAGCGCATTGCTCCCGACGTCATCGAGGCCGCGAGACTGATTTCCCTGGCGATCGGTGGCGGCGACTGGCCTGACAGTCAGAACGCCGCGAGGCAGCGGTGACGGCCGCAGAACATTCTGCCATTTCTGCCGTCGGCGGTCCGGTGCAGCGCTGGATATCCGCTTTCAGGACCGTCTTTCTCAGGCACGAATGGCTGCGTGGCTACACACTAATGTCGCCGACGCTGATCGTCATGATATGTGCGCTCGCGCTGCCGATATTCACGCTCGTGGTCTACAGTTTCTGGACCCAGGACTACATCCACATAGAGAAGACCGCGACACTGGACAATTACCGGACGTTCCTCGACAAATGGATGTATAGCGGGTTATTGCTGAGGTCGATCAGGATGTCGGCCACGGTGACTGTTTGCACGATTCTGCTTGCCTACCCTGTCGCCTATTTCCTGGCCTTCAAGGTCAGGAAAAACATCATGACCTGGTTGATCCTGATCAACCTGCCTTTCTGGACCAGCTACCTTCTGCGGGTACTGGCCTGGAAAATCATGCTCGGCAACAACGGGGTGATCAATTCGACGCTCCTCGACCTCGGGTTCATTCAGGCGCCGCTCGAATATCTGCTGTACAGTCGTTTCGCAGTTGTGCTGACGCTGATCCATGCCTGGGCGGCGTTCGCAATATTGCCGATCTACCTGTCGCTTTCGAAGATCGACCGGTCTCTTCTGGAAGCCGCTGCGGATCTCGGTGAGAGCCCTGCCAGAACATTCTTTCGAGTAACGCTGCCACTGTCGATGCCCGGAGTAATCGCCGCGGCCGTCATCGAGTTCATACCGACGGTCGGCGACTACCTTACGCCCGTGATGGTCGGTGGACCCAAGGGTATGATGTTCGGTCAGATCATTGCGGCGCAATTTGGCGAAGCCAACAATTGGCCGCTCGGTTCGGCACTTACGATTATCATGATGATGACGATCACGGCGATCGTCTTCACGTTTATTTGGCTGTCGCAACGGGGTACCGTCAAACGACGCGAGATGGAGGCGTCCTTTGCTTCGACGGGACACGACTCAACCGTCGGAAGTAAGTATGGATTCCTGTTTTTCTACGTCTTGCTTTACCTGCTGTTTCTTTATATCCCGTCGCTGATGCTGCCGGTGTTCTCGTTCAACGACAGCATCCAGATGGCGTTGCCGCTGAAAGGGTTCACGACGCAATGGTACGCCGGGATTCCATCGCGGCCAGGTCTTCTGGAAGCGCTGGGCAACAGCTTCAAGCTTGCAATCCCGGTTGCGATCATCTCGACGGCGCTGGCAACCATTGCCGGCAAGGCTTTGACCCGGTATCGACTGCCCGGTCACGGACTCGTGATGGGTTTCATCATGCTGCCGATGGTAATGCCCGGCATCATTCTGGCTTTCGGGCTTCTCGTGCTTGCGCTGGCCGTTAACGTGCAGCCGTCGCTGTGGACGATCGGCGTCGCGCACGTGGTTGTCAATGTACCGTTTTCTACGCTGGTCATTCGGGCACGGCTAGAGGGTTTTGCCAAGAGCCTCGAGGAGTCAGCCCAGGACCTCGGCGAGAATGCCTGGTCAACATTCTGGCGCGTCACGTTCCCACTCATATTTCCCGGCGTGGGTGCCTGCCTGCTGTTGTCCTTTACAGCCTCGTTCGATGAGTTTCTGTTCGCCCTGTTCCTCGGCGGCAACGACGTGACCTTGCCGGTCTATATGTGGACACAGGTTCGATTCCCGCAAACGCTGCCGACCATACTCGCGCTCGGCACCTGCATCTTCCTGGGCTCCGTCGTGTTGATCGGTACGGCCGAATGGCTGCGCCGCATGGGCACGCAACCGACAGATGCCATAACTAAATAGAGGAGAGCATCATGACATTACTCAATCTGCTGGAGCGGTTGGACCAGGGCCCGGTGATTTGTGCCGAGGGTTATGTGTTCGAAATGGAGCGTCGGGGGTACGTTCAGGCAGGGCCGTATGTCCCGGAAGTCGTCTTGGATTACCCGAACGCCGTCATCGAGCTGCACCGCGAGTTCTTGAATGCGGGCTCCGACGTCATCGAGGCTTTCACGTATTATGCGCATCGCGAGAAACTCAAGCTCATCGGGCGCGAGGGTGAACTGGAGAACATCAATCGCACCGCACTGGAGCTTGCAAAGCAGGTCGCCGCCGAAGGTGAAGCTCTGGTTGCCGGAAATATCTGCAACACGAATGTATTCCTGCCCGGCGATAAGCAGAGCAAGAAGGAATCCCGTGCCATGTTCGAGGAGCAGGTTGGCTGGGCGATGGATGCCGGCGTGGATTTCATCATCGGTGAAACGTTCTCCTTCGCCGAGGAGGCTCTGCTTGCTCTGGAGGTCATAAAGCATGCGGGCGCAACTTCAGTCATCACGCTCGCCGTGCATCAGGGACTCCGCGACGATTACACGGTGCCCGAGGCTTGCCAGCGATTGAAGGATGCGGGGGCAGACGTGGTGGGAATGAACTGCATTCGCGGGCCGAACACGATGTTGCCGCTGCTGGAAGAATTGAGCCGGCAGGTCGAAGGCCCACTCGCCGCGCTTCCGGTTCCGTACCGAACGACACCGGAAGAAGTCAATTTCCAGGCGTTGACCGACCCGGGCTGCGACTGCATCCCGGACATCCCGTTCCCCACTGCGCTTGATGCACTGGCGTGCAACCGCTACGAAATCGCCGAATTTGCGAAAAAGGCGTATGCGCTGGGCGTCAATTATCTGGGAGTCTGCTGTGGTGCCGGACCGCATCATATCCGGGCAATGGCCGAAGCGCTGGGCAAGAATCCACCGGCGAGTCGCTACTCACCCGACATGTCGAAACATTATGCGTTGGGTTCGGACGAGAGACTGCGCAAGGAAAACCTGGAATTCGCCAAAGAAATGACGAAATGACGTCATGTCAGATTGCGAAGTCCACGTACTGCAAGCTGGTTGACGGGTTCCGAGGAGCGACCGCGACATAACGGGCCATGTCTTCCGGGCCGGAGGCACTCATGCGCCGATCCTCGCCATAACCCAACTCAGGACCTCGTGGCCTTCGCTGCCTACGCCGCTTTTTCTGCGACCCAGGGTAAACAAGCGCGTCTGGGGTTGATCTGCCGTTGTGTCTGTGCGAGACCCGCGTCTTGGCAGCGGCTGCAGAACCGAGACCGACGGAGGTCACGGAATAGAGAATCGGCGGCGTGTTAGCGCGTCGGCCGCCATCATAACGATTCTCAAAGAACGAAGTTCAGATTTCTCAGGCTCGTCGACAAATCATGCGGCGCGACCGCAACGTAACGCGCCATGCCGCCGAGCGATGCATCGCCACCCATGCCGTACTCTGCATCGTAACCGTAGAGATGGTCGTCGTCGTCCTCGGTGCCGACGCCACCCTTGTTGCCGGCCAGGAACGCGACGCGGGTCTGCGGCTGATCGGGATCGATTCGGTTATATGGGTGCCAGTTGCCCATCACCTTGGTGTTGTGGCGGGCCTGTGCCTTGTCGAGATAGGCCGCCGCTGCCTCGACGCCACCCGCGCGGACGATGAAATTCGGTTCATCCTTGAGCACGTCGAACGGATCGTATCCCCTCGTCGATTGCCTGGCGAGCTCGAAGTCCAGGATGACGCCGTACCGCATCGGCAAGTCCGCGATTCCCAGTTTGAATTCCTCGTACTGATACACGGGAATCCGGGTACCGTCCGGCAGTTTCCCCTCGAGCACGTCCCGGGCTTCCTTCTGTGTAATCTTTCCCGCGTATTGCCCTGTGTAACCTTCCCGGCTCAAGCGAGCCACGCTGGCCCGGTGCATTTTTTCGATCCGCTCCGGAGTGGCAAAAATGCCGCCGCCATGCACCGCTACAATGACCCGATTGCCCTGTGGTGTCGTCACGACACTTTCCTCCGTGTTCGAGGTGAACCACGTGTTCCAGATGATGTTGTCGTAGTCCGCCTGCGCCCGGGCATGCAACAACTGTGGCATTGACGCGACGAAGCCGTTCTCGCCCGCATACTCCAGGGCGCGTTTCAGCGCCGTCGGCATGTAGGGTTCGAAGAAGATCGCTGCTTCCATTCGGATTTCGGGCATGTCGACTCCCTCCCTTGGTCAAAGAAAAACCCCGCGGGCGCGGGGTTTTCCTGTTACTGAATCAAGATCGCGACAAAACGATTCAATCGCCCCAACTGGCCGAGAATCGCAGGCCGTATTCCCTCGGCCGGACCGTGTACACGTTGTGGTGGTGGTCGTACTCGCCGGACCTCCCCCACTGCCACGCCCCAGTGGGATTGCCTTGCCAGACCTGTGCCCGTTCGTCGGTAAGATTGCTGACGAACAGATCGATCTGCCAGCCGTTCTCTTCCGAGACCAGCCCAATCCGGAGGTCGGCAAGCCCATAGGAGTCATTGGTAAACGACGGATTGCTCGTGTTTTCGCCAGCCGGGATCAACCTCGTCAGCGTTTCGCCTGTCCACGAATACTGCCCGCGGATAAACATTTCGCCGCCCTCAACAAACTTGACGGGCCAGGACTTGCTGGCCCAGAGTGCTCCCTGGAGCTCCGGCGTGTTCGGCAACTCCTGGCCCTTCTCGATGCCGGATTCCCCGGCGCTGGGCGTTTCGTCGATCTCGGCCTCGAGCCACTGCGCGTTACCGCCGATACTCCATCCTTCTGCCGGAACCCAGTCGAACTCCGCTGTGACCCCGGTGCTGTGGGCGTCACCCACGTTGCCGACGATGGACAGCCAGGGGAGTTCGCCCCCGGGACAAGCAGGGAAGGGATCCGTGGGAACAACACAGGTATTTGAACTGGGGTCGACGACTTCGAACTGGAAGTCTTCCCACTCCATATGGAATACCGTCAGGTTGAGCTGCACGCTATTGTCGGCCCAGCGCGACTTCAGGCCGAACTCGTAGTTCGCCAGTTTGTCCGGATCCCAGACCTGGCCAAAGAGTGTCCGACTCCAGTCGGCATTCTTGTTGGCCCGATTGACACCTCCCGTTCTGTAGCCCTCGGTGTAAAGCCCGTACAACATCTTCTGATCATCGAGGTTGTAGGTGAGGCTGAACTTCGGCACGAATTCACTGATCGTTGCCGTCTGCCTGACGTCATTGCCATCCCAGCGTGGCTGGATGAAGCCGCCTGTGAGCCTGCCATTGGAGTCTCGGCGACCCGCCAGGATCTTCGTGTACACCTTGTCGTTCGTCGTTTCAAAATAACGACCACCGATCGTCACGTCCGTTTTGGCAGTCGCGTGCCAGGTGAACTCGCCGAACACAGCTTCCGTTTTCCAGTCGGTATCGTCCCAAGATGTCCAGTACATGGAAGCATCCGGCAGCGCAGCGGCAACGTCATCCGGGCCCGAACGGATCCCGAAAAACTTATCGGGGCTGCAATTCCACATATTGTATAAAGGATCGCCGGGTTGAGCGTTCGCACAATCCTGCATGAATGCATAGGACATAGATTGCTGGTACGGGACGTTGGCGTCTGCCATCCAGTTGGAATTCCAGGAATCGTTGGAGTCTTCGTAGTAGAGGCCGGCAAGCCAGTCGAATCTCTCACCCTCGTGCGACAACCGGATTTCCTGGGTAAACCGCTCCTGCCATTCCGGTCCCTCGCCGATGCCGATGACTTCGGGCATCTGGTCTATGGCACCGGAGGGGTTGGCAACCGGAACGACGCAGTATAACGGCGCATAGATTGCCCGGCCGGTTGCCGTGTTTTCCCACAGCCAGTAATACTGGATGTCGGCCCACACACCGTTATCACCGCAATAAGCTCTTGTCGTGTAGTACTTGTAATACAGCGTATTGTCGATCACGTAGGTGCGTTCGTTCTCGTAGAAGCTCGTCGCCGACACGAGCTGCGCGAAGCCGAGATCGGCTTCGATCGTCAGCGAACTCATATCCCACTCGGACTGCGAGAAGTTCTTGACAAACCCTATCGTCTGCAGATCGCCGACGAACGGGTTATAGGCGGAAGATCCCTGCGACTCGGTGTCCCCGTAGTTATACGCGGCGGTTACCGTCCAGTTGTCGTTGATATTCCAGCGGGCAGAGACCCGGAGATTGGCAAATTCGGCCGAGTTCCAGTTTTCTTCGGCAACGTCTTCGTTGCTATACGACCCCCATTCCAGTCGATTGGATCCCCAGCTTCGAGGCGCAGCCGTTCCGCCTGCTGCATTCTCCGCAGCCGTTTCGCCAAACCACGTGTCCGGCGTATGGCCCAGCACGTTGTCGATGTAGCCGCCATCTTCTGCCGATTGTGCGGCTAAGCGAATGGCAAATGTATCCTCGACCAGCGGTACGTTGAGCACACCGGTAACGCTGTGGCTCGGATCGCTGTCGCCGCCGGTGCGCCACATGACGTCGGCGCTTGCCTCGAATTTGCTCGTGTCCGGCTTGTTCGTGATGATACGCAGCGTGCCGGCCTGGGCCGCAGCGCCGAACAACGTGCCCTGCGGCCCGGACAACGCTTCCGTGCGCTGGATATCCAGCATGCGAATCTCCGGCTGCGAGCCGTTGGTCGCGGTCAGCGGGATCTCGTCGAGGTAGACCGACGAGCTTTGCGTGGCGATGAATCCCGTAACAGTCGTGTTGATGCCGCGGAAGATGACGGAGTTGCTGCCGCCGCTATTGAAGTTGATCCAGTTTACGCTCGGCATGAAGCGCACGTAGTCTTCGGTGTTAAGCGCACCGATTTCTTTGAGCATGGCCTCAGGAAGCGCGTGAATACTGGCCGGGATTTTCTGCAGATTCTGTTCGCGCTTCGTTGCCGTAACGATGATTTCTTCGAGCGCACCAGTCGCGACTTCCACCTGGCCCTGTGCCTGTGCAGCACCCGGTGAGGCGAGCGCGGCAGAAACAGCGGCGGCTACCGGGCTGATCGTGATTGGCTTCGGCTTGGTCATTACTGGTCCCCCCAAAATATGTATCCGGGAGACAGAACGACCCAGGCGGCCGTTCTGACGCCCCTTATAGGTACAAATACGTATAAAGAATTATAGGCATAATGTAGCGACTTTATCAACGCGGCCTGATTGTGCGTCACATTGTGAAACAAGCGGATGCGCTGGTAAGAGCTACAGGCCGAATCTGACCCTCGCGATGCACAAGCTACAATCGGTCCCGGGTTCGAGCGTCGGCTGCCTGTTCAGCAGGCGGGGCCACCCAGGCGTGCGGGACGCTCGCTCGCCGGAAGCTGCATAAGTAGCGGTTCGAGTGTCTCGATCAGAGGTGCAAGGTGTGCTTCGTAATGCCGCCAGGTATTGACGGAGCTCGAGTAAATCGGCCGTCGCACCTGTTCCGAACTCGCTGACTTCACCGAGCGACTGGTTTCGTAAAAACTGAGACACGCGGCTTCCCGGGGTAACTGACAATACTCGAGAATCCGCCTGACCTGTCCCTCGAGGTCTGTAACGACGTCTTCGTACCGGACGTCGAGTACCTTGCCGGGCAGGACTTCATGCCAGTGGTCCATGAGTCGCTGATACTGCAGGTAGTATTCGCCCAGCTCGACGAGGTCATAGGTGAACGGTTGTCCCGATGCGAACAGCTGTTTGTAGCTGCCAAAACAACTGTCCAGCGGGTGCCGCCGGGCGTTGATTATTTTCGCGTTCGGAAGGATCAGTTGCAGTAGCCCCACGTGTACGAAGTTGTTCGGATTCTTGTCCGTGAAGTAAGGTGCCTCACCCCGATGCCGGCGCGTGCGCTCGACATACTCGCTTCCTAGTTGCGCAAACTCACTTGCATCGATGTTTGCGACTGAGCTTGGGTAACGGGCGGGCGGCGTCGTCAGCTCCGGTCTGGTGCGAATAATCCTCCCCAGATCGGCCAGTTCGTGCGTTCCATCGACCATGGAGTGGCTTGCCAGGATCTGCTCGAGCAGTGTCGAGCCGGAGCGCGGCAGGCCGACGATGAATATCGGCGAAGGATCGGGACATCCCTGGTCCGCGTTGTCGGCAAAGAACTCCGGCGTGAACGTCTCTATCGTCAGGTCGGTCCGCTCTTCGTTCTCGACGCGGTCGTAAAACTCCTGCTCACGGCGCAGAATACTGCCGCGATCGATGAACTCGAACGCCCTGTCGTAATCCCTGCGGGCCTCGAATTCCAGACCGAGTGCATTGTTCAGTTGCACCAGGCCCTCAGGCGATACGCGTTCATCGTCGATCAGGGCGAGCATGTCTTGAACTTCCCGTTCCTCGAAACGAAACGTCTTCAGGTTCGCCAGACTCCAGTATGCCTCGGCGTGCAGGGAATTCGTCTCGATACTGCTGCGGTAGGCCGCGATCGCGCCATCCTGATCGCCGATCGTGCGAAGCGCATTGCCTTTACCACACATTGCGCCAACGTGCTTCGGCGCGATCTCCAATGCCTTGTCGTAGGCCTCGACCGCACCGGCGTGATCCCCGGAAGCGGCGGTGCCGGCTGCCAGCCAGATATATCCGTCAGCCGACCTGGGTTTCAATTTGATTAACTGCTTCGCACTTTCGATGACGTCATCGTACTTTTCCTGCTCGAGCTGCACGCCACACAGATCAGACCAGGCCCGGCTGAATCCGGGTGCTACTTTCACCGCCTGCTGCAAGAATGCTTCCGCTTCCGGATAGCGTTTCTCCTGGCTACCGAGGCGAGCCCACAGGCGCATTGCTGACACATTGTCGGGATGACGGGTCAGAATCTTGCGATAGATTTTTTCGGCCCCTGCAAAATCCTTCTGTTTCTCGAGTTCGACCGCCTGCGCGATGTCGCGGTTGTCCTCGTCGACCTGCATGAACTCCGTTTTCAACGCCTCCGCTTCATCCACCCGGCCCATGACCATGAGCACCTGGCCTAGCTTCATTCGTGAGTGTTGCCGCTTGGGGTCGAGTTTGATGGCCTTCTGAAACGCCTCGGCCGCATCGTGCAATTCCCCTTTTGCAAGGTACAGCTCGCCGCGCGCCTCATAGGGCCGGGCAAACTGCGGATAAATGGCCAGCGCGCGCTCGATTCGCGCATTGGCTTCGTCAAATCGCCTGAGTTTTACAAGCGCGCGGGCCGACAGACACAGGAAATTTGCGTCGTCCGGGTGCTGATTGAGCCAGTCGGCGCAAACGGCTTCGGCCGACTCGACCTCGCCGCCCTGCAGGAACTGTTGTGCTTCCTCGAATCGCTGTGCTATTTCCTGGGAAATTGTCGTTCTCCCGACTGCGCAGTGACAACGTTACCGCACTAGGACGAACGCACGCCAGAGGCCTCGATTGCAGCCGGTATCGATTCGAGCTTGCCCAGTGACAGCAGATTTGCACCGGACACGCCCGGAATCGTCGTCAGCTCTCGCAACAGGTCCGCGCAGATCCTGATTCCTTCTCGCTCCGGCTCGGGTGCCCGCTCCAGCTGCTCGATCAACGCGTCCGGAACCAGCGCGCCTTTCACGTTATCCCGAACCCAGCGCGCCACTTCGGCAGACGGCAAAGGTGATAACGCCATCATGAAATTGACCCTGTGAGTCAGTTTTGATGCGACGATTCGGGCCATGTAGCTTCGGGCAACATCCAGGTCGAAGCAGATCTGCAGCTGCACGAAATTCGTGCCGGCATCGCATTTCCGGACCAGATTCTTTGGCATCCAGTCTGCGTCAGGTTCGAATAACTCTGCGTGGGCCCCAATCATGAAGTCGGACACGAGCGGAGAGGCTTCGTCCTGTTTAAGGCCGTGGATATACGCCATGAATTCCAGTGCGGGCGTGTCGTAGACGTTGCGCACACCTATCTTATTGCTTTTCGGAATCTTGGCCCCCCGCGTCACCACGACGCTGGTCACCCCGAGTGCGACCGCTCCGAGAAGATCCTTCTGCATCGCGATACGGTTCCGATCACGGCAGTTCATGTGGACGATCGGGTCTATGCCGTGCCGGATCAGCAGCGCGGCGGCGGCAACGCCGGATATATGCGGTTGCTTGGTATCGGTCAGCTGCACGGCATCCACGGCGGGCCGCAGAATATCGCCCTGCCGGATCAACGTTGCCCCGTTTGGCGCATCTGCCAGGTTCAATTGGCCCGTTACGACGAAATCCTTCGTTTTCAGGGCGTCTCTGAATGTCATGGAATGCTCATGAACTCGTGTAGTCGGGCATGCCGACCATGCGTTTCAGCCAGACGTCATGCGGCGGCAGCTTTTCCTGCGCGGTTCCAATTGAGTCGAGAACCTGCCTGTGTACCGCAGGGCGTGGCCGGTTCTTGCCGAACCACACATCGCACTCGTCACGCAGGAAGTCCATGCCAAAAAGAATGGCTTCGTAGCTGTGGTGATTCCAGAGTCTGCCTGTGTCAATGGGACCGCGGCGGTCGCCGGATACATCCCGCGATTCGGCAGTTGCCGTTGCCTGACCCGGGAATGACTGATCGATAAAATCGGAAGCCGACGGCGGTTTGATTCGCCAATAGTCGAGTTTGGCCCGCAACCTGTCGTTGACTCGTTCCGGTCGACAAATCTCCCGCCAGAATTCCGTGTCGGTCCTTCTTGTCAGGCAGTAGTGCATGTTAATGAAGTCGAGAATCTCGTAGTAGCGATCCTCCATTATCCGGTTGAACCGAAATGCCAGCGCTTCCATGTCATCTCCGTACGGGAAATGTTCGGCCAGCAACTCCGCGGCAATCTCGTTCAGGTAGAGCCCGGTCGATTCCAGCGGTTCCAGAAACCCGCCGGCCAGGCCCATTGCAATACAGTTTCTGTACCAGATCTTGTTGCGCACACCGACTCTGAAATAGAGGAAACGCGAATCTAGGTCATTCGCATGCGCACCTTCATAGGCACGTATTTCGCGCTCTGCCTGTTCTTCACTGATGAAAGCGCTCGAATGCACATAGCCGACGCCACGCCGATTCTGCAATGGAATATCCCAGATCCAGCCGGCCGACACAGCCGTCGCCGTCGTGTGTGGGCGAACGTAACCCGGGTAATGAACGTCATACGGTACCGGCATGATCACGGCGCGATCGCACAGCAGCCACGGCGAAAAGTCGGTCCATTTCACGCCGAGGGTCTTCTCGATCAATAACGCGGTGAACCCGGTGCAATCAATGAAGAGGTCCGCTTCCAGGCGCTGCCCACTCCTGGTCGTCAATGCCGCAATGTCCCCGTTCTCGGCCGTCTCGACATTTTCAACATGCTCGAGATTATGGGTAACGCCGCTAGCCGTAGCGATATCCCGAAGATAGTCGGCGTATTTCAACGCGTTCATATGAAACGCATAACCGGTCGGTATGCCGAGGTTGACCTTTTCCAGAACCTTTGGCGCGAGACCCATCTCACACAATATCGGCTGCGCCGACATCGTGTTCATGAAAGGTACCGAGCGGTCACTCATGAGCCAGCGCCGGCCGGCATCGTCCCTCAAGCCCGCGCTGAAACGGCTAAACGGGTGGTGATAGAACTCGCCTTTATCATCTAACCAGCTGACGAAACGAATCGACGCCTTGAACGTCGCATCGACGGCCTTCATGAAGTCCAGTTCGTCGATGCCGATCATGGCCAGCGTGCGATTGATGTTCGGCACCGTTGCTTCCCCGACACCGATACGAGGTACGTCCGGCGACTCGACGAGGCTGACCTCGGCGACTTTTTGATCGCCAACGTTCAGCGCAGCATTGAGGTAGGCGGCAGCCGTCCAGCCCGCTGAACCGCCGCCGACGATCAGTACCCGTTTTATTCGCATAACTGCTAGCGGACGCCAGCTGCAGCTTCGGTTTCAGCTGCGGGCGGAACCCTGTAGCAGGTTTCGGCCAGCCCAACGCTCAGGAACTCGGGCCGCTGAATGCCATTGCGTGGTTCATAGGCGAGCGGCCCTGGTGGAACGTAGTCGAAGATGAACGTGATCCGATCTTCGGTTCCCCTGTTCGTTACGCTGTGCTGTAACTGGTTATTGATTTCGTACGCATGGTCGAGCTTGAACTGGAACGGTCGGCCATTGATCGTGAACCATACCTTGGAATTTGTCGTGATCGGCACATGGATGCGGTGCGCGCAGTGGAACGATTGGTGAATGTCACTGTGCGCCTTGATATTGCCGCCAGCCACCAGCCTGGCCGCGATCGCACGGATAACCTCGCCGCCTTCAGGATAATGCTTCGATATTATTTGCTGCATGATCGGTAATGCAACGTCCGCCAATCGTTTCCACCCGGCTCCCCGGTTTGTCGGTCCGTCGGGCCATTTGTCGTCGTCCAGGGCGATCATTACGATCGACCGGGTCTGATCGTGTACATAGAATGACTCCTGGCGAAATTCATTCTCGTGCCAGGCGACATCGTCTTGTCGGAGGATTGCGTCGCGCAGAGCCGTCGCATCGATAGCGCCGAGATCGCGCTGGGGTACGTCGATATCCATGATGTTGGGCGATCTAAGATAGTCTGGGAGCCTTGCGGGGTCAGAATAAGTTCCACGTCACATGAATGCAAACGAGCATCACCCTCTTGCGCTGCATGACTCACGCTTCGCGTTGGTCGATGGCAGGACGCGGCCGGAATTCATGCTGGTCGGCGGAATGAAGTGCGGAAGCACGTCCTTTGCCCGCTACTTGTCGGCGCATCCCCAGATCAAATTGCCGGGTCCGAAGGAGCCTCACTACTGGTCATGGCACCGGTTTCCCGCCAGGTACCAGAATTTCTTCGTCAATGAATCGCCTATTCTCGAGCCCGGGGCAGTCCAGCGCATCAGCGGCGAGTTCTCGACGTCCTATTTGATTCACCCGCTCGCGCCACGGCGCATCCGCGCAAACTTGCCGGACCTGAAGATATTTGTGCTACTCAGAAATCCGGTCGATCGCGCATACTCACATTTCATGATGTCGAGCAGGGCCGGCCTGGAGCAGGAGTGCTCGCTCGATGACATCGTGCGTCGGGAGATTGATGAGGTTCCGGAATTGCTTGCCGCGCACGAGCGATGGTTTCTGTGCCCGGATGGTGAAACGAAATCCTGTTATTCAGCCGTTGATGCCGAACCGATTCGCGTGGCCAAACACAAGAGAGGCTTGCCGCCGAGAAAACTCCGCGACGATGTGGACCTCAGGGATTTCTACTATCAGAGTTATGTTTTTCGATCGATCTATCACGACCAGTTGCATCGCTGGCTGCGCCTCTATCCTCGCCAGCAGCTTATGATTATTCAGTCCGAGCGATTCTTCGCGGATAGTGCCGGCACAATGACCGGGGTAGCGGATTTTCTGGGTCTCCAGCCTTTCGATTTCAACAAAGCGAAGCAACTGCGGCGGCGCTGGGATGCCGGGGCAGGCGACGCGCGCCAGCTGCCGCAGGACTATACGGCAATAAGCGACGCCACGCGCCGATTGCTGAGTGACTTCTTTAGACCTCACAATGAACAGCTGTACCACCTGACCGGCGAAGATTTCGGCTGGAGGTGACCGGATAATGACGACAAAGTTACCCAAGCTCATCGCAACATCTGTCGTGCGCGGCGACCAGCGGGTCGGAAGTCATGGCGGCGTATTCACGATCGATTTCGAAAGCCGGCAGGTTGAGCAACTCTTCGATCTGGAAACGAGCGACATCGACTTCAAGGCCGGCAGCGGTGACCGGGGTTTGCGCGGCATCGCCTTCAGCGATGAGGACATCCTGGTCGCCGCAAGCGACGTACTCTTCCGATGCGACCGCGGTTTCAAAATCAAGACGTTCAGCAGAAACCACTATCTGGACGACTGCCACGAGATCTGTCAATACGAGGACAAGGTCTTCCTGACTTCGCCGGGCTTCGACAGCCTGCTCGCGTTCGATCTGGGCATCAGGGAGTATGTATGGGGCTTCCACCTGATTCGGCAGTACGATAAATGGGCGGGGCATACATTCGATCCTCGCGCGGAGACGGGGCCGATCCCCGTCAACGACTATCACATCAACATGGTGCATGTTGACAGTACGGGCATCTATTTCAGTGGCTTGAACACGAATGCTCTCTTGCATCTCGATAACAGAATGCAGGTATCGGAGGTTTGCAATCTGCCGTCCGGTGTTCATAACGCGCAACCGTATCGTAATGGAGTGCTGTTGAACGACACCGAGAACGACTGCGTGCGATACGCGGGGCGCGATGGAGCGATGCTCGCATTCAAGACCGAGACCTACGACGAAGCTGACATAGACTTTGCCGATGTCGTCGATGCTGATATTGCACACCAGGGATTTGCCCGCGGTCTTTGTGCCGTAGATGACCGATTCGTGGCCGGCGGGTCATCGCCATCGACCATCAGCCTCTACGATTTCGAGTCCGAACAAAAAGTCGGATCCGTCAACCTGTTCATGGACATCCGCAGCGCCGTCCATGGCCTTGCGCCGTGGCCATTCGACGATTGAGACAATTCGCACCGTATGTTGTGTTCTACACTGTAGAACGTTTTTAGTGGCGTCGCAGACGTTTCGAGAGTCCAGATAACCCGTGGCAACAGGGGCTTTGTTCTGCTAAAAATACCAACTACACGATGCCCGGAGATACCGCTGACCAAAGGTTATATATTGTGAAAAGTCAATCGCGCGTTGTCGTTGTCGGTGGCGGAATCGTCGGCGCTGCCGTCCTCTATCACCTGACCAAGCTCGGCTGGTCCGATGTCGTCCTGCTTGAACGCAAACAACTGACCGCCGGATCGACGTGGCATTCGGCCGGCGGATTCCATGCCATGAACAGCGACCCGAATGTCGCGAGACTGCAGGCCTACGGCATTTCCGTCTACAAGGAAGTGGAAGAGATCAGCGGCCAGGATGTCAGCATGCATCTGACCGGCGGCATCCAGGTTGCCGCGACCAACGAACGCTGGGAGAACATCAGGTACGAACATGCGAAACACAGAGTCCTCGGCATTAACAGTCACCTGCTGACCCCGGCGGAAATCAAAAAGCTCTGCCCGATCATGGATACCAGCAAGGTGATCGGCGGACTCTACGACGGCAACGAAGGCAATATCGATCCCTACGGGGCCACACACGCGCTTGCGAAGGCCGCGCGCAAGGGTGGCGCCGAAGTCTACGTCAATACGATGGTGGAGGACCTGGTACATAAGCCGGACGGAACCTGGACCGTCGTCACCGACAAGGGAAATGTCCAGTGCGAACACGTCGTCAACGCCGCTGGTCTCTGGGCACGCGAAGTTGGCGCGATGGCAGGCGTGCATGTCCCCATAGTGCCAATGGAGCACCACTATCTGTTGACCGGGGATCTCGATGAGCTGGCCGCGTGGGACGGTGAATTGCCGCTGGTCCTGGATCTCGAAGGCGAAATGTATCTGCGCCAGGAAGGCAATGGTGTCCTGCTCGGCGTCTACGAGCAAAACTCCACGCCGTGGTCAGTCGATGGAACGCCCTGGGACTACGGCGAATCCGACCTGCTCGAGGAACGCCTTGAAGATATCGCCGACGCTCTCGGAAAGGGCTTTGAGCGATTCCCGTCCGTCGCCGACGCCGGAATTCGGCGCATCGTCAACGGACCGTTCACGTTCGCACCCGACGGCAATCCGCTCGTCGGCCCCGTACGTGGTGTGCAGAACTACTGGTCGGCCTGCGGCGTCATGGCGGGCCTCAGCCAGGGCAGTGGCGTGGCGCTCGCGCTGTCGCAGTGGATGATCAACGGCGAACCCGAAGGCGACATTTTCGCGATGGACGTCAATCGTTTCGGCGACTATGCGACCCGGGCCTATTCGGTCAAGAAGGGGAAGGAGTTCTATGAAAACCGCTTTTACCTCCTTTGCCCCAACGACGAGTGGCCCGCCGCACGCCCGCACAAGGTGTCCGCCTTTTACGAACGTCTGCAACGGGCAAATGCCGTGTTCGGCCAGTCGTATGGACTTGAGGTGCCGCTGTGGTTCGCGCCGGAGGGGACCGAGCCTGTTGAGATGCCGAGCTTCCGTCGCTCGAATTCCCACGATCCTGTCGGCGACGAATGCCGTGCCGTCAGGGACGCCGTCGGGATACTGGACGGGTCTTCATTCGCCAGGTACGAAGTATCCGGCGCCGATGCAGCGACCTGGATGGACTATCTGTTTGCGAGCCGCTTGCCCGACGTCGGCAGAATTCGCATGGGTCCGCTGCTGCTGCCATCCGGGCGCATGAAAGGCGACCTGACGGTCATGCGCATAGCCGGCAACCAATTCATGATCATCGGGTCCGGCTACCTGCAGGAATTCCACATGAGCTGGTTCGAGCAGCACCTGGGCCAGGACGATGTCCGGGTCGAAAATCGCTCGAATGAACTGACCACCATTGCGATTGCGGGCCCGCGCTCGCGCGAACTGATGCAACTGGTCGCGTCGGGGAACCTCGACAACGAAGCCATGCCATTCATGTCGGTGCGTGAGATGGATGTAGGCCTGGCGCCGTGTCGTGTTGCCAGGATCTCTTTTACCGGGGAGCTCGGCTACGAGATATACGTTCCGACCGTTTACGCGGGCCCGGTTTACGACGGTCTCGTCGAAACCGGAAAAAAGTTCGGGCTCCGGCCATTTGGTACCCGCGCGCTGGTGTCCATGGGCATGGAAAAGAGCTTCGGCATCTGGTCACGCGAATTTACGCCGGACTACACGCCGGTCATGTGTCGCATGGATCGTTGGGTCGACTATGACAAGGCCGATTTCATCGGTCGCAAGGCGGCGCTTGCCGATCGTAATGCGGAACACGAGCACAGGCTGGTGGCCCTCGAAATCGATTCGGTCGATGCGGACGCGTGGGGCTACGAGCCCATTTGGTACGCGGATGAATATGCCGGCTATGTGACCTCGGGTGCCTACGGGCACACGGTCGGAAAGAGCCTGGCACTAGGCTATGTGAAGACACCGTATCTCGATGCAACGGACGACTTATCGGTGCATATCGTCGATCAACGCAGGCCGGCCAGGATCCTCTCAGAGCCGCCGTATGATCCACAAGCGCTGAAGATGCGCAGTTGATCTCGCGAGAGGGAGTGCGTGGAAAAGTTTTCTGACGTTGCCAGCCTGATCCTTACCGAGCGGCCCAGGAACCCGGTGTATTGCATTTACCCGCATGTCTACCGGCAGGTTGTGCGGGAGTTCTTGCAGGGATTTCCGGGGCGCGTGTTGTATGCGGTCAAGTCAAATCCCGATCCGACCGTCCTCGGACTGTTGGCAGAATCCGGCGTGCGGCATTTCGACTGCGCGTCGCTGCCGGAAATCGAGCTCGTCGACACGATCGTCCCCGGCGCGAAAAAGTACTTTATGTCGCCTGTACGCATTCGGGAAGCGGCACGAACGGCACAGCAAGAGCACGACGTACGACACTTTGTCATCGATCATCCGAGTGGCCTGTCGCAGCTGGTTGAGGAAATCAACCCGGGCCAGTCGGTGATATTTGCTCGCATGGCGGTGCATCATGATTCGGCGATGGAAGACTTGTCATCCAGGTTTGGCGCGCCACCGGAGGAGATGCCGGCGTTGTTGCTGGCGATTCGAGATAGCGGAGCCGAACCCGCGCTTGCGTTCAACGTCGGATCGTCCGTAACCGATCCGGAAGCGTATCGGTATGCGATGTCCGTCAGCAAAACGGTATTGGAACAGCTGCCATTTGAGATCAGGCTGATCGATATCGGCGGCGGCTATCCCAAGTCCTATCCCGACTTCATCGTGCCGGATCTCGACGAATACTTCACAGCCGTCGCAGAGTCGGTCGCCACACTTCCCCTAGCCGACAATGCGGAAGTGCTTGGCGAACCCGGGCGCGCGTTGTCGGCGCCGGGCATGTCGGCCGTCGTCGAAGTCTTGTTGCGCAAGGACAATCGCCTGTTTATCAACGACGGCATGTTCGGAATTTTCTGGTTGCTGCGCATCGACGGTCCGAACAGCTTTCCGGTCCGGGCATACCGCGACGGCAAGCCGCTTGGCGGCAAGACAATGGACTTCCTGGTGAACGGTCCGACCTGCGACTCGACCGATACGTTGCCAGGGCTTGTACCACTGCCGGTCGACATCCGCGCCGGAGACTACCTCGAGTTCGGTAATATTGGTGCTTACAGCATCGGCGGCCGGACCGATTACAATGGCTTCTATAGCGACCGGATTGTCGAAATTACGTCGCCGACGGAGTTGCCCCCACTAGTAGCAGGATAGTCGAGGTGAGTAAGAAAAAATCCTTCACCGTTGACGATGCCTGCGGCCTCGAGACACCTGCTGACAGCAGACGGTTGTACGGCGGCTGGGCCGGAACCTGCGACAGCGACCTCGTAGTTCGCTCCGGTTACGTATTTGACAATCAGGTTGCCGACATCTTTTTGCGACGGCAACCGGAGACACATGGAGCCGTTCTGGATATCGGATGCGGCACCGGACTCGGCGGCGGCGAATTGAGAGAAGCCGGCGTCGGTGACAGCTCGAACACGCAGCCGGACTTCGTCGAAATTCCAATCTATTCGGCGCACGCAGACAATCCGGAGCACGCGAACGACAAGGCATACGTCGTTGTGTGTCGGGGTGCGAAATGATTGTCACTGACCATTTCGTCTATATTCACGTTTCACGTACCGGGGGAACGTTTCTCAACAGGTTGATCATGAACCATGTCCCGGGTGCCCGGATGCTTCAGTATCATGGCCACCTGAGAGACCTGCCGGCGCAATTTACACATCTGCCGGTGATCGGCTTCGTGCGCAATCCGTGGGACTGGTATGTCTCCATGTACTGCGATTACAGGCGCAAGCGACATTTTGTCTTTCAGATTCTCTCCAATCGCGGCACGCTCGATTTTGACGCAACCGTCACCAGGTTCCTGAACCTCGGTGACAACAGCGAGGCGAGCAAGAGGCTGTTGCAGCAACTGTCCAGGGCTGCGCCTAGAGTCATAAACGCACAAAGGCCAGCCCGCAATCATGTACCGGGTCTGCGATCAGAGCATTTCGCGAGCTATCCCGAAGGTATTGGCTACTACTCCTGGTTGTTCCAGGTTATGTTCGAGACGGAGCGCGACCATCAGACTCACTTCGGCCGTTTCGAAAATCTCAGAAAGGATGCGCTGCGATTGTTCGAGGAAACGGGGACGCCGATTACGGGCGGTATGAGCACGTACCTGGAGGCCGCCGAGCCACTCAACGCGAGTCCCCGTCCCAATACTTTTGTGGGTGGCTATATTCCGGAACTGGAGCAGCTGGTCGCCGAAAGAGATCACTATCTGATCGAACAATTCGGCTACGAATTCTCGGAGGCGCACAAATACCCGAAAACGGACTATTTCAGACACCTGGGGTCTGCAAATATCGAAAGCCTAGTAGAGCGTGTAGGGGACATTCCGGAAACTGCATGGGAGTCGGAAAACGAAGCCAAGCCCAACAAGATCGCGCAACTCAACGATACGCGCCACATCATGTTTCGCTTTGTTACCGATTCCGACAACGTGTTCGACTTCAGTGACCATCCCGTTCTATGGAACGAATGGAAAGATATGTTGCTGCCCATCCTGGAGCAGGCGGCCAGGAAGCTCGGCTACACGGACTACCGTTTCCCGCGCGTCATGTTCGCCAGGCTACCTGCGGGCGGTGAGATTTCCGGTCACTCTGATGGAGAGGCCAGCCACTATATTCACAAGATCCACGTGCCGCTGATTACCAATGACAGGACAGTGTTTCGGGTCGGCCAGCAAGAAATGCACATGCCCGTCGGGGAGATCATTGAGGTGAACAACAAACGCAATCACGCTGCGAGAAACGACGGTGCAACCGACAGGATTCACCTGATCTTCGAGTGTTACAACATGGACGATTACGGCAAACCCGATTGAGGATGCGTGAAAAAACTCGCAGGTCTTCGATAAGGACAGTTGTTGCCGTCGCGGCACTGGGTCTCGCTGTTGCGGCAGTTGCCGGTTGCGGTGCTCGTGAATCGTCGATGTCTAACGACACGAAAACACTCAAATTGGCAACGGACTCGGGCGCGAAGGGGTCGCCGGCAGGCAACGCGATGGATCGATGGGCCGAGCTGATCGAAACCGGTACGAACGGTGAACTGGATGTGCGGGTGTTCTACCAGAACGAGCTGGGTGGTCAGCAGAATCTCTTCGACCTGTATATCGCGAACGACGTCAACCTGACGCTGAACTGGCCAATGACGTCGTACGACCCGAGGATAGCCGTCATCTATACGCCATACATGTTCATGGACTGGGAAAATGCGCTCGAGGCTTATCGTCCGGGTGGCTGGATGCACGCGTTGCTGTCCACAATCTACGCCGATCTCGGCCTGATGTTTTTCGGTGCATGGCCCGAAGGATTTAATGGGGTTGCCACGAAGGACAGGTACGCAACCAGTGTGGCCGCCGCAGCGGAAATGAAATTGACGCTCAGGGCCGCCCCGATCTTTCCGTTCCCGGAGACAGTACAGGCGATGGGTTATCAAACCGCAACGATCGACTGGGGCGAGGTGTATCCGGCGATACAGATGGGCGTGGTCGATGGCGATGCCGCTAACGTGATCTACTGGGACTATGAGTTCTTCCGTGACGTCATCGATTTTTATACCCATACCAAACAGCAATTCAACACGGGAATCCTGTCGATCAACCTGCAGACATGGGGTTCGATGTCACCGGAGCACCGCAAGGTCGTAGAGGATGCTGCAATGACCATCATGGATGAGGGATTCGAGAATGCCCGGGCACGCGACCGGTTCTATGTCGAGAAAGCGCAGGAGGCGGGCATCACGTATGTCGAGCTTTCCGCAGAAGAGCTTGATGCGCTCGCACGTGCCGTCCGCGACAGGATCTGGCCGATGATGGAAGAGCGAATTGGCAAGCCGACGATGGATACCGTTCGCGCCAACACTAACGACTGATGGTCCCGGCGAACAACAGGTCAAGCGGTGCCATCATTGCCGGCGCATTGAACGGCATTGCGATCATTACCTCGCTGATGGTCGTTGGGCTCATGGTATTTTTGGTCATCGCCCGCTACCTGCTCGGTCTTTCGATCGTCGGCCTCCACGAGCTGATCCTGCTGTTTACCTTACAGTTGTACATGGTCGGCGCATTGATCGCGGCGCGGCGGAAATCCCAGGTGACGGTCGACTGGCTGGCGCAGCGGTTTGCGGGTGACAGGGCCGGCGAATGGCACAACGTCGTGATCGCGGTTATCACGCTGACGGCAACGGTGTTTTTTGTTGTCTGGGCTTACCGGATGTTGTCCTGGGGAATCGAGCGGCCGCAAAGGACGCCGGCTCTTGGCTTGCCCCTGTGGATATCACAGGCTTCTATTCTCGTTTGCGCGGCAGGCTGCGCAGCCTTCGCATTGAGAGACCTCGCGCAGTCTGTCATCGAGCTCGGCAAGCGACAGTGAGTGCCCTGATCGCAGTGCTGCTGCTGGTGGTCCTGATGGGCATCGGTGTGCCCATTGCATGGTCGTTTGCGGGCGTGCTTGCGTATCTGACTTTCCTGTACGACGTAAACCTTAACACTTTGATGTTGCAGGGTTTTCGCGCAATGAATTCGGTGGTTCTCGTCGCTCTGCCCTTGTTCATTCTGGCCGGGCACCTGATGCAATCAGGCGGCCTTGCAAAACGCATTATCGATTTCGTCGGCCGGATAGCGACGGGGCGCGGCGGTATGGGTTCCTCGATGGTCCTCGCGTCGAGCATATTCGGCGCCATTTCCGGTACGGCGACTGCGGCGGTGGCGTCAATCGGTACAATCATGGCCGATCCGCTGGCCAGGTGCGGGTATCCACGTGGGCATGTCGCTGGACTGCTGGGGATATCCTCGCTCCTCGGAATCCTCATTCCGCCGTCAATTACGCTTATCCTGTTCGCGGTCGTGACCCGGCAGTCGGTCGCCGCCTGTTTCGCCGCTACCATCGGGCCGGCCCTGCTGCTCATTGCCGGACTCATTCTGTACAACCGTTTCCTCGTGGGGCGTTCCTTCGAGGAGACGCCGGTAGCGAGAGCAGACGACAAACCCTTTTCCGGAGTATTTGTTGCTGCGCTTCCTGCCTTGAGCATACCGGTGATTGTTCTCGGCGGGATCTACGGTGGCATATTCACACCGACGGAAGCCGCCGGTGTCGCCGTCGTCGCAGCATTGGTCGTCGGCGGCCTGGTGTACCGCGACTTTACCGTCGCATCCCTCAAAGAGAGTGTCGTCCGCTCGGCCGAGACGACGGGTTCGATTATCCTGATCCTGCTGTTCTCGCTGATGATTTCGAGGATTCTGGCGTCGCAGGGGATACCCCAGGACCTGACCGTAGCAGTGCAGGCCATCGCCGATTCGCCGCTTGTCGCGCTTGCGCTAGTGATCTCCGTGCTCATCGTGGCCGGCGCGTTGATGGACGATGTTTCGGTCACCGTTGTGGTTGCGCCGCTGTTCCTGCCGATGATGCTCGCGAACGGCATCGATCCGGTACATTTCGCCGCCATCGTCGCCACCTCGGTCGTGATCGGGGCCAACAGCCCGCCCGTCGCGCCCATTCTCTTCATGTCCTGCCGGGTGTGTGACGCGCCCATCCACGACACGGTATGGCCGGCGCTCAGGCTGATGATCTTTGTCGCAATGCCCGTAATGCTGTTGACCGCTTTGTGGCCGGATCTGTCTTTGACGCTGCCGCGCCAGCTCGGACTACTTTAGTCGCCCCTCTCCACTCACCTATCAAAGAGCTGCGGTCGCTCCCACGCGATTGTTTCGAACGCGCCCGGCGAATCGATCGATCGGGCACATTCATGTCCGGAATACACCGCATGCACGATGGCGCCGGGAGCCCGGCAATCACCGATGCTCCGCACGCTGGCGATGCCGGCATCGGCCAGTGCACGGGCATCCGATGTCAGTTCCCGGTACAAACCGTCATTCGGCTTCCTGACGCCAACGACAACCAGGGCACCGCAGTCGATCGACCGGACTGTCTTATCTCGATAGATGCTCGTCAGCTCTACTGCACCGTTCTCGAACCCGGTTACGGTGTTCTCGAGCTCGATTCGTATTCCAAGCTCGATCATTCGCGACCGGATCTCAGCCAACTCGTTGTTCATGAATGTCCAGGCGGAAACAGCGTTTGCGTTAGTGACGATCGAAACTTCGTGACCATTGTTTCGCAGCAGTTCGGCCAGGCAACTGCCCATGTAATAGTGGTCGAAATCGTAAACGACGACGGGGCCGTCTAGCGTTACGCCGGCAAGCACATCATCCGGTGTGAACACCGCTTCGCTCTCGATTCCTGCGGATGGATAACCGTTGCTGCCGAGGATGTCGGTCGCCCATTTCGCACCGGTCGCAATGACCGCGTGATCGCAGTCGAAGTCGATGACGTCTTGGGCCGACAGCAGGCTGTCGCGATAGATATCCACGTTGCCCATTGATTGGAGCAGGTTGCTGCGGTAGTCACGCACGCGAGCCCAGCTGGCGAGCCCCGGCAGCTTCGACTCGATCGTCACCCGGCCGCCCAAGTCCTCGCCGGCCTCGGCGAGCGTCACTGAAAAACCGCGTTTGCCGAGCGCCCTGGCACACTCCAGTCCCGCCGGCCCGGCGCCGACGACGAGAATCTTCGTGTCAGGATTGCCAGGTGGTATGCGTTCCGGGTGCCAGCCGCGCCGCCACTCCTCACCCATAGTCGGATTCTGAGTGCAGCGAATCGGGACGCAATCGTGATACGTCGACACGCAGATATTGCAGCCGATGCACTCGCGGATTTCGTCCTCGCGGCCTTCGTTGACCTTGTTGGGCAGGAATGGGTCCGCGATCGACGGCCGGGCAGCGCCGATCAAGTCAAGAATGCCGCGTTTGATCTGGCTGACCATTTCGTCCGGCGACGTGAACCGGCCGACCCCGACGACGGGCTTCGAAGTCAGCGATTTCGCGAAACTGACCAGGGGCTCCTGCGCGCCTTGCTCGCTGAACCGTGCCGACGCGGTTTCGACCACCCAGCTCGACGACTTCAGGTCCCACAGGTCCGGGAGTTCCGACAGCATCGAGATAATCTCGTGCGCCTCCGAGGCCATGTTTTCTCCGGGAACCCTGAGTAGCTCGTCGGTACTGAATCTCAGGGCCACGGCACAGGAATCGCCGACGGCCTCCTTCATATCCTCGACAATCTCGCGAGTCAGCCTGACGCGATTCTCGAGGCTGCCGCCATACTCGTCCGTGCGCTCGTTGATCCACGGCAGCAAAAACTGATACGGCCCGAAGTTCATGCCCGAGTAGATGTATACGATGTCGAAGCCAGCCGACTTTGCACGTTTCGCGGCATCGACATGCCAGCGGCGAAATTCGCGAATGTCCTGCTTGTCCATCGGCCGTGACTTCGCCAGGCTGATCCAGCCCGGGTACGTCGACTCGCCTGCTATACCGGAGGCTGACATCAATGGCATGCGTGTCAGGCGGTTACCAGTGCCGCCGCCGCCGTGCCACAACTCGACGCCGGCGAGCGAACCGTGACGATGGACGGCGTCGACCATCAGCGCATGCACCTTGACGTCCTCATCGTCCCAGAGCCGGCAGTTCGGCAAAGGAGCATCATCGGAACTCGGGTGTATCGAACAGTAACCCGTGTTCACAACCCCCCAACCGCCTTCGGCACGAACTTCGCGCATGGCTGCGCGCGTGTGGGGCATCTGGTTGCCGGTCCCGAGTGCGTGAGGCGTGCAGTAAAAACGATTCGGCGCCGTTACAGGTCCGATCTTGACGGGTTCGAAAAGGATGTCGTAGCGGGGATTTCTGCTCAAGTCGTTCGCCTATATATAATGATGGCCGAAGTTGGAGTCGCGCTTGCGGGTAGCGTACGATGCCGCAACATGAAAGGCTATTCCGCTTCCTCACTCGTTCGTAATGCGCTGCAGGGGCACCGCTATTGGAAGCCTCTCTGGCGCAACCCGAAGCTAAAAAAATCCTATGCGGTTGTGATTATCGGCGGTGGTGGCCATGGTCTGTCGACCGCGTACTATCTCGCGAAAAAGCACGGTGTCCGGAACATTGCCGTACTCGAAAAAGGATATCTCGGCGGCGGAAATACCGGTCGCAACACGCAGGTGACGCGATCGAATTATTTCTGGCCGCAGAGCGCCGCATTTTTTGATCACTCCCTCAGACTCTACGAAAACCTGAGTCACGAGCTGAACTTCAATATCATGTTGAGTCAGCGCGGTGTGCTGACGCTGGCGCACAGCCATCACCAGATGGAGAGCCTGCGGCGTTGGGCCAATGCGATTCGCATCAATGGCATCGATTCCGAGTTGATGACGGCTGGCGATATCAAGAAGCTCGTACCGCTTATCAACCTGCACGCGCGTTACCCTGTCCATGGAGGCTTCATCCAGCGGCGCGCAGGCATTTCACGCCATGACGCCGTCGCCTGGGGTTACGCGCGCGCGGCCGACACGCATGGCGTCGATATCATCCAGCAATGCGAGGTAACCGGTTTTGATGTTGCTGACGGCAAGGTGACCGGCGTCCGGACGACCCTTGGCAACGTCTCGGCAGACAAAGTCTGCATTGCCGTCGCCGGGAACACGAGTGTCCTGGCCGCAATGGCGGGTTTTCGCGTCCCGATAACGAGCATGGCGCTGCAGGCGATGGTCAGCGAACCTGTCAAGCCCTGCCTCGATACGATGTTGACGTCATCGGTGATCCACATGTACGTGAGCCAGTCCGACAGGGGCGAGCTCGTATTCGGAGGCGGGGCGGACCCGTACACCAGCTACGCACAGCGCGGTGGTATTCCAATCGTAGAAGAAACTGTTGCTGCGCTGCTGGAACTCATTCCCGCCTTCAGCTCCCTGCGACTCATGCGCCAGTGGGCCGGCACCACCGACATCACACCTGACACGACGCCCATCATGGGCAAGACACCGGTGCGGAATCTGTACATCAGTGGAGGATGGGGCACGGGCGGCTACAAGGCGATTCCGGCCGGTGGTGACACTATGGCACACACGATTGCCAATGATGACCCGCATCCGCTGATTGCCGATTTCGGGCTGGAGCGCTTCGAGCGCGGCGCGCTGATCGACGAGGGTGGCGCTTCAGGAGTGGCGCACTGATGCTGAGAATCGCCTGTCCTTACTGCGGTACTCGCGACGAAGTCGAGTATCACTGCGGCGGCGATGCGCACATCGTGCGTCCGGGTCCGGACGTCAGTGACGCCGAGTGGTCGGATTACCTGTTCAATCGGGAAAATCCCAAAGGCGTGCAACTGGAGCGCTGGTGTCACGTTTTCGGTTGCGGTCAGTGGTTCAACGTGGCGCGCGATACGCTGACGCATGAAATACACGCCGTCTATCCGATGGGCCAGCCGGCGCCCGAGCTCGATCGATGAGGCAGCCGTTCCGCATCGATCAGGGAGGGCGCGTCGACCGATCGAAGCCGCTGAACTTCGTTTTCAACGGTAAGGCGCATGAGGGTTATAGCGGCGACTCACTCGCATCCGCCTTGCTTGCTAACGGAGTGCGCGTAGTCAGCCGCAGCTTCAAATTTCACAGGCCGCGCGGCCTTGTTTCGGCCGGCGCAGAAGAACCCAACGGGCTTCTCGCCGTTGACTACGGTTGCGGCCTGCTACCGATCGTTCGTGCAACGCAGTTACCGCTGACCGACGGACTGCGGGCGGAATCGCAGAACTGCTTCCCCTCTCTGCACTTCGATTTCCTGCGCGTCCTCGATTACACGAGGTCACTCTGGCCAGCTGGCTTTTATAACAAGATCTTCAAATGGCCAAACTGGCACGCATTCGAATGGGCGATCCGCCGGACTGCCGGGCTCGGCCGCTTGCCGGACAGCGTCCGTCCGGCCCGTTACTGTCACATGAACGCGCACTGCGGTGTGCTGGTTGTCGGCTCGGGGCCCGCGGGCCTCGCAGCGGCCCTGCACGCAGCGCGTGGGGGTGACGATGTCTTGCTTGTTGAACAGGATGCCGAATCGGGTGGCTCACTCCTGCACGATCCGGCCGAAATCGAAGGGCAGAGTCCGGCCGATTGGCTTCGCAACGCCTTGGAGCAGTTGCAAGGTTTTGACAACGTAAGGGTTATGACGTCGACAACGGCCGTCGGCTATTACGACTTCAACGTGCTGACGCTTCACGACCGCTCGTTTGCATACCGGCGCGACGAC
>Ga0224512_10000967_pt1 | contig 28940 bp, 23 predicted proteins | sample SF_May12_sed_USG_4_FD_169103 | JGI IMG/M metagenome (GOLD analysis project Ga0224512, IMG submission 169103) | Sediment microbial communities from San Francisco Bay, California, United States - SF_May12_sed_USGS_13 | ecosystem: Environmental > Aquatic > Marine > Sediment | place: USA... | reverse complement strand
GCGCTACGAGCTGGCGCTGGTGCTCGCCGCGGTCGCGGCCATTCTGCTCGTCAACGGCGGCGGCGTCGACGACCGCCCGCGAGCCCTCCAGGCCCTAGTGGTGGCCGTGCCCAGCCTGGCGCCCGCGGCCCTCGCCGCCTACGTGGTGGCCCTGACGGATCCGTTCTGATCCGCGGGTCGGGAAGAGATCAGGGGGTCTCGACTCTCGGGCGGGTCGGCGGTGGTCTTGCCGGAGTTCGCCAAAAGATTCCGGGTAAGGAAGAGAACAGGGGGCCTCGAAGCCTGGGCGAGCCTTCTGTACCAGCCGGCGTCGGTCGCGTGCCAAACGTCGAAGAACACAAACACCCCGCCCGAGCTTCGAGGCCCCCTTTTTCTTCCCTACCCGGAATCCTTTGGCGACCTCCGGCTCCCGCCACGGCGACACCATCGGTTGTAATCGTCCCGGGGATCGGTACAATACGCCGTCTACAGAAGTGGCGGCGCTCGTTTCGCGCCCGCCGAGGCGTCACCTCTCTGTTCCCGCCGACGGGGACTGCAAGCCGTAGGGAGGCTCTAGTGAGAACGTACGAGTTGATGTTCATCGTGGACCCGCGGGTCCCCGACGAGGAGGTGGTTGCGCTGACCGACGACGTCAAGGAGCTCTTGACCTCGGGCGGCGGCGAGATCGCCAAGGAGCAAAGCTGGGGCAAGCGCAAGCTGGCCTACGAGATCAACAAGCTGAGCGAGGGCAAGTACGTGCTGCTCCACGTGCGGGTGGCGGACGGCGCGAGCCCCTTCCCCCTGCTCGAGCAGCGCCTGCAGCAGAACGAGAAGGTCCTGCGCTTTCTCACCGTCCGCACGGACACCGGGCGCATGCGCTTCCCGTTCGAGCCCGATGAAGAGCCCGCGGTCGAGCCGGCCGCGGCGGGGGGTGACTGATGCCGCCGCGGGGCAAGAAGGAGAAGCTGCCACGGCGCCGCAAGGTCTGCCGGATGTGCGCCGACAAGCGCACGTCGATCGACTACAAGGACCTCAAGTTCCTCCAGGGCTACATCGTGGAGCGCTCGAAGATCCTGCCGCGGCGCATCTCGGGCAACTGCGCGAAGCATCAGCGGATGATCCAGCAGGCCATCAAGCGGGCGCGGCACGTAGCCCTGCTGGCCTACGTGGCGGACTGAGGAGAGAGCGATGCAAGTCATTCTCCTGGAAGACGTGCGCGGCATCGGGCAGCGCGGCGACGTCGTCAGGGTCAAGCCCGGCTTCGCCCGCAACTACCTCATCCCCCATGGCCGCGGTCTGGCGGCCACCGCCGCCAACCAGAAGTTCTACGAGGCGCAGAAGAAGAAGATCGACCTGCGGCATTCGCAGAAGCGCGACGAGGCGGCGGCCCGAGCGGCCGAGATCGCCGGGCTGCGGGTGACCATCGCCAAGCGGGTCGGCGAGTCGGAGACCCTGTACGGCTCCGTCACCGCGGCGGACATCGCCGCCGCGCTCGAGGCCAAAGGGGTCTCGATCGACAAGCGCCGCTTGTCGCTCCACGGGGCGATCAAGACTCTCGGCGAGCACATCGTCCACCTCGACCTCCACCCGGAGGTCGTCGCCGAGGTCCAGGTCACCGTCGTGGCGGAAGAGTAGCCGATGGCCGACGCGGCCGGCGGCGAGCCGGGCCCCGGCATCGAGGCCTTCGTCGCTGGGCGCGCGCGCTCGCCGGAGGACTGGCGCTGGCTCTGGGAGGGGAACCGCGAGTTCCCCATCCGCAGCCATCGTGGCGCCTGGGGGCGTCTGGTCGTGCTCTGCAAGCGGCTGCTGCGCCCTCTCGTCAGGGTGCCGCAGGCGGATCTCTGGGAGCGCCAGCGCCAGTTCAACCTCGTGCTGGTCGAAACGATGAGCAGGCTCGCGGAGCTCGACGGCTCGGTGGCGGCCCGGCTGGGCGAGCTCCACCGGGATCTCCTGCAGGTCCGCGGCGACCTGGTCCGAGACGTCAGGCAGCACGCGCGTCGCCTTGCCCACCTCGAGGAGTTCAAGCGCGAGGGCCTCGACGAGATCACCCGCCACTCCGACGCCCTCTTCGCCCGGGTCGACCAGAAGTTCGACCGCTACCGCCGGGAAAGCCGCCAGCTGTGGGACCAGCTCGGCTCCCTGCTCGCCGTGGCCGGCACGGAGGCGGGGCCCGCGGCCGCCATGGCGAGCGCCCGTGAGGAGATGGACTACGTCGATCTCGAGGACCGGTTCCGCGGCCTCGAGAGCGACATCGCCGAGCGCCTGGCGGTATACCGCCCCTATCTCGAGGGGCGCGGCGAGGTGCTCGACCTCGGCTGCGGCCGCGGCGAGGCCCTGGCGGTGCTGGCGGCGCAGGGAATCGTCGCGAGCGGCGTCGACTCGAGCTCGGAGATGGTTCGGGCGTGCGTCGAGAAGGGGCTATCGGCCGTCGCGGGCGATCTCTTCGAGACCCTGGCCGCCGCGCCCGAGGGCACCCTCGGCGGCGTCGTCTCCTTCCACGTCATCGAGCACCTGCCGGCGCCCAGCCTGGCGCGGCTGGTGCGGCTGGCCTGGCGGGCGCTCGCCCCCGGCGGCGCGCTGATCCTGGAGACGCCGAACCCGCTGTCCGTCGTCGTCGCCGCCCGCAACTTCTGGATCGATCCCACGCATCGCCGTCCCGTGCATCCGGCGACGCTGCGGCTGCTCTACGAGCAGGCGGGATTCGAGAGGATCGAACGCCTGGACCTGCGCCGCTTCGGCGCCGAGGAGCGACTCCCGGAGATCGCGACCGCCGGCCTGCCCGAGGCGCAGCAGCGGCTGGCGCACGAGGTCAACGGGCTGCGCGACCGCCTCGACGAGCTGCTCTTCGGCTACCAGGACTTCGCGCTCGTCGGCTTCAAGGCGCGGTAGCCGCGGCGCGGGCCGCGGAGCGAGCTACTCCCCGTGGCTCCAGGCCGCCTCGACGAGCGACCAGTCCTCGACGTCGTCCGGCATCCGCTCGCCGTTCTTCGGCAGGTAGAAGGCCCGCTGCTGGAACCAGGGCAGGGTCGCGACCCGCGCCCACTTGGCGTCGTAGTGCTGGACGGGCTCGGTGCCGGTGAGGAAGGCCTCTTCGACGATCTCGGTCGCCGCGGGGCCGGGCAGGAGGCCGGTCTGGTGCTCGATCTGCGCGAAGGAGATGCCCGGCGGCACCGGGAAGCGCTCGCCGGGCGGGATCCAGCCCTCCTCGAGGCCGGTCTCGACGATCGCCTTCCAGATCGGCAGCGCCGCGACGGCGCCCGTCATGTTGCGGCCGATCCGCCGCTTCTGGTCGTGCCCGACCCAGGTCAGGATCGTGTAGCGGGGGGTGAAGCCGGCGAACCACGCGTCCGTGAAGTCGTCGGTGGTGCCCGTCTTGCCGGCCAGATCGACGTCGAGCCGCCGCGCGTCGGCGCCGGTGCCGCGGTCGATGACCCCCTCGAGGATGTGGGTGAGCAGGTACGCGACCTGGGGCTCCATGGCCTTGCGGGCCTGAGGCACGTGGTGCTCGAGAACGAAGCCGCTGCGGTCCGAGACCCTTTCGAGGAGGTAGGGCGACAGCGCGATTCCCTGGTTGGCCACGGCGGCGTAGGCCGTGGCCAGCTCGAGGGGCGTGAGCTCCGTGACGCCGAGCGCGAGGCTGGCGAACGGCTGGAGGTCGGCCTGGATGCCGCAGCGGCGGGCGAAGTCGATCACCCGCTGGGCGCCGACGAGGTCCTGCAGCTTGACGGCGGTGACGTTGTAGGAGTCCTCGAGCGCCTGCCGTAGCGTCGAGATGCCGTGGTACTCGCGGTAGAAGTTGCGGGGGCTGTAGCTCAGCTCGTTGTCGGCCCCCTTGAAGACGACCGGGGCGTCGAAGATCGTATCGGCCGCCGTGTAGCCCATCTCGAGGGCGGCGCCGAAGACCATCGGCTTGAAGGCCGAGCCCGTCTGGCGCCTGGCCTGGGTGGCGCGGTTGAACTGGGTCCGCCGGTAGTCCCAGCCGCCGACCATGGCTCGCACCGCGCCGGTCGCGGATTCGAGGACCACGGCCGCGGCCTCGAGGTTGGGCTCCTGCTCGAGCATCAAGGCGCCCAGGCCTGCGCCGTCTTCGCTCGCCGCGAAGCGGAACCAGGCCAGGTCGCCACGCGAGAGGGCGGCCGAGGGGCGGCCCTTGCCCGTCCATTCGACCCCCTTCGCCCCGAGCGTGTAGGTCTCGCTGCCGATCCGCACCTGGGCGCTCGTGGCGTCGGCCGCGAGGACGAGCCCGAGGACCCAGTTCTCGGGGGCGAGCGCCAGCCCGGCCCAGGAGGGGTCGACGTAGGCCTCGATCTCCTCCTCGGGCACGGTGGAGGGAGCCCCCTTCCAGCTCCGCAGGCGGCGGTCGAGGCTCACGAGCTGCTCGCGCAGCGCTCGCTCGGCGGCCCGCTGAATGCGCGGATCGAGGGTGGTGGCGACCTGCAGGCCGCGCTGCAGGAGAAGCTCGCTGCCGTACCGGCGCTCCAGGTCGCGCCGGATCTCCTCGGCGAAGAACGGAGCGACCTGCTCGCCGGCCCGCCGCGGCACGACCTCGAGCGGCGCGGCGGCGGCCGCTGCGTACTCGCCGTCGTCGAGGTAGCCGTCCTCGTGCATGCGCCGCAGGACGTAGTCGCGGCGCATCAACACGAGGTCGGGGCGGTTGTAGGGGCTGTACGAGCTCGGCCGCTGCAGGATGCCGGCCAGCGTCGCCGCCTCCATCGCCGTGAGCTGGTCGACGGTCTTGCCGAAGAAGTCGCTCGCCGCGGCCTTCATGCCGTAGTTGCCGTGGCCCAGGTACATCAGGTTGGCGTAGAGCGTGAGGATCTGCTGCTTGCTGTAGCTCTTCTCGATCTCGATCGTCAGCAGCGCCTCTTCGATCTTGCGCCGCCAAGTCTTTTCCGGAGTGAGATAGAGCTTCCGCGCCAGCTGCATCGTCAGCGTGGAGCCGCCGATCCGGCTGCCCTCGAAGACGTTGCGCAGCAGCGAGCGGACGATCCCCTGGGGATCGATGCCGCCGTGCTTGAAGAAGTTGGCGTCCTCCGCGGCGAGAATCGCCTCCTGGAGGAGCGGCGGCAGCTCGCCTTCGTCCAGCAGCTCGCGGCGCTCGAGGGCGTAGCTGGCGAACTCCTCGCCGTTGCGGTCGTAGAAGCGGGAGATGACGCCGAGGGACACGTCGCCGAGCGAGTCGACGCGCGGCATGTGGATGACGGCGGCGAAGGCGATGCCGGCGGCGGCGCCGGCCAGCAGGGTCACGACGGGGAGCCACCAGGCCCAACGGCGCCGGGCCCGGGCCAAGAGGCCTCCCCCGCGGCCGGGGCTCGAGTCTCGAGGAGCGCGCTCTCCGGCCATCGGCGGATTATACGGGGGCCGTGCTAGCCTTGCGTGGACCGCGCTGGCGGGGGGCGCCACGCCCCGCCCGGGACCACCGGTGAGCGACTTTTCGACCTCCAATCAGCCTTCCCCGTCGGAGGCGGTGCCGGCGCGCAGCGGCTGCGCGAAGGCGGCGCTCTTTGGCTGCGGCGGCCTGCTCGTGCTCCTGCTCGTCGCGGTCGGGATCTTCCTGTTCAAGATCAGGGAGATCACCGTCTGGACCTTCGGGGTCATGGAGCAGCAGATCATGGCCCGCCTGCCGCCCGGGACGAGCGACGAGGACGCGCTGCGGATCCGGCGCGGCTTCGACGGCGTCGTCGAGGCGATCTTCGACGACACCGTCGATCCCCAGGCCCTGCAGCAGCTGCGGCCGGTGGTCCTGCGCTTCGCGGATCCGCAGAAGAGCCCGCGGCCCGAGGACGTCGAGCGGCTCATCGAGCTGCTGGAGCAGGCCTCCGGCCTGCCGCCGCCGCCGGCGCTGCCCGAGGGCGTCTCCGAGAGGTCCGCGCCGCAGCCAGGGCTGTCCGCCTAGGCTCCTCGAGCCGCCGTTTCGCGTTCGCCGCCGCCGTGGACCGCTTCCGACTCGTCTCCCCGTTCTCGCCGCAGGGCGACCAGCCGGAGGCCATCCGCGACCTCGCCCGCGGGGTGCGCGACGGCCTGGCCGAGCAGGTGCTCCTGGGAGTCACGGGGTCGGGCAAGACCTTCACCATCGCCAAGCTCGTGGCGGAGCTCGACCGCCCGACGATCGTCCTGTCGCATAACAAGACGCTGGCGGCGCAGCTCTATCAGGAGTTCCGCGGCTTTTTCCCGGACAACGCGGTCGAGTACTTCGTCTCGTACTACGACTACTACCAGCCCGAGGCCTACGTGCCGCAGTCCGACACCTACATCGAGAAGGAGACCTCGATCAACGAGGAGATCGACCGGCTGCGCCTGCGGGCCACGAAGGCGCTCTTCGAGCGTCGCGACGTGCTGATCGTGGCCTCGGTCTCCTGCATCTACGGTCTCGGCTCGCCCGAGGCGTTCTACGGCATGCTGCACTTCTTCACGGTCGGCGACGAGGACGGGATGGACCGGGCCATGCGCCGGCTCGTCGACATGCAGTACGAGCGGACGGCCTACGATCTGTTTCACGGCAGCTTCCGCGCCCGCGGCGACGTGCTCGAGATCCTTCCCGCCTACGAGGATCTCGGGGTGCGCGTCGAGTACTTCGGGGACGAGATCGAGCGCATCACCCGGTTCGACGTCCTGCGCGGCGACGCCCTCGAGGAGCTGCCCAAGGTCGCCGTCTTCCCGAAGACCCACTACGTCACCCCGGAGGAGAGGACCCGCGCGGCCATCGTCTCGATCGGCGAGGAGCTGCGCGAGCGCCTGCGCGAGCTCGAGGCGGAGGAGAAGCTCCTCGAGCGGCAGCGCCTCGAGCAGCGCACGATGTTCGATCTCGAGATGCTCCGCGAGATGGGCTACTGCCACGGGATCGAGAACTACTCGCGGCACCTGACCGGCCTGGCGCCCGGCCAGCCGCCGCCGACGCTCCTCGACTACCTGCCGGACGACTTCCTCATGGTGATCGACGAGAGCCATCAGACGGTGCCGCAGGTGCGCGGCATGTACGCCGGTGACCGGTCCCGCAAGCAGACCCTCGTCGACTTCGGCTTCCGGCTGCCGAGCGCCCTCGACAACCGGCCCCTGACCTTCGAGGAGTTCGATCGGAAGGTCGGCCAGCGGATCTACGTCTCGGCGACGCCGAACGAATGGGAGCTGGAGCGCGCCCACGGGGTCGTCGTCGAGCAGGTGGTGCGGCCGACCGGCCTTCTCGACCCCGAGACCGAGGTGCGCCCCGCCCGGGGGCAGATCGACGACCTCGTCGGCGAGATCCGCAAGGTGGTGGACACGCGCGAGCGGGTCCTCGTGACGACCCTCACCAAGCGGATGGCCGAGGAGCTGACCCAGTACCTGCTCGAGCTCGGCATCAAGGTGCGCTACCTGCACAGCGACATCGAGACGCTGGAGCGGATCGAGATCATCTCCGACCTGCGGCGCGGCGTCTTCGACGTGCTCGTCGGGATCAACCTCCTGCGCGAGGGCCTCGACATGCCGGAGGTCTCGCTGGTGGCGATTCTCGACGCCGACAAGGAGGGGTTCCTGCGCAGCACGACCTCCCTCGTCCAGACGGCGGGCCGCGCCGCCCGCAACGTCAACGGCCGGGTCATCTTCTACGCCGACCGCGTGACCGACTCGATCCGCAAGGCCATCGAAGAGACCGACCGCCGCCGCGAGCGGCAGCGCCGCTACAACGAAGAGCACGGCATCGAGCCCGCCACGATCCTCAAGGACATCCACAGCCCCCTCGTCCAGATGAGCGAGCTCGACTACCACTCCGCCGCCCGCCGCGGCCGGATCCAGACCGTCGCCGAGTCCGACCTCCCCTTGAACCGCCAGATCGAGCACCTCGAAAAGGCCATGAAACGAGCCGCGAAAGACCTCGACTTCGAAGAAGCGGCCGTCCTCCGCGACCGCCTCAAGGAGCTGCGGGAGCTGCAGATCTACAGCTCGTAGGGAGCTCGGTTCGGCGCCGCAAGCGCGGAGGTCGAGCTGCCGCAAGGCGGGTATCCGGTCCTTATGCGGATCGCCGCGAAGAACATCGGCCAGGGAGCAGGGGGGGCGCGGCCAGGCGCGGCGGGTGGTGGGAGCCACGGGCCGTGGCGCGCCTGCCTGGCTTGGTGGGCCACGAGGGCTCGGGCGTGGCTTACGGAACCGTGCTCGACCAGGCCGAGGTGTCGCCGGACTCGAAGCCGTCGGAAAAGAGCTGGAAGGCGAAGACGTAGGCCGAGCCGGCGTCGGCGCCGTTGCCGTCGTGTCCTCGAGCTGCGCGTACGAGACCCCGCGAATCCGACCTTGGCTCCACCTCGCCGCGAACGGGGTGAAAAATCCCAAGAGAGGTCCCGACGGCGAGGGCGTCGGCGGTCATCGAGACGGAGGAGCCGAAGAAATCCCCTTCCGCTCCATCGGAGGCGAGAAGCTCCTGGGTTTCGAGCCAGGCCCCGCCGCCGTCGCGCTCGAAGACGTAGGCCGAGCCGGAGTCGGTGCCGTTGTCGTCGTGCGCCCAGGCCCCGGCGACGAGCGCGTCGCCGCTGAGGGAGACGGAGTAGCCGAAGTTATCCCCTGCCGCGCCATCGGAGGCGAGGACCTTCTGGGTCTCGACGAAGGTCCCGCCGCCGTCGCGCTCGAAGACGTAGGCCGACCCGGAGTCGGTGCCGTTGTCGTCGTCAAAGACTGCCCCGACGACGATCACGTCGCCGGTCGTCGGGACACTCACGCCGAAGATATCGGATGCCGCCCCGTCGGAGGCGAGCAGCTTCTGGGTCTCGACCCAGGTGCCGCCGCCGTCGCGCTCGAAGACATAGGCCGAACCGGAATCCAGACCGGGGGCGTCGTCTTCCGGGGCCCCGACGACGATGACGTCGGTGGTCACCGAGACGGACGTGCCGAAGTTATCGAAGTCCTGTCCATCGGAGGCGAGGAGCTGCTGGGTCTCGACCCAAACGCCGCCGCCATCGCGCTCGAAGACGTAGGCCGCGCCGGTTTCACCATTGCCACCCGCGGCCCCGACGACGAGGACGTCGCCGCTGAGGGAGACGGACCCGCCGAAGATATCGCCTTCCTCTCCATCCGAGGCGAGGAGCTTCTGGGTCTCGACCCAGGCGCCACCGGGGTCGCGCCGGAAGACGTAGACCGAGCCTTGGCGGATGAACGTGGCGTCGTCCTCCCAGGCCCCGACGACGAGATCGTGGCCGCTGATGGAGACTGCATAACCGAACTCGTCTCCTGCCTCGCCGTCGGAGGCGAGGAGCTTGGTCTCGACCCAGGTCCCGCCGGCGTCGCGCTCGAAGACGTAGGCCGAGCCGGAGTCGGTGCCGTTGTCGTCGTCGAAATAGGCCCCGACGACGAGCGCGCCGGTGGTCACCGAGACGGAGATGCCGAACTCGTCCCCTGCCGCCCCATCGGAGGCGAGGAGCTTCTGGGTCTCGACCCAGCCGGTCCCGCCCCCGACCCCCTCCGGGGGCGTGAGGCCGGGCGCGAGCAGCAGAGCGAGAGACGCCGAGGCGGCGAGTAGGGATGCGCTGTGGGGCATCATCCACCTCCTTTGCTGGAAGCAGTGCAGCGACCCGGCGGCCCCGCCTCCTCCCGTAGCCGCCGGGGGGCGAGCGGGAGGCGAGGACGGAACCGGCTTCGGCTGATTGGACCAATTGCGCAGAATTGGAGCGCCACGACCAGACCCAAAGGGGCGGGTGGCCCTACCTACCCGATGAGACTGGCCTATCTCGGCGGTCGCATGAGCCGGCCACCTTCAGGAGTGTGGCACTTCAGATCGTTGGCACGACGGCGCGCAGATGTTTGCGAACATGACATGAGCAGGTTCTCTCTGCTAATGTTTCTGTCGTCACTACGAGAATTTGTACTGTGACCTCCCCAAGCGATTTGGAACTCAGGCTCGGCCAGCGCCTACGAGGCCACATCTCGCTTTGGCTTCTTGCGTTATCCATCGCGCTTTTTAAGCTGTGGCTCTGGTATCAGAACTATCCGCTCGAGTCCGCTGTCGTTCTTCTAGGCGGCCTTTTGGAGTTGGTCCTCTCCTCAGTGGCCGCCTTCTTCAATTTCCTGCTTGGGTGGTTGGGACTCACTGCGCTCATCTCGATCGGCAACCTGCGCCGCATCTTCATCTACCTGCACCGGCCTCTCGACCTGATCGGGAATACGGAGTTGAGGAAGTTCTACTGTGCCCCGGCTACAGTGATCTTCTCTGTGCTTCTGCTGGCCGCTACTCTCGAGCTTGTTAGCTCTGTTTGGGTCGTGCGGCTGGAAGCTCCCTACGAGCTCATCGGCTACCTACCGCCAGGGCAAAATGCGTTCTTTCTTGACGAAGAGAATCCGATAGAAGTCTCCGCTCGATCGACGACCAGCCTCGCCCTCCGCGGCTGGACCTCAACCGGAGTCTTGATTCTCCGGGACAAGTACAATCTGAGAACCCTGGACGCGATCGTCATTCGAAGACGACCCTTGGGCTTCGCGATCGAGGAGTGTCGACTATCTGGCCGGGAGGCCTCAACGCAAGACGGCCGGACGGTCTCGAAACAAGTCAGTCCGAAACGACTCAAGGTGGTCGGAGAACTTCGCTGGAGTGACGATCGAGTCGATGTCCCCATGACGCTGGCCGACGGTTCGCTGAGAGAGGGCGGCTGGATTCGTCCGGGCGAGGCGGCCGAAGGACCAGAGCGGGTGCCCCAAGGGTACGCTCAGGTCTTCCTGGAGCGTATCTACAGTCAGCGGGCTGAGGTCTCCCGCTGGGCCTTCTTGCCCTCAACCGAGCAAGTGGTCTTGCACCGGATCGAGGACTACGACCTCGAAATCGCTTTCGAGAACCAGGAGGTCCAGTGCGCGGGTGACGACAGGTTTCCAGTGCGAGAAGCTACTTCGCTCAGCGCCAAAGAAGCCAGTTAGCCTATCTGGTCTACTGGGCTACCAAGGACCTGGAGGGAGTTTCATGAAACGAACTTTTTTGGGATTCTCCACCGTGAGACCGCTGCTCCTGGCGATCAGCTTGGTCAGTGGTGTCCTGCTTCTCACCGGCTGTCAGCAGGCGCAGGACGCGGCGGATGAGGCCGCGGACACGGCCGCCGACGAGGCCGGTGACGCGATGGACGCGGCCGACGAGGCGATGGACGACGCGATGGAAGCCATGGAGGAACTCGAGGCTGGAGGATTCCCAAACGGGGAAGAGGCTGGAGGATTCCCAGACGGGGAAGAGGCTGGAGGATTCCCAGACGGGCCCGTGGACGAGGGTGAAGGATTCCCAGACGGGCCTATGGAGTAGTCGCGGTTCCGCGCCGCACCGCCCGCTGCATGACCCTATCCAGGTGGTCGGTCGAGGCCGACTTTCGGGCGCTCGTGGGCTCGGAGAACCAGGGATCCACCCTCCGCCGATTCGGGGGCACCGGAAGTCTGCGGCGCGGTTGTCGCTGAGGCGGAGAAACGATAGCCACCGCCAACGGGAGAGCAACGGGGGTGTTCTGAAGCGGTCCGTAGCCAGCGGTAGATTCGCTGGGATCGGCTGTAACTTACTGAGAAATATGGGTACGCCAAACGACGAACCCTCAGGCGCCGCTGCTCAGTCTCGCGGCGGCCGCTCGTGCGGGTTCTCTCGGGCGGCCCGCGCGTCGCCGGTCGGTCGCTGCGGGTGGGCGTCCAGCGGGTCCGTCGAGCCGGGCTCCGGGATCGGCCCCGTGGGCCCTGCCGGCGCGTTGGCGCCGCCCGGGTCCGAGACCGTGCCGGTCATCGGTGCGAGGTGGCGGGTGTCGTCCGGAGGCCGGGTTCCCGGCGGGCGGCTGTAGGCGGCTAGGAACACCCTGAGGTCGATGGGGGTCCAGCCGCCGCGGGCGGGCTGGTTGCCGTAGTAGCCGCAGGATCCCCCCATGACGGTGTCGAGGTCCTCGGCGCCGGTGCAGGGGTGCAGGGCGCCGGCGGCGTGGCCCAGCCCGTGGCGGATGGAGTCGAGGTCGTTCTGGACCCGCGCCCTCCCCCAGGCGACCTCGTTCTCGGGCCCCGGGAAGAGACCGACCTCGCCGCCCACGAGGCAGTAGTAGGACTCGTCGCCCTGGCCCTGGCCGACGAAGATCTTGCCCAGGGCGGCCGTTCCGGAGTATTCGCAACCTGCCGCCAGCGCCTCCTGCTCCGCCGCCGTTGGCGGCCTGACCTCCACGCTGGCGAAGAAGCCGCCGCGGGTGATGGTCGCGAGCTCCCCGACGACGGTCAGCACCAGGGCCGGGTCGATGTTCGGTGAGACGACGACGATCTGCGCCGGCGCGACCCATCGCCGGAGGCCTCCCTCCGGCCGGAACATGGAACCAAAGATCCACGCCGCTCGGTGGCGACCCGGTCTCGCGAAGTCCAGGTCGTTCAAGAGGTCGATGCCCGCGAACGTGGTCGTGCCCTCGCGGATCTCCCACATCATCCGGCGGGTGACGTGGCGGTAGCCCGTCACGGTGACCCGAGCGAGCCCGACCGGGACGCCCTCGATATGGAAGGTGCTGGTGGCGCTGACCGGGCTCGTGGGAGGCGGCACGAGAGCGCCGATCCCGACGACGCTGTCCACCCAGACGTCGCTTTCGGAGAAGTCCGTCTCGCCGTCGTCGAACAGGCCGACGAGCGAGCCTTCGACCACCGCCGTCACGACCTGCGGTGGGGGAGGGGGTGGAGGAGCGGGCGGGGCTGTCGGCGATCCTCCGCCGCCTCGTCCGCGGCAACCGCCGCCGATCGCGGCCGCCAGGCAGACAAAGACCAGAGCTCCTCGGCGCATGCGCCCTCCAGAGATCTCGAGCCGATTCTACCACCCTGGCAGCTTCCCGGTCCTCGAGACCGGCCCTGGGCCCCCGGCGACGAAGCGAGCCTCGGTCCCTGGTCGCCTTGCGCAGCGCCGCGAAAGGAATCCGGGTAGGAAGGAGACGGGGCTCGCAGCTCGGGCCCGAAGGATAGACGTCGTTCGCTCGCGAGAGGGCTTGGCCCGTCCTACCTGGAGTCTTTGCATCCCTCGGAGGGCGACCGGGTCGTCGGTGCAGTCGGCGCGCCGGCTCGCGCGGGGCGCTCGGCTAGACTCGGGTGATGAGGATCCGGCGCCGCTGGCCGGCACGCGGCTGCGTTTCGATGGTGTTCGTGCTGGCTTGCGGGGGCGCGCCGGACGGGGAGCCGGCCGGCGGCGGGAGCCCTGGGTCCACGTCGAGGCCGGACGGGGTGGCTGACGGGGTGGCGGGCGGGGAGGCCGAGCAGCCGCTCGGCCCCGGCTTCGTGGTCTGGGAGTCGAACCGCGACGGGGCGTGGGGGATCTGGATCCGCGACCTCGAAGGCGGAGCGCCGCGGCGGTTGAGCCCGGAGGAGCCCGGGCGGGATCACTGCTGTCCCCACGTCTCGCCCGACGGCGGCCGGGTCGCCTATCTGTCGGGCGTCGGCGGGGCGCAGGAGTACCCGCGCGGCGGCACGCTCGGCGCCCTCCACCTGATCGCGCCCGACGGCTCCGGGGACCGCGTCGTGGCGCCGGCGGCGCGCAGCTACTTCGAGAACCGGGCGGTCGTGTGGCGCTCGGCCGGCGAGCTGATCCACATCGACGGCGAGCGCGCCACCGTGGCTCTGGACCTCGCCACCGGCGGCAGCCGCCGGCTGTCCGATCCGCCCCCGGAGAGGGGCTGGCTGATCGACCCGACGCTGGCCTGGGCGACCACCGGGGTGCCCGAGTTCGCGCCCTACGACGCCGCCCGGCGGACGGTGGTGCCGCGGCGGGAGCTCGGGGGCTGTCAGCCCTACTTCTCGCGCGACGGGCGGTGGGGGTTCTGGACCGCCGGCGCCGGCGGGCCGATCGATCGCCTCGAGCTGGCCACCGGGCGGGTGGGGCGGATTCTGGAGAAGAGCGACCCGCGGGTCCCCGGCGGCCACGGCTACGCCTATTTCCCGATGCTCTCGGCCGACGGCCGCCTCTTTGCCTGGGCCGCGTCCCGTGGCGGGCACCCGCACTTCGGCGCCGACTACGAGGTCTTCGTGGCCGAGAGCGATCCCGACACGCTGGAGCTGCTCGGTCCGCCGCGGCGGATCACCCGCCATCCGGGCACCGACCGGTTCCCGGACGTCTGGCAGCCGCCGCTGGGGCTCGGCCGCCACGCCGGCGAGGCGCCCCTGACGGTGCGGCTCTCCGCGCCCGCGGCTGGCGACTGGCGGTGGAGCTTCAGCGACGGCGGGGCCGCCGAGGGCGTCGCGGTCGAGCACACCTGGAGCGGGCCGGGGCGCTACGAGGTGCTGGCGCGGCGGGACGGTGAGGCCCTCCGCGGCCTCGCCGTGGTCCACCCGGCGGCGCCCCCGCGAGCCGTGAGCGCGACCGCCCGCGCCGGAGGGACGGAGCTGATCGTCGCCTTCGACGAGGAGATCGACGGCGCCGGCGCCGACCTCGCGCTCGCCTCCGGCGGCGAGATCGCCGGCCGGGAGGTCGGCGCAGACGGGCGCAGCCTGGTCGTGCGGCTGGCCGAGCCTCTGGCGGCGCCCGATCGCCTGGCGATCTCCGGGGTCCGCGACCGGGCCCAGCGCGCCAACCTGATGGCGCCGGCGACGCTCGCCATCGATCCCCCGGCGTGGCCGGTGAGCCGGGACGGGCTGGTCTTCGTGTGGGAGAGCGCCGACGCCGCCAACCTGGTGCCGGACCCCGAGCTCGGCGCCGACCGTGCCTACACCCTGACGGCCCGCGGCGAGGCGCGGCTCGACGCCGGCTTTGCGATGATCGCCACCGGCGGCTCCTTCGTCCTCGAGCGCGGCGAGGCTGAGAGGATCGGCGCCGCCCTGCAGGCGAGAAACCAGTTCACGCTGGAGGCGACGATCGAGTCCGAGGGGGCCGACGGGCCGATCGTCACCTGGGGGTCGCAGAAAGCGCCGAACCTCTGGCTCGCGCAGCGCTCGGGGCGCCTGGTGTTCGGTCTCAGGACGGGCGCGCGCGGCCCCGCGGCCTACCCGCGGCTCGAGCTTCTCGATCTGCCGGCCGGCGCCCCGGTGCACCTCGTGCTCACCTACGAGCCCGGACGCCTGGCCGCCTACCTCGATGGCGAGCCGCGATTCGAGACCGCCGACCTGCAGGGCGATCTCTTCCACTGGCAGCCGAGCCCCCTGGCGTTCGGCGGCGCCGGCTGGCGCGGGCGCCTCGAGGGCGTTGCGCTCTACGACCGGGTGCTCGGCCCCGGCGAAGCGCGGGAGGCGCATCGTCTCGACCTCGCGAAGCGGCGGGCGCGGCCGCCGGTCCCGCGCAGCGTCGTCGAGGCCCGTCTCGTGGCGCGCTCCGCGACGCCGACGCTCGAGGAGATCTCGCCCTACCGCGAGGCGTTGTTCACCGTCGCCTATGCGGTGGACCGGCAGCTCGCCGGGCCGCCGCTGCCCGCCCGGCTGCGCGCCGTCCAATGGGCGATCCTGGACAGCGTCCCGCTGGCGGTGAACCGGGCGGCCGCCGGCGACCGCTTCCGGCTGACCCTGGAGCCGTTCGCCCGCCAGCCGCAGCTCGAGCCGGTGTACCTGGCCGACACCCTGGACGCCGCTCCGGCCGGCACGGCGGACGGGCCGCCGGGAGAGCTGCTCTACGTCGTCGAGACGATCCCCGTCGACTGATGGTCTTCAGTTCGCAGCTGTTCGTCTTCTGGTTCCTGCCCGCCGCGCTGGCGGTCTACTACGCGCTGCCGCGCCGCGCCCGCCATCTCGGGCTGACCGTCTCGAGCTACCTCTTCTACGGCTGGACCAACCCGCTCTTCATGGTCCTGATGGCGACGTCGACGGTGATCGACTACCTCTGCGGCCTGGCGATGGCGGGGCGGCTGGGGCGGCGGTTCGGCCAGCCGATCGAGCGGCTCGAGCCGGGGGCGCCCCGCAGCCGCGGCCAGCGGCTGGCGGTGACGGTGTCGGTGGTCGCCAACCTCGGGCTCCTGGGCTTCTTCAAGTACTTCAACTTCGCCGCCGACAGCTACAACGCGCTTCTCGCCGGGCTCGGCCTGGGCGAGCTGCGGCTCGACTCGGTGCTGCGGGTGGCTCTGCCGCTGGGCATCAGCTTCTACACCTTCCAGTCGATGAGCTACTCGATCGACGTCTACCGCGGCCGCAGCCGGGCGCTGCGGAACTTCGTGGACTTCGCCTGCTACGTGTCGCTCTTCCCGCAGCTGGTGGCGGGGCCGATCATCCGCTTTTCCGAGATCGCCGACCAGCTGCGCAGCCGCACCCACAGCTTCGAGAAGGTGGCCCGGGGCGCCGCCTTCTTCGGGCTCGGCATGGCCAAGAAGGTGCTGCTCGCCAACCCCTGCGGCAAGGTGGCCGACACGGTCTTCGACGCCGGCTCGGTCCTCGCCCCCGACGCCTGGTTCGGCGCCGTCGCCTACGCCTTCCAGATCTACTTCGACTTCAGCGGCTACTCGGACATGGCGATCGGGCTCGGCCTGATGCTCGGCTTCGTCTTTCCCAAGAACTTCGACTCCCCCTACCGGGCGGAGTCGATCACCGAGTTCTGGCGGCGCTGGCACATCTCGCTGTCGACCTGGCTGCGCGACTACCTCTACCTGCCGCTGGGCGGCAACCGGCGCGGCGCCGGCCGCACCTACGTGAATCTCGCCCTGGTGATGCTGCTCGGCGGGCTGTGGCACGGTGCCGCGTGGAACTTCGTGGTCTGGGGCGGCCTGCACGGCGTGCTGCTGGCGGCGGAGCGGGCGCGCGGCAAGCGGAGCCTCTTCGCCGGTCTGCCGCGTCCGCTCCGGGTGGGGGGCACGTTCTTCCTGGTCCTCGTCTCGTGGGTCCTCTTCCGCGCCGCCGACCTGCCGGCCGCCGGGCGCTACCTCGCCGCGATGGTCGGCCTCGGCGCGCCGCAGGGCGGCGCCTGGCTCGCGGCGGGCATCGTCTATCAGCCCTACTACCTGCTGACGACGGCGGTCGCGGCGCTGGTGGTCTGGGCCGCGCCGCAGAGCTGGGACTGGACCCGCCGGCTGCCGGCCTGGAAGGTGGCCGCCTGTCTGGCCCTCTTCTGGCTGTCGCTGGCGGCGCTCACCACCCAGGAGTACAACCCGTTCATCTACTTCATCTTCTGACGATGCCACCGACACCCCACGAGACCGATCCCAGGGCCCGGCGCGCGATCACCCCGCGCCGGGGAGAGCGTGAGGCGCAGGCGCTGCGCGAGGCCGGCCGCACCGAGATCTCGCGGCCGGCGGCGCTCTCGATGGCGGGGCTGTTTCTCGCCACCCTGGTGGTCGTGCCGCTGTTGCGGCCGTGGTCCGGCGCCACCGGCGCGCCGCTGGCGCCGTTCGCGGAGCTGGCGGACCGGCTGCGCCAGCCGCCCGGGGCCGGCCAGGGCGCAGGGCCGCTGGCGGCCAACCGCCGGCTGATCGCCGCCCTGCGGGCGTTCGAGAACCGGCTCGAGGAGAGCTCGTGGCCGCGGCTCAGGCTCCTGCCGTCCCTCCAGCAGCTGCTCACGGGTGGGCTCGGGGCAGGCAACGAGCAGGCCTACCCCGGCCGGGACGGTTGGCTCTACTACCGGCCCGACGTCGACCACCTGACCGGCCCCGGCTTTCTCGAGCCCGCCCAGCTGGCCCGCCGCCGGCACGGCGGCGACGCCTGGGAGGAGCCGCCGCAGCCCGACCCGGTGATCGCCCTGACCGACTTCGCCCGCCAGGTGGGCCGGCACGGCGCCCGCCTCGTGGTGCTGCCGACGCCGGTCAAGCCGGCGATCCGGCCCGAGCCGCTGGCCCGCGGCGCCGGGCCGGCGGCGCCGCTGCGCAACCCCTCCTGGCGCGAGCTCCGCCGGCGGCTGGAGGCGGCCGGCGTCGAGGTCGTGGATCCGGCGCCGGCCCTGGCCGGCCTCGCGGGCGAACGCTACCTGCGTACCGACACCCACTGGCGCCCCGAGGCGATGGCGCTGGCGGCGCGGCTGCTGGCGGCGGCGATCGAGCCGCGGCTGGCCCCGCGGGTCGCCGGAGGCGGTTTCCGGCGGCGGCCGGTCGTGGTCGAGAACCTGGGCGACATCGCCGCGATGCTGCGCCTGCCTGCCGGCCAGCGGCTCTTCGCCGCCGAGCGGGTGGAGGTCGACATGGTGCTCGACGCCGCCGGACGCCCCTGGCGGCGCGACCCGGCGGCCGAGGTGCTGCTGCTCGGCGACAGCTTCACCAACGTCTACTCGGACCCGGGGCTGGGCTGGGGCCGCGGCGCCGGCCTGGCCGAGCAGCTCGCCTACGAGCTGGCCCGGCCGCTGGACAAGCTGGCGCTCAACGCCGGCGGCGCCCACGCCACCCGCGAAGCCCTGGCCCGCGCGCTGGCCGCCGGCAGCGCTCGGCTCGCGGGCAAGCGCGTCGTCATCTACCAGTTCGCCGCCCGCGAGCTCTCGGCCGGCGACTGGCGGCCGGTGGAGCTGCCGACCAACTAGGCGCCGCGCGGCGTGTCGTGCGGGCGGGCGCAAGCTCGCGGGTCGCTCTTCCGTCTCTTGGGGACGTGCCCAGGATCCTCCGGTACCTGCCCGACGAAGCGCTGATCGAGGTCGCCTGCCGTCCTCTTCACGGCCGCGCTCTGGCGGGCCGGGTTGCGGGACGGTCGCCGGTGCTGGCCGGCGGCGGGGCCGTGGCGGTCTTGGCGCGGGCGCAGCGGCGGACGGCGATGGGGGTGTGCGCCTTCGTCGATCTCCCCGACCAGAGCCACCTCCTGCTGCGTCCGATCGACGTCGAGCAGCTGTCGCGGTTCCTGGCCTACGTCGACGCCGGCGGGGCCGGGCAGGTCGGGCGGTTGGGCCGCTGGCGGGAGCGGCTGCGGCGGTGTCCCGGGGCCGACGTGGTGCTCGGCCACGAGCCGGAAGAGGAGGAAAGGCGGTTGCGCCACCTGCTGATCCGCGGTATCGACGAAGGGCTCCTCGCGCCGCCCGGACCGTGGACCGGGGGGGAGCCGCTCGTCGACGCCGGCGGGGGAGAGATTCTCGAGCTGTCGCCGCTGCCGGCCTGGGACGCGCTGGCGGAGCTCGAGCGCCGGGCGCGGGTCGAGCGCCTGGCCGGCCTCGTCGCGCTGCTCTCCGGAACGGCGAGGGAGGCCCTGCGCGCGTTGCCGCGCTACGAGGGACCCCGGGCTGGGTCCGACCCGGGGCCGGAGGGGCCGCGAGCGGAGTCTCGCGCCGGGGTCTATTGGCCGAGAGACTGACCGCCACGGTTCCAAGTCGGTCGGCAATCCGCTGGGGGGGCGGTTGGGTGTCGAGGGGGCGCCGTGCTAGCTTCCGTCGATCCGCCCGCGGTAGGCACCAGCCCATCGTCCGCCCGCGATGAAAGAGCTCTACTCCGCCGCCAGCTTCGCCGTTCGACAGGTCGTGTTCCTGACGCCCTTTTGCGTCGTGTTCCAGCTGGTCTGCCTCAAGATCGCTCGGCGGCGCTTCTATTGGTCGCTCGTTCGCGAAGACGCCCTGTTCGAGGACCTCACGTTCTACGCGTACCTCTTCTCCTCGCCCCTCGCCGTGGTGGTGGCCGTAGTGCTGGCCTCGAGGCGGCAGTGGACCCTGGCCGCCCTCTACGGCGTGCTGGCCCTCGGCCTGCTGTTCGTCGCCGGGGAAGAGATCAGCTGGGGACAGCGGGTGTGGGAGCTCGAGACTCCCGAGCTCCTGACTCGCAACCGGCAGAACGAGCTCAACCTGCACAACCTGGCGTCACGCCGAGTGCTGCATGGAGCCTACATCCTGGTCGCCGGCATCGGGGCCTTCGGACGGCTCCTGCTTCCGAGGCCGCTGCGGCGCCGGCTCGGCGCGAACGTGGATCTCCTGCTGCCGCGCTGGTACCTGACGAGCTACTTCTTTCCCGCGGCGGCCCTGTACGTGTACTTCGACTACCTGAGCCCGATCCTCCTCAGGTGGTTGGGCGAGTCCTACTACTGGACCAGGACCTGGTACAAGCGGTTCATGATCGCCCGCGACCAGGAGCCGGCCGAGGCGTTGCTCGCGGCCGGCTTCGCGCTGTTCGTGTGCGACGTCCTCCTGCGGCTGTGGCTGGCCCGGAATCGACGCTCCGTGGGGGCTGAAGATCCGGGCTCGCGCGGGGAGGCGCTTCGCCGGTCGCCTTAGAATGCCCTGGCCATGCACCCGGAGGTCGCCGAGCAGCAGCGCCGCCTGCCCGACAGGCCCGGGATCTACATCTTCCGCGACGACGCCGGCAAGGCGCTCTACGTGGGCAAGGCGAAGTCGCTCAGGAAGCGGGTGGCGAGCTACCGGAGCCGCGCCGGCGACCTGCGGCTCGCGACCATGGTCGCGGAGGCGACGGCGCTCGAGTTCGTGGTCACGGGCAGCGAGGCCGAGGCGCTCCTGCTCGAGAACAACTGGATCAAGTCGCACAAGCCGCGCTACAACGTCCTGCTGCGCGACGACAAGACCTATCCCTACGTCAAGCTGACGCTGCGCGACGGCTACCCGCGGGTGGCCTTCACCCGGCGGATCTACGCCGACGGCGCGGAGTACTACGGCCCCTTCCTCCCCGGCGGGCTGGCCCGGCGGGCGATCAAGCTCACGCAGAAGCTCTTCGGCATCCGGATCTGCACGATCGAGATCGACGGCTCGCTGCCGCGCCCCTGCCTCTACTACGACATGAAGCGCTGTCTCGGCCCCTGCGTCGACGGCCTGACGAGTCCGGAGGCCTACGCCGGCGCCGTCGAGGCGGCGCGGCTCTTTCTCAACGGCCGGACCGTGGAGCTCGGCCGCCGGCTCAAGCACGACATGCACGAGGCCGCTGAGGCGCTCGAGTACGAGCGGGCCGCGGCGCTCCGCGACCTGCTCGCCGAGATCGACTCCGTCACCCAGCGCCGCAGCCTGAGCTCGCTCGGCGGCGAGGACGTCGACATCTACGGCGTCCACCTGGCGGGCGGCAACGCCGCCGTGACGATCCTCGTCATGCGCGGCGGTCGGGTCCTGGACCGCAGAGAGCTGTTCTGGGAGCGGCGGCCGGACCTGACGGCCCAGCGCCTGCTCTCCGAGCTGCTGCCCCAGGTCTACGACCGGACGACCTTCATCCCGAAGGAGATCCACCTCCCGGAAGCGATCGACGGGGACGAGGCGCTCGTCGAGTGGCTCTCCGAGCGCAAAGGGGAGAGGGTCTACCTCCGGCTGCCGGCTCGCGGACCCAAGGCGCAGCGCCTGCGGGTGGCGAGGCGCAACGCCGAGCTGGCGCACCGGCGGCGCTTCCGGGCCGATTCCGGCGCCGAGCGGGCGGCCGCCGCGCTGGCCGGGCACCTGGCGCTGGCCGAGCCCCCCGCCCGCATCGAGGGGATCGACATCTCGAACCTGCAAGGCACGGAGATGGTCGGCTCCCTCGTCGTCTGGGAGGGCGGGCGCATCCTCAAGAAGGACTACCGGAGCTTCAACCTGCAGAACATGGCCGGCCAGGACGATTTCGCCGCCATCCATCAGGTCGTGAAGCGCCGCTACCGCCGGGTGCTCGACGAGGTCGGCTCGATGCCCGATCTCATCCTCGTCGACGGCGGCCGCGGGCAGCTCAACGCGGCCCTCGAGGCCCTCGCCGAGCTCGGCGTCGAGGAGACGCCGGTCGCCGGGCTGGCCAAGCGCGAGGAGGAGATCTACCTGCCGGCGACCCCCGAGCCGCTACGGCTCGAGCGCGACGACCCGGGCCTCCTGCTCTTGCAGCGCATCCGCGACGAGGCGCATCGATTCGCCGTCGACCGCCACCGCCGGCGGCGGTCGAAGCGGGCTCTCGGAAGCCGCCTCGACGACCTTCCCGGCATCGGCAGCCACCGCCGCAAGGCGCTGCTGCAGCGCTTCGGGAGCCTCGAGGGGGTGCGCCAGGCGACGCTGGGGGAGCTCCAGGACGCGGTCGGCCCGCTCCTCGGCCAGCGGATCCACGCCGCGCTGCGAGCGGCCGGCGGCGCGCCGGAGACGGACTGAGCGTGGCGGCCGCTGCCTCGCCGTCCGCCGCCGCCCGCGTGCTGCTCGTCGACGCCAGCCCCTACATCTTCCGGGCCTACTTCGCGCTGCCCGCGTCGCTCGTCGACCGCGAGGGCCGGCAGGCGAACGGCGTCTACGGTTTCGGCTCCTTCCTGCTCAAGCTGATCGCCGACGAGCGTCCCACCCACCTCGGGGTGGCCTTCGACCGCAGTCTCACGACGAGCTTCCGCAACGAGATCTATCCGGACTACAAGCGACAGCGCGAGCTGCCGCCGCCGGCGCTCGAGGCCCAGCTCGACGACTGCCGGGCTCTCGCCCACGCGCTGGGCGCGGCGACCTTCGTGGACGATCGCTACGAGGCCGACGATCTGATCGCCACGCTCTGCGCCCGCCTTCCCGGCGAGCGCGTGGTCGTCGTCACCTCCGACAAGGACCTGGCGCAGCTCGTGGACGAGCGCGTCGGGTGGCTCGACCACGCCCGCGGGCGCCGGTACGGGCCGCGCGACGTCCGCGAGCGGTTCGGCGTCGAGGCGAGCCGGATTCCCGACCTTTTGGGCCTGGCCGGAGACCCCGTCGACAACATCCCCGGGGTGCGGGGGATCGGGCCCGGGACGGCGCTCGCCCTGCTCGGCCACTTCGCCTCGCTCGAGGACCTCGTCGCCCGGCGCGAGGAGATCGCCAGGCTCGGGCTGCGCGGCGGAGCGCGAATCCAGAGGCTGATCGCCGAGCAGGGCGAGGTTGCCCTGCTCTCGAAGACGTTGGCGACCGTGGCCCGCGACGCGCCGCTGACGGCTACGCTCGCGGATCTGCGCCTGCGGCCGCCGCGGCGGGCCGCGCTGGACGCGCTCTGCGGGCGCCTCGGGTTCGAAGCGCTCCACCGGCGCATCCTGGAGCGGGGCTCGGGTGGCGCCGCGTAGCTGGGCCGTCAGGGCCTACCGGCGGCTGGCGAGGCCCGTCGGCCGCCTCGCGATCCGGACCCGCGACCGGCGGCGGCTCGCGGCCCTGCTCGCCAGGCTGCGGGCGAGCCCGGGTTGGCGCGGCGACCGCCTGCCGGTGTTCGTGGTGGTCGTGCCCAACACCCTGGGCTGGCTCGAGCCCTGCGTGAAGCTCGTGCCGCCGGAGGTGCCCTTGCTGCTCGTCGCCAACGGCCTCGCCGGGGCAGAGCGGCGGGAGCTCGCGGCGGTGGCCCCGGGGCGGCCCGTGCTGGCGCTTTCGGTCCTCCCCGGGGCGTTCGCCAAGCACGGCACGGTCCTCGATCTGCTGGCGGCCGCCGCCGGCTCGGACTTCATCCTCCTCGACCACGACTGCTACGTCTTCGACGGCTCGTTGTTCGACCGCGTCGCATGGCGAGACGGCGAGATTCTCGCCGCCATCGACCGCCCGGGCTTCTACACCGTGAACGCCGCCAGCGGCCTGCGCTTCCCGCGCACCCACTTCCTCGTCGTGCGCCGCGAGGCGCTGCTCGAGCTGCGCGCCAGGCACGGCGTCGGCTGCGAGAAGGCGACGCGGACGCCCCGGCGCCTGGCGGACCTGCTGGCCCGGGTGGGACTGGGCGATCACAACTTCCCGCCCCACCGCATGCCCTTCTACGACACCTTGCAGCTGGCGATGGCGGTCGCCTTCGCCGAAGGCCGGAGGGTACGCTGGCTGCCAGTCGCCGCGGACGGGATCTCCCACGTCGGCGGCACGGCCCGCCGGCTCAACGATCCCGGCCGCGCCGTCCCGGGAGACGGGGAAGGGCGAAACACCCCTCGCCTGGTGTAGCTTGTGAAGGCGCGACGCCCCGATGCCAACGACACGGAGGATCCCGCAGATGCCCATCGCCCTCGGCGACCGTATCCCCTCGCTCACCCTCCAGCGCATGACCCCGGAAGGGGTGCGCCCGATCTCCACCGACGAGTTCTTCGCCGGCCGGCGGATCGCGCTCTTCGCCGTGCCCGGGGCCTTCACCCCGACCTGCTCCGACGCCCACCTGCCGGGCTTCCTGGTCCGCGCCGACGAGCTGCGCGCCCGCGGGGTGGACGCGATCGCCTGCACCGCCGTGAACGACGCCCATGTGCTCGACGCCTGGTCGCGGGCGACGAGCTCGGGGGCGACCATCACCATGCTCGCCGACGGCAGCGGCGACCTCGCCCGGGCCCTCGACCTCGTCCTCGACGGCCGGACGTTCGGCATGGGGCTGCGCTCCCGGCGCTACGCCATGGTCGTCGACGACGGCGTCGTCACCTACCTCGGCGTCGAGGACGGGCGCGAAGTCGGCGTCAGCAGCGCCGACGCCGTCCTCGCGGCGCTCGCCTAGCGGGGATCCGCGCTGGGCAGCCGCCGGCCGATCAGTCGGTCAAGGGCTCGACGCGAATGTCGCTGAGCTTCACCTCGGAGACCGGTTCCATGTGGCGCGCGACGTAGGCCGGATCGATGAGGTCGACGCTGTAGTCGCCGTCGGCGTCGAATCCGGCGTTGTCAGCGTCGAAGAAGAGAATGCCACCGACCCGGCGATAGTTGGAGAGCCGGCGGAAGCGCAGGCCGCCGGTCGGGGTTCCTGTACCGAAGCTGTAGGCGTACTGCTCGAGCCGAGCGGTCTCCGGGTCGAACCAGTAGGCGTAGTCATCGGCGGCGCTCGAGCTCGATCCCGCGGCGAAAGTCACCCGCACCCTGTGAAGCAAGCGGCCGTCCCATTCCTCCAGGCCCTGATCGATCTTGAAGACACCCGGATCGTTGAGGCCGAATGGAAGAAAGGGGAAGTAGACCCGCGCGAAGGCGAAGCTGCGAGCGCCCTCGATGGCGTCCCCGTCGAGGACCTGGAGCGCGCCGCCAATCCGTTGCTCGGTGTCGTCGTTGGTGACCCGCGTCACCCGCGACTGCCCGTCGCGGACGTCTTCGACCAGGTATTCGAAGAGACCTCCGTCGCGGCGTACGTCGAGCCGAAAGCTGCCGGAGCGCGAGGAGATCGTCAGCCGGGTGCGGGAGTCGCGGTACAGGTCGCCGCCGTGCAGCTCGATGGCTCGATCGACGATTTCCACCCGGTCGACCGCGGTCGGCGCGGCCGCGGCGGGTGTCTCTCTCTCGCCGTAGCTGCGCTCCACGACCCGCGCCCCGCGCTCGGAGTCGTAGGTGACGAGGAACAGGCGGTCGTACTGGTCGTCGGCGATCTCGAACTCGCCCACGCCGAGCGCGGAGAGCATCTCGGGGACGGTGTTGCTGTGGCCGACGATCAAGACCGCCTGCCCGGCGTGCTGCTCGAGGACCCACCGCAGCAGGCCCTCCGCGCTTCTGTCCACGGGGTCGAGAAAGAAGACCGGGGCGCTGATCGGCGGCGAGCAGCCGTCAAGCCCGGCGGCCGGACTGCCCGACCTCTGGACGACGATGGGAACGCCCAGGCGCCGGGCCAGCGGCAGCGCGGTCTGCGCCGTCCGGCAGAAGTCCGTCGCGTAGACGGCCCGCGCCCGCCAGCTCTCGGCGACGCCGGCCAGCGCCTCGGCGCGCTCGAGCCCGCGGGGAGAGAGATCGGGATTCCCTGTTTCCGCCTCCTTCTCGGCATGGCGGGCCAGCAACAGCAATGTCTCCTCGGCCGCCAACGGCGCCCGCACGACGAAGGGGAGAAGGACGAGGGCGACGACGGGCGTGATCCTGGCGCGCATGGCGGCAATCCTACCCGGATGGCTGCGGTAGCGGGGTCACCGTCCTACCCGAAAAAGGGAGGTTGGCCTGGCTGTAGCGGTGCACCGCACGTGGGAGCTGAGGGGGACCCGCGATCGGCGCGGTGTCCTGTGCAGGCGTCGGTTCTTCTAGTCGAGCGGCACCCGCCAGACGCCGCGGCCGTGGGTGAAAGCAAAGAGGTAGTTGCGGCCGCCGGCCTGAGCCAGGGTGAGCCATTCGGTGACGACGTTGGCGAAGCCGGTGTTCTCGACCGCCCACGTCTCGCCGGCGTCGAGCGAGACGAGGACGCCGAGGTCGGTGCCGAGGTAGAGCCGGCTGGTGTCGTTCGGATCGACGACGATCGAGTGGACGGGGAGGTCGGGCAGGCTGGCGCCGTCGATCGGGCTCCAGCTTCGCCCGGAGTCGACGCTCTTCCAGAGGTGGCCGCCCCGGAAGCTCGCGAAGGTGGCGTAGGCGACCGTGTCGTCGGTCGGATGGAAAGCGATCGACGAGACGAAGCCGCGGCGCAGCCGGGTGTGCTCGAGCGGCGTGGCGCCGTTCGACGACGTCGCCCCCGCGAGGCGGTAGATGCGGCCGCGGTCGCTGCCGGCGAGCACGAGGCCGGGGTCCTGCGGCGAGACGGCGATGGCGCTGATCTTGTCGCCCACCGTGGGAGCGCTTCCTTCCTGCCAGAGTCCGCCGCGGTCGCTGCTGCGCCACAGCCTCCTGCCGCCGAGCCAGAGACGCGACGGCTGCCCGGGGTCGCCGACGAGGGGCGCGATGAAGAGGAAGCCCGAGGGGACGGCACGGTAATCGTCGTCGTCGTCGACGGGGTCGGTGATGCCCTCGATGCTCCGCTCGAAGCTCTGGCCGCCGTCGCTCGACGTCCAGACGATGCCGCCCTGGGTGGTGGCCACGATCGAGGCGGGAGCCGACGGGTCGAGGACCGAGTAGCCGCCGTCGCCGCCGAGAATCGGCTCCCAGCCGTCGGCGCCGCGGCCCAGGCTGCCGCGCACCGTGCCGTTGTCCTGCGTGCCGCCGAGGTAGCTCGCACCGTTGGCGTAGACGCTGCCGTGGTAGAACTGCGTCACCTCGTAGCCCGCGTTGCGGGGCGTCCAGCGGATGCCGGAGATTCCGCGGCAGGGGGCGTCGGCGCCGGTGGCGGTGACGCCGCGGGCGTTGGTGGTGCGCCAGATGCCGCCGTCGTTGAGGCTGAAGAGCACCCGGTTGCCGACGCCGTCGTAGCGCGGATCGAACACGAGCGCGTGCTGGTCGGCGTGGAGGTGGCTCGGGCTCGCGCCGAGGCCGGGCCACCAGTAGGAGGCGATGCCCCAGCTGCGCCCGCCGTCGTCGGAGCGCAGCAGATCGACGCTGCCTGCCCACACCCGGTCTTCGTCCATCGGGTCGACGGCCACCACGTTGGCGTACCAGCCCATGTTGAAGACCTCGTTCGTGCCGCCGAAGCCGCACTCCTCGAGATAGTCGATCACCACGTTGCTGAGCAGGAGGGTGTGGAGCTTTTCCGGGTCGTCGTTGCGGACCTGGGCGTGCCAGCTGCCCGGCGCGCCGCTGGCGTCGGAGCGGAAGAGGGCGAGCAGCCCCTGCGCGAAGACGCCGCCGGGCCCCGGGACGTTGCTCGCGGCCAGCGCGTAGACCACCTGCGGCCGCGACGGGGCGACGGCCAGCGAGGTGCGCCCCATGCCCGGCTCCGCGAGGACCTTCTGCCAGGCGCCCGCCGCCCCGGCGTCCGGATTGCGCCAGACGGCCGCCGGGGCGAGGGTGCCGCAGGATGCGAAGAGGTAGTCGGCGGCGAGATCGCGCCGGATCTCGAGATCGAGACAGCCGCCCTTGACCGCCGTGGCCAGGGTCCGCGTCCAGGTGGCGCCGCCGTCGAGCGAGCGCAGGACCCCGGCCCGGGTCGCCGCGTAGACCCGGCGCGGGTCGAGGTGGCTGACGACGAGGTCGTTGACCCAGCGGAAGAACCCGGTGTCGGTGCTCTCGAGGCGGATCCAGGTCTCCCCGGCGTCGGTCGTCTTGAAGATGCCCGCGCCGCGCAAGGGCAGCGCCGTGCCGCGAACCGCCTCCCGGAAGTAGCCCTCGCCGGTGCCGGCGTAGAGGACGGCCGGATCGGTCGGATCCATCGCCAGCGCGTTGACGCTCAGATTCGCGAGGTCGTCGGCCAGCGGCCGCCAGCTCCTGCCGCCGTCCGTGCTCTTCCACACCCCGCCGGACACGCCGGCGGCGTAGAGGATCGCCGGGCGCACCGGGTCGATCACCAGGGCGCGGCTGCGGCCGCCGATGTTGCCCGGGCCGAGACTCTGCCAGCCGGGCAGGGTCGCCGTCGCGCCCTCGGGGCCGCGGGGCAGCAGCAGGTCCGCGCGAATCGAGTGCACGGGAAGCGCCGCGAGCCGCTCGCGGGCGGCTGCGTAGGCCTGCTGTGGACGGACCCCGCGGGCGCCGGTCAGTCTCTTGCTGCGGGCGAAGGAGAAGGCGCCGGCGGCGCCCGATGCGGGCAGGACGGGTCCGGCTTCGAGGCGGGCCTGGATCGCGGCCGGCGGGGTCCGGGGCCGCTCTCGGGTGGGACGCCGGTTTCCTGGCACGAGCGCGATCGCGAGCGCGGCCAGCAGCAGCAGGGCGAGCGTTGCTGTGCGACGAGACATGACGCTTCCTCCGCGAGAACCGCCCGTCGAGCGCGGGCGGCGCCGAATCGACCGGGAGCCCGGTCGTTGTCGCTCTTCTGATCCTAACGCCTCGACGCCCGGGCCGGATTCCCCGCGCCGTCGGGTCTACGGCCCGGCGGCGCTCCCGCCGGCAGGTCGGGCCACCGGGCTCAGCCGTCGGCGGCGGGCGCCGGGGCGGGGCGCTCGATCTTCAGGAACTGCAGCGACAGCAGGGAGACCAGGCAGTAGCCGGCGAAGTAGTAGAAGCCGACCTCGGCCGCCGCGTCGAGGTTGTCGGTCGCCTTGGCCGCCAGGTAGGCGACGTAGACGCCGACGAGAAAGACGTCCGACATCGACCATTTGCTGATCGCCCGAACGAACCGGAAGAGGTCGTAGCGCAGCTGCGGCCGGCGCAGGGTCAGGGCGACGAGCAGCAGCAGCCCCTTGACGGCCGGCACGACGACGCTGAAGAGCAGCACCAGCCCGGCGACGAAGTCGTTGCCCGACTCGTGCAGGTTGCGCACGGTCTGGAGGATGCTGCGGGTCTCGCGGAAGAGCTCCTGGCTCACGCCCATGAAGTCGATCGACGCCGTGATCGTGAGCAGCGGCCTCGTCAAGCCGGGGTAGAGCAGGGCGTAGGAGACGAGGATCAGGCCGATGGCGACGAGGTTGCGGGCGCGGATCGGCATGCGGTTCTTCCGTTCGGGAGGTTCTTCTCGCGGCGAGAGTCACGGGATTGTACGCCCGGAGGCGGCATCGGTTGCACGCCGCGGCCGTTCGGCGCGATTCCTTCCCCGGCGGCTGTAACAAATCCCCGCCTCGCACGCCAGTCA
>Ga0224512_10000966_pt1 | contig 28943 bp, 31 predicted proteins | sample SF_May12_sed_USG_4_FD_169103 | JGI IMG/M metagenome (GOLD analysis project Ga0224512, IMG submission 169103) | Sediment microbial communities from San Francisco Bay, California, United States - SF_May12_sed_USGS_13 | ecosystem: Environmental > Aquatic > Marine > Sediment | place: USA... | reverse complement strand
TGGGCCGCTCCCGCCAGGCGCTGACGCCATTGGATGGAGAGTTGCTCCTTCTCCGTCTCGTTCAGCGGCTTGGGTGGCGGGGTCCTGGCCGATTCCGCGCCTCTGGAATTACTGCCACCCGAATCGAGGTCGTCGCTGGGCGGTTGTTTACCGCTGTCCCGGGATGATTTCGAATCGACCCCGTAGAGGTGCTGGTCATGTGGTTGCTGTTCCTCGTTCTCCTTGATGTAGGGATAGATCTCCTCGGCCATCATGTCCTCGAAGCCGATGTCGTAGAGGGCATCCGGGACCGGAGTCATGCCCTCCTTGACCAGCAACGGGTTGATGGCGAGATCGCAGGCCTTGTCCCAGCGTTCCTTGACCCGGTGTTCGCGGCGCGCGAAATGGGACAGGGCACAGTGCAGCGCCTCGTGTGCCAGCGCGAACTGGGTCTGCTCCAGCGTCAGGCTGTCGATGTAGGCCGGGTTGTAATAAAGCGCACGGGCATCGGTACCGATGGTCTGGCACCAGCGCGGGTCCGCCACCTCCATCGGCATGCGCAGCACCAGCGCGCCGAGAAACGGCCGGTCGAGAATCAGGCGGGTACGGGCCGCACTCAGCTTGGTTTCGGTATCGTCAGACATCCGGATTGGTCATGCAATCATTTCACTGCAGCGGGTTAGATAAATCAAAACAATTCACCGCAAGGACGCAAAGGATGCAAAGAACATCGTCACATTATCAAACCACCGTCATCCCGGCGCAGGCCGGGATCCAGGAGCATGGATGTTTCTTGAAAGTTAGGGACCCTCTGATGTGTCGTCATTCCGGCCGGAGCGCAGCGGAGTGCCGGAATCCAGTTCATATAATTCAGTTGGTTACTGGATCCCGGCCTGCGCCGGGATGACGGGATAATAATTAATCAGAGTTTCCTTAGTCATTGTTTTCTTTGTGCCTCGGTGTCTCCGCGGTGGATTAATGAGATCAATGAGACCAGCCAGGTCTCGCTGGTCAGGCCTGGTAGCAAGCTGTTAGCAATATTTTTCTTTGCGTCCTTTGCGTCTTTGCGGTTATTTCTTCGATAAATCTATTTCTTCTCCGCGTCCTCAGCGCCTCAGCGGTGAATATGTTTTTCAGTCATACAACATCACATCGGCGACGATGTTTGCCCAGCTGGAGAATTCCGGCACGCTGAATATTTCCTGTCCGATGGCCCGGTACATGTCAGAGACCAGCATCACACCCATCTCGCGCTGCGGGAAGGTGCCGGCAAAACTGATAATGCGGCCATAGACCTCGCGGGCGTTGTCCTCGGTCCTGGCACGAATCGCACGCCCGACCAGGGCCGCCGCAACGGCATACTGCAGGTCCGTCTCCTTCGGCACCTTGACGCTTTCACCCCGCACAATGGCGTCGATGTCCGGTAGCTGATCGAGGTTGTCGACGAAGGCCGACAGCTCGATGCCGGCCGCCGGGCCCACGCAGGCCTGCAAGGTACCGGTCAGCAGGTCCGGCATGTCGCCGAACTTCTGCAGGGCACGGTGGCTGAATTCCCAGGAGCGCGGTGAGGGAAACGCCACCGGATTGTGCGCCGGGTCAAATTCGAACAACAGGTCGGGCCGGAAACGCAGGAACGCGATCAGGCGCTCGTCAATGGCATTGGCATAGGCCCACGCCACCCAGTCATCCAGGTTTATATCCACCTCGAAATGTGAAAACCGGTTGGCCAGCGGCGCAGGCATGGTGTAGGTCACGCCGCGGTCCCCCTGGCGGTTGCCGGCTGCGAAAATCGCCCAGCCGGCTGGCACCTCGTATACACCCAGGCGACGGTCGAGGATCAGCTGGTAGGCGGCTGCCGAGACACTGGGTGGCACCGAGGTGATCTCGTCCAGGAACAGGATGCCCTGTTCGCCGTGGCGTTCGCTGTCCGGCAGCATCGTGGGCACGGCCCACTCCACCTGGTCACCGACACGGAACGGGATGCCGCGCAGATCACTCGGTTCCATCTGCGAGAGGCGGATATCGATCACCGCTATACCATGGCGTTCGCCGATCTGGGCAACCATCTGTGATTTGCCCACGCCCGGGGGACCCCACAGCATCACGGGGGTGTGATGGCCTTCCTGGGTACTCTGAAACTCTCTCTCCAAAACAGTCAATAGCTGGGCTGGTCGCATTGCGTTCGTACCACCTGGGCATCAGAAAATCGGAAGTTTCATGCACACAATAGTTTGCGTTTTGAGCCGGTGATGATACTGGACTCTGTGCCTGATTGCATAAATCGCCAGCCACCCGCCAGCGCTGCTTTCAGCCCACGCGGGTCACAATTGTTTACAATTATTTCCCTCATTTAACAACTATCTAGGGATACCCTTCTTTATACTGGGGCCTCTATGGATACCCCCATTTCGGCCGCTATCAGCGGCAATGGAAACCCGCCGCATCAACACGATACGGGTCCCGGCCTCTCATACGGACAAGGCCGTGCTGAACCCGCTCAGCAGTTTACAAACACGGCAGGCATCCGCACGGACTGCGCCGCCGATGCCGGCCTGGCCGAGTCACTGCTGACCGAAAACGACGACGATGCCGGGCTGCTCGATCCGTTACTGGCCGATATGGACGGGATCTCCTGTGCCGACACTGGACGTTAGGCTGCCGCGGCACAAACTGGAATACAAATCACATGCCGGGCCATACGGCCTTGTTAGACTTGGCAGAATTTCAAAACCTCAAAAGGACTAGACTGATGGGAATCCTTCAATTGCTGATCATCTTTTGCGCTCTCTGTATCACCATAGCGGCCTGCTATAGCTGCAGCGAGTGAAACAGGCCCCTTAACCGGAACGGCTGCCGGCCCGACCGACGGAAGCGGCCTGTTTCCCCAGCTGACAGAGATAATCCCCGATCCTGTTTCCGATGTTCACGGGGTCATCGACGATCCGGTGCACCAGCCGCAGCAGCGGGAAGTCGTTTTCATCGATCAGGCCGTAGTCGCGCACCATCGCGAGGGTATGGACGCCCTCCCCCCTGATGCTGCCGCGCTCTCCACGCACCAGCATGCCGCCCAGCGCATGGTGATGCGAGCCGGCGCTGGTTGCGGTCGTGATGAGGTCGCCCAGTCCAGCCAGGTGGTGGGAGGTGCGCGCACTGCCGCCCAGCCGGGTGATAATGGCATCCATCTCATGCATGGCAGCCACTGCCAGGAAGCCGCGCATGTTGTCACCCAGGTCGAGCGCGTCCGCCGCACCGAACAGGATGGCATAGACATTCTTCAGTACCGCGGCCCAGGATATGCCACATATATCTCTGGTGTATTCGAGATACAGCCCGCTACCTGAAAAGAGTGACGCCGCCTGCCGGTAGAGTGCCGGCGTGCGCGTACCGAGCTGCGCAAAACCCGGCCGGCCGGCACGCAGTTCTTCCGAAATCATCGGTCCGTACAGCAGGCCGTAGTCGAACCGGTCGGCGTAGACATCCTCGAATATCCGGGCCACCGAACGGCCGCTTTCATCCAGACCCTTGGCCACACTCAGGGACAGGCTGTGCCCGGCCAGTGATGGCAGGATCCGGTCCGCCAGTTCACCGATGGGACTGGCCGGTACGCAGTAGATGATGAAGTCGGCGGCGGCCGCTGCGGCCTCCAGGTCGACCGGCTCGTGACCTGCGACGGGGTGCCGGTCCCAGATAGAGACAGTGTGGGTTGGCCCCAGCAGGTATTCCATGGCATGGCCCATTTCGCCATAACCGATAATGAGTATCCGCTTGCCGCCGTCAATCACTGGTCTTCTTCCCGTTGGGCAACGGCGCCAGCACTCCATGGGCCCGGTAGCGCAGGTAGTCCGCCATTATCTGGCGGTGATCGAAGGCCAGATCCGGACAGTGTTTCGGATCGAACAGCCCGAGGTTTTTTGCATCATCGGCAGCAACCGGCTCAGCGCTGGCCTCGGCAATATAAACCGCACTGACGGTGTGCCCGCGCGCATCGCGCGCCGGATCGGAATAGTTCCCCAGCAGCACCTTCAGTTTCACGTCCAGCGAGGTCTCCTCCCTGGCCTCGCGCACGGCGGCCGCCTCCAGTGTCTCGCCGACGTCAACAAAGCCACCAGGCAGCGCCCAGCCCGGCGGCGGGTTGCGGCGTTCAATCAGCACGATGGGGCGGCCTGGACGGTCAGTCATTTCGATAATGACATCCACTGTTAACAAGGGTGTAACGGGCCGGGACATGGGCATCTAGTGAAATGCGGGCTAGTGTTGCTTGAACTGGCGAATCCGGCGGCGCGTGCGTTTATCCGGGCGGCGTTCGTGCTGGTGTACGCTGTGCCCTTCCAGCTTGCGTTGCCGGTAGAGGGCATGGCGTTCAGCGGCACTCTCCTCAGACTCACTGTACAGGGTGCGCGCCTCCTCTGCCGGGCGGCGCTGGGTTGCAAGCCGCTCCACCCGTATCGAAAAGGTATAAGGACCCTTCCGGATGGTCAACGTATCACCGGGGTTCAGCCGGTGCGCCGGCTTGATCCGTCCGCCGTTGAGATGCACCTTGCCACCGGTAATCGCCTGGATAGCCAGCGCGCGGGTCTTGTAGAAGCGCGCTGCCCATAGCCACTTGTCGGCGCGCACAGCAATGTTCTGGTCAGATCCCATCAAAAATCAGTTTAACCGAAGCCGGCAGAGAACACAGGGGGTACAGAAATGGGAACATGCCTCATTTCCAGGATCGAATCAGCCCTTCTTCAGGGCAACCCTGAAAACTGACACCGCTTCTGCGCATCGTTGTTTGTGCATTGACGGTGAATTGGGGTTCCAGAATTTATTTTTCTGCTGCGTGCAGTGCCGCGGCACCGGCACGGGCGGCTTTCTGGAACTCAATGAATGGCAGCGCGCCATCCAGGCGCTGGTGTTCTCCGAAAAAGACCGTGGGCGTGGCCCGTACCTCCAGATCGCGGGCGGCGGCAAGGTACTCGGCCAGGCGCTGTTCATAGCGGGAATCAGTCCAGGCCCGCTCCAGGGTCGCAACGGCAACGCCCGCCTCACGGGCAAGCCCGGTCAGGACACCGCTATCACCGATATTCTTTCCTTCTGTGAAAAAGGCCTCGAACAGGCGCCGGTGCAGGCGGTAAAACACCGCGCTACCGTCCTCCTTGGCGGCCTCCGCCAGCAGTAGCGCCTGGTGCGAGTTGGTGGTGAACTCATGCGGACGGAAGCGGACTCCCTCCTCGCGTGCCAGGGATTCGAGGTTGTCCACCATCTGTCGCCAGAGCGGGTCCGAATAACCGAGGCCGGTGACGGGCATGCCGGCGGCGGGGGTATCCGGGTGGATCTCCAGAAAACACCAGTTGATCTTCAGCTCGAATTCTTCACGCAGGCGGTCCAGCCGCAGATCACCGATGTAGCAGAACGGACAGATGTAGTCCGTGAAGACCGTTGCCAGCAGTGTGGGCTTTCCTTGCGGGTTCATGGATATCGCCTCACCCCTGCACTCCCCCAAAAAAGTGAGAGGGAGATAATGAATACAACCCGTATTACTTGGTCACTTCCTGCAGCAATTCGTTCAGGCGGTTCACGAAACTGACCGGATCATCGAGTTGTCCGCCCTCGCTGAGCATGGCCTGGTCGAGCAGGACATTCGACCAGGACTCAAAGCGTGCGTCATCTGCCTCATCCTTCAGGCGACTGACCAGCAAGTGATCCGGGTTGATTTCGAGAATCGGCTTGCTGGCTGGCACTGCGTGACCGGCCTGCCTGAGCATGCGCTGCATGTGGACCGCCATATCGTGCTCATCCGCTACCAGGCAGGAGGGTGAATCGGTCAGTCTCCGGCTGACCCGGACTTCCTTGACACGTTCTTCGAGCACCTTCTGCATGCGCTTGACGAGGTCCGAAAATTCATCCTCGGTCTTTTTGGCGGCTTCTTTCTCGGATTCATCGGCCAGCTTGTCCAGGTCCAGTTCGCCCTTGGCGACCGAGGCCAGCGGCTTGCCGTCGAATTCGGTCAGGTGTGACACCAGCCACTCATCCACGCGGTCAGACAGCAGCAGCACCTCGATACCCTTGCGGCGGAAAATCTGCAAGTGCGGGCTGTGCTTCGCTGCCGCAAAGCTGTCCGCCGTGATGTAGTAGATCTTCTCCTGGTCGGCCTTCATCCTGGCGACGTAGTCATCCAGGGACACGCTCTGTTCATCGCTGTCGGCGTGGGTGGAGGCAAAACGCAGCAGTTTGGCGATACGTTCGCGGTTGGCGAAGTCCTCGCCCGGGCCTTCCTTGAGAACGGTTCCGAACTCCTTCCAGAAGGCGGCATAGGTTTCAGGCTCGTGCTTCGCCATGTCCTCCAGCAGCCCGAGTATCTTCTTGACCGATCCCGAGCGGATGGTATCGATCAACTTATTGTGCTGCAGGATCTCGCGGGAGACATTCAATGGCAGATCATCGGAGTCCACCAGGCCGCGCACAAAGCGCAGGTAGTACGGCATCAGCTGCTCGGCGTCGTCCATGATGAACACCCGGTGGACATACAGCTTGATGCCGTGGCGGTTGTCGCGATCATACAAATCGAAGGGCGCTCGCGCAGGGATGTAGAACAGCGACTTGTAGGATTGCGAGCCCTCGACGTGGCTGTGCACCCATTTCATCGGGTCACCGAAGTCATGCGCCACGTGCTTGTAGAACTCCTTGTATTCCTCCACGTCGATGTCCTTGCGGGGACGGGTCCAAAGGGCCGATGCCTTGTTGACGGCCTCGAACTCGTCCGCCTTGGCCTCCTCCCCTTCGGTGGGCATCTCGATCGGCAGGGGGATATGGTCGGAGTACTTGTGAATGATACTGCGCAGGCGGAAACTATCGAGGAACTCGTCCTCGCCTTCACGCAGGTGCAGCACCACCTCGGTCCCGTGCTCGCTCCTTTCCAGCGTCTCCAGGGTGTAGCTGCCGTCCCCGGCCGAAACCCAGCGCACCCCCTGGTCGGCCGGCAAGCCGGCCTTGCGGGTGGTCAGGGTTACCTGATCTGCGACAATAAAGGCGGAATAGAAACCCACGCCGAACTGGCCGATCAGCTGGGTGTCGCGCGCCTGGTCACCGGTCAGGGACTCGAAAAACTGGCGGGTACCGGACTTGGCGATGGTGCCGATATTGTCCGCCACCTCATCGCGCGTCATGCCGATCCCGTTGTCGCTGACCGTGAGCGTGCGGGCATCCTTGTCACAGCTGATGCGTATGCGCATATCGCTGGCCCCCTCGTAGAGGGCGTCATTGCCAAGCGCCTCGAAGCGCAGCTTGTCGCAGGCATCCGAACCATTGGATACCAGCTCGCGCAGGAATATTTCCTTGCTGGAATACAGGGAATGGATCATGAGGTCCAGCAGCTGCTTGACCTCGGTCTGGAATTCCAGGGTTTCCTTCTGGGTTTCAACGCTCATGCGTGTCTTTACCTCCTGCCGGATGGGCACGGGCAGGGCCCGCGCATATCGTGTATTTGTTGCTGGTATTCAGTCAATTAGCGCGAAAAGCCGGTGGCCGTCATTAATCCGCGCCCTTGCCGGTTACTAATGGGGCCGCTTCAGGGTGTTTTCAAGGGCGCCAGGTCCACGCCCTCGTGTGCCAGCAACCACAGCTTGCGCTGCAGTTCGGGGCCGGCCGTGTGTCCGGCGTAACCGCCGATGCCGGAGGCACCGACCACGCGGTGACAGGGCACGACGATCGTCAGCGGGTTGCGGCGACAGGCATTGCCCACGGCACGTGCGCCACTGCCGAGCCGCGCGGCGATTTCACCGTAGCTCCGGGTCTGCCCGGTCGGGATCATCCTGAGCGCAGTCAGCACGCGTTGCTGAAATGACGTCGCGGCCGGTGCAACCGGGACGCTGAAACACTGCTGCGCATCCTCGAAGTAGCCCTCGAACTCCGCGGCCACCCGGCGTGCAATCGAGGATGCCGGCGCCTGCAACGCCACCGTGTCCGGCAGGAAGTCCACCCGGAACAGGCAGCCGGCGTGCAGGCGGATACCCAACCGCCCCAGCGGCGACTCCAGCACACAGTCAAACCCGGTGTCGGTACTCATCAGGTACGCCGGGCAAAAAAAACGGGCACCCTGTCACAGGACGCCCGCTGAATGATTGGCCAACAGTCTGCCATCCAGGTTCAGAGTTTCTCCTTGATACGCGCAGATTTGCCGGAGAGTTCCCGCAGGTAATAAAGCTTGGCACGGCGCACATCGCCCCGGCGCTTGACCTTGATAGAGCCGATCGCCGGGCTGTGGGTCTGGAACACACGTTCCACACCTTCGCCATGGGATATCTTGCGTACGGTAAAGGCCGAGTTGAGGCCGCGGTTGCGCTTGGCAATGACCACGCCCTCGAAGGCCTGCAGGCGTTCGCGTTCACCTTCCTTGACCTTGACCTGTACCACGACCGTGTCACCGGGACTGAAATCCGGAATATCCTGTTTCAACTGTTCCTGTTCAAGTTGTTCGATAATATTGCTCATGACTCAATCCTCTGGTTTGCATGCGGACAGGGACACGGCTGATCAATGGTCCTGCCCGCCACTTTCCTTAATAAACTCGTTCAATAATTCCAGCTGCACATCATCCAGCGTCAGCGCCTCCAGCAGATCGGGGCGCCGCTGCCAGGTCTGTCCCAGCGCCTGCTTTTGACGCCAGCGGCGGATATCCGCATGGTGACCGCCGATCAGTACTTCCGGTACCCGTTGCCCGTCCACCGCCTCCGGCCGCGTGTAATGCGGGTAGTCCAGCAGGCCGTCCATAAAAGAGTCCTGCTGTGCGGAATCCGCATCGCCCAGCGCACCAGGCAGCATTCGCGTGATGGCATCCATGAGCACCAGCACCGGCAGTTCACCACCACTCAGGACGTAGTCACCGATCGACAGTTCCGCGTCCACATCCGTTTCTATGACACGCTGGTCGATACCTTCATAACGACCTGCCACCAGGATCAGTCGTTCGAGACCGGCAAGCTCCCGGACCCGCGCCTGGGTGAGCCGTTGGCCCTGCGGTGACAAATACACCACGGGGGCCGTTCCCGCCACCGCCCGGGCTGCCCGAATGGCATCCCGCAATGGTTGCACCTGCATGACCATGCCCGGACCACCGCCGTAGGGCCGGTCGTCGACTGCCCTGTGCTTGTCCCGGCTGTAGTCCCGGGGATTCCAGGTCACCAGCTTCAGCAGGCCAAGCTTGACGGCACGGCCCTGGATGCCATAACCGCTCAGTGCCCGGATCATCTCCGGGAACAGCGTCACTACATCAATGCGTGTCATTGGGCGCGTCAGAATTCCGGGTCCCAGTCGACCCGTATCTGGTGGCCGGCAAGATCGACTGCGTCGATCACCTGGCCCTGAATAAACGGCACCAGATATTCCCGTTCGCCCCTGATCACCAGTACGTCGTTGGCACCGGTCTCGATCAAGTGGTCCACGACGCCCAGTTCCTTGCCATCCAGCGTTATCACGCGCAGTCCGACAAGGTCATTCCAGTAATATTCGTTGGCTTGCGTCGCCGGCAACTGCTCCCGATAGATGCCGATCTCGGTGCCCGTGTAGCGTGCCGCCATGTCACGATCCTGGCAATCCGGCAGGCGCACGATCAGTCCCTTGCCGTGACGCCGTGCCTCGACCACGTCGACACCCTGCCAGGTGTTCCCCTGCTTGAGTTGCCAGGGCCTGTATTCCAGCAGGTTCTCCAGCGGTTCCGTATAGGACACGACCCGTACCCAGCCCTTGACGCCGTAGGGGCCCGCGATATGCCCCATGATCACAGGACTGCTCCCGGCCTGAGGGTCGGGGGTATCATGAACAACCATCATGTAAGAGCCGGATAACAGCTACCCGGGATGCAGGTCGTTATTGCTGCCGGTGTTCTCTAAGCAGTTTGCCAACACGCTCGGAGATCTGGGCGCCCTTGCCGCTCCAGTAATCCGCACGCTCGGTATCTATCCTCAGGCGCTCTTCACCGCCCGTTGCGATCGGGTTGAAGAAGCCGATACGCTCGATGTAACGACCGTCCCGCCGGTTGCGGCTGTCGGTCACCACGATGTGGTAGAAAGGGCGTTTCTTGGCGCCACTGCGTGACATCCTGATCGTCACCATGAACCTGTATCCTCACTCATCTGGGTAATGTCGCCGCCCGCTTCCAGACTGCAACCGTTAAAAGCCGCGCAATTTTACGCCATCAGCAGAAAATGTGAAGGGCTTACAGGCGATTAGTGCAAATTATTCGCCCCCTGGTAGCGAGCCTGGCAATGGGGCCTTGCACGTGCCGCGAATCGATGTCGAATTTTATTACACTTTGCCAACTTACGCCCCTGTCCCGGATATAAAATCCTATCTATCTGTTTTATATATATTATTATTTCCGTTGCTTGGGCGCCACGCGAACACCGGGTGTCGGCCTTTTTTACCATTAGCCGTGCGCGCTCCCGCTCACCGTCAAAGAGATGACTCTAAGTGACCATAATAACGGACATTTTTTATATTGGCACGGTGATTGCTGTATTTTTTAGTACGCTAAACAGCCGGAGATTTTTCGGAGGAATTTTAACCCGAAGCAAATAAAACAAATTCATTGCATACAACAACAATAAACGGGTTCGCGCACGGCAAAGTAGTCAATAAAGACAACAACAAAAAAAGCCAATAACGAAAAAACCAGCCGAATCAGCGCAGCATTTCACGGTGGCCCTAGCCACCGTTTTTATTTTCTACCCCTGATAAACGCGCTGTGCGCGGCCTACATACCCTGGAACGGAAAACCCTGGGGTGCCTTGCCCTTGAGTCCGCGCAGCATCTTGCTCATGCCGCCCTTGGACATCTTCTTCATCATCTTGCGCATCTGAAGGTGCTGCTTAAGCAGACGGTTCACATCCTGCACCTGGGTCCCCGACCCGGCGGCAATACGCCGCCGGCGCGAACCCTTGATGACATCCGGGAAGCTGCGCTCCTGCCGTGTCATGGAATTGATGATTGCGACCATGCGGTGCACCTCGCGGTCATTCACCATGGACTTGGCATTCTGTGGTAACTGGCCCATTCCCGGCAGCTTGTCCATCAACCCGGACAGGCCGCCCATGGTCATCATCTGTTCGAGCTGATCGCGGAAGTCATCCATGTCGAAGCGCTTGCCCCTGGAGATCTTGTTGGCCAGCCTGGCGACCTTCTCCTTGTCGACCTTCTGCTCGGCCTCTTCGACCAGACTGAGCACATCCCCCATCCCCAGGATGCGCGAGGCGATCCGGTCAGGATAAAACGGCTCCAGGGCCGCCGTTTTTTCCCCGACACCGATGAACTTGATGGGCTTGCCGGTAATCGAGCGAATGGACAGCGCCGCACCCCCGCGGGCATCACCGTCGGTTTTGGTCAGGATGACGCCAGTCAGTGGCAGGGCCTCGTTGAAGGTATGCGCGGTATTGGCCGCATCCTGGCCCGTCATGCTGTCAACCACGAAGAGTGTCTCGACAGGTTGCAGCACCGCATGGAGCTGACGGATCTCTTCCATCATTTTGGCGTCGATGTGCAGGCGGCCCGCGGTATCGATAATCACCACATCGATGTGCTTTTTGCGGGCGTGTGCAACGGCGTCACGGGCGATGGTGACCGGCTGCTGGTCAGGATGACTCGGAAAGAACTCCGCTGCGACCTCCCTGGAAAGGGTCTGCAACTGGTCGATCGCGGCCGGGCGGTAGATATCGCAACTCGCCAGCAGCACCGACTTCTTGTGGCGTTCATGTAGCAGGCGCGCCAGCTTGGCGCTGCTGGTGGTCTTGCCGGACCCCTGCAGACCGGCCATCAGGATAACCGCCGGCGGCTGGACACTGAGATTCAGGGCATCATTGGCTTCGCCCATGACCCGGACGAGTTCATCGTTCACCACTTTGACCAGGGTCTGGCCCGGGGTCAGGCTGTTCAGCACCTCCTGCCCGCTGGCACGTTCCCGCACCCGGTCAATGAAGTCCTTGACGACCGGCAGCGCGACATCGGCCTCGAGTAGGGCCATGCGGACTTCCCGCAAGGTCTCCTTGATGTTGTCCTCGGTCAGCCGGCCCTGGCCGCGCAGATTCTTGATGGTTCTGGAAAGGCGTTCAGTCAGATTGTCAAACATGGTGCTGGCACGTATTTCTGAGGGGATCGGAATCCGCATTATAACTGGAATGAAAACACCCGTGGCAGGTTCGTTTTTTGTGCCGTAGCCGCTTGACGGGCGGCGCTTCAATGCCTTACAAAGTTATGCGATGATGACCTCATGAAATCAGGACGCCAGCCCCCGCCATGACATCCTTCATCCCCGGGTTGTTCGCCATCACGCTATACGTGCTGGCCAGTGGTCTGCTGACGGCACGCCTGGTACACGGCAATTACGAAACGGCCACCCGTAAGACCCAGATCCTTATGATCGGTATCGCTGCCGCAGTGATTCATGGCGGGCTGCTCTACCAGTCAATCCTGACCCCGGCCGGTATCGCCCTCGGCTTCTTCAACGCCGCCTCACTGATCGCCCTGCTGACCGCGATCCTGCTGTTGCTGGCCTCGTTTCAGGAGCCGGTCGAGAACCTGGGTATCCCGGTATTCGCAGTGGCCGCCATCAGCATCGGCCTCGGGCTCCTCTACCCGACCGACCAGGTCATCACCCGCGGGACGCAATCCTGGCAGCTGGATACCCATATCCTGATCTCGCTGCTGGCTTACAGCGTGCTGGGCCTGGCCGTGCTGCAGGCACTGCTGCTGGCCATCCAGGACTACCACCTGCACAACCGCCAGCCCGGCGGTTTTATCCGCTCACTGCCGCCACTGCAGACCATGGAAGCGCTGATGTTCCAGATGATCCGGATCGGTTTTGTCCTGTTGAGCCTGGCGCTGGTCACCGGGATCCTGTTCCTGGAGGACATCTTCGCCCAGCACCTGGTACACAAAACCGTCCTCTCCATTGTCGCCTGGCTGGTGTTCGCCACCCTGCTCTGGGGCCGCTGGCGCTTTGGCTGGCGCGGCCGGGTGGCCATCCGCTGGACCGTGGGGGGATTCGTGTTCCTGATGCTCGCCTATTTCGGCAGCAAGCTGGTGCTGGAGCTGATTCTCAACCGCTGACGGTCGCAATTCCTGACAGGCCCGCCGAAATTTCGTAGACTAGGGACTGGCACACCATGAGGCTGTCCCCGTTTGGACGACATCCCACTAAGCGTACTTCTGATCGCGCTGTTCTTTCTCATCCTGCTCTCCGCCTTCTTTTCCGGCTCAGAAACCGGTCTGATGACACTGAACCGTTACCGGTTACGCCATCTGGCAGAAAAAGGCCATCCCGGTGCACGCCGCGCCGAGCGCTTACTCAGGCGACCGGACCGGCTAATCGGACTGATCCTGCTCGGCAATAATTTCGTCAACATCTCGGCGTCCATGCTGGCCACGCTCATTGCCCTGCGCGTTCTGGGTGAGGCCGGGATCGCGATTGCGGCCGGCCTGCTGACACTGGTGGTGCTGATATTCGCCGAGGTGGCACCGAAAACACTGGCCGCGCTACATCCCGAGCGCATCGCTTTCCCGGCTGCCTACATCTATACCCCGCTGCTGAAGGTGCTCTATCCACTGGTGTGGCTGGTCAACCTCCTGGCCAACACCCTGCTGAAGCGGCTGGGGGTATCGACTGATGAAAGCGGGTCAACCGCCCTCTCCCACGAGGAGCTGCGCACCGTGGTCATCGAGGCTGGCGCGATGATCCCGGCACGTCACCAGGAAATGCTGCTCAACCTGATGGACCTCGAAAAGGTGACCGTGGAAGACATTATGGTGCCGCGCAACGATATCACCGGCATTGACATCGACGACGACTGGGAGGCAATAACCAAACAGCTTTCCGACAGCCAGTACACGCGATTGCCACTGTACCGCGACGATATCGACCAGGTCATCGGTATCCTGCATATGCGCGATGTGCTGCCGCTGTTGAACCGCGAGGAACTTGACCGGGTTGCCTTGCGGCGCATCGTGCGCGAGCCGTACTTCATCCCGAAGACGACCTCGCTGAATCGCCAGCTGCTCAACTTTCAGCGCGAAAAACGCCGCATCGGCTTTGCCGTCGATGAATACGGCGACATCCAGGGCCTGGTGACGGTCGAGGATATCCTGGAAGAAATTGTCGGTGAGTTCACCACGGACCCTGCCACACATTTCGACGACATTATTTCGCAGCCCGATGGCACCTGGCTGGTAGATGGTTCAGTCAATATCCGCGCACTGAATTCGGCACTGAACATGCAACTTCCCACTGACGGCCCGAAGACACTGAATGGCCTGATCACGGAATATTTGGAGATGATCCCGGACGCCGACACCAGCCTGCTACTCGACCAGCACCCGGTCGATATAATCCAGATCAAGGAGAATATGGTAAAGACGGCACGCATCCATCCGGCGCTCCCCGAAACCGGCGAACAGGAACAGGGAGACGGATCATGAAACTCCTGTTCAATCTCGATGTCGTCGAAGGCAACCGGATAAAGGCACGACCCAGTGACTATCTGCGCTCGCTGCCGCGTGAACGGCAGCTCGAGGAAGTCACGGAATTCCTGCGCTGGGCCGAAACCGAAGTCAAAACGAACCAGGATCCCAAGGCCCGTGCAGAGGCCGGGATTGGCGTGGTCACCGCGCGGGAATTCCTGGATAAACTGGGACAGGCGGAATCCGTGATCTATACGGGTGACATTGACAGGAGCAAATGATGACCGACAAGACTGATAAAACCGACGCCGAATGGCGCCGGCAATTGACGCCGGAACAATACCAGGTCACCCGTTGCAAGGGCACGGAACGCGCCTTCACCGGCGCCTACCATGACTGCAAGGACAGCGGCGTCTACCACTGCACATGCTGCGGTGCGGAGCTGTTCACCTCGGCTGACAAGTTTGATTCCGGCACCGGCTGGCCCAGTTTCACCCGCCCGGTGGACGCGCAGAATATTCATTCCGAAACCGATTCCAGCCACGGCATGGCGCGCACCGAGGTCACCTGCCGGCATTGCGGTGCGCACCTGGGGCATGTCTTCGAGGACGGGCCGGCCCCTACCGGGCTGCGCTACTGCATCAATTCGCTGGCGCTGAACCTGGTAAAAGACACAGATTGAACCACACCCGGGCCCGCGACCGGCTGAACAGCAACTGCCCGCTACCTGGACCGCCGAATACAGCAGACGAAATGCCCGGAATGTGGCGTATGCACGTTGACCTGACCCAATAAATCCTATACTTATCGTCATAATCCGTATTCCTTGATCAAGGACCCGGAATGGCAAAACTGATACTTTCCTATCGAGGTCGGCCGAGAAGGGACATTTTCCTTGCTGACGAAGAGCTGCTGGTCGGAAGTGACCGTGCCTGTAGCGTGCATATCAACGATCCCGGCTTCCTGCCGGAGCATGCCAGGATCACCCGGAACAACGGCGTCTACATGGTGAGCGCCACGGGGGTCGACCGGGAATTGCAGATCAACCATGCCCACGTACGTCAGCATGCCCTCAGGGATGGCGACGTCATTCACTGCGGCGACTACACCCTGACCTTCGCCGAGGACGGCGGCCTGGCGGGTAGCCTGTTGAAAGCCGCCCCCCCCGTCACCGGCTGGCTGCAGGTACTGGCCGGCCCTAACAAGGGGCGTGTGATCACCCTGAACCGGCCGGCACTGCGTCTCGGCAAGGCCGGCATTATGACCGCGATCATCAACCGTCGCGAGGACGGCTATTATCTGACCCATCTCGACGGCAGCGAACACCCGCAGGTCAATGCCATGCCGGTCAATGACAGGGCGCATCCCCTGAATGACGGCGACCGCATCCGCTTTGGCGAAATCGAACTCAAGCTCTTGCTGGGCTACGACACGGCCAACGCGGCCGGCAGCCGGACCTCCCCCCAGAGGCTGCTCAGCCGTATTCCCCTGGATGCCCCCGCCTCACTTGCCTTGGGCGGTCTGCATTGGGACACCCGCGTGATCGACCTGTCGCTCGGCGGTGCACTGGTCAAGCGCCCGGCTGAGTGGCCAAACAGCAGCGGGCAGCGCTACCGCCTGCGCTTCGAACTGGGGGATCACAACCCGCTGAATGTCGAGGCTGTCGTCCGGCACGTCAGCGAAAAACACCTGGGGCTGGCCTTCATCAACATGGATGACCGCACCCGGGGTGTGCTGCACTGGCTGATCGAGATGAACCTGGGGGATCCGGCGCTGTTTGAATTCGAACTGTCAGTCAAGGGATGACAGCTGTTCGAGCACGTCGGTGAGGCGCGGCACCGCCATGATGTCCAGGCCCTTGACCGCGCCCTTGGGCTTGTTTGCCTTGGGAATGATGGCACGGTGGAAGCCGTGCTTGACCGCCTCGCTAAGCCGGTTCTGGCCATTCGGCACCGGGCGCAGTTCGCCCGACAGGCCCACCTCGCCGAACACGATCAGGTCGCTCGGCAGGGGCTGGTTCCTGAAACTGGAGATGACTGCCAGCAGCATCGCCAGATCGGCCGCGGTCTCCGTGACGCGAACTCCGCCAACCACGTTGACGAAGACATCCTGGTCGCCCATGACGAGACCGCCATGGCGATGCAATACGGCCAGCAGCATGGACAGGCGGTTCTGCTCCAGGCCCAGGGTCACACGCCGGGGATTGCCGAGCTGACTCTGGTCCACCAGGGCCTGCACCTCAACCAGCAACGGCCGGGTACCCTCCCAGGTCACCATCACCACGCTGCCGGGCACACCGGCTTCGTGACGCGATAAAAAGATGGCCGAGGGATTGCGCACCTCTTTCAGGCCCGTCTCTGTCATGACAAACACGCCCAGCTCGTTAACGGCACCGAAGCGGTTCTTGATGGCGCGCAGCATGCGATAACGGTCACCGGCGTCGCCCTCGAAATACAGCACCGTATCCACCATGTGTTCGAGTACCCGTGGCCCGGCCAGCGTGCCCTCCTTGGTGACATGGCCGACCAGGAACATGGCGGTTCCGGATTGCTTGGCAAAACGCACCAGCTGGGCGGCACTCTCCCGGACCTGGGCCACCGAGCCCGGCGCCGATTGCAGGGTCTCTGTGTAGAGTGTCTGGATGGAGTCCAGCACCATCACCCGGGGACTTTCCCTGCGGGCGGTCTCGATGATGCGTTCCACCGAGGTCTCCGCCATCAGGCGCACATCACTCCCGTCGAGCCCGATCCGTTCCGCCCGCAGCGAGATCTGCTCCGGTGATTCCTCACCCGTGACATACAACGAGGCCATGCCGCTGGAGAGTGTCGCCAGCACCTGCAGCAACAGGGTCGACTTGCCGATGCCCGGATCACCGCCGATCAGCACCACGGAACCGGTCACCAGGCCGCCACCGAGGACCCGGTCAAGCTCCTGCAACCCAACACTGGTGCGGGTGTGAGAATCCGGCCGAACGGCCGAAAGCGGGATTACCGCTGCGGCAGCATCCCCAGCATAGCCGGCGAAACGCCCGGCCTGGGTAGAGGCCACCGCGACAATCTTGACCAGCGTGTTCCAGGCACCGCAGTCGGCACAGCGGCCGGACCACTGGGGTGACTGCGCCCCGCAGTCGCTGCAGGTATACACCGTTTTGGCTTTGGCCATGGGCAATCCCGTCACTGAACTGGCCCCTATGGTGCACGAAGGCGTCTCTTCTAACCAGCTTTGATGCTGTAATCGCAATCTCAATGGTTTGCCTGGAGGGCTTGTTGGCAACAGACAGTGTGCGCCTGTTCGAGATCAAGACCTGTCAGCCCCCCCGGGGAGCTGCAGGGTAACTGGACAGACAAAAAAGCCGCCGGGATCCGGTTGACCCCCGCGGCTTCAAGACAGGCTCACACTAAACGGGGCCGATCAATTCTGCATGGACGTTCTGCGATATAACACGGCCCAGCACCTGATGTGATGCCAGCATATGCCTGTTGTAGTTGACCAGCATCAGGTGGTAACGCAAAGGGCAGAACTCTGCCGAATTGATGGCCTCATCCTGTTCGAGCATGCTGATCAGTTCGTTCCGTTGTTCTTCATCGAGCGACTCATCGACATGTACGATAATTTCGACGTTCTGCTTCTGTTTGCCGTTTAGGCGTTGTACGGCTGCTTCCATAAGGCACCTCCTGGCGTAGTTTTCATTTAACCGGATCCGACGGCGTCACGTCCGGCCACTCTTTGCCCAGCGTCGAACAGTTCCCTGATTAGAACAGCGTACTAGCATCCACCTGCCAGCCACAGCAGTGACAGAATACGGCTGAAAGGTGAATTGCGGCAATCGGGCACTTCCAGGTTCAGTTGTATCCCGTATCAGCCACCCACAGCGTCCCACACACCATCACGCACACTGCAAGACTCATGTCATCTGCAAACAGGAATCGCCCACCCTGGCGGGGGTATTCAGCTGTTGAGTACATGAATCTTCTCCGCAAAGACTAGCAATTCCCGTTACAACGTCAAGTGAGACAAAAGTACTAGCCGGATAGTACTAGGAGGGGTCAAGACAGTTTGAATGCCGTCATTTTGACGTAAAGGCGGAATCTTACTATATGCTGATTATATGAAGTGCAGCCTGGATACTGCGACGGACACGACCCGGGTTGACATGGCATCCGTGAGCTTCACGAATTATTCTGTGTATTCGAATTGCACCCGGTTATTCACGCTGCAGAGGATTTCGTAGGCGATGGTGCCGGCGCGTGCGGCGACCTCATCAACCGGCAGACCTTCACCCCAGAGGACGACCTCATCACCGATGCCGGCATCCGGCTGCGGCCTCAGATCGATGCAGATCATGTCCATGGAGACGCGACCGATTATCGACGTGCGTTCTCCGTTGACCAGCACCGGCATACCACTGGGGGCATGGCGCGGGTAGCCGTCACCGTAACCAATGGCAGCGACACCGACGTGCATGGCTTCCGGACACACCCAGTCACCACCATAGCCGACGGCATCACCGGCCTGATGCCGGTTGACGGCAATCAAGCGCGTCTCCAGCGTCATCACCGGCCGCAGGCCGAGTGCGTCCGCCGTTTTGTTGAGCAGCGGGGATGCGCCGTAGAGCATGATCCCGGGACGCACCCAGTCCATCCGGGTGTCGGGCCAGGCCAGCAGTGCCGCTGAGTTGGCCAGGGAACGCTCGCCCTGCAGGTCGCGGGTGGCCTCCCTGAAGCGATCCAGTTGACGGGTGGTGTAATCATTGTCCGGGTCATCCGCACAGGCAAGGTGTGACATCAGCCGCAGACTCCCGATGCAGCCAAGCTGTGCGAGGCGATCGATCGTGGTGGACACATCGGCCGGCGCGAACCCGAGACGGTTCATCCCGGTGTCGATCTTGAGCCAAACATCCAGCGCCCGACCGGGCGGTGTCTGCTCCAGCCAATCGATCTGACTGGGGTGGTGCAGCACCACGTCCAGGCGATAACCGCTAACCAGTGGAATGTCATCGGCCCCGAAGAATCCTTCAAGCAGCACTATGCGGCAGTCGAACCCGGCCTCACGCAGGGAGACCGCTTCATCCAGGGTCGCGACCCCGAAGGCATCGGCCGCCGGCAGGGCCCGTGCCACGTCGACCAGGCCATGGCCGTAGCCATTGGCCTTGATGACGGCCATCACCCGGCTCCCGGGTGCCGCCTGTTGAATGCACTGGAAGTTATGCTGCAGGGCCTCCAGATCAACGCGGGCCCGTGCGGGTCGCGTCATCCAAAGTCCCCGCCGGTATAGGTGTCTTCGGCGTAATTCTCGAAGCGGGTGAACTGGCCGCGGAATGTCAGGTGGCATGTGCCAATTGGGCCGTTACGCTGCTTGCCGATAATGACCTCGGCAATGCCCTTGCGCGGGCTGTCCTCGTTATAGACCTCGTCGCGGTAGATGAACAGGATCACGTCGGCATCCTGCTCGATGGCGCCCGATTCACGCAGGTCCGACATCACCGGGCGCTTGTCGGTGCGCTGTTCGAGACTACGGTTCAACTGTGACAGCGCGATTACCGGGACACTGAGTTCCTTCGCCAGCGCCTTCAGGTTGCGGGATATCTCGGAAATCTCGGTGGCACGGTTCTCGCGCGAGTTGGCCACCTGCATCAGCTGCAGGTAATCGATGATGATCATGCCGATGTCGTGCTCGCGCTTGAGTCGCCGGGCGCGCGCACGCATCTCGGTCGGGCTGAGCGCCGGCGTGTCATCGATGAACAGCGGCGCCGTATCCAGCAGGCTGACAGCGGAGGTTAGGCGCGGCCAGTCGTCATCCTCCAGCTTGCCGGTGCGGATCTTGTGCTGATCGATATGACCCAGGGAGGACATCATACGCAAGGCCAGCTGCTCTCCCGGCATTTCCATGCTGAAGATGGCAACCGGGATCTGGTGGCGGATGGCCGCGTTCTCGGCGAAATTCATTGCCAGTGTGGTCTTGCCCATCGAGGGCCGGCCGGCCACGATGATCAGGTCCGCTGGCTGCAGCCCGGCCGTCTTGGCATCGAGATCGGCGAACCCGGTAGGTACGCCGGTGATCGGGTTATCCTGCTGGAACAGCTGGTCGATGCGGTCGACCGCGGCGCTCAACAGGGTACGGATACTCCTGAAGCCGCGCTTGCCGCGCTTGCCGCGCTCGGCGATATCGAAGACCTTCTGCTCCGCAGTGGCCAGCAGGTCGCCGGAGGAGCGGCCCTCGGTCACAAAAGCGCTGCCGGCGATTTCGTTGCCGACTGAGATCAGCTGTCGCAATATCGAGTGCTCACGCACGATATCCGCATAGGCCTGGATATTGGCCGCTGACGGGGTGTTCTGTACCAGCGCCCCGAGCGCGGCCAGCCCCCCCGCCTCTTCCAGCAACTGGTTCTGTTCCAGCCACTCCGAAAGCGTGACGGCATCGAACGGGCTGCTCTTGTCGGCCAGCTGCGTGATGGCGCGAAAGATCAGGCGGTGATTGCGGCGGTAGAAATCATCTTCGGTGACGTGGTCGGCCACTTTGTCCCAGGCGGTGTTGTCGAGCATCAGGCCGCCCAGTACTGCCTGTTCCGCCTGCAGCGAATGCGGCGGCACCTTCAGTGCAGCAGTATCTGTTTGAATCGGTCCTGCGGAACGAAGGGATTCAGCCATGACTATTTATCGGGTGATGAAGGCCGTGCTGTGGCCGTGAGAAACACAGCGAATAAATAGCACAAAGCGGCGCTAAAGAGAATCTTGTTTTAGTGACTGTTATATGCGTGGCGTTATTGTTTTGTGCAACTAAAAAACGGGCCGTCGAAATCGACAGCCCGTTCGCCACCCATTACAACAGCTTGCAATGATTGCCTGATGCGGAATCGACTATTCCGCTTCAATTACCAGTTTGACTACCGCATTGACATCGGTGTACAGGTGCAGCTCGACCTCATATTCACCGAGCTGATGGAAGGCGCCCGTTGGCAAGCGGATTTCATTACGTTCAACAGCCACCCCGGCCTCCCCGATGGCCTGCACGATATCCGCGGTGCCGACGGAACCGAACAGCTTGCCCTCTTCACCGGCATTGGCCTTGATCGTTATGGTCATGTCGGCGAGTTGGTCACGGCGCGCCTCGGCGGCCATCAGTCCTGCTGCTGCCTCCTTCTCGAGTTCGGCCCTGCGGGCCTCGAACTCGGCAATGTTTTCCGGCGTTGCAGGTGCGGCCTTGCCCTTGGGAATCAGGAAATTACGACCATAACCGGCCTTCACGTTGACGCGGTCGCCCATGACACCCAGGTTTTCAATTTTCTCAAGCAGAATGACTTCCATCGTAACAACCTCTTGCTAATCGCTATCAGTTTAGTTGTCTGGTTTGCTGCCGGCCCCACCCAGGCGTCGGCGAAAATCAATCCAGGTATCCAGTAAACCACCACCAGCCAGCAACAAGGTGGCCTGCGGCAGTATCGCGAGCATGATATAGACCGCGATCAACCAGCCATTGCCGCGCCCGGTCTGTGCGACCACGCCGTGCACCACGGCCAGACCGACAAACAGGTACGGCACCAGCAGCACTATGACGGACTGCGCGGCCATGTCACTCGACAGGCCCTGGGTAAACTGGGCGACGAGCATCAGACCCAGTGTTAGCACCCCGGCACCCTGGCCCAGCCGCAGGGCAACGAACTCGCTGCGCAGCCCGCCCGGATTGACCAGCAGCGCCTGCCACCAGCGGCCCAGCAGTACGCTGGAGAGGGTACTGAGCACCAGTGATGCCAGCACCACCCCGGTCAGCAGGCGGGACAGGTCCTGCAGCAGGTCCTGTGCCGGCATCCCCTGCGGGAACAGCCCGGCCACCTCAAGCTCCGCCTCGAACGACTGCAGGCGTTCCAGCCACCACGGGGCCGGATCACCGGCCAGCCCGTAGACCAGCATCAGGACGACGACCCCCAGTGCTGACGCCGTGAGCATGGCGCTGGCCAGGTTCACTGTCTGCCGCAACACCACACTGACCAGCCAGCACGGCAGCCACAACAGCAACACCGTGACAGCGACAGTGGCCGCCTGCGACCCCGCCGCCAGATAGAACAGCACGGTCAGGAGCGTTGCAACAACCAGTACCTGCAAACCCTGGGTGACCCCGATCCGCAGGGTCACCAGGGCAATCACCGCCGCGCCCAGGTAATGCGCGAGTGTCGTGAAGGGTGGCTGCACAAATGCCAGCACCCCGCTCAGCGCCGCGACCAGGATTGCCTGGAAACGTCCGCTGACAATAAAACCAGCCAGTGCCTTCATGCCTTCAGCACCCTGGTCAGGACACAGTCAATCAGTCCAGCTGTGCCTGGTCAGTCAATCAATGCGAGTCGCAGTAAGGCAGCAGGGCCAGGTAGCGCGCCCGCTTGACGGCCGTAGACAACTGGCGTTGATAGCGGGCCTTGGTACCCGTGATACGGCTGGGCACGATTTTGCCGGTCTCGGTGATGTACTGCCTGAGCAGATTGATGTCCTTGTAATCAATCTCCTTGATGCCTTCAGCCGTGAACTTGCAGAACTTGCGACGACGAAAATAACGAGCCATTTCTTACACCTTTATGAGATCTTGATAGTGTGAATTATTCAGGATTTGCCGGGGTTTCCCCAGCCACCGGTTCAGCGCCAGCCTGGCTTTCCTCGGCCACCTGTTCAGCGCCAGCCTGGCTTTCCTCGGCCACCGGTTCATTATCGGCAGCGTCCTCATCAGAGCCACTCTCCCGGCTGTCGCGCTCGCGTTTCTCCTCGGGCCTCTTGATCAGTGTCGAGTCATCGGTAATGGCCTCCTTGCGACTGATGACCATATTTCTCAGCACGGCATCGTTGAAACGAAAGGCACTGGTCAACTCCTCGAGGGCAGCGGTGCCGCACTCGATATTCATCAACACATAATGCGCCTTGTGCAATTTCTGGATCGGGTAGGCCAGTTGGCGACGGCCCCAGTCTTCCAGGCGATGGATGGCACCACCGCCGGACTCGATGGTCGCGCGGTAGCGCTCGATCATGGCAGGTACTTGTTCACTCTGGTCAGGGTGGACCAGAAACACGACTTCGTAGTGTCTCATGCAGACCCCTTATGGATGAGTAGCCTTCTGTCTCTGCAAAAGGCAAGGAGTTAAGAATCAAATTGTTAGAGGCCGCGCATTTTACGTGAGGCACCTGCGCGATGCAATCGGCACTACCTGAATACGATATCGAAGCCGGTAATGGCCAGCAATTAAAATCTCACCGCAGAGACGCTGAGAACGCAGAGACAGGCAAGAACATACTCAAAAGAACAAGTGACGGGCTGACCTCAACTCCTAGATTCAGCATCACATAAAATATATATCTTTTTGTTATATTTTGTTTTTTATAATTGTATGTATTAATTCTTTCTCCGCGTCCTCTGCGTCTCTGCGGTGAACATTCTTTATGTCATTTGCGCCCTTCGCGCCTTTGCGGTGAGATCTTGGTTCAGCCACCCGCACCCCGCTGGCGGCGTGCTTCGAACAGCAGCACCCCCGCGGCGACCGACACGTTAAGGCTGGCCACCTGCCCGGCCATGGGGATCGCCACCAGGTAATCGCAGTGCTCGCGGGTGAGTCGCCTGAGGCCCTTGCCCTCGGCCCCAAGCACCAGCGCGAGCGGGCCGCTCAGGTCGGTAGCGTAGAGCTCGCTGTCGGCGGCATCGCTGGCACCGTACAGCCAGATACCGGCCTGCTTCAGCATCCGCAGGGTGCGCGCCAGGTTGGTCACACTGAACACCGGCACCGACTCGGCCGCCCCGCAGGCCACCTTGCGGACCACAGGGGTTATCCGCGCCGCCCGGTCGCGCGGCACGATCAGCGCGTGCACCCCGGCTGCATCCGCGGTGCGCAGGCAGGCACCCAGGTTGTGCGGGTCTTGCACGCCATCCAGGACCAGCAGAAACGCCGGTTCCGGCAGCGTCTCGAGAAAGGCGGGCAGGTCCTGTTCGCCGGGTTCGGGTGCGGCATTGTGCAGTGACGCGATCACGCCCTGGTGGCTTGCGTCCGGCAGCAGCGCATCCAGTTCCCTGCGCGCTATGCGTTTGACTGGAATGCCGGCGTTATCGGCCAGCTTGACGACCAGCGCGATGCGCCGGTCTTCCCGGCCCGCGGCCACGGTCAGTTGGCTGATCTGCCCCGGGCTGCTGGCAAGCAACCCTTCCACGGCGTGCAGGCCATAGACGTACTCGGTCTCCGCCATGTCATGCAACTGACAGTGCGCTGCGCCTCAGGGCGCCTGGTAGGCGTCCTGCTCCTGTCCCGCCACGACCGGTTTGATAAACAGTTCGACCCGGCGGTTGAGCTGACGGCCGGCCTCGGTCGCATTGGTGTCGCGCGGTTCACGTTCGCCGCGCCCTTCCGTCTGCAGGCGACTTTCCGACACACCGCGACTCGCCAGATAATTCACGACACTGCGCGCCCGGCGTTCCGACAAGTCCTGGTTGTAGGCATCGCTGCCGGTGCTGTCGGTATGGCCGATGACATGGACGACCGAACGGTCGTAACGGGTCAGGATGTCCGCCACCTTGTCCAGGGTCGGCCTGAAGCCCGGCTTGATCTCCGCCCGGTCGAAATCGAAGGAGACCTCGTTCGAAACATTGATCTTCAGGCTCTCGTCCTGCAGGCGTTCGATCTCGACATCATGGGCGTAGCGCTCATCCGCCAGTGCGGCCTCGAATTCATTCTGCTGGTTGTCCATGTAATGGCCGACCGCCCCGCCGGCGATCGCCCCGGCGACCGCGCCGACATAGCGGCCCGAGTCATCATCGAGCTGGTGGCCGAGGACCGCCCCGACCACGGCACCAACCGCTGCCCCGGTCTTGGCACGCCGGTTCGGATCATCGGCCGCGCAGCCGAAAAGTGACACGGCCAGTAGTAAAGTCAGGGTCTTTCCTGCGTAGTTCATCGCGACTTCCTCCTCGTCCTGGTCTTGCGCGGACCTTTTTTCTGCCTGCGCTTGGTTAAGACTGATTCCTTCTCGATCAGTTCAAAATCGATCTTGCGCTCGTCCAGGTTGACCTGCACCACCTTGACGTCCACCACGTCACCCAGGCGGTAGATGCGGTTGGTGCGTTCTCCGATCAGCCAGTGGCGCGCCGGGTCATAGTGGTAATAGTCGTTGCCCAGGGCTGTGACATGCACCAGGCCTTCCACATAGATATCCTGCAGTTCGACGAAGATGCCGAACGAGGTCACGCTGCTGATGATGCCCTTGTAGGACTCGCCGATCTTGTCGAGCATGTATTCGCATTTGAGCCAGTCGACGGCATCGCGGGTCGCGTCGTCGGCGCGTCGCTCGGTCATCGAGCAATGATCGCCGAAGGCCTGCATATCGGCATGACCATAGTCGAACTGCGCGGCTTTCTTGCCGGCCAGGATGTGGCGGATGGCCCGGTGGACCAGCAGGTCCGGATAGCGCCGGATCGGTGAGGTGAAGTGCACATAGTTTTCGTGCGCCAGGCCGAAGTGCCCGATATTCTCCGGGTGGTACTCGGCGCGCGGCAGCGAGCGCAGCAGGACGGTGTTGATGAGGTGCTCATCCGGCCGGCCGCGGACGGTATTCAGCAGGGTCGCATAGTCCTTGGCCGCCGGCTTGAGGCGGCCTCGCAGCGACAGGCCGAGTTCGCCCAGGAACTCCTGCACGCCCTCCACTTTCTCTGCAGCCGGCTGGCCATGCACCCGGAACAGGGTCGGCATCTTGTGGCGGTTCAGGAAACGCGCCGCGGCCACGTTGGCGGCGATCATGCACTCTTCGATCAGCTTGTGGGCATCGTTGCGCACCACCGGCACGATACGCTCGATCTTGCGGTGTTCACCGAAGACGATGCGGGTCTCGGTGGTCTCGAAATCGATGGCGCCGCGCTGCTCGCGAGCCGCGCGCAGCACCCCGTAGAGGCGGTACAGTTCCTCGAGATGGGGCACCAGGTCGCGGTATTTTTTACGGGTGTTTTTATCCTGCTCGACCAGGATGGCCGCGGCCTGATCATAGGTCAGGCGCGCATGCGAGCGCATCACGCCCTCGATAAAATTGGAACGTGTGATCTTCCCCTGCTTGTTGATATTCATCTCGCAGACCATGCACAGGCGGTCGACATCCGGGTTGAGCGAGCACAGCCCGTTGGACAGCACCTCGGGCAGCATCGGGATCACGCGCTCGGGGAAATACACGGAATTGCCGCGATCCTCAGCTTCGCTGTCCAGCGCGGTCCCGGGGCGCACGTAGTGCGAGACATCGGCAATGGCAACGAGCAGGCGCCAGCCACCAAACTTGCGTTCGCAGTAGACGGCATCATCGAAGTCGCGCGCATCCTCGCCGTCGATGGTGACCAGGGGGACAGAACGCAGGTCGGTGCGGCCCTGACTGGCCTTCTCGGGGACTTTTTCGCCGAATTCCCTGATCTCTATTTCGACGGCCTCCGGCCACTCCTGCGGCAGGTCATGGCTGCGGATGGCGATATCGATCTCCATACCGGGCGCCATGTGCTCACCCAGCACCTCGACCACGTGGCCGACCGGGATGGCATGTTTGCCGGGCTGCTCGACGATCTCGACGGTGACAATCTGGCCGTGGACCGCGCCCCTGGTGTGCTTGTCGGGTACCGCGATGTCATGGGTGACGCGCTTGTTGTCCGGCACCACGGTATTGATGCCGCTCTCCCGATAGAAGCGTCCCACCACGTGCTTGGTATTGCGCTCCAGGACCTCGACGATGGTGCCCTCCAGGCGCCCGCGCCGGTCCTTGCCCGTGATCCGGACCATCACCCGGTCGTTGTGGAACACGGTGCGCATCTGGCGGGCCGACAGGTAGATGTCCTCGCCCTTCTCGCCCTTATCATCCGGCACCAGGAACCCGAAGCCGTCCGGATGGGCGATGATCCGTCCCGGCACCAGGTCGAACTGCTCGGCCTGCGCATAACAGCCACGCCGGTTGCGCACCAGCTGGCCGTCCCGGGTCATCGCATTCAGGCGCCGGCGCAGGGCCTCAATGCCCTCCTCCGTATCGATACCGAGGATCTCGCCCAGCCCTTCGCGGTCGACCGGCCGGTCGGCCGCGGCGATGAGCTCGAGAAGGTGTTCCCGGCTGGCGATGGGCGATTCGTAGCGTTCTGCCTCGCGCCGGGCGTGGGGGTCACGGCGGCGCAGGCCGGTGCCTTTTCGGTTTCCGGTTTTCTTCATTTGATCAAGGTTCTATTCGTATTAAAGGGGGTAGTGTGCGGCCCCCGGAAGCAAATTGACAAGCTATATATCAGCGGGTAGAGTTCGCGCTCTCGGGATTTTACACGCTCCCGAAACGGAACAGCACGGCCGAGGTGGCGAAATTGGTAGACGCGCTAGCTTCAGGTGCTAGTGGGGGTAACCCCGTGGAGGTTCAAGTCCTCTCCTCGGCACCACATTCCCGGAGAAAAAGCGGACATTCTACTTTTCGGCCTTGCCGGAAACGCCCGGATCGGTGGTGACTGCACTGAGCAAATAGCCGGACCCGCGGTTTACCTGACCCTGATCCAAAAAAAAGCGCCAAGCCGAGGCTGACGCTTTTTTCATTATCAACAATTTATGCCCGGGCCGCCTGCTTGGCACGCCCGCGAATCGACAGATCCGGCCTCAGGCCGCCGCGTGATGCTCGTTACCGCTTATTTCGCGGATCAGCGGATAGAGCTTCTCGGTCTCGTCCTGAATCCTCTCCAGAATCAGCTCAAACATCTTCTCCGTATCATTCAGGAAACGGTCATGCTCAGCGATTGCCAGCGTGCGTGCCTTCTTTGTGGGGCACCATTCCTTGGAGTATTGGGACATGATCTTCTTGATCTCCTGCGAGCCCGACATGAAGTTCCTGACCTGCTGCTGGATATCGTGGTCATCGTGCGCCAACAGCTTGCCGTAGAGGTTCTTGTCGACCAGGTCGATGTGCTCCTTGACCTTGTCCATGTAGCGGTGGAAGAGTTCGCAACAGGCCCCGGTGTCGCACATGGAGCGTTCCTTGAGGAGGTATAAGAGTACGTTGGAGAGATCGGTGATATCGTGATTCTGGGTATGCAGTTCGTCGTAGCTAATCATAATGATTCCCGGGTGCTGACTGGTTTCAGATTGGATTGGGGTTTATTGGCCTGTAATTGTAATAATGGCCTTTTCTTGCCAATTTTTATCAAGACTAGGACGAATCCACATACCTGTCAACGAACAGAAATATTTTACTATATACTTAAGGAAAACCTGATTAACTCCTTTACCGCCATCCCGGCGCAGGCCGGGATCCATGTTATTCAATACACTGGATGCCGGCCTTCGCCGGCATGACGAACTATTCAGTGCATAACAATAAATTATTGCTGCACCAAATCGGCCCTATTTCAGGCAGTCCGGGACGTGAAATTCATCGTCCAGGCTGTAGACCTCGTCGAACACCCCGTCGCAGTCGCTGTCACGGATGACATAATTTTTCAGGGCCGATTCGTCCTCCCGCACATCCAGGCTCCAGGCCCACAGGCGGGCCCGGGTGGTGAAGCTCACCACGCTGTCGCCGGTGCCG
>Ga0224512_10000965_pt1 | contig 28954 bp, 20 predicted proteins | sample SF_May12_sed_USG_4_FD_169103 | JGI IMG/M metagenome (GOLD analysis project Ga0224512, IMG submission 169103) | Sediment microbial communities from San Francisco Bay, California, United States - SF_May12_sed_USGS_13 | ecosystem: Environmental > Aquatic > Marine > Sediment | place: USA... | reverse complement strand
CGCTCCTTCTGCGGGAAGGCAGGAGCCGTGGGTGGTCACGGGTCGTGGATCTCGGTTCGGGGACGGGCTCGAACGTCCGATACCTGTCTCGCCGGATTCCATGGGCCAAGGAGTGGACCGCGGTCGACCACGATCGATCGCTTCTCGATCGGATCGACCATCCCCTGCAAGGGTCGGTGCGGACGATCCAGGGCGATCTCGGCGGAGCGGGCCTGAACGCCCTCGAGGGGGCGCACGTCGTGACGGCGTCGGCGCTGCTGGATTTGGTTTCCGAGGACTGGGTGCACTCCGTGGTGGATCGGTGTGTACGCCAAGGGGCGGGGGTCCTCTTCGTGCTCAGCTACGACGGCGTGGTGGAGTGGGGTGAGCCATCGGCGGACGACGATCTCGTGCTCGAAGCGGTCAACGAGCACCAACGCTCGGACAAGGGTCTCGGGACGGCGCTCGGGCCCCGCGCTGGCGGGTTCGCGGCCGAGGCATTCGCCTCGGCGGGGTACAGGGTGTGGACACGCCCGAGTCCGTGGGTGCTGCGCTGGGCGCTCGACGCTCCGTTGATCGATTCGTTGGTGCTCGGATGGATCGCGGCCGCGCGCGAAGTTCGGCCGGACGCGTCGCAGAAGATCGAACAGTGGGCCATGAGGCGCTTCGCGGATCTCGCTCGTGGTGTGGCGCTCCGCGTGGGGCACGTGGACGTGCTCGCGCTGCCTGCTTCGACCGTTTCGACGGAGAGCGGAGGTGACGCCGCCGGCGCGAGCCGGAGCACCACGAAGTGACGAAGGCATCGCGCGGGTACCTCGTCCGCCTCGGAATCAGTGTGACGGCGCTGGTGGGTCTCTCGTTTCTGCTGGAGCCGCGGGAGGTAGCCTCGCGCCTTTCGGGACTTCGGCCGGGATGGGTCGGGGCCGCCCTCGGCGTTTCGGTCGCGCAGGTCATTCTCTCGGCCTGGCGTTGGCGGTTCACGGCCGCCCGTCTGGGCGTCGACATCCCGCTGCGTCGAGCGATCTCGGAGTACTACCTCGGGACCTTCCTCAATCAGGTGCTCCCGGGTGGCGTGCTCGGCGACGTGTCGAGGGCGTGGCGCCACGCTCGGGCAGAGCCCGATCTGGTGAGCACGCCTCGGATCCACGCGGTCGTCTTCGAACGGACGTCCGGCCAGGCGGTGATGACGGGCGTCGCCCTTGCTTCGGGGGCCGTCGTCCTGATGGGCACCTCGGCCGGCGGCGCTCGGTCCCTGGCTCCCGCGGCTTCCATTCCGGCATGGATCGTTCTGCCTGCTCTCGTCGCGGCCGCTCTGACGATCGCATGGGTCGCGGCCGGCCTGCTCCGCCGTGCGTTCGGCGCAGATCCGGTCGGCCGCTTCCTCGAGGACGCCCGCTCATCGCTCTGGGGCTCGGCGTTCCCGGTTCAGGTGGCGACTTCTCTCGTGATCGTCGCGAGCTACGTCGTGGTGTACCTCTTCGCGGCGCGCGCCGTCGGTGTCGACACCTCCACGGCCGTGCTCCTCCCGCTCGCCCCGCTTGTGCTCGTTACGATGCTGCTCCCCATATCCGTCGCCGGGTGGGGCGTTCGTGAGGGTGCGGCGGCGGCGCTCTGGAGCTCGATGGGGCTCACCCCGACAGACGGGGTGGCGATCTCGGTCGCCTACGGCCTACTCGTCCTGATCTCGAGTCTGCCTGGCGCACTGGTGCTGTTGGCTACTGTCCGCGCGGATGGAGCTCCAGGTCGAAGAGGAGGTCCCGGCCGAACAGAAAGTGTCGCACGCTAGGGCGTAACGCCTCGTCCAGCGTTTCCACCGCGGGCAGCGTGATCGACGATCGACCGGAGCCGATGAGTAGCGGGGCCACCGAAACGTGGAGCCGGTCCAGCGCACCGGCGGCGAGGAAACGCGACACGGTGACGCCACCTCCTTCCACGAGCACACGGTGCACGTCGCGCTGTCGTAGCATCTCGAGGATGTCGTCGGGCTCGAACCCGTCGACGCCACAAGGGAGCGCGACTCGCTCGACGAAGGCCGAGTGCCCGAACGGCTCTTCGGGCGTCGTCGACGCGGACGTCGCTCCTTCGGCGATGACCCAGAGGGTGCGGGAGAGTCTGTCCCGGAAGACGTTACGGCGTGCGTCGAGACGGGCGTTCGGATCGAGGACCACCCTCAACGGGTTCGCACCGTCGACATGACGTACGGTGAGTTGCGGGTCGTCCGCGTCGACCGTTCCAGCGCCGACGACCACCGCCTGGACCAGGGCGCGCAATCGGTGGAGCCGGACGATGTCCTCGGGTCCGTTGACATAGTGCGAATGTCCGGACGTCGTGGCGATTCTGCCGTCCAGGCTCTGGCCCAACTGACCGATGACGAACCGTGCCCGGACCCGTAACGGTGCGAAGACGTCGAGCATGGTCTTCGCCTCGTCGGTGGCTTCGACGGAGGAGCGCCACCGGCCGTCTGCAGAGACCGTGAGCGGTCCTGCCGGACCCGACGATCCGGGCTCGAGCTCCAAGAGGTGCGCCCAGGCGCGCTCGGCGTCGAGGGCGCTCGCGTCCGCCGTCATGGTGCTCCAGGCGCCGCCTGGTCCGCCTCGTCATCGTGCCGCAAGCGTTCGATCGGAAATCGGTGGGCGTCCTGGATCACCTCCGCCAAATAACGTCCATAATGGCTCACCAGCCGCGCCCCGATGCCGGCGTCGGCGAGGGTCGCGTCTCCGACGACCCCGGCGCGGCCGAGGTCTTCGGCGGACCAGGCGAACGGGGCCGGACCCTCCGGTCGCACATGGGTGAGCGTCTTCTCGAGCTCCTGACCGAACGAAGCGAACGAGGCGATCCGGTCGGCCCGGACGAGGTCGGGTCGGAGGTGGAGCATCATCGATGTCTCGACCGCACCCCCGTGCAGACCGTGCGTCCATTCCGAGTCTGGCAGTGGCGTGTCGGCCGGCGGGGGAAAGCGGAAGGAATGCGCTTTGACCACGAGCATTCCGAGCTTCCGTCGCAGCCACAAGCCCGCCGTGTCGATCGATGCCCGGTTCCCGCCGTGGCTGTTGCTGACGACCAGTCGGCGAACCCCCGCTCGGGCGAGCGAGGCGCCGATTTCGCAGATCAGGGAGACCAGCGTCTCCGGACTCAACGACACGGTACCGCCGAATCGCTCGTGCTCGGCGCTCGTGCCGACGGCCTGGACGGGGAGGCTCGCGACGGGGGTGGCAGGGTCGAGCACGTTGAACGCCGCGCGGAGGATCCCCTCTTCGATCACCAAATCCGTCGAGAGGGGTAGGTGTGGGCCATGCTGTTCGATGGCCGCGAGCGGGAGCACGACGACGGCATCGCCGGCCGCGAACGCCTCCGCGTCCAGGGTGGTCAGGTCCGACCAGAGACGGACCGGGCTGTGCTCGTCGGTCATGGGTTCGTCAAGCTCCGCTGGGCGTAAAGGTCACCGGACGAGGCGCCCGACGCGCCGTCCGCCAGCCACTCGACGAGCGCGGCCCCGTCGATCCAGTCGGGGAAGACGAACGATCGCTGCTCCCCGATCACGGCGTTGAACTCGTAGGGGCCGAGCGATTCGAGTCGTCGCACGCATGCCACGGCCACGTCGAAGGCTCCTTCGACGAACTCCACGGAGAGCGCGTCGAGCGGGTGGGAGAGCCCACCCAAGACCTCGGCTTCGTGGCCCTCCACGTCGATCTTGCAGAATCGTGGCGCACCGTACGCCTCGATCAGCGCGTCGAGCGTGGTCACCGATACCTCCGCCCAATGGTCCCATCGAACGTCGCGAAACGTAGGGTTCTCGCGAACGATCCGCTCGGGCCATGTCTGCGAGATCGTCGACAGGGTCGGCGTCGTGTCGCTCATCGCCAAGCGGGCCCGGCCGGGTGACCGGCCCAGCGCCTCGGCAACGATCACGACGCCGGGCTTCCCGCCGACGATCCGTCGAAGCCACGGGACGATATGCGGTTGGGGCTCGATGGCGATCACGTCCGCGCCCAGGGCATGGAACGCCGCCGTGCGGTCCCCGAGGTGTGCACCGACGTCGAACACCAGGTCGCCGGGAGCCACGAAGGGCGCGTAGAGGCGGCGCAACGACTCCTGTCTCCCCGGCCGCCAATAGACCACGAGTGAGCGGACGACCCCCGCCAAGCGGCGGACTCGAGACATCACCCCTCGCGACCGCGGCTTCAAGGGCCCTCGACGACCTGCGCGCTGAACGCCCGCACGAACCAGTCGCGAAAGGCGTCCATGCGCGGTGGCTCGTCTCCCGTGGTGTCGGGCTCGGTACCGGGAAGAAATCCCCAGGAGAGGTACGGGGCGAGCAGCGCCTCATCGGAGACGATCACATGGACGGGCACCGACCGCGCGTCGTCGTCGCCGGTGATCAGTGGTGCCGGTTGGTGGTCGCCCATCGCGATCAGTACCGTACCCTCGTCGACGTACCGGGCGGCGTACGATGCCATGACGTCGATCGCGTAGGCGATCGCCATGGCATAGTGCTCGCGGACGCGGTCGCTGTCTCTCCCGAGCACCTCGGGTTGTTCACCGGCGCCGTCCCATGCGTGGAACACCGAGCCGTTCCCGATCGAGTCCCAATCGTCCAGCACGGGCAGGATCGGGGTCCACGGCGCGTGGCTGCTGATGAGTCCCAGTTGGGCGAAGAGAGGCCGTCGGTCTGGCGACGAACGAACGACTCGCTCGAGGAAGGACCAGGTGAATTGGTCGGGCATCGTCACCCAGTTCAGCGGTGGTCCGGCGTAGTCGATTCGGTCTCGGTCGTAGATCTCGTCGTAGCCGAAGCGTTCCCCCTCGGGCCACGCGAGCGTGATCGCGGGCATGATCGCGGTCGTCCGGTACCCCGCCGCCCGAAAGTCGTCGACGAGCGTGCCTCGCTGGCTCGCGAGAAGAAGGTCGTAGCGGAGCTGGTTTTCGAGCCAGAGCCCGCTGAGCACCGATCCGTGTCCGAGCCATGACTGTCCGCCCTGGCTCGGGGCCTGCAGGCGGCCCGTCGCGACGAAGAGGCCGGCGCCGGAGAGCGTGCTGTCCATCGCGGCGAGACGCGGGCGCACGACGGGCCCATAGCGAGGATCGGCGAGGGCGGTCATGCCGTACGATTCGACGAACGCCATGATCACGTCCCGCCCTTCGAGTGCCGTGAAGAGCCCCGCCTGGCTCCGGTAGGAGGTTGGCGCCACGGCAAGCTCCGCGGCGAACCGCTCGCGCTCGCCCAACATCAGGCGCAGCTGGACGGCTTGCGCCCGGACGAGGTCCACGGACGTGAGCCCGAACGCGACACCGGCTGGGTGCAGCCAGCGACCGGGGACGAGGGCGAGCGCGACGACGACGAGGGCCACACCGACCCAGCGGGCCCGTGACGCGCGGTCGGTCCGGAGTGACTGGAGCAACAGCGCGAGGCCGAGGAGCGACCCCGCGAAGATCGATACGCCGACAACCATGACCAGGGTGCCGCGGAAGGTTCCGAGCGCACCGCTCAAGAGGCTTCCCACCGAGGACAGCAGGCGTAGGTCCAGGTACAGGTTGAGCGAGCGGGCGAGGCTCAGCCGAGCGGCCGCCTCACCGAGCCAAAGCACGCCGAGACAGACGACGAGACCCGATACCACCCAGGCTGCGACGGAGCTCCAAGGGCGATGGGGTAGCGCGAGAAAGGCGCCCACGAGGAGAACCGCTTCGATGGCGAGGAAGTGAGGACGGACACCGCCATTTGCGATCCAAAGCGGAACGAGAAGGAGCGAATTGGCCACGAGGAGTGTAGCCAACGCTCGCATCGAACTCGCTCCGACCTCGAACTTTCCGCTCTTCATCGTGTCCAATCGCCTGCAGATCGCGCTGACGACCACCTTGGTATGGGCACTCGTCGCGTGCTCCGATACCGGAGAGGTCGAGCCACCTTCCGGGGGGCTCCCCGCCGCGGCCGGCGACGCCGGCGCGCCCCGTACGGTAGCGCACTGGGCAGCGGAGGCGAACGGACCGACCCTGTTCGACCATGTCGCCGAGCGAGCGCGTGACCGCGCGTTGACCCCCTATGTCGCTCCGGCCTCGGAGGGCGTGGGGGCGGCCGCCGTGCTCGACTACGGGGCGTATCGGGATATCCGTTTTCGGCCGGACCGCGCGATCTGGCGTGGGGTCGGTCGCTTCGAGATACAGCTCTTCCACCCGGGTGGGCCGAGCCAGGTTCCCGTGGCCATCAACGTCGTCGAACAGGGACTCAGCCGTCGGCTCGCCTTCGAGCCGGGCCTGTTCACCTACGGTGAGCGGGTCGATCCCAACCTGACGCCGTCGGAAGGCTCTGCGTTCGCCGGTTTTCGCGCCCACTACCCGCTGAACGACCCGGAGCGCTTGGACGAGGTCGTCGTCTTCCTCGGTGCCTCGTACTTCCGCCTCCTTGGGCCGGGGCAGGTATACGGGCTCTCCGGACGTGGCTTGGCCGTGGACATCGCCGAACCGTCCGGCGAGGAGTTCCCGGCCTTCGTCGAGTTCTGGCTCGTCCAGCCGGACGCCGAGGCCACCACGCTCACCCTCTATGGCCTCCTGGACGGGCCTTCCGTGACCGGTGCCTTCCGCTTCGACCTGGCCCCTGGCCGCGGCGGGCCGACGCCCGCTCGCGAGCCGACGGTCCTCGCGGTGGATGCCCGGCTCTTCTTCCGAAGCGACGTCCGCAAGCTCGGGATCGCCCCGCTGACGAGCATGTATCTGCACGGTGGACTCGGGCTCACGGATGTCGATGACGTTCGGCCGAGGGTTCACGACTCGGAGGGCCTGCTCATGCTCACCTCCCGGAGCGAGTGGATCTGGCGACCCCTCACCAACGGTCGAGGCGTTCGGGTGACGTCGCTGCGGGACGTGGGCCCGGTCGGCTTCGGTCTCGTCCAGCGCAGCCGCGCGTTCTCGGAATACTTGGATCTGGAGGCGCTCTATCACCGTCGACCCAGCTACTGGGTCGTGCCGGAGGGAGACTGGGGCTCCGGTGGGGTGGAGTTGCTCGAGATTCCCACGACGTCGGAGTTCAACGACAACGTGGTCGCCTACTGGATGCCGGACGGAGCCGCGCGGGCCGGCGACGAGCTGCGGTACCGTTACCGGATCGTGACCTTCGACGGAACCCTGGAGCCGGACTCGGTCTTCGGCGGGGCCGTTCCTGGGCAGACGCAGGCGTACGTGGCGCGAACCCGAATCGGCTGGGATGCCCTCCCCGGCCAAATGGACCCGCCCCCGCGCAGTCGTCGACGTGTGGTCGTGGACTTCGAGGGTGGCGGCCTCGAGAGGGTACCGGCCGACGTGGAGGTCGCCGCGTCCCTGTCGACTTCTACCGGCACCGTTTCGGACCTTCGTGTCCAGCCGATCCCGGGTGGAGGGCGCAGGGCGACCTTCGCGCTGAGCCCCGATGGAGATCTGGGCGCCGACATGAGGTTGTTTCTCCTACTCGGGGATACGGCCGTCACCGAGACCTGGAGCTATCTCTGGGAGCCCGACCTTGTCCGCTGAACCCCTGCAGATCCCGCACGTTCGCGCGCGGCGGTGGCTGTTCTTCGCCCTGGTCGGCGTTACGACCGCGGCCGGATCTTGGGTCATGGCGCGTACCGTCGGGGCCGGAGGGTTCACGCTCCTGGAGGCGGTGATCCTGGCGCTGTTCGTTCCGACGTTCGCCTGGATCACGGTCCCGTTCTGGACCACGGTCATCGGCTTCGTTCTTCGCAGAGGCGGCATCGATGCGCTGTCGCTCGGCCGGCACGCACGGGTCGTCGGACGACCGACGTGGTCGAGTACCGCCATCGTCGTGCCGGTCTTCAACGAAGATCCGTCGGCGGTGGCGGTTCGGCTTTCCGCGCTGAGTCGGTCCTTGGTCGCGGCCGGCGCGCACGAGCACTTCCACATCCATCTCCTGAGCGACACGTCGGACCCGACGATCGGGGCGCAGGAGGAGGTTGAGTGGGTGCGTCTGCAGGCCGAGCACCCAGAGTTGCCGATTCACTACCGGCGGCGCGAGCGCAACGAGGGTCGAAAGGCGGGCAATATCGGCGAGTTCTGCAACCGCAGCGCGGACGAGTACGATTTCATGATCGTGCTCGACGCCGACAGCCTGATGACCGGCGGCACCGCCGCGGAGCTCGCCGGCCTGATGGAGGCCAATCCGGACGTCGGCCTGATCCAGACCGTTCCGTTGCCCGCGCTTCAGCGCACGCTGTTCGGACGTCTCGTCCAATTCGCCGCCTGTCTCTACGGCCCGGTCCTGGCCACGGGCCTGAGCTTCTGGCAGGCCGAGTCGGCGAACTACTGGGGGCACAACGCGATCCTTCGGCTGCGCGCGTTCGTCGACCATTGCAAGCTGCCGGTCTTGCCGGGCCGACCACCTTTGGGCGGCGAGGTCTTGAGTCACGACTTCGTAGAAGCGGCGCTCCTTCGTCGGGCGGGGTGGAAGGTCGTCCTGGCCCCGAAGTTCCTGGGGAGCTGGGAGGAGGTGCCCGGCAATGTCGTCGACTATGCCAAGAGGGACCGACGCTGGGCCCAGGGGAGCCTGCAACACCTCCGCCTGATCGGTCTTCGGGGACTCCATCCGCTTAGTCGGCTTTACTTCGGGCTGGGCGCCATGGGCTACGTCTCGTCCCTGTTGTGGTTGCTCTTTCTGCTCGCGGGGACCGTGTACGTGCTCGCACCCGACCTCCACGGACCGGAGCTCGGGCTTGCGCTCGGTGCGCCCGCGCTGAACCTCTCGCTGCTGGGCGGGACGGCTGTGATCCTCTTCCTGCCCAAGGTTCTCGGGCTGGTCGACGCGCTCTTTTCGGCGCGGGCCGGCTTCGGTGGCGTGGTCCGCCTGACGCTCGGGAGCTCGATCGAGACGCTGTTCTCGATTCTCCTTGCGCCGATCATGATGCTGTATCATGCACGGTTCGTGACGGGGATCGCCCTCGGTCGTTCGGTGCCCTGGGACACTCAGCACCGAGAGGGAAGGCGGCTCGGCTGGCGGGAGGCGACGCGCGCGGGCTCGGTCCCGATGCTCGCGGGTCTCCTCTGGGGAGGTCTGACGTTGTCGTCGAGCCCCCTCTTCTTCCTCTGGATGAGCCCGATCTTCGTCGGACTCGCGTTGGCGGTGCCGCTCTTGCGGTGGACGAGTAGTCCGACGCTCGGAGAGGGCGCCTACCGGCTGGGATTGTTCAGGGTACCCTCGGAAGCAGGTGCGTGGCCCGAGGTCGAGTCGGTTCGGCGTGCACTCCGGCCCGGTCGTCTCACGGACGAACCCGAATCAGGTGGCACCGAGAGCCGGGACCCGCACCCGGCCGTCGGGGTTCCTACTTCGGCAGGGAAGGGTGGCTGGAGCCACTTCCTCACCGTAGGGTGTGTCATGTACAACGCCGAACGTGGTCTGTTCGATCTTCGTCAGGGACGACCGCTCCTGGTCTCCGGGAGCCGTCGTGAGGTTGACGAGCGTGAACGGCCGGCGGACTGCCTGCTGATCGCCGTGGAGGGGCTCACTTCCGAGCACCTCGACCGACTACGGTCGCTCGGATCCATGCCGACGAGGCTCGTGGTCACGCGCCATAGGGTTGCCGCGATGGGCCTGGGGCCCGAGAGGGGAAACGGAGCCCAGCCTGGCGAACGGGCGTTCGAGCTGCCCAACGGGACCGGACTCCACCGAATCGTCGAGCTGAGCTGCGCCGCCGCTCCGATGCCTGGTTCCGGCGTTCTCGTGCCGCAGCCCGTCGTGGACGCGGAGCGCGCGGGGCTCTCGCTGGTGCGACTCGGTCGCCTTCTTCCGGCCGTGGTCTCGATCCCGGTTCGCCAGCCGTACGCCGAGGAATTGGTCAGTGCGCTCGCGGATGGAGCGTTGCTGCGGGTTTCCGCCGACGAGGTCGACGCGTTCGTCGCGTCTGCCGGCGCGGAGGTCGTTCCGATCAGCGAGGCACCGGTGCCGCTCCCCGAGGGGGCCGAGTCGCGCTTCATTCTCTTTCGAGAGGGGCACGGCCTCCAGGAGCACGTCGCGATTCTCGTCGGGAACGAAGCGGATTGGCCCGACCCGGTTCCGGTGCGCCTCCACTCCGCGTGTCTCACCGGGGATCTCTTTGGGAGTCTCCGCTGCGACTGCGGGGAGCAGCTTCGAGGCAGCATGAGCCTCTTCGCCTCGAGCGGGGGCGGCGTGCTCCTCTATTTGGCCCAGGAGGGACGGGGGATCGGACTCCGGAACAAGTTCCGCGCCTACACGTTGCAGGAGGGCGGCCTCGACACCATCGACGCCGACAGCGCGCTCGGCTTCGGTCCGGACGAGCGCCGGTACGACGTCGCCGTGAGGATTCTCCAGATGATCGGCGTCGAGCGCATCGAGCTGCTCACGAACAACCCCGAGAAGGTCCGGGCCATGCAGGAGGCCGGGATCACGGTGGTGAACCGCCGTCCTCTGCACGGGACGCTGAACCGTCACAACCTGCCGTACGTTCGTGCCAAAGTTCAGCGCGCGGGACACTGGCTGGGGGACATGCTGTCGCAGCCCCTTTCGGGGGACTGACCACCACGTATTAGCTTGGCCGGGAAGGCGCGGTGCTCACCGTTCTCCCGACAGGTGCACAGTGGCAGCTTCCGACGAGTTCACCCTTTACGACCTGCGCGTCGAGGTCGTAGCCGGTGACGCCCCGATGGTCTGCAATCACCGACCGGGAGACTATTTCGAGCTGTCCGGTGAGAACTTGAGCTTTCCCCCGGGTCAGACCTTCCCGTTGTATCCGCTGGCGGCGCTCCTCCCTCTGCTCCCGGCCAAACAGCGTGACACGCATCCCAACGACTGGATGACCACGGACATGGAGGTAGCGTGTCCGGATCCGCTCTGTGGCGCTCGCTTTCGGATCTCGAGGACGGGGCGGAGCACGTTCCGCCACGGCGAGGTGACGCGCGTGCCCCTCGAGACGGAATGATCGAACGAAGCGAGCTCGCGCCCGGATACACGATCTCGAAGCTGATCCACGGTGGCTGGCAGTTCTCCGCGGGGCATAGGATGCCCGGAGCGTCGGACGATGCGGTCGAGGTCTTGACGGCATCGGCCGAGCTGGGCGTCACGACCTTCGACTGCGCCGACATCTATACCGGAGTGGAGGAGCTCTACGGCAGGTTTCTCCGTGCGTGGCGGAGCACCTCGCCCACGGTTCCCATCCAGGTACACACGAAGTTCGTGCCGGACTACGGTGACCTGCCGACCGTCGATCGGAGCTACGTCGACCGGATCGTCCACCGCTCGCTCGCGCGGCTCGGGGTCGAGCGGCTCGATCTAGTGCAGTTCTACTGGTGGCGGGACGACGTCCCGGGCATGGAGGACACGGCGAGGTGGCTCTGCGATCTTCGCGATCAAGGCAAGGTTCGTCACGTCGCGGCCACGAATCTCGCCGTCGAACGGCTTCGGCGCCTCGAGTCGGCCGGATTGTCTCTTGTCGCCAACCAGGTGCAGTACTCGCTCCTCGACCGGCGACCGTCCGGCGCGCTGGCCGAGTACTGTACCTCCCGTGACATGGGGATCATCGCCTTCGGTGCGTTGGCGGGCGGCTATCTGACGGACCGATGGCTCGGCGCAGACGACTCCGACGAGCTGGCGGAGAACCGGTCTCTCGTGAAATACCGACTCATCATCGACGAGTTCGGTGGGTGGGCGGCCTATCAGGCGCTCCTTGCCGAGATGGCCGATATCGCCGCTGGCCACGGCGTCGAGACCTCAGCGGTTGCGGTCCGATGGGTCCTCGACCAGCCCGGCGTCGCCGCAGTGATCTCGGGCGCGACGCGTGTCGGGCAGATGCGAAGAAACGCGGATGCCTTCACTTTCCGTCTATCGGCCGACGAACACGACCGACTCAGCCGGCACACGGACGCCGCTCCGGGACCCGCAGGCGACGTGTTCGAGCTCGAGCGTGATCGGAACGGCCCTCACGGAAGGATCATGAAGTACGACCTGAATCGCGCGTGATCATCGACCTCCCTCTCCCGGATCAGGCCGCACGGGGAAGCATCTCCGGGGATCTGGACGCGAATGTCCTGGTCGAAGCCGGGGCCGGCTCCGGCAAGACGACCGAACTGGTGGCTCGCCTCGTGGCGCTGGTGTCCACCGGAACCGCGACGGTGGACGACGTGGCGGCGGTAACGTTCACGAGGAAAGCGGCGGCGGAGCTCAGGGAGCGATTCCAGGCCGCCATCGAACAGCGACTCCGGGCCGCTCGGGCCGCAGCCGAGGCCGACGAGCTGGTGGTCGAGCGGCTGTCCACCGCGCTGAGTGACGTCGACCGAGCGTTCATCGGCACCATCCATTCCTTTTGCGCACGGCTCCTTCGAGAGCGCCCCCTGGAGGTGGGACTCGACCCGGGCTTCAAGGAGCTGCCGGTCGAGGAGCGCATTCCGCTCCGACGGCGGTTCTGGGATTCGTACCTGGAGCGATTGGCGCGCGACAGCGATCCGGCGCTCGAAGATCTCTCCCGAGCCGGCTTGCCGCCTTCCTCCCTTTTCGGGCTCTTCGATCGCCTGGTCGAGAATCCCGACGTGGACTTCCCGGTTGATTCCGCTGACCCGCCTTCCGCCGCCGAGCTCCACCCGATCCGAGCGGTTCTGGACGAGATCGTCGACCGCGGGTGGGAGCTCATGGACGAGGTCCCGCCGCAGCGGGGATGGGACTCCTTACAACGGAAGATCCGGCGCTTGCACTTCGAACGGGAAGTGACCGGTTGGAAGGAGCCGGCCGACCTGTTCACCGCGATCGCGCTGCTCTGCAAGGACGCTTCGTCGAACGGGCATTCGACGACGCTGAACCGGTGGCGAGACAAAGAGATGGCCCGTGCAGTGAAGGACCGTGCGAACGAGTTCGGGCACGGAGACACTCCTGCGCACCGGGTCGTGGATCAATGGTATGCGCACCGCTACGCGCTCGCCGTCCGGCTGGGGCGCGAGGCTGCTCGGGCCTTTGCCGAGCATCGGCTTCGCGCGGGCAAGCTCGACTTCCAGGACCTGCTCGTGCTCACGGCCCGACTCCTCCGAACCAATCCGGACGTTCGCCGGCAGTTGGGACGACGCTACCGCAGGTTGCTCGTCGACGAGTTCCAGGACACGGATCCACTGCAGGCGGAGATCATGCTCCTGCTGTCGTCCGAGCCCGACACGGAGTACCAGGAACCGGCGGAGGGAGGGGTGGCCGATTGGCGTACCGTCGTACCGCGTCCGGGGGCGCTCTTCGTGGTGGGGGACCCGAAGCAGAGCATCTATCGCTTCCGGCGCGCGGACATTCAGCTGTACGGCTTCGTGCGGGACCGGTTCGCCGACTTCGGCGAGGTCGTGAGCTTGTCCTCGAACTTCCGCTCCCGACCTTCGATCGGCGACCTGGTCAACCAACTCTTCGACGCACCGGACTTCTTCCCAAGGCGTGCGACGCTCGAGCAGGCCCCCTTCGAACGGTTGGATACCCGACCACCTTCAGAGGCCGTGCCCCGCGAGGGCGTCTTCGTGTACACGTTGGATCCGCGCGGGTCACGAAAGGACGAGGCCGCGGCGGACGACGGCGCGCGCATCGGATCGTGGATCCGCCGTCGGATCGACGCTGGAGAGCGCCGGGCGTCGGACTTCCTGATCCTGACCCGCGGACGAGGCCAGCTCGCGGTGTACGCACGCGCTCTCGAGGCATACGGCCTACCCGTCGAGGTGACAGGAGCGGGCATCGGCGTGGAGGACGAGCTTCGCGAGCTCCAGATCGTGCTCGGGTGCATGATCGATCCAACCGATCCGGTGCGTGTGATCTCGGCGCTGATCGGCCTCTTCTTCGGCATCGACTACGAGCGACTCGTCGATCACAGGCTGAACGGCGGATCGTTCGACGTGATGGCGCCGGGCGACCTCGGGCACCCGGACGTGCTCACGGGCCTCCGCCGGTTGCATGGCTGGTGGAGGGCCTCGGTGGCGGAGCCCGCGGACGTTTTCGTGAGTCGATTGGCGAGCGAGCTCGGGTTGTTGCCGCTCGCCGCTTCGGGCGATCTCGGCGCGCTGCGTGCGGGTGCGCTGTTGTATGCCCTCGACGCCGTGCGGACGGCCGCGCTCGGTGGCGATTCGTCGCTCCCCGGAGCGCTCGAGGCGCTGGGCGCCGCACTCGACCTGACCGAGGCGGAGGCCCCGCTCGAGCCCGGGCGCTCGGATGCCCTGCGCCTCATGAACCTCCACCAAGCGAAAGGCCTCGAGGGCACGGTCGTCGTGCTCGCGGACCCAACCGACCGCCCGACGTTCCGACCCGACGTCCACCTCTCACGCGGCAGCGACGGTTCGGCCCTCGGCTACCTTCGCGTGACCGAGGCCGCGGCCGGGTTCCGTGCGGGCGAGGATCTAGCACGGCCCCTCGGGTGGGCCGGGCGCGAGGCCGACGAACAGCGCTTCGAGAACGCCGAAGAGGTCCGACTTCTCTACGTGGCCGTGACGCGCGCGCGGGAGGAGCTCGTCATCGCCCGGTGGCCGGAGGGGCGAGGCAGTTCTTCGTGGGAGCCGCTCGACAGGTGGCTCGACACCAGCGCGGATGCCCTTGAACTAAGCATCGACGAGCCGATGCCTCGGGATCCGGTGACCCTGACTCCCGATCAGATCGCAACCGCGTCACGCGATGCGGCCGAATCGATGCTGGAGAGTGGGCGCCCGACATACCGGCACACGACGGTCACGGAGCTGGCGAAGAGCGGAACGGGGCCCGGCGCGGGGGAGGCGAAGCGCCCCGCCACGGTGCGTGACGAGGACGCGCAGCTTCGCGGCTTCTCCTGGGGCAGCGCCGTACACGGTGCGTTGGCGGTCGCCGTGACCGATCCGACCGACGAAGCGTTGCGCGCAGCGTGTCGGAACCTCCTCATCGAGCATCAAAGGCCGCTGGACGAGCACGGAGAGCCAACCGAGCTCCGCGAGCTCCTCGAGCTCGTTCGAGCCGTATCGGGCTCGGAGCTGTGGCGCCGGGCACGGGCGGCCGACCGTTCGTTCGCCGAAGTACCGTTCGCAGTGCCCGACGTCGATGCCGGATCACCGCCCGCGGACCGTGCTCCGGTCCCGTCGGCGTCGAGGCCGGAGCCATCGAAACGGCAGTTGGACCTGTTCGGGTCGGATTCGGACCTCGCGATCGAAGAAGAACGCACCCCCGGGGCCGCGGATGGGGGTGTGGGCGTGCCGGCGCGCTCCACGGAGCACACCGCGCGCACCGTGCTCGAGGGGGTGATCGATCTCGTGTTCAAGGAGAGCGACGGCTGGGTTATTGCCGACTACAAGACGGACGTCGGGACGGATCCGGACTTTCCCGCGCGTGAGCAAGCGTACCGTCGGCAGGTCGAGCTCTATGCGGACGCCTGGCGGCGACTCACCGGAGACCCCGTCAAGGAGCGCGTGCTCTTTTTCACTGCGCAGGGAAGGGTGGAACGGTGGTGACGAACGAGAATGGGGGGGCGGGAGAGACCCACGCCGATGGTCGACCGATGGAGACCATGAAGGCACTCCGTTGGCCCCCACCGGGGCTCGAACGCGTACAGGGTGACCTCCTCACACTCGCCGGGCGAGCAGGACTGGCGGGTATCCTCCTTGTTGCGCCGCTACTGTGGGTCACGACACGCGTAGCCGGACCCGCGTCGCTCGGCCCTCTGGCGGACGCGTGGTGGATCACGGTGGCGGCCGGCACGATCGGTTTGGCGTTCGGTCTCGACGCCATGATTCGTGCGGCACGGACGCTGCGGCGCTGCGCTCGTGCGATTCAGCGCGGCTACGATGTGGCGACGGTCGTGCGCGTGCTGGCCGACGTCCAACGGGATATGGGCTTCCTGTTGGTCGGGGCGAGACACTTCTCGACCATGGACGTGCGGGAGCGGGAGGCCGTGGTCCAGGTCCGGATGGCCGCCGCCCTGCTTCTGGCGTTAGCGGGTGTCTGGATGCTCCCCGCGCTTTCCTTGGGCCTGCTCCTGGCATCCAAGGGAGCGCTCTCGATCGGTGGCCTGCGGCTGGTCACGCTCGCTCCGGCGGCACTCGCATATGTTGCGGGAGGTCTCGCGTACGTGGTGCAGGAGCGACGCGTGCGACAGGCCCGGACGCAGTGGCACCAGCAGCCGTGGGCCGAGGACCTCGTGGTCGACGAGATTCGCGAGTGGCGCTCCAGCGTTGCCGCGGCCGACTCGTCGATTCGACCCTCCGATCCGCCCAAGCCAAGCGTCGGCCGCGTGCTGAGCGCAGCGGGGGTGGGGATGGGGTTCCTCGCGGTTCTGGTCACCCTTCCGGTCCTGACGCTCGTCCCCGCGTCCGCGATCGGACCGGTCCTGGCCTCCGTCTCGGCGCCGGGATTCGAGCGGTACCGACCGAGAGCCGCGCGAGCCGAGGCGTTCCGGAGCTTCGCCATCGACGCCGACCCGGCGGTGAGCCCCCAGGAGGCCGGTCGACTTCTCCACCTGCTCATGTTCCCCGACTCCGCACAGCAGGTCAGTCCTGGCCTGCGGGCTCCTGTTCGCGCCTCGAGTGAGCCGTGGATTCCGAGTGAGGGGGGCATCCCCAACCCCTTCGACCTCGATCCCTTCCTGTGGGGTGACTCCCTTCTCGAGCGGGTGGGAAGCGGAGTCACACCCGGGCAGCGGGCCTTTCTCTTGGACGTATCCTTGCACCCACTCGCGGACGACTTCGCCCGACTGGCGCGCGCACCCTCCCTCGACGCCGCGACCGCCCGTTGGGAGACCCCTTTCGCGCCCGGCCTCACGATGGCCACGGTTCCGGTCCCGAGCTTCGGGTCTTTGCGCCAAGCGGCCAACGCGAGGATCGGTGCAGCGGCCTTCTCGTTGAGCGAGGGGAATGCGGCCGAGGCGGAGCGGATCCTCGCGGAGGTGATCGCTGTCGGCTTTCTCTTGGCCGACCAGGGGCCGACGCTCATCGACAACTTGGTCGGGTACGCGATCGTCGAGGCCGCCGGCTCCGCCCTTGGCGACCTGTTCAGGGTGGCGGAGCAGCCGGGGGCGGCCGCCGCGCTCTCACGGCTTCGGGAAGTCGCGGGCCGGGCGGCGGACATGATGCCGGCGGAGCTGGCCGGTGGCACGGATGCGTGGGTTCGCTCGCTCCCGGGTTTGGTGCTCGATACCACGATCGTGCGGGGCCTGCGTTGGGAGTACTTCATCAATCTCACGACCGTCGCTCCCTGTCTGAACATGAATCGGATGGTCTTCGGCGCGAACTCGGAGTACCACGAGTTCATCGAGGATGCCCGAGAGAGCCTCGTGCGATGGCCCTCCGAGGAGCCTCTGTTCGATCTGGCCCGTCGCGGATGGGTCGGAGCATCCGATCCGGGTCCCCTGGACCCGCTGACCCGGATCGGCGGGTTGTTCATGAGCAGTGACGAGAATTCGTGCGCACGCCTACTGCGCCACATGTCGGCGGGGTACCAGCCCTGAGTCTCTCGTCTGCGGCAATCGACTTGCCCCGGCGAGCGGGACGCGCAGATTCCGGCGCCATGGACATCTTCGAAGTCATCCGGTCTCGCCGGTCGATCAAGGCATATAAGGATCGCCCCGTCTCGAAGGACGAAATCGAGCGGCTCCTTTCGCTCGCGGTTCTCGCACCGAATCATCGGATGACCGAGCCGTGGCGCTTCTACGTACTCGGCCCGGAGGCGCGCGCCGCGTATGGAGCAGCGCTGGGTGCTCGCAAGGCGAAGCGGGTGGAGGATCCGGACGCCGCGGCAGCGGTGATCGCGAAAGTGGAACAGTCCCACCGCGATCTCCCCTCGATGCTCGCGGTGAGCACGACGCTCGACGGGAACCCGGAGATCCGGGAAGAGGACTATGCGGCCGCGTACATGGCCGTTCAGAACCTCTGCCTGGCGGCGGCCGCGATGGGCCTCGGTACGCACGTGAAGACCGGGGGTGTCATGGACGATCCCCGTGCCCGTGCCGCCGTAGGGGTCGGCGAGGACGAGCGCATCGTTGCAACCGTTTCACTCGGAGAACCCGCGGAAGTGCCGGAGCCGAAGCCCCGTCGGGGCGCGGCCGAGTTCACGACGTGGGTACCGTGACTGGTCTCGAAACGACGCCGGATGCACGAGGCGGAGTCGACTCTTACGAGCTTCAGCAGAGGGTTGTGAGCATGAACCGAACGAAGATTTGGACCTGGATGGCCCTCTCGGGCGCGCTCCTATTCATGCCCGTCTCGGCTTCCGGTCAGACGATGCCGCCGGACGAATACATGGATCTCGCCCGCGACATCTTCTCGGAGCTCATCGAGATCAATACCACGAATTCGGAGCGCGGGAACAACACCGCGGCGGCGGAAGCCCTGGCGAGGCACCTGCTCGATGCGGGCTTCCCCGCGGAGGACGTGCACGTTCTGGTACCCGGTGACGCCCCCACCAAGGGCAACCTCGTGGCCCGGTACCGCGGTCGCGACAGCACGCTCGACCCGATCCTTCTGCTCGCGCACATCGACGTGGTCGAAGCGCTACCGGAGGACTGGAGCAACGACCTCGACCCATTCTCGTTCACGGAGAGGGATGGCTACTACTACGGACGTGGCGTCACCGACGACAAGGACGAAGCGGCCATCTATACGGCCAACTTCATCCGCATGCGGCGGGAGGGGTTCGTCCCCGACCGAGATATCGTCGTCGCCCTCACGGCGGACGAAGAGGGCGGTCCGAGAAACGGCGTCGCCTTCCTGCTCGAAGAGCATCGCGAGCTGATCGACGCGGCGTATGCGCTGAACGAAGGCGGCGGCGGGATGGAGAAGGACGGACGGAAGATCTCCAACAACGTGCAAGCTGCGGAGAAGAAGTTCCTCAATTTCACCTTCCGCGCGACGAATCCCGGAGGTCACTCTTCGCTCCCGGTGCCCAAGAACGCCGTGTACGACCTGTCCGGCGCGCTCCTCGCTCTTCAGGAGTACGACTTTCCCGTCATGATGCACGAGGTGACCGAAGCGTTCTTCCTCGGGTCGGCCGATCTGGTCGGCGGACCCATGGGACAGGCAATGCGCAGGATCGTGAACGACCCGGCGGACGCGGAGGCCGCAGCAATGTTGTCTCAAGAGCCGGGCTACAACTCGCGGCTACGCACCACCTGCGTGGCGACGCTCCTCGACGGGGGTCATGCGTCGAACGCCTTGCCTCAGCTCGCGGAGGCGAACGTCAACTGCCGGATCTTCCCCACCCACGACCCCGAAGACGTGCACGCTCGCCTGCAGGAGCTGGCCGCACCGTACGACGTCGCCGTCGAGCCCGCGGGGAACGCGACGCCGAGTCCACCTTCGCCACTGACCGCCGAGGTCCTCGAGCCGATAGAGCGGATCACGGAGCAGATGTGGCCCGGGGTGAAAGTGCTTCCGGTGATGTCGACGGGCGCCACCGACGGGCTCTACCTCCGAAATGCAGGGATCCCGGTGTACGGCGTCAGCGGGATCTTCGGTGACATGGACGACACGCGGGCGCACGGTCAGGACGAGCGCATCCTGATGGAGCACTTCTACGAGGGGCAGGAGTTCCTGTACCGACTGGTGAAGGCGCTCTCGGGCGGCGGGGTGGCGTAGCCGGCGAGGGTTAGTCCGCTCGGATCGCGCGCACGGGGCTCATCGCCCAGCGGAACCGCATGCCCGGGTGTCCCGTACCATGAACCCATAGGCAACGCACAGGCCCGATTGGGCCGTTCGGCCCCGTCGCTGCAGACCCCCGCCACCCGATGTTCATGAATCGCGCGCCCATTCTGACCGCTGTGGTCACCCTCCTCCTCGTCGTCGTGCCCCCCGACGGCGCGGCGCAGACGGTTCTTCTCCGGGTGCTCGACGCCGAGACGTCCGGACCGATGGTGGGAGCCCTGGCGTACCTGACCGACGCGAACGGCGAAACCGTGAAGAACGCGCTGACGGACGAGCGCGGCCGGGCGCTCTTCATCGGGATCGCGCCGGGCAGCTACCGGGTCCGCGCCGAGATGATCGGCATGGGTACCGCGTCCACGGAACTCTTCGACATCGCGGTCGGAACGACGATCACCGAAGAGATTCGCATGGAGTCCAGCGCGATCCAGCTCGAGGGGATCGAAGTGGAGCTAGAGTCCGACCGCTGCACGGTACGCCCCGGGGTAGAGGGTGCGATGGTCGCGCAAATCTGGGACGAGGCGCGGAAGGCCCTCCAGGCCGCCTCCTTCACGGATCAGCGGGACAGTTATCGGTATGAAACGGTGAAGTACGATCGTCAGGTCGACCGCCAAACGGGTGCGATTCTCAGCGAAGAGCGGAATCGCCGCGAAGGGTACATGAAGACTCCGTTCGAGAGCCATCCGGCCGAAGACCTCGTGGCGAACGGCTTCGTGCAGCAGGACGGACAGGGGTATCTGTACATGGCGCCGGATGCGAACGTGCTGCTCTCGGACGCCTTCCTCGACACGCACTGCTTCCGAATCACCGACAGCGGTCGTGGAGAGAGGAGCCTCATCGGTCTCGGCTTTCAGCCGACCGGTGACAAGAAGAGCGTCCCGGACATCGCGGGCACGATGTGGCTCGACCCGGAGACGGCGGAGCTGCAGTGGCTCGAGTTCACCTACGAGTACCTGGAGCCTGAGCGCACGTCCGACCAGGTGGGAGGTCGTGTTGATTTCCAGCGAATGCCAGACGGCACGTGGATCGTCCCGGAGTGGTGGATTCGCATGCCGATCATGGGTGTTCAGACGGACTTCCAGGGTCGTCAACGGCAATACATCGCGCGGTTCCACCAGACCGGCGGCTTGGTCACCGACGTCCGCGAAGCGGGGGGTCGGAGTCTTGGGCAGCGAGCACAGACGGGGGGTGTGGAAGGAGTGGTCCTCGATTCGCTCGGCGTGCCGATGCGCGGCGTGCGGGTCGGGATCATCGGCTCCAACCAAGACGTGTTCACGAACGCCGAGGGTGAATTCAGCATTACGGGATTGACCGAGGGACGGTATCAGGTGCGATTCGTGGACGTGCGCCTCGAGGGAATGGGCTACATCCCCGAACCGGCCCAGCGGGACGTCATCCGCGGGGAGATGTCGCGAATGGAATACCACATGCCCTCCATGGGCGACGTTCTGTTCGAGGCGTGTCGAGGCGTCGAGCGCAGGGAAGGCACGGTCGTCCTCGCGGGGACGGTCGTGGACGAGATCGGCCGCGTGGTGCCCAACGCGACCGTCCGGGTCCAATGGACCGGCTTCTACTTCGCGGGTGGGAATCGCGCGGATGACGTAAACGACCTCCGCGAGCAAAGCGACGGGCTGGAGACGACCACGACCGCCACGGGTGCCTACCATTTCTGTGGCGTACCCGGTGGCGAGCGACTCACGATGGTGGCGCAGCTCGGCGACTCACAGTCGCGATCGTACGAGGTCGTGGTGCCGGACCACGAGACCGGCGCGATGCACGTGCTGGAGCTGTCGCGCTAGTGAAGGGTCAGGCGGAGCGACTGCGCGGCTCGTCACTGGGAAGTCGGCGGTCGCTGGCCGCGCTCGCTGCCGTCGCTCTGCTCGGAGGGGTGGCGCCCCTTTCTGCCCAGGCCGACCGCATGTCCGCCACAGAGCGGCTCCAGCGTTTCGACGTGCACCGCTCGATGCTCGAAGCGTCTCCTTTCGCGACGCTCCCCTGGCAGCACCTCGGTCCCACCAACATCAGCGGGCGTGCGACCGACGTGGCGGTCCAGGAGCCGCGCGGCGAGACGTACACGATGTACATCGCGACCGCCGCTGGGGGTGTCTGGAAGACGGTGAACGAGGGCGTGACCTGGCGCAACGTGTTCGACTCTGAGGTCACCGCGTCGATCGGGGACGTGGCGATCGCACCGTCCGATCCGGATCAGGTGTGGGTCGGGACGGGAGAGGCGAACATCCTGCGCAGCTCTCACGCCGGGGCCGGCATCTACAAGTCGGTCGATGCCGGTGAGACGTGGAGTCACATGGGGCTGACCGAGACGCAGACGATCGGTCGCATCGTGGTACACCCGACCGATTCCGACGTGGTGTGGGTTGCGGCGAGCGGACACGAGTATCGCGATAACCCCGATCGTGGCGTCTACAAGTCGGACGACGGCGGGCGGAGCTGGCGGAAGGTGTTGTACGTCGACGACATGACCGGCGCCATCGACCTGGTCGTCCACCCGACCGATCCCGACGTCCTTTATGCCGCGACATGGCAGCGACGCCGGGCGAAGTTCAACGACCCGCGTAACGAGCCGGCCTTCACCGGATCGGACGAGTACTTCACCGGCTCCGGAGTCTGGAAGAGCGACGACGCCGGCGAGACCTGGACGCCGATCAACGAGGGGCTGCCGGAGGCACGGTATCGCGGTCGGATCGGGATTGACATCGCCCGCTCCGAGCCCGAGACGATCTATGCCTTCGTCGACAACTACGAGATCGCCCGCCCGGCCGCAGACGGTGCGACCGACGCGTACGGCCGGCCGAGGGGCGGCGTGATTCGAGGCGCGACGGTGTTCCGTTCAGATGACGGTGGCGAGCGCTGGCGGCAGACGAGTGAGCACGGCGAGTACATGGAGTCCCTCGGCGGGACGTACGGGTGGGTCTTCGGCCAGATCCGCGTCGACCCGAACGACCCGGAGAAGGTCTACGTCTTGGGCGTACAGCTCCACGTGTCCGAGGACGGAGGGCGGAGCTTCCGGCGTCTCACCGGAATGCACGTGGATCACCACGGGCTCTACATCGACCCGAGGAACTCGAAGTACCTCGTCAACGCGAACGATGGTGGCGCCTACGTCTCGTACGATGGGGGAGAGAACTGGCGGTTCTTCGTGGACTTGCCCGTTGTGACGTTTTTCAACGTGAACTACGACATGGGCGATCCCTTCCGGGTCTACGGATCGGTCCAAGACCACGGATCGTTCTCGGGCGTGGTCGACACAAGCGGGGGGCGCCACGACATCCCCGCGGTGATATGGGATCGCGCACCGGGAGGGGAGGGGAGCCATCATGCGGTCGACCCCCGCGACCCGGACATCGTCTACTCGGCGGGATTCTATGGCTCGCTGACGCGGACTGACCTGACGACCGGCGAGCGAGCGATGATCGCTCCGAGCGCCGAGCCCGGCGCGCCTCCGCTACGGGGACAATGGCTGGCCCACTTCATCCTCTCACCGCACGATCCGGACGTCATTTATCACGGAATGAACTACGTCTTCCGGTCGCGCGATCGAGGCGAAACGTGGACGCGGATCTCGCCGGATCTTAGCCACGCGGACCCCGCCCGTCTCGGTGACATCCAGTTCCAGACGATCACGGCGCTTTCCGAGTCGCCTCTCGTTCGGGACCTGCTGTACGCGGGCACCGACGACGGTAGGGTGCACGTCATGCGGGACCGGAGCTCGGAATGGGCTGACCTCTCCGAGGGGCTCCATCCGGATCGGTTCATCTCCGAGATCGTCGCCTCCGCGTACGACGAGGCGACGGTCTACGTGACGCAGACCGGCCGACGAAGCGACGACTTCGCTCCGTACGTGTGGCGCTCCACCGACTATGGTCGCAACTGGGACGATCTCGCGGCCGGGATCCCGTTCGGGCCTGTGAACATTATTCGGGAGGACCCGAAGAACGGGGACATTCTGTACCTGGGCACCGACGTCGGCGTGTATGTGTCACTCGATCGAGGGACGTCCTGGGCATCGCTCGGCGAGGGGATGCCCACGTCGTTCGTTCACGATCTCGTCGTGCACCCTCGGGATGACTTCCTGATCGCGGCGACCCATGGGCAGGGCATGTTCGCGCTCGACGTGCGTCAGCTCCAGCAGCTGGCGCCGGCTGTCGCGAGCCAACCCGCGCATTTGTTCGCGTCCGAGCCGGGGCGTCTGCCGACGCGCGGAGGTGGGTTCGGCCCGACCCGCCCCAGCAGCGCGTGGATCCACTATTGGCTTCGTAACGACGGTCCGACCCAGCTCGAGGTCGTGGATGACGAGGGCCGGGTCGTCGCGATGCTGGAGGCCCCAGACGCCCGGGGGCTTCACCAGGTCGAATGGGGACTCGAGCGTTCCGAGATCGAGGGCCAAGGTGGCATCGTGGGGCCCGGCACCTACACGGTGATTCTCCGGGCCGGCGGCGTCGAAGTGACAACGCCACTCACCGTGGAGCGTGAGCGTCCGTGACGGTGCGCACCGGTCTTGAGCGGCTCCTGGCCGGTGAGGCCGAGCACCTTCGCGAACGGTCGCTCGGGCTGATCCTCCACCCGGCGTCGGTGGACTCCAGCCTCACCCTCTCGGTCGACGCCCTCCTCGCTGCCGGCTTTCGCGTCGAAGCGTTGTTCGGGCCCCAGCACGGAGCCCGGGGTGAGAAGCAGGACAACATGATCGAGTCGGAGGATTACACCGATCCGATTACCGGCCTGCCGGTCCATTCCCTCTACAGCGACGTCCGGAAGCCGACCGCCGAGATGCTCGACGGTCTGGATGCTGTCGTGTTCGATCTGCAGGATGTCGGCGTGCGCGTGTACACCTTCGTCTGGACCATGGCGCTGGCTATGGAGGCGTGCGCCGAGGCCGGCGTCTCCTTCGTCGTGCTCGACCGCCCGAATCCCGTGGGTGGGGTCGTGCGTGAAGGTCCGGTGCTTCGCGCCGGCTTCGAGTCTTTCGTCGGACTGCACCCCGTGCCGCTGCGTCACGGACTCACGTGTGGGGAGCTCGCTCGCTGGCTCAACGCCGAGCGTGGAATCGACTGCGCGCTCGAGGTCGTGGAGTGCACGGGGTGGCGGCGGTCTATGACATGGCCAGAAACGGGCCTGCCGTGGGTCATGCCGAGTCCGAATCTTCCGACGCTCGATTCCTGCTCCGTATATCCAGGCATGGTCCTGCTCGAGGGGACCAACCTCTCCGAAGGACGGGGCACCACCCGCCCGTTCGAGCTCTTCGGCGCCCCTTGGCTCGACGCCAGGGCCCTGGCACGGTTGGTCGAGCGCGAGTCGGGCGGGGGAGTGACGCTCAGGCCGGCGTGGTTCGAGCCGACGTTCCAAAAGCACGCCCGAACGATCTGTGCGGGGGCTCAGCTTCACGTCACGGACGTGGCGAGCTACCGACCGGTTCGGACAGCGGTCTCGATCCTCTGGGCGTGCCGTCGGCTCGCACCGGATGACTTCGCGTGGCGCCCACCTCCCTACGAGTACGAGGAAGTGCTCGCCCCGATCGACATTCTCTGGGGCCACGACGGGCTCCGCACGGGCATTGACGGCGGTGCCTCGGTGGACGACCTCCTCTCCGACGTGGACGCCGATCTGGCGGCGTTCGACGAATCGGCTCGGCCGTACCTTTTCTACGATTGAGAGCCCGCGGGACGGGCTCTAGCGGCAGGCCTGGGAGTCGCTGAAGACCGAGGCGATCTGAAGCTCGATGATGTCGCCCGGATCGGCTTGCAGCTCTCTCGTCGTGCACGTGGGCCCGGCGAGCAGGTGGATCTCGATCTGGAGTGGATCCGGTATGCTCCAGTCGATCGTGAACTCGGCGTCCTGCTTTCCGCCCACGATCCCCAGCGAGGTTCGCATCCCACGGCGTATGGCGTAGAGGCGCGCTTCGCTGAAGTTCAGGTTCTGCACGATCACCCGAATGCTGGACGGGGGACCGACCTGCGTGAAGGGCTCCAGCTCGCCCGCCCGGTTGGAGGAGGCGCACGCGCTCGACACCAGCACCGCAGCGAGCGCAAACAACGCCCGCGACTCCCTCATCGTCGGCCGATCTGACACGGCTGGGTGCCGACGTTCGACGGTACCGTGACCCACACGACCGCCTCGGGGTCGACCCCTACCGATGCGGTCCGGCAGGAGCGTCCTCCGGTGACGTCGATCACGACCGAGATCGGGAAGGCCGGATTCCACGGCGTCCTGAACGTCTCGTCGGTCTTACCCGTCACGCGGCCGAGACGAATCCGCTGGCCCTGACGGATCGCCCACACCGTGATGTCGTTGAAGTTGAGATTCTGGACGTCGATGCGGATCGGCGACTCGATGGAACTCCCACCCGACCCACCGCCCTCGAAGGGGCTGGGTGCCGTGGACCTGCTTGCGCCGCAGCCAGTCAGCCCGACGAGGCCGACGACCAGCGCAGTACGAACGAACGGTCGCATGCTCACGATTCCATTCTATGGTCTGTGTGGGCCGCCCGCGATGGGCGACGATCATCAACCCTGCTTGAGGAATACACCGAAGTCGCCCATTCTGCTTCCGCTGACTCGCCGTACCAGGATGACTCGAGTGCTCCACACCCTTCGAAAGTTCGCGCGCGAACTCCACCGCCGCTCGGTGTGGCAGGTGCTCGGCGGGTACCTCCTTCTCTGGTTCGGCGCATTCGAAGCGGTGGTGTTCATGACCGGCGCGCTCGGGCTGCCCCGCTGGACCCCCACGATGGCGTTCGTCTTGCTGGCCATCGGGCTTCCCGTGATCCTGGCGACCACCGTCGTTCAGAGTGGCCTCCCCGGACTTCGCATGGTCGACCTGGTCGATCCGAACGAGCTCGAGGGGTTGACTCCGGAGGATGTCCACGTCATTCCGGAGGCGCATCCGCTCTATGGGACCGGCATCTTCAACTGGCGCAACGCCATCCTCGGGGGCGTCATGGCGGCTGCGTTGCTCGTGACATCGGTGGTGGCGTATCTGGCCATGTGGGCGTTCGGGATCGGGCCGGTCGGTTCACTTGTGGCGCAAGGAATCGTGCAGCCCGACGACACCCTGGTGGTCGCCGCCTTCTCCAACGACACCGGTGACCCGAGCCTTGGCCCGAGGGTCCGTTCCCTCATGGAGACCGAGCTGTCGCACTCTCCCCTGGTGCACGTGTTTCCTCTTGCCACGAGCGAAGCGTCGCCCGGGGCGTCGACGCCGTCCGACGCGATCGACCGGGAGGTGCTCGCCCGGCGGGCGGGGGCCAGGATCGTGGTGGAGGGTGCGATCCTCTCGATCGACGAGGGATACATGTTGTCCGCGCGGATCGGTCTGACCGACGGCACGATCGTGGCACGCTTCCGCCAGGCCGTCGAAGAGCATCGGGACATTCCCGAGGGCGTGGCGCTGCTCGCCGTGCGGGTCCGGGAGCGCCTGGGCGAGTCGCTCCGAGACATACGGGCGACTCCGGCTCCTGCCCGCGCCGAGCCGCCGGGCTAGGTGCCGCGTCCGGGGGTTCGCTCTTTAGCTTTCGTCGAACGCGACGAGCTCGAAGTCGTCCTCGTAGTCGACCCGATCGACGGACGGCAGGTACCGGTCGAAGCTCTGGTCGCCCTCCCCCAGAGCTCGATCGAAGAGGTTGCGGTCGCGGTCTGCGGCTTCCTCTGCCGAATCGGACGTCGCGTAGACGATCTCCCCCAGGCTCCGCTGCTCCAGTCGGAGCTTGCGGCGTAGCTGGTCGGCGGCACCGAACTGCTCGCGGATCTGCCCGAATCGATATTGAACGCTGCCGTCTTCGAGCTCCTCAGGGTCTGCGTCGAGTTCGGTGGCCATCTCCCTCAGAAGCGCCTGGATCTCACTGAAGACGACGACCTGATCGGCCAGGCGCTCCTTCACGAAGGTGTAGGCGTCGCGTTCGTTCACCACTTCGCCACCGGTCAGCGTGCGGTCGTACAGATGACCGAGGAGCACACGCCGTACGTTGCGACGCGCTCGCCGTCGGTTGTCTCGCGCGACCCCTACCATGCGCAGGAGCGGTGCCGCGAAGAAGAGCACGCTGAAGATCAGGGGCACGAGCACCAGGCCCACGAACGCGGCTGGACCGGCCAACCCGAGCCGTGGGAAGAGAAACCAGGGAGCCGTCGCGGCCGTCGCGAGCGTGAAGCCGTTCATGCCGGCGACGAGCGCGTTCGCGCCGGTCGTGTTCCCGGTGAGCTCTCGGGGTGGCTCGAGCCGGAGCCAAGCAGGGTTGGGTTCCGTCGGCCTGCGGTCCTGGGCGGAGGCCATGAGGCCGGGGAAGGCGTAGACGAGCGTCCCGTCCGGGGAGACGGCGACCTCCCCATCGTACGAGCCGAGGAGCCTGGCCATCTCCTCTTCGGCTTCATCGAATCGGGACGCGGTGTGCTGGACCAGCTCGGCGGCCGTGAGCACCCCGTTTCGGGCTCGAATGAGGCGGAGCGTGCTTCGGTCGATTTGCTTCTGCGTGGGTTGCGGACGGTCGGGACCGAAGACGAACGCGAAGACCTTCTTGTAGAAGGGCACGCGGTCCCCTTCGCCCAGCGTGCGTTCCCAGCGATGGCCGTAGTAGGGGCGTCCGATCCGCCAACGGGGTCCCCAGATCCAGTACCAGAAGATGGGGTCGAATCCGAATCCGCCGCGCCCGCGCCGACCTCCGCCCCATCCACCGCGTGAGTCGTTTCCGCGTTGACTGGCCACGATCGCCGCGATGATGAGAACGACGAAGATCACGAAATAGGCGACGAGCATGACGACGATCGCCCCCTTGAACACCGTTGTCAGCGTCGCCTTCACCGCACGAATGGTTCGCACCGAGAGCGGCTCGGTCCCGCGCTCGATGAACCGGGGGTCGAAGTCGTAGACGAGCTCACCCGAGTTCGAGACTTCGAGGTGGCCGCGGTGCGATTCGAGCAGCGCCTTGAGGCCACTCCGGACCTCGTCCGCAGGAAGGCCCGAAGCCGCGACGACGTCACCGACCGTTCCCCTTCCTTCGAGTCGACGCATCGAATCGAGTAGCGACGCTTGCCGCCCTGCTCGTGCCAGCGAGGTCACGACTGGGCCATGAGTCTCCGCACGGTCTCGTTCGCCGAGTCCTCGGTCATCAGGCTCACCCCCCAGAACGCCAAGGTGGAAAGGATCATTGCGGGAAAGACCTCATGAAGGATCTCCGAGCCGGGCACCAATTCCCAACCGAGGAGAACGCCGATACCGACAGCGAAGGACGCGATGACGGCGGCCCCGCTTCCTCGAACCCAGTGGAGTCCAAACACGACGGCCGGGAAGAAGCATGCGCCATAGAGACTCCCACTGAAGGCCGTGAGTTCCACGATGCCGCCGGGTGGGTCCAACGAGATGAGCGCGGTAATGAAGGCGA
>Ga0224512_10000963_pt1 | contig 28994 bp, 28 predicted proteins | sample SF_May12_sed_USG_4_FD_169103 | JGI IMG/M metagenome (GOLD analysis project Ga0224512, IMG submission 169103) | Sediment microbial communities from San Francisco Bay, California, United States - SF_May12_sed_USGS_13 | ecosystem: Environmental > Aquatic > Marine > Sediment | place: USA... | reverse complement strand
AGTTCCGCGCTGACCAGATACGCATACTGAATCAGCAGGTGAAAACCGAACTGCTGGCCAGTATCGTGATCGCTGCGATCGTCTCGGCGATATTCTGGCAACACACGCCACCAAACCTCATGCTCGGCTGGACCATGACCATTATTCTCAGTGTCGGGGTCCGCTCGCTTTTCATTACCGGCATGAAAATAGACAGCACGGATGATCAGCGCCGAATCTGGGGAGGGGAGTACATATTCGGCTCGATGATCTCCGGTATCTGTTGGGGTGCGCTGGGCATTATTGCCGCCGTGTATGGCATACAGTCACACCAGATCTTTGTCCTGTTTGTCCTGGCAGGGGCCACCCTGACCGCTTACATCTCCATGCAGTCATCACCGGGGACCGTTGCCGCATTTGTCGTCCCGGCGCTGGCACCCATAACAGCCTGGTTCTTCTACCAGGGTAACGCTATCGATCTGGCTCTGGGAGCGACCTCGATCATCTATACCGCGCTGATCATCACTGCGGCGTGGACCATGCGTCATATCCTGGCCAAATCCTACAGCATCGGGGCCAACAACACCGATCTGATACGCAAGCTGGTCATTGCCCGGGAGGCGGCCGAGCGTGCAAAGAACCACGCCGAGAAGTCCAATGAAAAATTGCACAAGGAGGTCATGGAACACCAGCTCGCGCAGGAGCGTATCCATGCATCCGAACAGCGCATGTCCGCGATCTTCGAAAACATACAGGACACCATCTACCAGACCGACAACGAAGGCAGGATCCTCTGGGCCACGCCATCGATGGAGCAGCTACTGGGATACCGGCTCAAGGAAATTACCGGAAAATGCATCACGTCCATTTATATCAGCCACTCCGATCATGAAGACTTCGTGAATTCGCTGGAAAAGAATTACGGGCGTCTGCAGCACTTCGAGAAGCACCTGCAACACAAGGATGGAACGCAGGTCTGGGTCGCGGAAAACGCCCACTATAAGTACAACGAACATGGCGAAATTATCGGTGTGGAAGGTACCATGCGCGATATCACAACACTCAAGCACACGAAAAAGGAATTACACAAGGAAAAGGAACGCGCCCATGTCACCCTGAGCTCCATCGGTGACGGTGTCATCACAACGGACACACAAGGCCATGTCGACTACATGAACAGCGTGGCCGAGCAGGGAACCGGCTGGAAGCTCGAGGAGGCGCATGAAAAACCGATCATGAAGGTGCTAAAGATCATCGACGAGAACACCCTCGAGACCCCGCCCAACCCCGTAGAGCTTTGCCTGAAACAGGGAAAAAGCGCCATTATTGCCGGCCACCTGCTGCTGATCCATCGCTATATCAATCAACGCATGTCAATCGAGGTCAATGCCTCGCCCATCAGGGATTCCGTCGGTGAGGTCATTGGTACCGTGCTCGTTTTCCATGATGTCACGGAACTGCGCGGTCTGGCCAAGAAGATGTCCTACCAGGCCACCCACGACTCGCTCACCGGACTGATCAATCGCCGCGAATTCGAGCACCGCATCAACCAGGTACTGGAAATCGCACGCAACGAGGGCACACGGCACACACTGTGTTACATGGATCTGGACAACTTCAAGGTGGTCAACGACACCTGCGGCCATACGGCCGGTGACGAACTGCTCAAGCAGCTGACCGTCAGGCTGCGCATGGAACTACGCGAGGCGGACACGCTCGCACGCCTCGGTGGGGATGAATTCGGAATCCTGCTGGAAGGCTGCTCCATAGAAAATGCACAAGAACCGGCCGAGCAACTACGCAAGATTGTCGATGATTTCCGCTTCATCTGGAACGACAAGCCGTTCAGGGTCGGCGCCAGTATCGGCCTGGTGGCAATCACCGCAGACAGCGGCACAATGACGGATGTCATGAGCGCGGCCGATTCCGCCTGTTATGTCGCCAAGGAATATGGAAGAAACCGAACTCATATTTTCGAACCCAACGACAAGGCCATTGTCGAGCGCAACGGCCACATGCAGTGGGTGCAGCGTATCCAGAACGTACTCGAGGAAAGCCGCTTCAGGCTGTTCTTCCAGCCGATTGCAAAACTCAATCCGGCAGCCGGGGAGGAAAACCGGATCCACGGCGAGGTCCTGATCAGGATGCTGGACGAGAACAACGAGCTGGTGGGTTGCGGAGCATTTATACCCTCGGCTGAACGCTACGGGCTGATGCCTGCCATTGACCGCTGGGTCATTGAAAACACCTTCAACATGCTCAACCTGGACAAGAGCAGAATCAATCGGAGAATGAGCACCTGCTGCATCAACCTGTCCGGGCAGTCACTGTCGGACGACAGGTTCATGGATTTCCTGCTAAACCAGATCAAAGACAGCGGCATTACGCCGGGGCTGTTGTGTTTCGAAATAACAGAGACAGCGGTGATAGCGAACCTGAGCCAGGCGTCGAGGATGATTTCCACGCTCAGGGAGATGGGCTGCCGGTTCGCACTGGATGACTTCGGTGTCGGCCTGAGCTCCTTCAGCTATCTGAAAAATCTGTCTGTAGACTACCTCAAGCTCGATGGCTGCTTCGTGCAGAACATGATGAAAGACAATATCGACCTGGCGATGGTCAAGGCAATCAACCAGATCGGTCACACCATGAACATCAAGACCATCGCCGAGTTTGTCGAGAACCAGGCCACGCTACGTGCAGTGCGGGATATCGGCGTCGACTATGCACAGGGTTATGCCATCGCCAGGCCCGCGCCCATGGAAATCGGCCTGTTTGGCGACCCCGTCAAGATCGATCTTTCCGACAGCGACGAAAACATACCCGTGCGCCTCGAGGCCAAGGCCAGCAAGCGCTAGTGCTCGTCTTCCCCGGCCTCGATACGATCCAGTTCGGCATCCATCTCTGCTTCGGTCATTGGCTTGTCATCAGGGTCATCCGCATCGGCTGAGTCCTTGTCCACCTCTGCCTTCTGGGCAACGAACCAGCCAGAAAAGAAGATACCCAGCTCGAACAGCAGCAGCACCGGAACGGCCAGCAGTGTTTGCGAGATAATATCCGGTGGGGTCAGCAACATACCCACCACAAACGCACCGACGATAATGTAGGGACGTTTCTGGCGCAGACCGTCCTGTGTCACCATGCCGGTCCACACCAGCAGCACCGTCACGACCGGCACCTCAAAAGCGATACCGAAGGCGAAGAACAGTGTCAGGACAAAGTCCAGGTAACGGCTGATGTCCGTCATTACCGCCACCCCCTCGGGCACCGTGGCGGTAAGGAACTTGAACACCAGCGGGAAGACGACAAAGTAGGCAAATGCGGCACCGGCATAGAACAGGGCCGTACTCGACACCATCAGCGGCAACACCAGGCGGCGCTCGTTTCTGTACAGACCCGGTGCGACAAATGCCCAGATCTGGTACAGCAGGAACGGCATGGCGATGAACACCGCCAGCACCAGCGACAGCTTGAACGGCGTCAGGAAGGGCGAGGCGACCTCGATGGCCACCATGCTGCCGCCTTCCGGCAGGTGTGCCGTCAGCGGCCCGGATAGCACGGAAAAAAGGGTGTTCGCGAAGGGTGCCAGTGCCAGGAAGACCAGCGCCACGACCAGCACAATGCGCAACAGGCGATCGCGCAGCTCAATCAAGTGGAAGATAAACGGCTGTTCCCCGTAATCCGGCGAGGATTCGTCTTGCTTAGGATTTATTGGCATCCGGCACTTCGTGGGTAACGCTCTTTGATGAGTCTGTCACCGCCTTGTCCGCGTCCGCGGACTTGTCCGTTTTCAGTGTATTATCCAGTGACAGCGAAGACCTGGTCTGCTCGATGATCTCTTCAAGCTCGGGGACCGAGGCCTGCTTGGTTAGCGTGCGCTTGAGTTCTTCCGACGCCAGTTCCCTGTCGATGTCCGCCTTGACGGAGGTAACAAAACCACGAATCTTGCCCACCCACAGTCCAGCCGTGCGCGCCACTTTGGGCAGGCGCTCGGGTCCCACCACAAGGAGGGTGATTATCATTATGAAAATGACTTCCCAGAAACCGATATCGAACATAGTGAGATCCGCCGTCTATTAACCGGCGCTCCAACTTTACACCTTATCCTTGTCGCGCTTGGTGACCTCGCCCTCGATCACGTGCCCGCCTTCCTTGCTGTCCGGCTTCTTGTCACCGGCGGCCTCTTCCTCACTCTCATGCATGGCATGCTTGAAACCCTTGATCGCACCACCCAGGTCCGAACCGACATTGCGCAGGCGCTTCGCACCGAACAGGACCAAGACGATGGCCAGTATGATTAATAATTGCCAGATACTGATACCCATAATCCACTCTCCAGTCTAGTCGCCCGGCCCTGAACCAGGCGCTCATTTACAGGCCGCGCTACTTGTTGCGCGCCGCCTTCTCATCAATCCCGGAAAGGCCGAAACGCCTTTCCAGTTCAGCCAGCACATCCGCAGGACCGAGGTCCCGGGCCGCCAGCATGACCAGGGTGTGGAACCACAAGTCAGCCGTTTCGTAGACCAGCCGCTCATCGTCATCGCCCTTGGCCGCGATTATCGTCTCGGTGGCCTCTTCACCGACCTTCTTGAGGATAGCGTCCATACCCTTGTGATACAGGGTGGCCACATACGAACTCTCCGGCTGTGCAGCCTTGCGCTGCTCGATCACCTCGGCCAGCTTTTCCAGTGTTGTGCTCATATCAGCTACCCGGCCGAGACCGCAGACTCAGCCTTTTTTATAAATGGCATCAGGGTCCTTCAGAACAGGCTCTACAGACACCCAGTGGTTGCCCTCGAGACGCTGGAAGAAACAGCTGCGTCGTCCGGTATGACAGGCGATACCACCGCGTTGTTCCACCCGCAGCATAATCACGTCGCTGTCGCAGTCGAGCCTGATCTCCTTTACCACCTGCTCATGCCCGGACTCCTCGCCCTTGTGCCACAATTTCTTCCTCGAACGCGACCAGTATACCGCTCTGCCGTTACGGGCCGTGAGCGCCAGCGCCTCGCGGTTCATCCAGGCGACCATCAGGATGGTGCCATCCTGTGCATCCTGGGCGATGGCGGGCACCAGCCCGTCCGCGGTCCATTTGATTTCATCGAGCCAGTCTTCGTTCATTGTCATGAAAATATCTATACCGCAGAGACGCAGAGGCCGCAGAGGCCGCAGAGAAAGTCAGATCCTGGCCAATCAGAAAACATCCAACAGCAGGACAACCTTAATCAAAACACTACCATACTTTACAGGGGTTGGTGATGTATGCCTATGAGATACAGAGAAAAAACCTGCAAAGTGATCCGGAATATCCGTCCCTGGCGCCTTGGCGATTTCTTATTGTGGATTACGTTTTGCTCTGCGCTCTCCGTGTCTCTGCGGTGAAAATATTTCGTATGCTACAACCTCACCTCGATACCGTGCGCGGCCATATGGCGCTTGGCATCGCCCACGGTGTATTCACCGAAATGGAAGATACTGGCGGCCAGCACCGCATCGGCCTTGCCTTCGATGATCCCGTCTACCAGGTGATCGAGATTTCCCACACCGCCCGAGGCAATGACCGGCACATTGACAGCCTCACTGATAGAACGGGTCAGGGCAAGATCAAAACCGTCGCGGGTACCGTCCCGATCCATGCTGGTGAGGAGAATCTCGCCCGCGCCGTAGTCCACCATGCGCTGCGCCCACTCGATAGCGTTGATCCCGGTCGGCTTGCGTCCGCCGTGGGTATATATCTCCCAGCGTAGCGGTTCATCTGCTGCGCTGACCTGCTTGGCATCGATGGCCACCACGATGCACTGCGAACCGAAACGCTCGGCGGCCTCGCGCACAAACTCGGGGGTGAACACGGCCGCAGTATTGATGCCGACCTTGTCGGCCCCGGCATTCAACATGCGGCGGATATCGGCAACCTCGCGGATGCCGCCACCCACTGTCAAGGGTATAAACACCTCTCCGGCCACCTGCTCGACCACGTGCACCATGGTCTCGCGCTGGTCGGAACTGGCCGTGATATCGAGGAAAGTGATTTCATCGGCGCCCTCTTCGTCGTAGCGGCGCGCCACCTCCACGGGGTCACCGGCATCGCGGATATCGACGAACTGGATACCTTTGACGACACGTCCGGCATCGACATCGAGACAGGGAATAATCCGTTTGGCAAGGCCCATGGCAGTCAACCCGTCACTCGGTCGCGCACAGCTCGTCCGCGAGCTGCTGGGCCTCGGCCAGGTCCAGAGTTCCTTCGTAAAGCGCGCGACCGGTAATGGCACCCATGATGCCTTCATCCGCCACCTCACACAGGGCACGGATGTCATCGATATTGGTGATCCCGCCCGAGGCAATCACCGGGATATGGATGGCCCGGGCAAGCTCAACGGTTGAATCCACGTTCACACCACTCATCATGCCGTCACGACCGATGTCGGTGAAGACGATGGCCTCGACCCCGTCGTGTTCAAAGCGCTGCGCCATGTCGATGGCCGAATGATGGGACAGCTTGGACCAGCCATCGATCGCCACCTTGCCGTCCTTTGCATCCAGCCCGACGATGATATGACCGGGGAACTCCAGGCACAGGTCGTTGACGAAATGCGGCGCACTCACCGCCTTGGTCCCGATGATGGCGTACTGCACACCGGCATCGAGATAGGCCTGCACGGTATCCTCGTCACGGATGCCGCCACCCACCTGGATCGGCAGGTCCGGAAAGGCCTCGGCGACCGCCTTGATGACAGCGGCATTGACGGGTTTACCGGCAAAGGCGCCGTTCAGGTCCACCATGTGCAGGCGGCGCGCACCCGCATCGACCCAGCGCCGGGCGACTTCCACCGGATCGTCGCCGAACACGGTCTCGTCTTCCATCCTGCCCTGGCGCAGCCGGACACACTTGCCATCCTTCAGATCAATCGCTGGTATCAGCAACATGGCTCAAGATTCTCCGTCCCAACCGATAAAATTAGACAATAGGGCCAGGCCTTCATGCTGGCTTTTCTCCGGGTGAAACTGCACTGCAAACACATTATCACGCGCGATAACGGACGCGAAATCAATCCCGTAGGGTGTGGTGGCCGCCACATCGGCATCCACCCGCGGCGCTGTGTAGTAGCTGTGCACGAAGTAGAAACGGCTGCCGCTCAGAATGCCCCGCCACAGTGGGTGCGCCCGCGTCTGTTCCACCTGATTCCAGCCCATGTGCGGGATCTTGAGGCGCACGTCACTGCCCGCATCACTGAGGTCCGCGGGGAAACGCAGCACCCGACCGGGAATGATGCCCAAACAGTCGGTACCCTGATTCTCCTCGCTGGTATCCAGCAGCGCCTGCATACCCAGACACACGCCCAGCATCGGCTTTGAGCGGGCCGTCTCAAGGATCACCTGGTCCAGTCCGGAACGCAGCAATTCCGCCATGCAGTCGCGGATGGCGCCCACACCGGGAAAGACCACGCGATCAGCCGCCCGGATCGTGGCATGGTCACTGGTAACCAGTACACGGTCCTTGCCGGCGACGTGCTCAAATGCCTTGGCCATGGAGTGCAGATTCCCCATGCCGTAATCGATAATTGCGATGGAAGCCATAATCAGGAAAACGCGCCAAAAACCGGGCAGTCGCTGCCCTGAAGTCCTGGATCGGTCACAAACTCCCTTTGGTTGAAGGCAGAATATCCCCGAGCGCAGGATCGGTCTCAAGCGCCATGCGCATGGCACGCCCGAAGGCCTTGAAGATGGTCTCCGCGATATGATGCGAGTTATCGCCGCGCAGGCTATCGATGTGCAGGGTTACCTGGGCATGATTGACAAAACCCTGGAAGAATTCGTGCAACAGGTCGACATCGAACTCGCCCACGCGTGCACGCGGGTAGACAACATGGTATTCCAGGCCCGGACGCCCTGAGAAATCGATGACCACCCGCGATAGCGCCTCGTCCAGCGGCACATAGGCATGCCCATAACGACGAATACCGCGCTTATCGGCCAGCGCCTGTGTCATAGCCTGACCCACGGTGATACCAATGTCCTCGACTGTGTGGTGTGCATCGATGTGCAGGTCGCCACTTGCCTGAATGTCGAGATCGATCAGGCCATGGCGCGCGACCTGGTTGAGCATGTGCTCCAGGAACGGCAGGCCGGTGTCAAACGAAGCCTTACCCTGCCCGTCAAGGTTCAGAGACACCTTGATCCGGGTCTCGAGGGTCTCCCGACTGACTGCTGCCTCACGCTGCGCCATAGCTGCCCACCACGTCCTTAAAATCGTTAAAAACTTGCACCTTCTGCAATCGTATCGAAAAACCGCAGCGGAGAGAACCGCTAGCCACACATCGGCAGGGGTTAATTTGCTGGCTATACAGATAATTATGATGGCGCAAGTGAGCCCGTCAGGCGGGTGGTCCAACCTCCAGCCAGAAGGTCACCGGACCGTCATTGACGAGCGACACCTGCATATCGGCTCCAAAGCGGCCACAACAAACCGGGCTATGCCGCTGCTCCGCCATGGCGACCAGTTGCGTGAACAGCTGCTCACCGGTCGCCGAATCGGCCGCCGGGGTAAAGCTGGGGCGCATGCCCCGGCGGGTGTCCGCGGCAAGGGTAAACTGCGGCACCAGCAACAGGCCGCCACCGCTGTCCTGTACACACAGGTTCATCCTGCCATCGGCATCCGGGAACACCCGGTAGCCCAGCAATCGCTCCAGCAGGCGTCGCGCTTCGTGCCGACTGTCACCGCGCTGCACACCGACCAGCACCAGCAGTCCCGGCCCGATCGCGGCAATACGCTTTCCCGCCACCGACACGGCGGCCGATTGCACGCGTTGCAACAGACCGATCACCGGTAACGCAGGGCAAACTGGTTGGTCGCCGCCATCAGGGCGTCAACGATACCCGGCTCGGTAGCGGAATGGCCGGCATCCGGGATGATCTGCAGGTACGATTCCGGCCATGCCCGGTGCAAGGCCCACGCCTGCTCGACGGGGCACACCACGTCATAGCGCCCATGAACAATGACACCGGGTATCCCCTGCAACTTCTCCGCATTGTTCAGGATCTGGTCCGGCTCGAGAAAACTGTCATTCATAAAATAATGGCATTCGATACGCGCCAGGCTCAACGCCGTGTGCGGGTTGGCAAAGTGGTCTATCACGGACGCCTTGGGCAGCAGGGTCGAGGCCCGCCCCTCCCACAAGGACCAGGCCTTGGCGGCCGCCATTCGCACCAGATCATCGTCCCCGGTCAGGCGCCGGTAATAGGCGGCCACCAGGCCATCCTGCTCTTCCAGTGGAATCGTCTGAAGGTAGTCTTCCCAGTAATCGGGCAGCAGATAAGAGGCGCCGTCCTGGTAGAACCAGTGGATGTCCCGGGGCCGGCACAGAAAGATGCCGCGCAGGATCAGGCCCAGCACACGCTCGGGATAGGTCTCGGCATAGACCAGTCCCAGTGTTGAACCCCATGAACCACCGAACACAACCCAGCGTTCGACACCGAGTGCCCTGCGGATCGTCTCCATGTCCACGACCAGGTTCCCTGTGGTGTTCCCCGCCAGCTCGGCATGCGGAACCGAGCGCCCGCAGCCGCGCTGGTCAAACAGGATAATGCGATACATCTTGGGGTTGAAGAACTGCCGGTGCCAGGGCTCGCAGCCCGAACCGGGGCCGCCATGGACGAAAACCACCGGCAGCCCGTCCGGGCGCCCGCACTCTTCCACGTATAGGCGATGGCCTTCGCTGACCGTCAAAGTGTGGGTCTGATAGGGCTCGATTGGCGTGTATAGCTGGCGCATCGGCGAAGCTTACCTCATTCATACCCCTCACGACGATGTACAGGAGAAGGTGAGACCGGGAACCGGTCGAGAGGCTGGCCTGGGCCATGTACAAGTCTCGCTGGGGGACCCGCGCGAATATCCACCGGGAAGGATGCTTGGCTGCAGGCAATAAAAAGGGCGTGCCAGGCACGCCCTCCGGGTATTACAGTTGCCGGCTGCTATCGATCAGATAAACAGGCAGACATCGGACTTCTGTGCCACCGGCAGGAATGAAACCGCGCCGACGTAGTCCGTGACCTCGGGGATGAAATCATTGCTGTCGAAGCCGAACACATCAACCGTCATCTGGCAGGCAACCATCTTGACATCCGCCTCGAGGCACAACTCGCGCAGTTCTTCAATCGAGGCCACGCCCTTGTTCTTGAAGGTCTTCTTCATCAGCCCAGTGGCCACCTTCTCGAATCCGGGAATACCGGCCATGATCAGGTTCGGCATGGGCCATTCATAGTCCTGAAACCACTTCGGACCAAACGGCATCTTCATTGGCATCGCCGGATTGCCCAGCGGACTGACATCGGCGGTCACCTCCTTCTTCAACAGCAGCAGGCCGTAGAAGGTGAAAAAGATCTCTACATCCCAGCCGATTGCAGCGGCAGTTGATGCCAGGATGAAGGGCGGGTAGGCCCAGTCCAGGGTGCCCTTGGTGGCGATAATCGACATGCTCGGCGTTCTGGCTGCATCGATTTCTTCCAGTTTCTTGGGTAACAGCTCATCCAGCTTCTTATCAAGCCACGCATCCAGCTGTGCACTATCCTGCATACCTTCGGCAGTCGTTGACATAGTTATTCTCCTCGCAATTGCTCCCAGGGTGACCAGCCACCGTGGAAGTTCTCAAAACCTTTAAAATAAATCTGGATGAGTTTCTAGAGTTGTTTTAAAGGATAGACCTCTTGATGTTGCGCCTGTTCATTAGAATTAGGTGGCACAACATCATATGAATACATGGCATTTTCAATAAATATGAGCAGATAATTATATTTTACTATTTTGCAATGGTCAATTTAGCCCCTAGCACTGCTCCCAGGGCAGTCCGTGGTAACGCCAGCCCCCCGTGCTACTGCGATGGTGGTGCTCATTCAGCTCCCCCTCGAAGCCTTCGTCGATGTTGTAGACCACATTGAAACCGTTTTCAATCAATAGCTTGCCAGCCTCCAGTGAACGTTTACCGCTGCGGCAGATCAGCACCACAGGGGCATCCCTGTCGTGCTCCTCCAGGCCGATGCCACCCAGCATGACCTGGCGTACCTCGGTAACAAAATGCGGGTTGACAGTCCATTCCGGGGCATCGATCCAGGCCACGTGTACGCTGCCCCGGGGATGGCCAACAAACAGAAATTCCATGCTCGAGCGCACATCGATCAGTACGGCCCGGGGTTCACGCTCGATCAGCTCCCACGCCTGCGTCGGACTGATTGATTGAACTTCGACTGTCATAGCACCCGCCCCCTTGTCCTGGTCATTCCCACCGGCATGCCGCCCGGGATGGTACTTGCAGTATAAACCACAGCCCTCACGGCTTGTCATGATTTGGCTGACTTCGGTACTGTGGGGCCATGAACAGCACGCCACCCAAGTCCCTGCTGCGCCACGTCGGGCGCGCCATTGCCGACTATGACATGATTCGCAGTGGCGATCGCATCCTGCTGGGGCTCTCCGGCGGCAAAGACTCACTGACGCTGCTGCATGTACTCCTGTGCCTGCAGCGCTATTCGCCGATTCGCTACGAGATTGGAGTGATCACGGTCGATCCCATGGTAGAGGATTTTGACCTCTCACCCCTGGGCCCCTACCTCGCCAGCCTGTCGGTACCCTATTATTATGAAGCACAGCCCATCATGGAGCGTGCCCTGGAACATATGCAGAAGGACTCCTACTGCAGCTGGTGTGCACGCATGAAGCGCGGGGTCATGTACAGCGTCGCGCGCCGTGAGGGTTACACGGTCCTGGCACTCGCACAACACCTGGATGACCTCGCTGAAAGCTTCCTGATGTCGGCCTTTCATGCCGGCCAGCTCCGCACCATGAAGGCACACTATCGAATCGATGCAGGAGACTTGCGGGTGATTCGTCCGCTGGTCTATGTACGCGAGCGCCAGACGCGCGACTTCGCCCGCCAGGCCGGGCTGCCGGTCATCGGGGACAATTGCCCCGCCTGTTTCCGCATGCCAACCCGGCGTGCGCACATGAAACAGCTGCTGGCACGGGAGGAGGCCGACAATAAATACCTGTTCAAGAGCCTTTTATCGGCTATGTCCCCACTGATGCTAGATAATATCCCAGAATAATAAATATATTTACCACTTTAAATATTATTTTTAATTTATGGATATTATTGATTATATACACAAAATAATATGATTAATGTGGGAATAGAGAACTAATAATTCATAAAATGCGCCTGTTGCTGATAAAAACCATTCTGACCGTCTGTGCCTGGCTACCGCTACCGGTCATCCACGGCCTGGGTGTACTCGTCGGCTGGGGCCTGATACTGATACCAAACCGAACCCGCCATGATGCGGCCATCAATATCGGCCTGTGTTACCCGCAATGGTCCCCGCGCCGGCAACACCGGCTGCTGCACAAAAGCCTGATCGAGACCGGCAAGACGGTCATCGAAACCAGTGCACTCTGGATCCGCCCGGGGTCCAGGGCACTGAAACTCATCCGCAAGACTGATGGCAACAGCCTGGTTGAAGCGGCCATGCGCACCGGCGGCGGCGTGATCCTGGCCACGCCCCACCTCGGCGCCTGGGAAGCAACCGGCCTGTATTGTGCCGCCCACTACAACATAACCTGTCTCTACCGACCGTTGCGCATCCCCGAACTGGAGGATCTGGTGCGCAAGGCACGCAGCCGCGTAGGCGCCAACTACGTGCCGACCACGCCCGGCGGCATCCGTGCGCTTTACCGGGAACTGGGGCAAGGGGGTGCCGTGGCCATGCTGCCCGACCAGGAACCGCATACCGGCAACGGGACCTTCGCCCCGTTTTTCGGTATACCTGCCTACACCATGGTGTTCCTCACCCGCCTGGCAAAAAAGAGCGACGCGCCCATTGTCTTTGTTTGGTGCGAACGACTGTCCTGGGGGCGAGGCTACCACCTGCATTTTCGACCGGCATCGGAGGAGATCTATTTGGATGATGCCGCCGCAGCGACGGCCGCCATGAACCGGTGCGTCGAGGGCCTGATCAGGGAATGTCCCGCGCAGTATCAGTGGGGCTACCGGCGCTTCAAGACAAGGCCGGAGGGCGAGGCACCCCTCTACTGAAGCACAATGACACGCCTAGCTGCCGGCCGCTTTCTGCAGGCGCCTGAGAAACACCTGCATTTCTTTCGCCGCCTGCTTGTCGCCCTTGCGCTCGGCCGCTGCGATACCGCTTGCGTAGGCGTGGATGGCCTCTGCCGGCTCTCCCAGTGCCTGCAGGGCCTTGCCATAAACCTTCCAGGCGGCCGAGTATTCCGGGTCCTGCCTGACCGCCTGTGCAAGATGTTCGACGGCCTGCTCGGCATCCCCGCGCTTGAGCAGTGCACTGCCCAGGCTGAAGCGCAGCAAGGCATTGTCCTGGCCGTTGGCCAGCAGGGCCTGGAGGTTTTCGATCATTCCCATTCAGCGGCGCCAGAACGTACGGGTAAAGAGTATCAACAGGGTAAAGACCTCGAGCCTGCCAAGCAGCATGGCAAAACTGAGCGCCCATTTCGCCGGATCATTGATCTCGACATAATTGCCGCCCACGTTGCCAAGCCCCGGGCCCAGATTGTTCATGCACGCGGCGACGGCCGAAAAAGCCGTGACCTGGTCCAGGCCGGTGGCCATCAGGAACAGCATGATGGTGACAAAGCTGCCAACGTAGGCGGCGAAGAACCCCCACACGGCATTCACCACGCGGTCCGGCATGGGTTTGTGGCCGACCTTGACCGGCATCTGCGCATTGGGATGCACCAGCCGCATGAGTTCGCGCCGGCCCTGCTTGATCAGTAACACGAAACGGATCACCTTCATGCCGCCACCGGTCGAGCCGGTACAACCCCCGATAAAGCTTGCGAACAGCAGCAGCACCGGCAGGAAACCGGGCCACTCGTAATATTCGGAGGTGGTGAAGCCGGTTGTGGTGGCAATGGACACTGCCTGGAACAGGCCCTGGTGCAGGGCCTCCGAAAAATAAACAAAGGTGTGGGTGTAGTAGAGGTAGACCACGGTGATGGCGATCAGCATGGCGATCACGCCGAGATAGGCCTTGACCTCCGTGTCCTTGATATAGGGCTTCAGGCTCAACGACCGCCAGGACAGAAAGTGCAAGGCATAATTCATGCCCGCGAGCAGCATGAATACGACGGCAATCATCTCGATGGTCGAGCTTTTGAAATAGCCGATACTCAGGTCATGGGTCGAGAACCCGCCAATGGCGACGGTCGAAAAGCTGTGCCCGATAGCATCGAAGGCGCTCATGCCTGCCAGCCAGTAACACCCCCCGCAGACGATGGTCAATCCCAGATAGATATACCAGAGCGCCTTGGCGGTCTCGGTAATGCGTGGCGTAAGCTTGGTATCCTTCAGCGGGCCAGGGGTTTCCGCACGGTACAGCTGCATGCCGCCAACGCCCAGCATCGGCATGATGGCCACTGCCAGGACGATGATCCCCATTCCCCCCAGCCATTGCAGCTGCTGGCGGTAGAACAGGATCGAGGCGGGCAGCTTGTCCAGCCCGGTGATTACCGTGGCGCCGGTAGTCGTCAGTCCGGAAATCGACTCGAAAACCGCGTCGGTAATCGACATGACGGGCCGCTCGGACAGCGCCAGAGGCAATGCACCTGCCAGCCCCAGCACCAGCCAGAACATCACCACCACCAGGAACCCGTCGCGGACGCGCAGCTCCTCCCTGGAGCCCTGGGCCGGCAGCCAGCACAGCAACCCAAGCCCGAACACCGCGGCCGCGCCGGTGAGAAACACCTGCATCTCACCGTCGTGATAGAGCCATGAGACCACGACCGGGGGCAGCAATGCCGCACTGAACAACATGAGCATCAGACCCAGCAGTCGTTGGATTGATAAAAAGTGCATGACTTAATAGTACCGACGCAGCACCGGGTAACTCAAAAGAAGGTAACGCCTACCTGGAACAGGCGCTCCACATCCTGGATACATTTCTTGTTGGACAGGAACAGGATGACGTGGTCATCGGATTCGATGACGGTGTCATGGTGCGCAATGATTACCTCTTCGCCGCGCACGATGGCACCGATGGTGGTGCCACGCGGCAGCTTGATCTCCTCGATGGCCCGGCCGACGACTTTGGAACTGTCCCGGTCGCCGTGGGCGACGGCCTCGATTGCCTCGGCTGCACCGCGCCGCAGCGAATGAACCACCACGACGTCGCCACGACGCACATGCGTCAACAGGCTGCCGATAGTGGCCTGCTGGGGAGAAATGGCAATATCGATAGTCTGGCTCTGCACCAGGTCGACGTAGGAGGCCCGGTTGATCAGCGACATGACCTTGCGCGCCCCGAGGCGCTTGGCCAGCATCGCGGAGAGGATATTGGCCTCCTCATCGTTGGTCAGGGCGCAGAACACATCGGTATTCTCGATGTTCTCATCCAGCAGCAGCTCTTCGTCGGCGGCATCGCCCAGCAACACAATGGACCGATCGAGCGTCTCCGACAGGCGGCGGGTACGCTCTTCGTTGTGTTCGATGATCTTGATCTGGTAACGCTGTTCTATTGCCGAGGCAAGCCGCATGCCAATATTGCCACCGCCCGCCAGCATCACCCGCTTCACCGGCTTGTCCAGTTTGCGCAGTTCGCTCATCACCCGGCGGATATGCTTGCGCGCGGCGACAAAGAAGACTTCATCATCGACCTCGATGATCGTGTCACCGGTGGGCACGATATGCCGGCCGCCGCGAAAGATTGCTGCAACCCGTGCATCGGCGCCCGGGAGGTGCTCTTTCAGGGTTCGCAGTTCGTGCCCCACCAGCGGCCCGCCATGGTATGCACGGACCGCGACCAGCTGTACCCGGCCCCCGGCAAAGTCGAGTACCTGCAGGGCGCCGGGGTTCTCGATCAGGCGCTCGATATAATCCGTGACCAGCTGTTCCGGGCTGATCAGTACGTCCACCGGCAGGGCCTCCTGGGTGAACAGCCGCGAATGGTTGAGATACTCCAGCGAGCGCACCCGGGCGATCTTGGTGGGCGTGTGAAACAGGGTGTAGGCCACCTGGCAGGCAATCATGTTGGTCTCGTCGCTGCTGGTAACCGCCAGCACCAGGTCGGCATCATCGGCACCTGCCTGTGCCAGGGTATCGGGATGGGAGGCATGGCCGGTCACCGTGCGAATATCCAGGCGATCCTGCAAGTCTTGCAGCACCGCTGAATTCTCATCGACGATGGTAATGTCGTTGGCCTCACTCGCCAGGTTGGCAGCAACGGATGAACCGACCTGGCCTGCACCGAGTATGATTATCTTCATTGGCTGGAATGATAAACGGGTTGTGGAATCACGCTAAAGGAAGGCCGGGGCAGGGCGCAGTCGCTGCCATCACTCTGCCCCCTTTTTGTGGTCAATGCCGAGCGCACGCAGTTTACGGTACAGATGGGTACGCTCCATGCCGACCCGCTTTGCCAGTTTGCCCACGCTGCCGCCCGCAGCACTCAACTGGTGCTCCAGGTAGTTCTTTTCAAACTGCTCACGCGCCTCGCGCAACGGCAGATCATAAGCCTGCGGCACAGTACCCTGGCCAGTGGACGGCGTCGCCAGCCTGGAGATGGACTGCTCGATCTCGTCTATCCCGATTTCCTCACCCGAGCCCAGGATCAGCAGGCGCTGCACCAGGTTCTTGAGCTCGCGGACATTGCCGGGCCACTCGTAGGTGCGCAGTCGGTTCTGTGCCGCCACGCTGAAATGCCGGTAGGCAAGCATTTCATTATTAACGAAATAATCGATATAGAAATTCAGCAGGTCATGCACATCATCGGCATGCTTCCGCAATGCCGGTATGTGCAGCGGCACCACGTTCAGGTGATAAAACAGATCGTCGCGGAACCGCCCCGCGGCCACTTCCTCCTCGAGATTGCACTGGGTGGTTGCAATCAAGCGCAGGTCGACCTCGACATCCTCGTCTCCGCCCAGGCGGGTGAATGAATTTGTCTGGAAGACGCTGAGCAGCCGGGTTTGCGTCTGCATATCCATATCGGCAATATCGCTGATGCACAGCGTGCCCCCATTAGCCTGTTCCAGGCGACCATAATGAATCTTTTCACCGTCCTCATGACCGAACAGCTCGGCCGCCGAGTTCACCTCCGAGATGGAGCCGACCGCTATCTCCACAAAGGGGCCGTCACGACGCTGGCTCTGTTCGTGGATATAGCGCGCAAATGTACCCTTGCCGGTCCCCGGCTCGCCGTCGATCAGCACCCAGCTGGTGTGCTGGGCTATTTTCCGCGCCTGTTCCCGGAGCTGTTCCATCGCCGGGCTTCTGCCGACCGGTTCCAGCACCAGCTGCACCTGGCGCCGCAGGCCGACATTTTCCCTGTGCAGCTTTTCGCTCTCGAAGGCGCGCTCGATTGTCAGCAGCAACTTGGCCAGGGAGATAGGCTTTTCAATAAAGTCATAGGCCCCCAGCCGGGTCGCCTCGACCGCGGTCTCTACCGTGCCATGGCCCGACATCATGATGACCGGGCAGGGCAGGTCAGCGCCCTCCGACCACTCGCGCAGCAGGCTGATCCCGTCGACATCCTCCATCCATATATCAAGGAGAATCAGGTCCGGACGCCGCGCACGCCGCGCCTTGCGGGCGGCCTCGCCGCTTTCGGCGGTGCTGACCGTGTAGCCTTCGTCCTCGAGGATCTCGCGCACAAGCTCGCGGATATCCGGCTCATCATCAACAACCAGGATGTGGCGTGCCGTCATTTTATGATTTTCACTGTTAGCGGTATTCGGGGTTATTCTGCCAACCGTTGCTGGCTCGAGGTGTCACATTATAGCCCAGCATCGCGGGCCGATCGTGTTCTGTCATTCATGTCTGTGTCATCCCCCGTGTCTCCAGCGGCGGCTGTTCTGGAGACCAGCAGGCGAATGCGGATACGCGCGCCACCCTCGGGGCTGGTCTCAGCCGCAATCATGCCACCATGCTCCTCGATAATCTTCTTCACGATCGCCAGCCCCAGCCCGCTGCCCCTGGGCTTGGTCGACACATAGGGCTCGAACAGATTCTCCAGCACCTTCTCCTCGAAACCGGGCCCGTTATCGTCAACACAGACCTCGACATAGCGTGAATCGGCGTCACCGCCGCAGCGCGTGGTCAAGGAAACCAGCGCATCATCCCGGTCATTCACCGCTTCCAGGGCATTCTTGATGAGATTATGCAATAGCTGCCTGAGGCGGCCAGCATCACCCTCGACAGCGGGGCACACCGAGTCCAGCTCTGCCCTGATCGCAGCATTGATTGCACTCCCGCGGTACAGGTCCAGCACCTCACTGGCGAGCTTGTTCAGATCGATCGGCTCCATGCTGATATTTGGAGCGCGTGCATACTCACTGAAGGCGTTGACCATTTTCTTCATGGCCTCGACCTGGTTGACGATGGTGCGCGTGGCGCGGTCCAACACCTCAACGTCATCCTTATCCATATGATCGATATAACGGCGTCGCAGGCGTTCGGCAGAAAGCTGGATTGGCGTCAGCGGGTTTTTTATCTCATGCGCCAGGCGCCGTGCGACCTCGCCCCAGGCCGAGTCGCGCTGGGCCTGAATCAATGCGGTGACGTCATCAAATACGATGACCTGGCTGCCGCGGCGAGAACCCACGCCCTTCAGCGAAGTACCCCGGCAAATCAGGATCTGACGCCCGTTGACACCAAACAGCGACATCTCGGCCTGCCAGGCCTGCTTGTCCTTGCCACAGTTGTTCGCAATCACCTCGATGAGCGGGACAAGGAAGGCATGGTCTTCTCCGACATCGACAAGGGCCTTGCCCAGGTAGGGCTTGATATCGACCCCGAGATTCTGCTGGGCGGCACTGTTGACGGCACGAATAACCAGATTGGAATCCAGACCTATGACGCCCGATGACAGATTGGCCAGCACCGCCTCGAGGTAGGCGCGCTGACTTTCCACCTGGTGCTGGCTCTTGCGGGCAGTGTCACGCGCCCTGGACAGGCGGCGCGTCATGTCATTAAAGGAACGCGCCAGGAAACCGAGTTCATCCTTGCTGACCACCGGCAGACGCTTGCTGTAATCGCCCTCGGCCACCGCGCGTGTCGCCTCGGCCAGATCCCTGACCGGCGCGACCAGCCTGCGCGCCGAGAAAAACGCGGTCCATATAGCGGCCAGCAGGCTCAGCACGAGTACGATGGACAGTGTCAGTGTGTAGCTGAACTTCAGCGGCGTGCGCAGGTAGGCAAGCTCATTGTAATGTGCAAACGCCGACTGGACGCTATCGGCCAGCTGGCTCATTCTTTCCGAAACCGTGAACAGCGCCTGCAGCGTATAGACCTCGCTGTCCTGCCTTGAAGACTGCACCGGCACCAGCGCGCGCGCATACAGGCCGGAGTCGCCGACGGGGTCGAGACCGATATAGTGCTTGCCGCCGTGGAGCACCTGCAGCATCTCACCACTCGGTTGGCTGGGCACGATAACTGTGAGGTCGGCGCTACTCGATGCGACGATGCGGCCGTCACTGCCGAGCAGGGTGACTTCAGCGGCACTGCTGCGCACCCTGAGGTCATAGAGGCTCAGTGATAGCGTCGCCGGGGGTGACTCGGACAGCTCTTCAGCCATCTGCTCGGTGAGGTGCAGCACATCCCGCAGGCGCACATCCAGCGCCGTCCGGCTGAGGTCAAGCGCATCCCCCAGGGCCTGCTCGATGCGGACATCGAACCAGCTGTCCATGCCGCGATGCAGGAATTGCAGCGAGAAGTAGTAGACTATGGACACCGGGACAACTGCCAGTACCACGAACATAACCACCAGGCGGGTGGTCAACTGGATGCCGGGGGCTTTTTTGCGCTGCTGTGTGACAAGCCAGATGATATTTGCTACAACCAGCGCGCCCAGCACGACCAAGCCGAGCGCGTTAATCAGCAGTAGCGAGGAATAGTGTTCTCCAAAGCGCTCCGAGTTGTGCGTTGCATCGCTCATCATGGAGAGCGACACCAGCAACACAACGAACATTGCCAGAATCGGCAGAATGCCGAAGCCGAGGCGTTTTACCGTGCCAGTCGCCATTTATGCCACTCGTTGTCCATGTCCCAGGCAGATGAGACATAGGCAAGCAGTCGGACCGGGGTCGGCAAGGACTCGATGTCCAGGTTGCCGCGCAGACGCATTGCGTAATTCTTGTTATCACCCAGAAGCCGGTATTCGAGTACCGGCAGTTCTTGCAGAAATCCGGCCATTAGCAGGGCATCTTCCAGGCTGCGAAAATTCTGCTGCCTGCCGGTATTGATGTCCCTTAGCACATAAGTGCGACTCAACGCATGGTAGCTGATCTGCCGGGCCTGCCTGGTCTCCGCGATTACTGCATCCCACAACCAGGTATGCGTCTTCAGCGCCTGTATCTGGAACTCTATCACCAGGGGGACACCGTTTTGCAGTGCGCCCAGGGCACCGGAACTGAGGCGGATATCCAGCTGGGCATGCAGCAGGTAGGCGTCCTCGCCTTTTGCGGTGCGCGCATTGACGACCTTGATGGCACCGCGCCCGGTCTCCGCCAGCAGCGGGCCGGGCGAGATCATGCACACAGCGGCCAGCAGACAGATCAGTAGCCGGCAAGCTCGGACCATATAGCCCGGAACGGCCGGTTGTTCGATTAAAGCTGTTTGCGCATACATGCGAAATAGAACCCGTCCATATCATCCTCACCAGGCAGTATCTGCCGCCCGCAGGCGCAGGGTCGCCCCCACGACACTGCGATCTTCTGTTCTACGGCATCCGGATGATCTTCCAGAAAGCGTGCTGTTTGCCGTTCATTCTCATCTGCCAGCACGGAACATGTTGTGTACAACAGCATACCGCCTGCCGGAAGCAAGGGCCACATGGCACTTAGCAACTGCGCCTGCCGCGATACCAGCGAGCTGATGTCCGCAGGCCTGCGCAGCAACTTGATGTCGGGGTGACGGCGAATCACACCGGTCGCCGAGCAGGGCACATCAAGGAGTATGCGTTCATAGCTTTCACCATCACACCAGCTGGCCGGTTCAGCCGCATCGGCATGGAGCACACGGGCGGCCAGGCCAAGCCGCGCCAGGTTGTCCTCGACCAGGCGCAGGCGCCGCTCATCGATGTCGATCGCGGTTACCGACGCAAGGCCGGGCTCGGTTTCCAGGATATGCGCCGTCTTGCCGCCTGGGGCTGCGCAGGCGTCCAGCACGTGCAGCCCTGGCGCCAGTTCCAGCAGCCCTGCCGTCAGCTGCGCGGCTGCATCCTGGACCGAGACCAGCCCGGTGTCAAAACCCGGCAAGGCGTCGACCGGGACCGGTACCTCGAGCTTGATACCGTGCAGCGTGTGCGCCAGCGGCGCGGCCTTGATACCCTCGCGCTGCAACAGCGCCAGGTAATCTGGGCGCGTGGTCTGCTGCTGGTTCACGCGCAGGCTGAGGGGCGGTCGCTGATTACCGGCCCACAGGATCGTCTCCCAGTCATCCGGCCAGTCTTGCACGAGCCGCTCGATCAACCACCCGGGATGGGCATAAAGCGCTGCGGCTGAGTCCCCGATATCTGCTTCGAGTTGCGGCTTGCGGCGCTGGTATCCGCGCAACACGGCATTGACCAGTCCCGTGGCCCAGGCCTTGTCCAGTACCCGTGCGGCCTGCACGGTTTCATTGATGGCCACATGGGAGGGCAGGGCCATCCGGGCCAACTGGTAGAGACCGGATAACACCAGACAGCGCAGGTCGCTGTCGCGCTTCTTGAGCGGCTTGTTTAGCAGGCACTGCAGCAGTGCATCCAGCTGGTAATACCAGCGCAAGGTGCCATAGGCCAGTTCCTGGACCAGTGCCCGCTCGCGCCCGTCGGCAATATTCTGCAGGCCGATTTTCAGGACCTCATTGAGAGAACGTCGTCCGCTGACAACCTGGTCAAGCAGCCTGGCCGCACTGGCGCGTGCATTTGTGGCCTTGGCGTCACTCACCCAGGGACACACCTTCCAGTGCATGTGCATTGACGAAGTCAGCGGCGGCAAGCGCCCGCGCGCCGGGCAGCTGCACCCTTTGCAAGCGGAGGATGCCCGCGCCACAGGCGACATCGACACCCGACTTGCCGGCGGCAAGCACCAGGCCGGGCGGATGGACGCCATTCGCCTCCAGGGGCTGCGCCTCCCAGATTCGCAGTTGCTTGCCCGTGAAGCGCGTTTCGGCCACCGGCCACGGGTTGAAGGCACGCACCTGGCGGCCGATTGCCTCGGCGGACAGATTCCAGTCGATAAGCGCCTCGCGCTTGTCCAGCTTGCCGGCATAGGTCGCCAGGCTGTCGTCCTGCGGCTGCGGCTCCAGTTCACCCTGCACAATCCGTTCAAGATTCTCTTGCAGCAGCTGTGCCCCCATCTCCGCCAGGCGGTCATGCAACTGCCCGCCGCTCATGTCCGCCGGGATCGGGCAGCGCGCCCTGGCCAGGATCGGGCCGGTATCCAGACCGGCCTCTATCTGCATCAGGCTAACGCCGGTCTCAGTATCACCGGCAAGGATGGCACGCTGGATCGGTGCGGCACCGCGCCAGCGCGGCAGCAATGAGGCATGCACGTTGATACAGCCCAGCCGCGGTAGTGCCAGTACCGCCGGCGGCAGTATCAGCCCATAGGCCACCACCACCATCAGATCGGCCTGCCAGGCGGCGAGTTCCGCCTGCACAGCCGGTTCGCGCAGGGTGGCGGGCTGGCAGACCGGAACTCCATGCTTCATGGCCAGCTGCTTGACCGGGCTGATACGGGTATGACGCCCGCGGCCGGCCGGCCGATCAGGCTGGGTGTAGACCGCCACCACCGGGTGCCGGCTGTGCAACAGGGTTTCCAGCACCGGCAGGGAAAAGTCCGGCGTCCCGGCAAACAGGATCTTCATAATATCGGCTCCGGGGCAGGGTCTCGATTGGAGTGTGCTGGCAGGAAAACCGGTTAAAAAACAGGCGGGACCCGCGAACCGCAGCAGACAGGCGCGCTCAGATCACCCGTTTTGCAGGTTGTTTGTCGGCCGCATCCGGAGCCTGTCGCCCCTGTTTCTCGAGCTTCTTGCGGATTCGGGTCCGCTTCAGCTGGGACAGGTAGTCAACGAACAGCTTGCCGTCCAGGTGGTCGATCTCATGCTGAATGCAGACGGCCAGCAGGCCATCGATCTCGAGTTCGAAGCCCTGGCCATTGCGGTCCAGCGCCCGGACATGCACCCAGTTCGCCCGCTGCACCGTCTCGAAGACACCCGGGACGGAGAGGCAGCCTTCCTCCATCGCCTCGATGCCCCGGAGCTCGAGTATCTCGGGATTGATCAGACATAAAGGTTGGTCCTTGTTTTCCGATATATCAATAACGACAACACGCTTGCCGACATTGACCTGGGTTGCCGCCAGGCCGATACCCGGTGCCGCATACATCGTCTCGTAGAGGTTATCGACCAGCGCCCGGATGGCATCATCAACCTCGGTGACAGGTTGGGCCACGTTACGCAGACGCGGGTCGGGAAAATGAAGGATTTCCAGAATCGCCATGTGATTGCCGTCACGAATCAAGCCATGAATATAGAATATACTTTACCACAATCAGCCAATTCTGGCGCCAGGATGCGTACAAAAGGTTTTGTTCTGTGTGGATTTTCCGCTAAACTCGCGAGAGACCATAAAACGCCAGCCCACACAGATATTTCACAGCGCGTTATGTGGACGGGTATTGAGACAAAATCGACGTAAAGGGATGCCCATGTCAATCAAGAAACTGTTCGGAATGGTCACTGCCGCATTGCTCGCCGGCCTGGTATTCGCGGCCGATATCGTACTCAACCCGACGCATCCAGACCGCTACGTGGTGGTCAAGGGCGACACCCTGTGGGACATATCAAGCCGCTTTCTGCGCGACCCCTGGCTCTGGCCGGAGGTCTGGTATGTCAACCCGCAGATTGCGAATCCGCACCTGATCTATCCCGGTGACATCCTGACGCTGGTGTACGTGGACGGCAAACCCCAGCTGCGGATGCAGCGCGGCTACCAGACCGTGAAGCTCTCGCCGCATGCGCGCGTGGAACCGCTCGACCGCGCCATCCCCACGATACCGATCGATGCCATCAAGCAGTTTCTGACGCGTCCGCTGGTAGTTGACAAGGACGAACTCAAGGCGGCGCCTTATATCGTCGCCAGCGCCGGCGAACACATCGTGAGCGGGGCCGGTGACCGTGTCTACGTCCGCGGGATCCAGGGCGAGGACGAGGGCCTGTTCGATGCCTTCCGTCCCGGCGGTCCCTATATCGACCCGGACACCAATGAGGTACTCGGCTATGAGGCCATCTACGTGGGGACCTCCGCGGTACAGCAATTCGGAGACCCTTCAACACTGCTGCTGACCGAGACCACGCGCGAGGCACGGGTCGGCGATCGCATGCGTCCCGCTGAAAAGATTGCGCCCATTACCCACTTCACACCCCACCCGCCGGCCAGCGGCACCGAGGGACGCATTATCTCGGTACATGACGGTGTCACCCAGATCGGCCAGTTCGACGTGGTGGTCATCAACCGGGGCGATGCGGACGGCATGGAAATCGGGCATGTCATGAAGATCTTCCAGGCCGGCGAGGTCATCAAGGATAATGTCGACGGCAGGATCAGTAGCAGCGTGCGACTACCGGATGAGGAAGCCGGGCTGCTCATGGTCTTCCGCACCTTTGATCGCGTCAGCTTTGCCCTGGTCATGAAGGCCACCCAGGCGATCCACGTACTGGACTATGTGCGGGCGCCCTGAGGCCCACACACTTTATATATTAAACCCAGGGAAGGGGATATGATGAACGCTGTACTACGTACCGACCCGGTGCAGGGTGTGGTTGGCTAGCCACCATGGCGGCCACATCCTCCACCCAGAATAGCGACGACACACTCACCGACTGGCTCATCCTGCACCATGCCCCGGGTATCGGTGCCGTCACCATCCACCAGCTGCTGGAACACTATTCCGGCCCCGCCGCCGCGCGCCGCATGGCCGCACACCAGGGGCTGGGCCTGGAACCGGCGGCGCTAAACTTCCTGCAGCAGCCCGACCAGGAACGGATCGAGCGTGACCTGGCCTGGGCGGAGCAGCCGGGCAACCACATCATCACCTGTCGCGACCCCCGCTACCCGGGACTGCTGCTGCAGATAGCGGACCCGCCGCCCCTGTTGTATGTGCACGGCAATGTCGAGGCCCTGGGCCAGCTGCAACTGGCCATGGTCGGCAGCCGTAACCCGACCGCGTCCGGTCAGCGTACCGCCACCGAATTCGCCCGCTATCTCGCCCTGGCTGGCCTGACGATCACCAGTGGCCTGGCGCTCGGTATCGATGCGGCCAGTCACCAGGGCGCGCTCGATGTCGGCAAGTCCACGATTGCCGTGATGGGCACCGGCCTGGACCGGGTTTATCCGTCGCGCCACCGGGAACTGGCCCACGTAATCGCCGAACACGGCGCCCTGGTCTCCGAGTTCCCTGTCGGGACCGCGCCCAAGCCGGAAAATTTCCCACGCCGCAACCGCATCATCAGCGGACTGAGCCTGGGTATCCTGGTAGTCGAGGCCGCGATCCGCTCCGGCTCGCTCATCAGTGCCCGTTGTGCCGGTGAACAGGGGCGCGAGGTGTTCGCTATTCCGGGCTCCATCCACAACCCCCTGGCGCGCGGCTGCCATGCCCTGATCCGCCAGGGTGCAAAACTGGTGGAAACGGCACAGGACATTATCGATGAACTCGGTGCCCTGGCCGGGGCCTGTGCCCCGCCGGGGCCGCAGACACACGACCAGTCCCGCGTGCCCGCCCCGGAGCTCTCGGCCGACTACCTGCAACTACTTGATTCCATTGGCTACGATCCGACCTCCGTTGATGCACTGGTGGAGACGAGTGGATTGACGCCGGCAGTAGTTTCCTCCATGCTCCTTCAGCTGGAAATGAGCGGTTACCTGGCCTCCAGCGCCGGCGGGCTGTATAACCGGCTGAAATAAAAGGTTCTATATGAAAGAAAATGTTTTCGACGTCCTGATGTACCTGTTTGAAAACTACTACATGGATGACGACAATCCCATCGTGCCGGACCGCGAATCGGTCCAGCATGACTTGTACAACGCCGGCTTCCCCAAGCGGGAAATCGACTGCGCCTTCAGCTGGCTGGAAGACCTGGCGACGGACACCCCGCCACCGGCCATGCAGGCCGAACACTCGCTGCGCCTGTTTACTCCCCTGGAGACCGCACGGCTCGATACCGAGTGCCGCGGCCTGCTGCTATTCCTGGAGCAGATGGGGGTGCTCACGCCGAGCTGCCGTGAACTGGTCATCGACCGGGCAATGGCGCTGGAAAACGAGGATTTCGACATCGAGCAGCTCAAGTGGGTCGTGCTGATGGTGCTGTTCAACCAGCCAGGGGAAGAGGCCGCCTATGCCTGGGTGGAAGACCTGATGTTCGAAAACATGACCAATTACCTCCACTGAATCCGGTCAAGCCACAAACCACCGTACCACCCCTGCAAACCCCAATGAGCAAGAATCTGGTAATTGTCGAATCGCCTGCCAAGGCGAAGACCATCAAAAAGTACCTTGGCAAGGACTACGAGGTCACGGCGTCCTACGGCCATGTGCGCGACCTCGTGCCCAAGGAGGGCGCGGTCGACCCGGAACACGACTTCAACATGAAGTACCAGCTCATCGAGCGGAACTCCAAGCATGTGGATGCCATCGTCAAGGCGATGAAGAAGTCCGACGCCCTGTACCTGGCCACTGACCCTGACCGCGAGGGGGAGGCCATTTCCTGGCACCTGTGCGAGGTGCTGCGCGAACGCAAGGCTTTGAAGGACAAGCCCGTGTACCGGGTCGTGTTTCATGAGATTACCAAGCGCGCAATCAACGAGGCCATCGAGCATTCGCGTGAGTTGTCGATGGAGCTCATTAATGCCCAGCAGGCGCGGCGCGCGCTCGACTATCTGGTCGGTTTCAACCTGTCGCCGCTGCTCTGGAAAAAGATACGCCGGGGGCTGTCGGCCGGGCGCGTGCAGAGCCCGGCGCTGCGCATGATCGTGGAACGCGAAATCGAGATCGAAAATTTCAAGCCGCGTGAATACTGGACCCTGGAAGGGGATCTGGCCAAAGACAAGCAGAATTTCGTTGCGCGCCTGAACGTTCTTGATGGCGTAAAGCTGAAACAGTTCTCGATCACGGACGAGGCCAGTGCAAGCCGTGCCAGGCAGGGACTGCTGAAGGCAGCCGACGGCAAGCTGGTGGTCGACAAGGTCGAGAAGAAACAGCGCCGCCGCAATCCCGCCGCACCCTTCACTACCTCGACACTGCAGCAGGAGGCCTCGCGCAAGCTGGGGTTTACTGCCAGCCGCACCATGCGCGTGGCCCAGCAGCTCTACGAAGGCATGGACATCGGTGGCGAGACCGTCGGCCTGATCACCTACATGCGTACCGACTCCGTCAACCTGGCCCAGGAGGCGATCGACGAGTTGCGCAAGTTCATTGCGGAGCGCTTCGGCAAGGACGCGCTGCCCGGCCATGCGCCTGCCTACAAGACCAAGGCCAAGAACGCCCAGGAGGCGCACGAGGCCATCCGTCCCACCTCGGTCCGTCACACACCCGAGGAGATAATGAAATACCTGAGTGCGGAACAACTCAAGCTCTACGAACTGATCTGGAAACGCACCATCGCCTGCCAGATGATCCATGCCACCATCAACACGGTCAGCATCGATTTCGGCTGCGGCGCAGGCAACCAGTTACGCGCCACCGGCTCGACCGTGGTGGACCCGGGCTTCATGGCGGTCTACATGGAAGGCGTGGATGACAGCAAGAACGGCGATGACGAGAAGCTGTTGCCGCCACTGGAAAAGGGTGATGTCTGTGAGCTGAAGGATATTCGTGCGGACCAGCACTTCACCGAGCCGCCACCGCGCTACTCAGAGGCCAGCCTGGTCAAGACACTGGAGGAGCACGGCATCGGTCGGCCATCGACCTATGCCACTATCATATCGACACTGCAGGCACGCGAATATGTCATCCTGGAGAAGAAACGCTTTCATCCAACCGATGTCGGCCGGGTCGTCAATGAGTTTCTTACCGAGAATTTCACCCCGTACGTGGACTACGACTTCACCGCCGGCCTGGAGGACGAGCTGGACGCGGTATCGCGCGGCGAGAAGGACTGGATCCCGGTCATGAACGAGTTCTGGAAGCCGTTCCACGAACTGATCGGGAAGGACTACCCGCGGCCCTACCCCAAGCCGATTGACGAGAAATGCCCGGAATGCGGCAAGCAGTTGCAGATGAGCCTCGGACGTGGCGGCTTCTTTATCGGCTGCTCCGGCTATCCCGAGTGCAAATACACCCGCAACGTCGGCGAAGACCGTTCCAGTGCGGAACCGGAGATCGTGGAAGGCCGCAGCTGTCCGCAGTGCGACTCGCCCCTGATCATGCGCAACGGGCGCTACGGCAAGTTCATCGGTTGCAGCACCTACCCGGACTGCAAATACATCGAACCGCTGGAGAAGCCTGAAAATACCGGCGTACAATGCCCGGAGTGCAAAAAGGGCGATATCCTCAAACGCAAGTCACGGCGCGGCAAAATCTTCTATTCCTGCGAGCGCTACCCGGACTGCAACTACGCCATCTGGAACCCGCCGTTAGCACGGCCCTGTCCCAAGTGCCACTGGCCAATCACGTCTATCAAGACCACCAAACGCTCCGGTACCCAGCGTGTCTGCCCCCAGAATGATTGCAAGTTCGTCGAATCCTGGGAAGAGTCGGTGCCGGCGGCGGAAGCGGCGGAAAACTAGGCAATCCTTTCACCGCGAAGGCAACTATATTCACCGCGGAGACGCGGAGGACGCAGAGTAAAAATAGCCTTGCCGCAAAGGGCACAAAGAAAAGAAAAATCAACTTGTTAAATGGATGTGTCTTCTGCTATTCCTGCAGCAACAGTACTGTGATCTTCTCGATGCAATTTGATTGCTTGTGTTTCTGATAGTGCATCACTACCACACCAACATCTCATGAACTGGCACATCCGTGA
>Ga0224512_10000962_pt1 | contig 29001 bp, 25 predicted proteins | sample SF_May12_sed_USG_4_FD_169103 | JGI IMG/M metagenome (GOLD analysis project Ga0224512, IMG submission 169103) | Sediment microbial communities from San Francisco Bay, California, United States - SF_May12_sed_USGS_13 | ecosystem: Environmental > Aquatic > Marine > Sediment | place: USA... | reverse complement strand
GCGCATCGTTGTAGTTCGACGACAACGCCCCCATCGCGTCGAACAACATGGTCATTGTCCAGTAAACTTCCTCGCCTCCCCCAGCGAATACCACGTCCTGTTTATCCATCTGTATCAGTTCCGCGGCGTTACCGATGCAGTGGGCGCTGGTAGCACACGCGGAGCTGATCGAGTACGACACGCCCTTGATCTTGCAGGCCGTCCCAATACATGCTGCGTTGGTACTGGACATGGTGCGAGTTACCATATACGCGCCGACCTTACGCGATCCCTTAGCACGTAGATTGTCTACGGCGAGAGCCAGGTTTTCAGTAGACGGTCCGCCCGAGCCCACTATCAGACCGGTACGGGGATTGGATATTTGATCCGACTCCAGGCCCGAATCGGTCATAGCCTCGCGCATTGCAACATAGTTGTAGGCCGCACCGTCACCCATAAAGCGTTTAATCTTTCGATCGATAAGCGCGGTTAGGTCAATTTCGATCGAACCGTGCACATGGCTACGAAAACCGAGATCGGCGTATTCCTGACAGAACTCAATGCCTGACTCGCCATTCCGTAAAGCCGCCAGTACCTGTTGCTTATTTATACCGATACTGGACACGATCCCCAGACCGGTAACCACCACCCGTCGCAAATCGACCTCCTACTAAGATCCGCCTGTTTCTTTAACTAATCCGGCCCGTAAATCGGTGCCGGTATAGATTGGCTTGCCGTCCACTTCCACCTCGCCATCGGCAATACCAATCGTCAAATTGCGCAAAATAACGCGTTTGAAATCGAGGCGATAGGTTACCAAGCGATTGTCGGGCGTGACCTCACCGGAAAATTTAACGCCGCCAGCGCCGAGCGCTCGGCCATGCCCGGGCCGGCCCAACCAACCCAGATAAAACCCGATCAGCTGCCATAACGCATCAACTCCGAGGCACCCCGGCATTACGGGATCACCCGCGAAGTGACATCCGAAAAACCACAATTGCGGCGATATATCAAGTTCCGCGACTATCCGGCCCTTGCCGTAGCGGCCGCCATCAATCGTGACATCGGTAATTCGATCAAACATTAACATAGGGGGAAGCGGCAGCTTCGCATTACCGGGCCCGAACAGCTCGCCCCGCGCGCACTGCAATAACTCTTCCATCGAATACGAGCTTTTTTGTTCCATCTACACCGATACGTTTAGCGTACATCAAGTAGACACGCTCTAGAATGCCACCCTGGAATTCCCAGAACCCAAAATACCACCATTTTTTCTCGGACACGATCAAGCACCGGCGAAGCCCGAATGGGAACCGCACATCCCGGCGCCCGGAAAAATCCCGATTTAATCAGAGTTTTTTCAAAATTCGTAGCAAATAATGTTCTCTCTGCGGCCAGCACGCTGGTCGGCGGCGGCTTTCAAGGAGCCTCTGTGTAAGTCTGGGGAAATCAAGTTGGGATTCAAAATGATCATTCATGACTCATGCAGAAGTTCCTTAATGCTGTTCGATGATAATAACGTGCAATCGGCGTGGGCCGTGCGCGCCGTATTGAATCGTCTGTTCGACGTCCGCCGTCTTGGATGGGCCAGTGATAAGATTCACGGCCCGCGGCAAACCGCCCGGCAAGCGTCGTAGCTCCTGCCAGACCTCTTCCATATGTTTATACAAGCGCGATTCCGAAATCACGACAACATGATTCTCAGGCAGAAAATTCAATGACGTGGGGTGGCTCTCGGATGACCCACAAACCAAGGTGCCGGTCTCGGCGATACCTGCCAAGGCTTCGGTAACCGACACCACATCGTCCACGGTTGCGCCGCGATGTTCAACATGAAACGCGGCCGGCCAGTCGATATTATCTAACAGTGCGCTGCGAGCCACCACGATATTTGTCGGCAGCCGGTGTGCGCCGATATAGCTGTCGATGGCGGCGGCTATGTCCGCGACACCGGCCACGCGGACCGTGGTGGCGTGTACGGTTTCGAGCTTGTCCACGAAACGCTCCAGCGGCGGCTCGTCGAATACCGGCAGCACGTGCGGCCCACTATCGTTAAGCCGGCCATCCAATGCGGTCTCGATAGATGCGTCCAATTCGCAATCGCGGCCCAATGCCTTGCGTACGCTATCGAGAACCGCGTTGCGCGCTGAGTCGCTCATTGCTTGCGTTGCCGGGCTCGGTATAACGATTGAAAAGTACGCCCTTGCGGTGTGGGGAAATCGCGACTTTGCGTCCACCCACGCGCCAGCGGCAGGGAGCGCCGAGTCCCGCGACTACCGATAGCGAGCAACCGTACGAACGGTCGTAGTAGCGTTTGGTACAACCGTGGCCGCTTGGCGAGGAAGGCCCATATCGATAACAACCAGCGGCTGCGGGCACCCGTAAGATTCTGCTCAAATTCTCTCATCCGCAAGCGTCGCAACATCGTCGGCAACGGGATGCCCATCGGGCACACCTCCTGACAGCGGCCATTTAACGTGCAGGCATTGGGCAGATCCGCGGCCTCGCGCAATCCCACCATGAGCGGCGTGAGCACCGCACCCATCGGCCCGCTATAAACCCAGCCATAGGAATGCCCGCCAATGGATCCGTACACCGGGCAATGATTCAAACACGCGCCACAGCGTATGCAACGCAACATCTCGCGAAATTCGTTGCCGAGCATGGCCGAACGGCCGTGATCCAATAATACGACATGATACTCGGCAGGCCCATCGAGATCGGCATTGCGTTTGGGTCCGGTAAAAATACTCGTATAACTCGACATCTCCTGACCGGTGGCGCTGCGCCCCAGCAGACGAAGAAACACCGCTAAGTCCTCCAGTGTCGGCACCACTTTTTCGATCGATGCGGTCACGATATGAACCCGCGGCAGCGAACACGTTAAATCGCCATTGCCCTCGTTAGTAACAAGTATGCTGGACCCGGTCTGCGCCACGAGAAAGTTGGCCCCGGTAATGCCGACGTCTGCGGTTACGAACGCCTCGCGCAACACGGATCGCGCCTCATTGACGATCGACGCCACGTCGCTGACCCGTTCGTTGATCCCGTGTGATCGATGATGCGCGTAAAATAATTCGGTGATTTCGCCGCGAGTTTTATGCACAGCAGGCGCGATTATGTGGCTCGGCGGCTCTTTGGCGAGCTGAATAATGTACTCGCCCAAGTCAGTTTCGATGGCCTCGAAGCCCGCCGCCTCGAGCGCCGGATTGATAGCAATTTCCTCGCCCACCATGGACTTACCCTTAGTAATCCGTCTAGCGCCCGCAGCACGACAAATATCGATTACAATTCGGCGCGCTTCTTCCGGTCCACGCGCCCAATGCACTTGACCGCCATCGGCCTTTACTTGCGCCTCATAACGCTCGAGGTAGTAATCGAGGTGCGCTAATGTGTGGTTCTTGATTTGCTTGGCGCACGCGCGAAGTTCGTCGAATTCCGGCAACGCCTCGATAGCCGTGCGGCGCTGATCGATGAAGCCACCCTTGGCGCGGGCCAGTGCGTGTTGCAATGTTGTGTCCTGCAACGCTCGACGCGCGTGGGCTTTAAACTCGTGGGCAACGGATTGCAATTCAGCTCACTCCGAAATCGATCGCAAAGTGCGGCGCGGCAGGATGAAAATTTCATGCATGGACATCTTCGACACCTCGCTAGGAGGAATTTCCACCAATCGGGGGGATGTCGGTTTTACCGGCGAGCACCTCCGCGACATGATATACACTCACCGTGCTGTCGATGCGCTTGAGCCGACCGGCGATGTTCATAAGACAACCAAGATCGCCTCCCAGCACCATGTCGGCGCCGGTGGCACAAATAGCCTCCACCTTATCGGTCACCATTCGACCCGAAATATCCGGATACTTAACGCAAAACGTACCACCAAATCCACAGCAGACATTCGAGTCTTGCATCTCCAACATCGACAGCCCGGAGACGCGCGCCAATAATGCACGGGGTTGCTGTTTGATGCCCAACTCGCGCAAACCGGAACACGAATCGTGGTACGTATATGAACACGACGGCATCTCTGGCAACGCGGCACCGTCGCCAATGCCATCGAGAAATTCGGTCAATTCGAAACACCGTGACGACAGTGTCGTTGCCTTTTCATAATATTCCGCGTCCGCGTCAAACAAGCGTGGGTAGTGCTCTTTTATCATGCCCGCACAGGAACCGGACGGTACCACCGTATAGTCGTAACCCGCGAATACATCAATGACTTGTTTCGCGATTTCGCGTGCGTCACGGGCGTCACCGTTGTTATAGGCAGGTTGTCCGCAACAAGTCTGCTGCGACGGTATAACTACGTCAAAACCCGCGCGCTGTAATAGCTTGAGCGCAGCAAATCCCACATTTGGGCGAAACAAGTCCACCAAGCACGTGACGAATAATCCAACCCGGGGTTGCCGGACCGGACTCGAATCGATCTGCTCTACCATTCGTTCGCTCGCTGGATAATGGATGCGGTCAAACGATCGCGAATTTACTACGGTACATCGCTAACGCAGATATCCCAACTCGTTCCACACTCGGTTGGCGTCTCTGAACTGAGTGTAGGATTCCCATACCGCTTTGAATTTGGCATCGCGTTCGGCGTCTTCAGTGGCCACTTCGATCCAAGTATCCTCGACTAAATCCAATACTTCCTGCGTCCAGCGGTGAAATATCACCCCCTTGGACTTTAGCGTCGCAAGCGCAGCGGCCTGAATGGCCTCACCTTCCACCAAGCCGTGGCGGAAATTATCGCCACAGACCAGTTCAAGCTGGGCTCGTTGTGTATCGTTCAACGCCTCCCATTGCTGCAGGTTCATCAACAGTTCGAATAGCGTTGACTGTTGATGCCAACCTGGAAAATAGTAATGCTTGGCCGCGTCGTGCACGCCAAGTTCGAGATCGATGGCCGGCATTGAATATTCGGCGGCATCAATTGATCCGCGTGCCAACGCGGCGACAATGTCGTCCCCCGCGATCAATTTCGTGACGACGCCGAGCCGTTCCATAACCCGCGCACCCAGACCGAAGAACCGCATTTCTAAGCCCTTCAGATCCTCTACCGACTTAATTTCCTCGCGAAACCATCCAGACGCCTCAGGCGCGACGACGCCACAGGGCAATGACTTCAGACCATGCTCGGCATAAATCTTATCCATGAGTTCGAGCCCACCACCGAAATAAATCCACGCCCCAAACTCGGCGGCACGCGGCCCAAACGGGACCGCCGCGAACATCGCAAGCGCCGGTTCCTTGCCGTACCAGTAGCGGGGGCTCGACCAGCACGCGTCAATCGTCCCGGCGGAAACAGTGTCAAAACAGTCTTTCGCCGCGATCAACGTGCCGGGCCCAAAGTACTCAATGCTGAATTCGCCTCCGGAGACCCGATCGATGCTTTCGGTCAGACGCAGCCCCAGGGTCCCAAGTTGAATTAGATTGGCCGGAAACCAGCTTGCCATCTTCCAACGCAACGGCTCCGCGTGGGCGGTGTTCAGCACCAATCCACCACTGATCGCGACTATCGACGCAAATCGAATTGCGTGCCGGATTATCAGCATTTGTGCGGTCGTATCTCCATCTAATGTTCGCGGCGTGCGCGCGCAAATCGCGCCGGCGGCTGCCCGAAGGCGCGTCTAAATACCTCGATAAATGCGCTCGGGCCGCGATACGCTAGATCATACGCCACCCGGGTCACAGAATCTCCGGCCGCCAATTTCGGAATTGCCGACAGAATTCGCAAACGCTGACGCCAGCGCCCGAACGGCAGACCCGTTTCACGCTGAAAGCACCGTGCCAATGTGCGCGAACTAGCGCCGACGGATCGTCCCCGGTCATCCAAGGTGCGCGAATCGGTAGGATCGGCCGGTTTACATCGACGTCGTCGCCCGAATGTCGAGTCAATACATCTGTCTGTTTTGCGATATTCATTGGCAAATTGTACCTATTTTGGCACGACGATCTAAGGCACAATTCGCGGCAATCATGGTCTTACTTGTCCAGCTCCGTAGGCGCCTCGCGGCGTGGCGCCGACCCGAAACGCTGTTGTTGCTCATGGCAGCCGCAGTGCCGCTAAGCTTCGATACGTGGGCGGCGTTGCTCAACAACTTTGCCATCGAACGCGCCGCATTTAGCGGAGCGGAAATCGGTATCTTGCAGAGCCTCCGCGAAATCCCTGGATTTCTTGCATTCGCCGTTGTGTTTCTACTGTTGTTGGTACGCGAGCAAGCCCTTGCGTACATCTCACTCGCCGTGCTCGGTATCGGCACCGCCATGACCGGCTGGTTTCCGAGCATAGTCGGCCTGTATTGCACCACCGTATTGATGTCGTTGGGCTTTCACTATTACGAAACGATCCAGATTTCGCTTTCGCTGCAGTGGATCGATAAGCGCCGCGCGCCCGAAACCCTGGGTCGAGTCATCGCTGTAGGTGCGTTCACATCGATCGTGATTTATGGATTAGTCTGGCTAGCATTTGATCGGTTGCATCTCGACTTCCGCTGGATTTACATGATCGGCGGCGGACTCACTGTCGGCATCACGGTATTCGTATGGACTTCGTTTCCGAGATACCCGGCAAAAGTCGAACAACACAAAGGGATGGTGCTGCGGTCGCGTTATTGGCTGTACTACGCGCTGACCTTTATGTCCGGCGCGCGGCGACAGATTTTCATCGTGTTCGCTGGTTTCTTGATGGTGGAAAAATTCAAATTCGATGTTGGCGCGATCTCACTGTTGTTTTTAATAAACGCAACCGTCAACGTTTTGTTCGCGCGCCGCATCGGACGCCTGGTGGGCCGGCTGGGTGAACGCCGTGCGCTGTTATTTGAATACACCGGACTAATCGGCGTGTTTACCGCCTATGCGTTCGTTAGCAACGCCACCCTGGCCGCGGGATTGTATATCGTAGATCACGCGTTCTTCGCGCTTGCTATCGCCATTAAGACCTACTTTCAAAAAATCGCCGACCCGGCAGACATTGCGTCAACCGCGGGGGTTGGATTCACCATTAATCATATCGCTGCGGTTATACTGCCTGCTGCGCTTGGCGTGGTGTGGTTGGTATCGCCCGCGGCGGTATTCCTCGTGGGCAGCGGCATGGCGGTCTTGTCGTTATTGCTATCAATGAACATTCCGACTCATCCCGCCCCGGGCAATGAGGTGATTGTAACGCCGCGCCTCGCATTCGCCCCACGGTAACCAACAATGGCGAACAACGCGACCCGGGCTAAGGCTCAGGCTGCCTGTTGCTCCATGTCCGGCGCGTATTCGCCGCTCGCGGCCGCGCCGTTCATACGCGCCCGATGCGACACCACCTTTTGCGCGCGCTCGACGTTTTCGGCCTTTCCACCCCAGGTCTCCATCGCCGCCGCCTGTAGTGCGCGTCCATAGGAGAACGTCACCGCCCACGGCAGTTTCTTACCGAGTCGATTCATCGCATTCAAGTGAGCCGTCGCTTCTTCATCGCTCTGTCCGCCAGACAGAAACGCGATTCCCGGCACATCCGCGGGTACGGTTTCCTGCAAACAACGCACCGTCTGTTCAGCAACTTGTTCAATGGTAGCTTGCTGCACGCAGTCTTTGCCGGGAATAACCATGCTGGGCTTGAGAATAATTCCGGACATCATCACGCCCTGCTCCGTAAGCTGTGCAAACACCATTTGCTGTACATCTCGGGTCACCTCAAAACAACGCTCGATCGTGTGGTCGCCGTCGATCAGCACTTCGGGTTCGACAATCGGCACCATATCTGCCTCCTGGCACAAGGCGGCGTAACGAGCTAGACCATGGGCATTTGCCATCGAACACGCCGGGCTCGGCATGCCCGCGCCGATGGTGATGACGGAGCGCCACTTTGCAAAGCGGGCTCCCATCGCTGCGTACTCGGCGAGCCTCTCTCGTAAACCGTCAAGACCTTCCGTAACTTTTTCGTCACCGTGCCCGGCCAACGCTTTGGCCCCCGCATCCACCTTAATTCCCGGAATGATTCCTTGCTGCTGCAGATGCACGGCAAACGGCGTGCCGCTAAGCGTCGATTGGCGCAGCGTCTCGTCAAACAAAATGGCGCCGCTGATATATTTACCGAGTCCCGGTGTCGTCACGAGCATATCCCGATACGAGCGGCGATGTTCCGCGGTACAGGGAATTCCGAGTTTCTCGAACCGCTTGCTGCAAGTCGGCGTGCTTTCATCCATCGCCAGGATACCCCGACCTGGAGCCGCCATACCCTGTGCGGTCTGTTGCAGTTTTTCAATATTCATCGTTCGCCTCCGTTTCTCAGCAAAAATGTATACAAATTAAAATTCTGCCAGACATTTTAACCCCGGTTGCACCGACATCAATATACGCCGGCACCGACCCGCACGATACGCATCGTATTAGTACCACCGGTGACCCCGCTCAAGTCGCCCTGGGTAATGATAATCCGGTCGCCATCACGCACCGCGCCGACCCGCACCAACTCCGCAATTGCCTCGCGCGACATTGCGCGATCGTCCTGGCCTTTTGCGGTAAAATCGATCGGATAAACACCACGATACAACGCCACACGCCGCTGTGTCGCCCGGTGTGTCGTGACCGCATAGATCGGTATTCCCGAGACCATCCGGGACATCCATTTCGCCGTCGCCCCGGATTCCGTTAAAGCCAATATCGCCGTAACATCGTAATGGCTTGCCGCATACATCGTGGACATCGCGATTGCTTCTTCGGTTTTTTCAAAATGCGCGTCGATGCTGCGGTTAAGAGTGATTAGATCCTGGTGGCGCTCCGCGCCGCGGCAGATACGGTCCATCGCCTCCACCACCTTGGCCGGGTGCTTACCGATTGAAGTTTCCGCCGACAACATTACCGCGTCAGTGCCATCGAGCACGGCATTGGCAACATCCAACACCTCGGCACGAGTCGGCTGCGGATTTTCCACCATCGATTGCATCATCTGGGTCGCGGTGATGACGACCCGATTACGCATCCGCGCATCACGAATTATGCGCTTTTGCACACCGGGTAGCTCGGCGTCGCCGATCTCGACTCCGAGATCGCCGCGCGCAATCATGACCGAATCGGCCGTGTCGACAATCTCATCAATATTCTGTATCGCCTCGGCGCGCTCGACCTTAGCCATAATCCCACCCCGACCGCCGGCGGCGTGAAATAGCTCCCGCGCGATTTGCACGTCCGCGGCGTTGCGCGCAAACGACACCGCCAAATACTCCGCATCGAGCCGGCCCGCCAGTTTGATGTCCTCGTGATCCTTTGCAGTCAGGGCCGCCGCCGACAGACCTCCACCCTGACGATTGATTCCTTTGTTATTGGACAGGATCCCACCGGTTACGACCCGGGTTCGAATCTCGTCGTTCTCCACCGCCTCTGTCTGCAACACGATATTCCCATCATCCAATAGCAACATATCGTCGCGCTTCACATCCCGCGGCAGGTCGCGGTAGGTGACCCCGACCCGTTGCGCATCGCCGGCATCGGGCGCCAAACCTGGGTCCAGATAAAACACTTCGCCTTCGGTCAGTGTTATCGGACCATTGCGAAAACTCTCGATGCGGATCTTCGGGCCTTGTAGATCAGCCAGAATTCCGATCGGGCGACCGTGGGCTCGAGCGTGTTGGCGTACCATCTCGACCCGCCGCACATGGTCCTCGGCGTCACCGTGCGAGAAATTCACCCGGGCGACATCCAAGCCCGCGCCAATCAATGCATCTAACTCTTCCGTTGGGTCTGTGGCCGGCCCCAATGTCGCCACAATTTTAGTTTGACGGAGCATAGTCTGTAGTAATTATCCGTGGACTTAAGGGCTTATCCAACAGATATAGTCCGACCCGCATGCGCGCCGCGTTGCTCGAGAACCTGGACCGCTGGTAGCGGCTTACCTTCAAGAAACTCCAGAAACGCGCCACCGCCAGTCGAGATATAGGAAATATCATCGGCCACGCCAAATTGTTCGATAGCCGCTAGCGTATCACCGCCGCCGGCGATACTGAATGCCGGGCTGGCCGCCACCGCTTGTGCCACAGTCTGGGTGCCGGCCGCGAATTGTGGAAACTCGAAAACCCCGACCGGGCCGTTCCAAACAATCGTACCGGCCACCCGTAAACTCCCCGCAATTCGACTAGCGGTGCGTGGGCCAATATCCAGAATCATATCGTTTGCGCCTAGTGCGCCAATCATCTTTTGTTGCGCCGTCGCCGCGGCACTGAACTCGCGAGCCGTAATCACATCTTCGGGCAGCGGAATAGTGGCGCCGTTACGTTGCGCTCGCTCCATGAGTTGTCGCGCACTATCCAAAAAACTCGGCTCCGCAAGGGATGCACCTATTTCATGACCGGCAGCGGCGATAAATGTATTGGCAATACCGCCACCGACGATCAATTCATCAACGAGTCCGCACAGACTATCCAACACCGACAATTTCGTGGATACCTTAGAGCCGCCGACAATCGCCACCAGTGGGCGCACCGGATCCTCAAGCGCTTGACCCAATGCGGTTAATTCACGTACCAACAACGGACCGCCGCAGGCGAGGGGGGCAAATTTTGCAACGCCGTGAGTCGATGCATGGGCGCGATGGGCTGCACCAAACGCATCCATGACAAATACATCGCACAGCGCGGCAATCTGCTGCGCCAAGGAGTCGTCGTTTGCCTTCTCACCAACTTGAAATCGAACGTTCTCCAATAACACCACGGCGGCGGCGCTGTAGTCATCCAGACCGCGCAGCCATTCCCGCGCCAACGGGACCGGTCGGCCGAGCAGTTCAGATAACCGATTCGCAACCGGCTGCAACGAATACCGTGCATCGAATTGGCCCTCAGTGGGCCGGCCGAGGTGCGATAATAAGAGGACCGACGCACCCGCATCCAGCGCCTGCCGGATCGACGGCAAGGCGGCACGGATACGCATATCGCTGCGTACTTCTCCATCTTCGATGGGGACGTTCAGGTCGGCGCGAATTAATACCCGCTTGCCCTCAAGCTCGAGGTCGTCCATGGCCGGTATTCCCACTGCTCTACTCATCGGTCCGGTGCCGAACCGATTTCAACCGGCATTTATCAGTGCAATAGCGGTATCCAGCATACGATTCGAAAACCCCCACTCGTTGTCGTACCACGAACACACTTTAACGGTATTGCCATTGACCACGCGCGTCATCGACGCGTCGTAGGTCGACGACACCGGATCGTGGTTAAAGTCCACCGATACCAGCGGTGCATCGTTATAGGCGAGAATGCCCCGCAATGCACCGTTTGATGCATCACGCATAATCTGATTGATCTCGTCCACCGACGTATCACGAGCGGCATGAAAAGTTAGATCCACCAGCGATACATTTATCGTCGGCACGCGAATTGCGAACCCGTCCAGTTTGCCATTGAGTTCGGGGAGCACTAATCCAACCGCAGCAGCCGCCCCAGTCTTGGTGGGAATCATCGATTGAGTAGCGGATCGAGCCCGGCGCAGATCGCTATGGTAAACGTCGGTCAATACCTGATCGTTGGTATAGGCATGAATCGTTGTCATAATACCGGCTTTCAGGCCGATCGCATCGTGCAACGGTTTGACTAATGGCGCAAGACAGTTTGTGGTACAGGAGGCATTCGATATTACCGTGTCGGACGCACGTAACACGTCATGGTTAACCCCATAAACGATGGTTGCATCGATATCCTTACCTCCGGGCGCGGAGATAATGACCTTCTTTGCTCCAGCCGCGAGATGCGCGCCGGCTTGTTCTTTAGTCGTGAATAAGCCAGTGCATTCCAACGTAACATCGACCTCTAAGTCGGCCCACGGTAACTTTGCCGGATCACGTTCTGCCAACACGCGGACGCGGTCGCCGTTGACCACAATTTGGTCATCTTGTACCGATACATCAGCATCAAACCGGCCATGCGCGGTATCGTACTTGAGCAAGTGGCCATTGGTTGTGGCGTCACCGAGGTCATTAACGGCAACGATGCGAATCTCATCGGTGCGCTGTGCCTCGTATAGCGCCCGAAAAATATTGCGGCCGATACGGCCAAATCCATTAATAGCTACGTTAATTGCCATCGATAGTCTCCAAGATAATTAGTCTTCACCCGTCGGCGATGCTCGGCTGATGCTGCCACGAATGCTGGGTTGTAATATCCGGGCAGCCGGTAATAGCATCCGGCTTAAGCCGCGATAAGCTCATTGACGGCGGCCACGACCCGCTCGGCACTAAATCCAAAATGTTCGAAAACGGCCTCGGCAGGCGCCGATTCACCGAATGAGTCGATTCCCAATACGCGACCATGCAAACCTACATACTTGAACCAGAAATCTCGCACCCCCGCTTCCACTGCCACGCGTGCGGTAACCGAGTTGGGTAACACCGTTTCCCGGTACTCCGAATCCTGGCACTCGAAGGCATCGGTCGACGGCATCGAGACGACGCGAATGTGTCGCCCTTGATTCGTCAACTCACTGGCCGCGGCCATTGCCAACCCGACTTCGGAACCGGTCGCGATAATAATCGCTTCCGGCGTACCGTTACAGTCCTGCAGCGTATACCCGCCGCGCCCGATCGCGTCGATCTGTGCCGCGCTGCGTTCCTGAAATGGCAATCCTTGCCGCGACAGCAGCAAACACGTCGGTCCGTTGTCGCGCTCGATAGCGGCTCGCCAAGCGACCGCGGTTTCCGTGGTGTCACACGGTCGCCAAACAGACATGTTAGGAATGAAGCGCAGCGTGGCGGCCTGCTCCACCGCTTGGTGGGTCGGCCCGTCCTCTCCCAAGCCGATCGAATCGTGAGTGAATACAAAAATGCTCGGCACCCCCATCAACGCGGCCATGCGCAATGCGTTGCGGCCGTATTCCGAGAAAATCAGAAATGTGCCGCCATACGGGATGAAACCGCCGTGTAACGCGATGCCGTTCATGGCCGCAAACATCCCAAATTCGCGCACACCGTAGTACACATAGTTTCCTGCCGGGTCGGAGCGGCTAATGGCGTTTGACTCTTCCGACATCGTGAGGTTGGAACCGGTCAGGTCGGCCGACCCACCGATCAGTTCCGGTAATAACGGACCGTATTGATTCAGCATCATCTGTGACGCCTTCCGGGTCGCCAGTGATTGGGCTTCAGCGTCTGCGCGCCGCTGTACATTATCGGCGTGCTGCGCCCAAACGTCTGGTAAACGTCGCTGTATACGGCGTTCGAATTCCGCTGCCAACCGCGGATACTCCTCCGCGTATTCTGCATAGCGCTGCGACCACTCCGCCTCGGCAGCGGCGCCGACCGAGCGTGCATTCCACGCCGTGTAAATACCCGCTGGCACCTCGAACGGCGCGTGAGGCCAACCGATACGTTCGCGCACCAATGCGACTTCCGCTGCACCGAGCGCCGCACCGTGGCTGGTTTCCTTACCTTGCTTATTAGGAGAACCCCAACCGATTATGGTCTTACAACACAGCAAACTCGGCCGCTCGGACTGCGCATGGGCCGCGCGTATCGCCGCGCCGACCGCTTCTGCATCGTGGCCATCGACACCCGGCACCACATGCCAGCCATAGGCGCGAAAGCGCTCGGCCGTGTCATCGGTAAACCAATTCGCGGTTTTGCCGTCGATCGAAATACCGTTGTCGTCGTAGATCGCGATGAGCTTGCCTAGCCCCAACGTCCCCGCGAGTGAGCACACCTCGTGGGAGACGCCTTCCATAAGACATCCGTCGCCCACCAAAACATACGTGTAGTGATCCACTACCTCGTGACCGGGTTGGTTAAATTGGGCCGCCAAAACCCGCTCCGCTAGTGCCATTCCTACCGCATTAGCAAGACCTTGACCTAGAGGCCCGGTCGTGGTTTCGATGCCCGGCGTATAGCCGTATTCGGGATGTCCGGGAGTCTTTGAATGTAATTGCCGAAACTGCTTGATATCATCGATGGACAGGTCGTAGCCGCTCAGGTGCAACAACGCGTAGTGCAGCATCGAACCGTGGCCATTAGACAGAATGAATCGGTCGCGGTTGGTCCACGCCGGATTGCCCGGATTGTGGCGAAGAAAATCGTTCCATAGAACTTCGGCGATATCGGCCATGCCCATCGGCATCCCCGGGTGCCCACTATTTGCGCGCTGTACCGCATCCATACTAAGCGCGCGGATCGCGTTGGCTTTGTCACGGCGGCTCGGAACCGCGGGCTGTACGCTTGCCGACAACTATCTATCCTCTGTTGAAAACTGGCTATTGATTGGCGGATCGAATGTGACACGACACCCGTGCGTCACCCGGCGTACTTCGGTAACAGACCAAACCTGCTGTGGCCCAAACGCCTGGCAGCATTCGCGGCGTGACTATGCCCCTACTGTAACGCAAATACTAGGGTCCACCCCAAAAAAGCCGCGCGCCGCGAAATTACGCACAGCGGTTCGAAGACGCGCCTATTACTTAGTGGGTACGTCGGTATTTTCCGACGGTAACGTCTGCGCTTCCTGGTCCGGTACGGCGGTGCCCGCAGCGCCCGCATCCACATCCGCATCCACATCCGCATCCACATCCGCATCCACATCCGCATCCGCATCCGCATCCGCATCCGCATCCGCATCAAGCATCGCACGAACATGCGCGAGTAGGTCGGCACGCTGATAGGGCTTAGTCACATAGGCATTGGCGCCCAATTCCAGCGCCTTTTGGCGGTGCTTCGGCCCAGCGCGCGAGGTAATGATCACGATCGGAATGTGTGCCGTGCGAGGGTTAGAGCGCACTCTTTCTGTGAGTTCGTAACCGTTCATACGGGGCATTTCGATGTCGACGAGCATGACATCGGGAAGTGTCGCATCGAGTTGTTCCATTGCATCGAGTCCATCCTTGGCCGTTGTTACCCGAAATCCTTGCTTTTCGAGGTCTCGGCGCGTCACTTTGCGCACCGTCAACGAGTCGTCCACAACCATGACCAACGGCAGTGCCGGTTCGAGTTGGCTCGGCACAACCGGAGCAATCGCCGCTGGCCGGCTGCCGTGGGTTTCCCATAGCTCGGGAATATCCAGAATCAACACCACGCGTCCATCGCCAAGAATTGTGGCGCCGCCGATGCCGGCAATATTACCGAGCTTCGGACCTAACGGTTTCACCACGATTTCACGTGTATCGAAAAGATCGTCCACCACGACGGCGATATCTTGTGCTCCCATCCGGGTCAGCAAAATCGTGGCCTTGCCGTGCTCTGGGGCTTGTAGCGGCAACTGCAGGTATTCGGCAAGCCACATCGATGGATAGCGTTGGTCTTCAACGGACAACCATTCGCGCCCTGCGATTTCCGCCGCGGAGGCTTTTACAACTTTGCTGATCAAGCGGGCTGGGATCGCGAAAACCTGGCCGGCCGCGCTGACCAATAATGCATGCGTAATCGAGAGATTAACCGGCACACGAATGGAAAATGTCGCACCACGTCCACGTTCGCTACGCACCGTAATCGACCCGCCGAGACGCCGCACTGCATTGTTCACGACATCCATGCCTACCCCTCGCCCGGATAGCTGGGTGACGGCGGCGGCAGTGGAAACGCCCGGCATCACCAATAGCTGGATGATTTCGTCGTCCGCAATCTCCGCGCCGGCCGCGAGCCCGGCCGCGCGTGCTCGGGCTCGAATCGAATCGAAATCCAAGCCCGCACCGTCGTCGCTAAAGTCGATAATTACCTCACCGTCGTCTTCCCGGCAGGCTACCTCGATCTGCGCCATTGAGGGCTTTCCGATTCGGGTGCGTTGCTCAACGGGCTCGATCCCGTGTGCGACCGCATTACGGATCATATGCTCCAAAGGTCCCAACAATGGCTCCAACACATTCCGATCGATTTCCACGTCGGCGCCACTCACCGTAAGGTCGGCCTGCTTATTCAATTCCCGCGCGGTCTGCCTAACGATATGCCGCAACCATGGCACCTGAGTTGCAAACGACACCATCCGCGTGCGAATAAGTCCATCTTGGAGTTGTGACGTAATCTGGGCTTGATGCTGCAGCATCGTGTCCGCCACCGATGCGAATTGATCCAGGCCGGATTGAATTGCGACGAGATCATCCAAACTTTCCGACATGCTCCGACTCAGCGTTTGCATTCGCGTATAACGGTCGAACTCGAGTGGGTCGAAATCTGCCTCCGGCAAATTGTTATCCCGCGCGCTCGCGCGGGACGAGATGCGCGACTCGGCTTCGATTTCCAATTCCCGCAGCTGATCTTTGAAGCGGGTCACGTTGGTACGTAGTTCTCGCAAATTTTCCTTCGCCTCGAGCAGTTGCTCCTGCAACCGGCTGCGCGATACGCTGACCTCGCCGACGAAATTTACCAGCGTGTCGAGGGTGTCTATGCCAACTCGAACTTGATCGGGTCCGGCATCCGTCGCAATCGACCGTGGCGCGGTGCCGAGGTCAGGCGTTTCCCCAGCGACGCTGTGCGCCGTCACCGCCGGCGTGGGCACCGGAAGTGCCGGGTCGGCGGCAATCGCCGGTTGTGCAGTATCCGCCGCCGCCTGCATCGAACTCGCCGACGCCATGATGCGACTGCTTAGCGCTGTCAATTCAGATCGGGTCGTAGACGCATCGTCGGTATCGATTGCCATCGATAGGGAATCGTGGACTTCCTCCAGCAACGCGAGCAACGGAACCTCGAGAATCGACGTACTTGCGGACAAGTGCTCCAGCAAACTTTCGGTATGGTGGCTGACATCGGCAACGGCTTGAACGTTGGCAGCCAACGCACCACCTTTGAGCGTATGCAACTCGCGCCGCAAGTCGTTAAGACGACTCTGGTCCACACCTTGCGACTGGCAAGAAGTAATCGTACGGTTGACGCGAGATAAGATATCTACCGCCTCTTCCTTGAATACTCGCCGCATTTCAAGATCTTCGTCGACTACGTCGGGCGCCGCGTCCACCGCTGCGTATCGCGCCTCGAATTCGGTCGCGATCGCCGCGAACTCCGCGTCCAAATCTTCCGGTACGGACGGATCCTGGTTCAACCGATCGATAGTGCGAGCAATTAGGCCGTGTAGATCGTCAAGCCGTTTAAGATCGCCCGCATCCAGCGACGCATCGCGGCTCAACAACACCTGTAATACCCGATCCAAACTCGCGCTGGCATTGGACATCTGCTCCAACCCCATCGAGCGGGCGCTACCCTGCAAAGTGTGCGCAGACCGTACTAAGTCGTCCGTCACCAAGCATTCGCCAGCCTCACGGCCGCTTTCAACATGATCCCTTATCACCCGCAAATGGCCTAGCGTCTCGCTCACGAAAATTCGCACCACGGTATCGTCCAACGACTCAGTGTCGGCATCGTCCGGCGCGGCGGCCATCGTTGCACCGTCGGTCGACAGTAGTTCGTCGGCTCCCCGGCGCCACGTCTCCAAGTCGATAGCGTCATCGCCTGCCACCAACCTCTCGAGCGCATTTGTGGCGTCAGACACAAATCGATGCAGAGCTTCGTCGGCTTGCAGGAAGCCAGCAATTACTTTGTTCAGCACGTTTTCGACGAACCAACTCAACTCGGCGATCGTGCTCGCCCCTGCTAGGCGTCCACTGCCCTTGAGGGTGTGAAAATACCGACGCAGGTCTACCAACGCACCATCCTGGTGCTTGTCAGCCCGCCATTCCCCATGCAAGCGATCGATGGCCGGCAACGCTTCGCGGGTCTCTTCGAGGAAGATCTGCATGATCTCATCTTGGGATATGCCGTCATCATCGGCCTCAATGCCCGTATCGCCGTCCGCCGCTTCGACCACCGCCGGTTTCATTGCGTCGGCAGGCCGGGTATCGAATCGCGCACACAGGTCGGTCAGCGTTTGCAATGACCGGCGTAGCATTGCCTCGATTTCTTCGCCTAGGAACCCGACGTCATCCGAGACGATATCGAGCAAATTATTCACCTCGGCCACGATTCGACCGATGCGCACCTCATCCCGCGTGTCCGCTACCACGGCGATATCCCGCAGTCCTTGTCTCAGGCCACGGAATGCGGGACCGTCGGCGGCGTCTTCCAACCATGCGTCGAGTTGCGTATGCATTTCGGCCAGCACCGTCGCGACTTCAATGTGGCTGATTCGCCGTCCCGATATCGAGGCGTGCATCTCCCGCATAGCGCGATCGATCAGCGTACCGATGTTCTGGCGCCCCTGCTCTAATCCGGACACATAAGCTTCCGCGCTGCCGACCGCGACGGCCAATGCATCGATAACTTCGGGCGTTGGTTCCAACTTGCCTGCGTGAATATCGCGGATAGATTGACTTCCCACTGCCACCATTTCCGCGGCTCGACGCTGCCCGAGAATGTCCAACGCGCCTTGTACCTGATCCAAATACGCCGGGGTTTGGTCGAGTACATCCATGACCGTGACGTCGCGCGAATAAATCTCCAGCGCCTGCTCGACGTTATTGAGATTGACCCGGGTCTCCCCTGCGACCACCGACAGCAGGTGTTTCAGTTCCGCATTCGTCCACTCCGGCGCGATATCTTCCGGCTCTTCAAGGTCGACGAGGGACTCGCCACTCACAACGTTGCGCAATGAACGCGCCCGACTGTCGGCCTGCTCCTGCCAGTCTGATTCTTGGGTATATCGGCCCTTTGCCGTGTTCTCTAAAAACAACAACGCTGCCGCCATATACAACGACGCACGGTTGAAATCGATCGCTCCTTGTTGTCTTAGCACGCGGCCTGCGGCTTGTAACTCTACAATCAAATCGATAACCGGCCGCAGTTCGTGACGCCGCGCGACTTCCCGTATCGATAACAGGTGGTCCTCCAGCGATTCCAACACCTCGGGCACATGCGCATTCGGCGTAAAATAGCGGCTGAGTAATTCCTGTGCCTGCACGATATCGGTGCGAGCATCATGGCCAAATCCGCGTAGCGCCTCGTTGAATTGCTCATTGCTCTGACCGACCACCAACGCGGCATCCGCTTGTTTGCCGAACAGTGCGTCGAGCTCGAAGCTGCTACGGATTTCGGCAATTCGAGGGCCGCCCTGAGTCGCACGACCGATCTCGAATAACAAGGCTTTGATGAGCGATTCCGGCGGCTCACGAATCAAAGCGGCCTCTCCGTCTTCGACCAACTGCCGCAGCTGCTGATCGATCCTCCCTAACAACGCCTTGCGTTCATTGGAAGGCGGTATACCGCCTTCCAACAAACCCTCAAGGAATGCGCTCGCAACCCACCAAATTTGCCGGACCGTCGCGAATCGCGACACCGCATCGAGGATATGCAGATTCTCGGCCAGTTGTTCGAGCGCCTCGCGCCGAGTCGGATCTCTAAGCCAGCTCAGCAACGCGGTCTGGTAGCCGCGACGAACGTGGTGGGCGCGCTTCCGAAATTCTTCATCACCAAACCGCTCGCGCGGGGCGTTATCACTGGCCGCGGGCGGATACACCGAAACGTCGGGCGCGAACAATTCGAACTCAGTCAATTCCGGCACGTCGCGGCCCGATCGCAGTCGATTCAGTTCCGGCACGAGCTTCAACGGTACATCGGCGTAACCCAATTGCAGTTGATCCAGATGTTGGCGTAGCGTGGTCTGGCCGTAACGCACGAGAGCAATCTGCGCCTCGGGATCGACCTCCGCACGCACCATCGCTTGGGCCAGTGCCTCGATTTCCTTGGCCAGCATAGCTGCGCCATCGAGTTCGACCATTTGCAGGGTGCCGACTACTTGGTGCAGATCCGCCACGAACGAACGCAATGGGGTGACATCCGTCGGGCTGGTTGCGAACTGCTCAAGCTTAGAACCCGCATGCGACAACGAATCGTCGATCTCGGTTCGGACCCAACCCAGCGTGCCTGGGTCAATGCGGGGAAGCGTGCTCATCGCCGCGTATTATGCACAGATTGAGCGCCTATGCGTCGTGGCGTGGTCAGCTGGACCTAATCCGGGAGGCGAAATCCGCTAACCGATTGCGCCAACTCGCGCGCTAAGGCGGCCAACCGTTCGACCGAAGTCGCGGTTTGCCGAACGCCCTGCGACGCTTGCTCGGTAGTCTTCCGAATCGACGCCATCCCGATTGATACGTCCCGCCCGGACACCGATTGGCGGTTCGCAGTTTGTGCCATACTGCTGATGATTTTCGAGAGCTGCTCGGACACCGATTCGATTTTGGCCAATGCTTGGCCAGCGCTATCCGCAAGCTTGGTACTCGCGACCGCCCCGGCCGTAGCTTCCTCCATGGAAATCACCGCTTCCTTGATATCGCCTTGAATAGTCTGGATCAACTCGGCGATTTCTTTGGTAGCTTCCGCCGAACGATCTGCCAAGCGCTGTACTTCGTCGGCGACGACCGCAAAACCACGGCCAGCATCGCCAGCCATCGTAGCTTGGATCGCAGCATTCAGAGACAATACATTGGTTTGGTCACTTAGATCGTCGATCAGACTCACGACTTCATTGATTTGTTGTGAGCTTTCACCGAGCCGCTTGATTCGTTTTGCGGTCTGCTGAATTCTATCGCGCATCTCGTCCATGCCACGTATTGTTTCTCGCACCGATGTGGCGCCGCGTTTTGCTAACTGCATCGAACCTTGCGCAACTTCGGCGGATCGCTTCGCCTCGATGGACATGCCCTGCATCGAAGCCGCCATCGTTTGCACCTGTGCCGCAGCCGCCGCGATATCTCCCACCTGCGCATCGCTCGCCGCCGCAACTCGATCGGCAATATCGCGAGTATGTCCGGACTCTGTGGCAACCTCTTGGGAGGCATCGTTAATGCGTTCGACCAGGTTGCGCATTTCGCGTACGGCATAGTTGACGGAATCGGCGATCGCACCGGTAATTTGATCCGTCACTTCGGCTTCAACAGTAAGATCACCGTCGGCGAGACTGCTCATCTCGTCCAGTAACTTGAGGATGGCGTCCTGGGTTTGGCGGTTTTCATCGTTACTCAACGCAATGCGATCTTTCGCATCCATGATAATGGCGCGACCCAAGAGCAATAACAAACCAATAATCGATAACCCAAATATCCACGGCAGGCTACTGATAACCCGGTTCGCAGGAACCTCGCGATAGCCAGATATTAATCTTTCAATACTATCCAGGAACGCGTCGCTGTCGGCACTTACAATTTGTGCAGATTCATGGGCCACCAAGAAATCGCTGACATTCTCAAACAACAGTGTCAACGCCTGTTGTAATTCAGCAAATGTTGCATCCACCGCATCTAAATAGCCGCGGACTTTCTCCGATCCTTTATCACGGAGATCCTGGGCAGTACGTGCGAACAACTCGGTATCGTCACCAATTTGGGTCACCGCCACCGATGCCCCAGCGGCTCCCAGCGAAAATTGATTGACGTTACGCGCGATCCGCTCCACCAACGTGCGCTGGCGGCCCGCTTCATTAATCATCGCCGCGGGTGCTTGTTCGCGCACCAATGCCTCGACAACCCGGTCAGATTCAGCCAGTAACAATGGTGCCAAACCAACGGCCACGCCGGATTGCCGGCGCACCGCAAACAATTGCGGGGTATTCTCGATGACGAGATTGGTTTTATCCCGTATCGTCTCCCAGATTACCTTGGATGCCGCCAGCAGTGGCCGCAGGGACTCGGGACTCGGTTCCAGGGCCGTGCCAGGTTGGCCCTTTTCGAGCACGCCGAATGCTTGGGTCAATGTATCGCGAGCGCGCACCACATCGGCCAGCGCAGCTTCGTCGCCCGACACTGCGATGTTCAAGTCCTTTGCGAGTTTCTGCGATTGAACCAACATCTGCGATGCGACGCCGATGTACCGTGATTGCTCTGCGCCTTGGCGAAACGCTAACGTTTGGAAAACCACTAGTCCGGCGATTGCGCCCACCAGAGCCATTATCAGAAACGTAGAATTTCTAAATAGCCGATTCAATGGCCGCGGCCCTGAGGTCGATGTAGCAACACTCGGTACAGCGGGCGCTGCGTCCGGCCCGGGAATCGCCGATGTGGCTGGCTCGGGCTCGACGTCGGACGCCTGTTGCGCATGGGATATCGGAACGACTTTCGCCATAGCCGGTCAGGCCACAAACTCCTGAAACCGTGACTCGGCCGCAAGCCGGCGCAGATCAAACAATCCCCAGCACATACCTTCGGCCTCCATAGCGCATTGCAGAAATGGACGTAACACGGGGTCAAAATCAGCAACGGTGGCCGATTCAGCCGCTGTGCTGAACTGGCGCATACCGAGCACTTCGTTGGTTAATACCCCAAGCGGTGCATCATTCACATTGATAACAATTAAACGCATGCCGCGCCGCACCGAAACCGCAGTTTTATCAAAGTAGCTTGCTAAGTCCACCACCGGCAACAAACCACCGCGAATGTTGGTCACTCCTTTTATCCACGGCTTCACAAACGGCAGCGGAGTAATACTCTCACAATCGACTAATTCGCCGACTTGCTCGATTGGGACCGCCAGACAAATTCCGTCCAATTTGAATGCTAACGCGCGTACAGCTGGTTGCAATTCGGGCAGCGCATGCTGCGCCACACCGTCAGCACGAATCTCCGGCCCCTGACTCATTGTCTACTGCCAGCCCAACGCGCTGCGGTCCGCTTTTGAGATTCGCGGCATGGGATTGGATGGTAACAGCATAGCGGTGCGCTCCTAGGCTCGACTGACTGCACGGACAACGATTCGAGATTCAGTCTGAAGGGTTTGCGATTGCTCGAAGACGCTGTGCAGTATCCTCCAAATGTATGCCGCATCATACGATCAACACCAACTGGCAATTTCCATTCGCTTGCCAGCCTGGCCAGATCGACTCAGAGCGTCTCAATCTTCTTGATTAGCATATCTTCTGTGACCGGCTTGACCAAGTAGTCCGCTGCTCCCTGCCTCATACCCCAAATCTTGTCAGTCTCCTGCGATTTGGAGGACACCATTACTACCGGTATCTGCGCTGTCTCCGGATCACGCGACAGCGTTCGAGTTGCTTCAAAACCATTCATTTCCGGCATGACAATATCCATCAGTATGAGATCCGGCCGTTCGGATTTCGCGGTGCTTATCGCATCGGCGCCATTGGTAGCAGCCAGGGCCTGGTATCCGTGCTTACGCAAATAACCGGTAATCAAATGAAGATCAGTCGGCGAATCATCCACCACCAGTACGCGTTCAATAGACATCGCTCGCCTCCTCGTCCTACCACACAATCATCGACACAGCCCCGAGACGCACCTATTGAACTCCTCGCTCGGCTTAGAGACTTGCGGAACGCCATAAGCGTCGCACAATGATATCGGCCAGCAGCGAGGACCCGCGTCAGTGCGTGACCGGCACAGCAACATGCTGATCTATCGCGCGCAGCAAGTCTTGTCGCGTGAACGGCTTGTTGATGTGCGCATCGGATCCGGCGATGCGCCCGCGAGCCCGATCGAATAACCCATCTTTGCTGGATAACATGATCACCGGGGTTTTTCGAAATCGCCAGTTGTTTTTGATCAACGTGCAGGTTTGGTAGCCGTCGAGCCTCGGCATCATAATGTCGACAAATATAATGTCGGGCCGGTGGTCGGCAATTACCGACATCGCCTCATAACCATCCGCCGCGGTCAGCACTTCGAATCCCTCGGGTTGCAGCAACGACGCGGTGGTACGCCGAATCGTGTTGCTGTCATCGATTACCATGACCTTAATTGCCTTAGCGGCGCTCACATCGCTCGAATCAAGACCGCTGGCGGCGTCTCCCACAGCGGGAGTTTGTGCTTCAATCGGTTTCGATGAGTCGCTACGATTCGCGTCCATAATATACTTAGGCTGGGTGCTCCGGCCGGCTAATGAGTTGGATCGCTATAATAATGTCTTTTGCGGCTAAATTTACATACATACTCACAATTCTAGTAAAAGATGGCGGTTCCACCAGGGCACTAAAGCGTTTTTCGTCTATAGACTACAATGTACAAACCCTTTGGGCCGATTCTCGGCCGGTCGGGCTGAGTCCTAAATTCTCCGATTCGGCGATGTGATTGCCCGTAGTAACGGGGGACGAAACCCGCCGAGGCGGGTCAAATCGGCCAGTAACGGCTGCGGCGGTATTGCTGCCGCGGTAGCGAGATTGATGCATAAATGCGCCAGCCGACGATTTATCCGAGGTCTTTTGGTGTAGCCGGCCCCGGAAACCCGCGGCCTCTAATATGATCATATGGACTTAGCGTACGATTTTGGGGGATTTACACGCGGTGACCGCCTCGGACTCTCTATTTTCGGGTCGATCCTCATGCATATGTTCGTAATCCTCGGGATTTCCTTCACCGTACCCGTAATTATTCCGCAGCTGGATCGATTACCTACGCTGGACATCACTCTGGTCAACACCCGTAGCGACGAGGTGCCGGAAAAGGTCGATTATCTGGCCCAGGCCAACCAGGACGGCGGCGGTGATACCGATCTGATGCGAACTGCGAAAAGCCCGTTGCCGCTAACTACCCTGCCGTCGAACGTGCGGGAACCTGCCAAACCGCAATTGCAACCCGACGCGCCACAACATGTGCAAGTACCGCAGCCCGAGGTGCTCGCGAAAATAAACCCCGAGCAGCCCGATCTGCAACTACCGAACCCGGTTCAACCATCGGAATCGCCCGCAGCGACACAGATCAATCTGAGCACCAGCGAGGCCACCAAAATACAGCAAGAACGTGCCAAATTAGCGGCAGAGTTAGCCCAGTTTTGGGACGAGTACCAGAAACGGCCGCGGCGCAAGTTCCTAAGCGCCCGCACCCGGGAGTATAAATTTGCTACTTATATGGAGGCGTGGCGGGCCAAGGTTGAGCGGATCGGAAATCTGAATTACCCGGAGTCGGCCAAACGCGACGGCCTAATCGGCACTCTTATTCTCGATGTGGCGATAAATCCCGATGGCACGATCAACGAGATACAGATAGAACGGGCGTCACCGCACAAGACCCTAAATGACGCGGCGAGGCGAATTGTTAAGCTGGCGGCACCATTCGAAGCTTTCCCTGAAGATATCCGCGCCGAAGTCGACATACTCCACATTACCCGCACCTGGCAGTTTATTCGCGGCAACCGTTTAACCAGTCGGTAACGGATTGGCGTACTATGTATCACGCAGTGATAAGAGGAGCCATAATTGCGCTCGACGAGCCTTGTCTGTGTGTCATTTCTCATCGATACTTCGGCCACCATGTCCGCAATTCCAAGCTTAGCTAATCACTTCTTGATCGCGATGCCGACGTTGGCCGATCCAAACTTCGAGCGGACCGTCACTTTGATTTGCCAACACAACGCCGACGGCGCTCTCGGTGTGGTCTTCAACCGCACCACAAACCTGGTCCTCGCTGACATCTTCACGCAGCTCGAACTACCCAACGATAAGACCGAACATGCTGATGAACCGGTGTATCACGGCGGGCCCGTGCAAACCGAATGCGGCCTGATCCTGCACGATGGCGATCGTGAATGGGATGCCACTTTACAGGTTGGCGATTCGCTCAGTCTCACGACATCGCGCGACATATTGGAGGCGCTCGCCACTAATGAGGGTCCTGAACACTGCCTCATGGCGCTCGGCTATGCAGGCTGGGGTAGCGGTCAACTGGAGCGCGAAATTACCGAAAATGCCTGGCTCAGCGGCCCCGCCAAATTCGATATCATTTTCAGCACCCCGATCGAAAAGCGCTGGACCCAGGCGGCGGCATCGATGGGGGTGGACCTTACGACGATGTCGCGCGAAGCGGGACACGCGTGAGACGTTGTCGACAGTCCGCCCAAACAACGACAAGATCGGAATTGGCGACTGACCGTACAACAACCGGGCTCGAATCAAGGTATCCGGGCGACCATTATGGCTAACACCATCGACAACCGTACCTGCCTCGCACTGGATTACGGTCAGCGCAGGATCGGCATAGCGGTCGGGCAGTCCGAGACTGCCACAGCACAGGGCATTGCGACGGTTCGGGTCGGTGTTAACGGCCCTGATTGGGAGTACTTGGCCGAACTGATCGAGACCTGGCGGCCGCAACATCTGGTCGTCGGCCTACCGTTACATATGGACGCAACGGAAAGTCCGATGGCGACCGCCGCGCGCCGCTTCGGCACGGAGTTGGAGCGACGCTTCCAACGACCCGTCATTTATATAGACGAACGCCTGACCTCCGAGTCGGCGGATCGACTCCTGGTTGAGAGCGGCGCGCGACGCTCGCGCCGAGCCGGAAACCGGGATCGCCTGGCGGCGCAACTTATTCTACAAGACTATTTCGATCGGTTTTCCGCCCGCAACGACCAAACGGTGGGCTGTGACCACGCTTGATTCAGACGTCACATCGCTACTGCAAGCGATGGGCTCCCAACTGCGCCCGATGCTGAGTTCCGATCCGCTGTTCGTAGGCATTCACACCGGTGGTGTGTGGCTCGCGCAGCGCTTGTGTCAGCAACTAAACGTGGCCACCTCGATCGGCACCATCGATATTTCGTTTTATCGTGATGATTTCAGCCGTGTTGGCATTCATCCGCAAGTCAAAGCTTCCCATTTGCCCGAACCCATCGACGATCGACATATTATTCTGGTTGATGATGTGTTGCACACCGGTCGCACGATCCGCGCGGCACTCAATGAAATTTTTGCGTACGGTCGACCGAGACGCGTCTCGCTGGCGGTATTGGTAGAACGCGGCGGCCGTGAGTTACCGATCCAACCCGACGTGGTCGCGACCCACATGGAACTTGATCCAGGCGAACACGTAAAACTATTGGGCCCCGAACCGTTAACGCTGCAACGAATGGAGCGCCGGTGAGTCAACGTGATATCCAAATAGACGAGGCCGGCAACCTCGTTCATTTTCTGACACTAGAGGGCTTGTCCCGACCAACCCTCGTTGGCATTCTCGACTTAGCTGAATCGTTTGTCGGCTTTGAGGCGCGCGAGATCAAAAAGGTGCCTTTACTGCGTGGCAAAACCGTCGTCAATCTGTTTTTTGAGCCCAGCACCCGCACCCGCACTACTTTTGAAATCGCCGCCAAACGATTATCGGCCGATGTAATCAATATGAATCCGGCGCGGATGTCCACCAGCAAAGGTGAGACCGTATTGGATACGGTTCGCAACTTGGAAGCGATGCACACCGATATGTTCGTGGTGCGGCATGAATTCAGCGGTACCGCGTATCTGATTGCGTGCCATGTTCCCCCGCATATTCGAATTATCAACGCCGGCGACGGCCGGCACGCGCACCCGACCCAGGCAATGCTGGACATGTTCACCATCCGGCAGCACAAACCCGATTTCGCAAACCTTAGCGTCGCTATCGTCGGTGATATTCTGCACTCGCGGGTCGCCCGCTCGCAAATCCATGCTCTCAACACGCTGGGTGTACCGGATATCCGGGTGATTGCGCCCATGACGCTGTTGCCGACCGAGGTCGAACGCCTCGGCGTGCGCGCCTATACGGATATGGCAAGTGGCCTTGATGATGTAGATGTCATAGTTATGCTGCGTCTACAAATGGAGCGCATGCGGGGCCAGCTTATACCCAGTGAACAAGCATTCTTTCGCTGCTACGGACTGACCGAAGACAAGCTGCAGCAAGCGAAGACGGACGCCGTGGTGATGCATCCCGGGCCGATCAATCGTGGTCTGGAAATCGCGTCATCGGTGGCGGATGGGCCGCAATCTCTTATCCTGCCCCAAGTCACCAACGGCATCGCGGTACGCATGGCAATCATGGCGCAACTCATGGGCGGCGCGGGCCGCAAGGAAGCTGCATGAAGATCGCGATCCGTGGCGGTCGTATCGTCGATCCGGGTAACGACGTGGACGCTGTGTCTGACCTATTTATCGATCGGGGGGTAGTCGCGGCGATCGGTGCCGCTCCTTCCGAGTTCAAGACCAACTCGAACATCGACGCGAGCGACAAGATTGTTTGCCCGGGATTCGTGGATTTGCGTGCGCGCTTACGGGAGCCGGGCCAGGAGCACAAGGCGACGATGGATAGCGAGCTGCGAGCTGCGGTGAGTGCTGGAATTACCTCATTATGTTGCCCCCCAGATACTTACCCGGTCATCGACACCCCGGCCATGGTACATATGGTGCGACAACGCGCCGCCGAATTGCAGTTGACGCAAGTACATCCGCTCGGCGCACTGACTACCGGACTCGCTGGGGAGCGCCTCACCGATATGAGCGCGCTACAGGATGCCGGCTGCATCGGCGTCGGCAATGCCCTGCGGCCGGTCGAGAACACGCTGGTTATGCGTCGCGCCATGCAGTATGCCGCGAGCTTTGATATCACCGTGTTCATCCATGCCCACGATCCTTGGTTGCTGGGTAACGGCTGCGTCCATGAAGGGGAAATCAGTACCCGGCTTGGCTTGCCTGCTATTCCGGAGGCCGCCGAAACCGTCGCGGTTGCGCGTGAGCTCGCTCTAATCGAAACCACCGGGGTGCGGGCACACTTCTGTGAACTATCCTGCGCGCGCGCCGTGGCGATGGTGGCCGACGCGCAGCAACGTGGCTTAGCCGTCAGCGCCGATGTGTCCGCCCACCATTTACATCTCACCGAACACGATATCGGTTTTTTCAATACGCAGTGCCATGTGAGGCCGCCACTGCGCAGCGCCACCGACCGCGATGCCCTGCGCAGCGCCACCCGCGACAACGTCGTGCAGGCAATCTGCTCCGATCATCAACCGCATGAGGTGGATGCCAAACTCGCGCCGTTTAGTGAATCGGAACCAGGAATTTCCGGATTGGAAACTCTGCTGTCGTTGACCTTAAAACTCGTCGCCGACGGTCTGTTGGAATTGCCCCGCGCGCTGGCCGCGATCACCTGCGGGCCCGCGCGAGTGCTCGGTATCGATAGGGGGCATTTGCGCGTTGGTGCCGCGGCCGATATTTGCGTATTCGACCCCGATAGCAATTGGGTGGTAGATCCGGACACTATGTTAAGCCGGGGCCGCAATACCCCGTATTCCGGATGGTCCGTACCGGGCCGCGTTTGTCAAACCTTGATTGCCGGCCGTGTGGTCTACGAGCAACGCTAGCCTGCATATTGCATGAAGGGTTCAAAGTTCAGGGGAAATCGGGCTAAGTA
>Ga0224512_10000961_pt1 | contig 29022 bp, 23 predicted proteins | sample SF_May12_sed_USG_4_FD_169103 | JGI IMG/M metagenome (GOLD analysis project Ga0224512, IMG submission 169103) | Sediment microbial communities from San Francisco Bay, California, United States - SF_May12_sed_USGS_13 | ecosystem: Environmental > Aquatic > Marine > Sediment | place: USA... | reverse complement strand
CTGGCCCAGCGCAGTAACATCGAGAGTCTCGATCGAGACGTCTGTATCAAAACTGTCGGCTCGCAATTCGACGGCGGTCAAACACACACCATTAACCGCGATGCTCTCGCCGGTTTCATAGTCCGAAAATGGCATCTCGTCGGAACTGACAGTGAGCCGCACGTCACCGCCGCGGCGTTCTATCGCGGAAACGGTGCCTTTAGCTTTGATAATGCCAGTGAACATTGGTGTCAGCCTGCGGGTCTTGCTGTGATGCGAGTGTCACTCCCGACACGGCGCATGTCGATGATATCGAGCGATTTGCGATTTGCCAGCCGTGTCCATGTCGGAGTTCGGAACATGCCCATGGTTTCGCTACCCATGATATGCGGCGACTGATAAATCACAAGTTCGTCGATCTTGTCGCCGGCGATCAGGCTGCCGGCCAGCGTCGGCCCTGCCTCGACAAGCACTTCATTAACGCCACGTCCCGCAAGGTCGCGCAGAACGGCGGTGGTATCAAGCTGGCCGTTGTCCCGACCGATAGTGATGACGTCCGCACCCGCGTCCAGCAACCCGGATTTTCTGCCATCCTGCGTGCAATAAATCAGTGTTTTGCCCGGCAGCGCCAGCATTTCCGCCGATAACGGCATACGCAAATCGTTGTCCAATACGACGCGCAGCGGCTGCCGGCCGGCCGTGCGCAGTGACGCATCGCGCACGGTTAGCGACGGATCGTCAGCAAGCACCGTCCCGATACCCGTCAGGATCGCTCCGGATCGCGCGCGCAGACGCTGCACGTCAGCTCGCGCCTCAGCACCAGTGATCCATTGGCTTTCGCCACTCGACATCGCGATGCAGCCGTCGAGACTGGACGCCATCTTGAGGCGCACGAATGGCATCTGGCGCGTTACCCGATTCAGAAACCCGCAAACGAGCTTCTCGACCTCGTGCTGCATCAGACCGACGCGTGTGGCAATACCGGCCGCAGCAAGCGCTTCGATCCCTGCGCCATTGATCTCGGGGTTCGGATCCCTCAGACCGATGACGACCTCGCCGACTCCGGCGCGGATCAGCGCATCGCAACACGGTGGAGTCCTGCCGTGATGCGAACAGGGCTCGAGGGTCACATAGACGGTTGCGCCGCCTGCCTTATCACCAGCCGCATTCAACGCATTGATTTCGGCGTGCGCCTCGCCAGCGACTTTGTGCCAACCTTCTCCGACGACCTCGTCATCGCGCACGATGACGCAGCCGACCATCGGATTTGGATGTGCCGAGTACAGACCGCGCTCAGCAAGACGCAGGGCATGCGCCATATGCGCGCAGTCAGTTGCAGTGAACTCCGGCATTTGATCTACTTTTTCTTCTTGCCGAGCAACTCGGGTAACAACGACATCTGTTCGCGCGAAGCGGCCGTCTCTGAAATACGCTGCAAGCGTTTGATCTCTTCCTCAAACTCCGTGATGTCCTGAAAACGTCTGTACACCGACGCAAAACGCACGTAGGCGACCTCGTCGAGTTCGTGCAATTCCTGCATGACGAGTTCGCCGACCAGCCGCGACGGCACTTCGCGCTCGCCCATGGTTCTGAGCCGGTGAATCAGTCGGCCGATCGCCTGTTCGAGTTCATCGCTCGGTACGGGGCGTTTTTCGAGGGCGCGAATCATACTGTTGCGCAGCTTGGACTCATCGAATGGCTGCCGGCTGTTGTCATTCTTGACGAGCCGCGGCATGACCAGCTCGGCGGACTCGAATGTGGTGAAGCGCTCGTTACAGTCCAGGCACTGGCGGCGGCGACGTATCTGTCTTCCCTCGCCCGCCAGGCGAGAGTCAATGACCTTGGTCTCCTCGTGGCTACAGAACGGGCAATGCATGGGCGCTCAAGACTCTGTTGTCGCGATCTCAGGCGTACACGGGAAATCGCTGGCAAAGCTCGAGGACCTGGCCACGTACGCGCTCGATCGTCTCTTCGTTACGGATGTCGTCCAGTATATCTGCAATCCAGGTGCTTAGCTCCCGGGTCTCGTTGGCTCCAAAGCCGCGCGTTGTGATGGCAGGCGTACCCAGACGCAGGCCGCTTGTGACAAACGGCGACTGCGGATCGTTGGGCACCGCGTTCTTGTTGACGGTGATATTGGCCCGACCGAGTGCCGCATCGGCATCCTTCCCCGTGATCCCCTTTTCAATCAGGCTCACGAGCATCAGGTGATTGTCCGTACCTCCGGATACGATCGGGTAACCACGCTCGGCCAGCACGCCGGCCATGATCTTCGCGTTGTCGCAGACATGGCCCTGATAGTCCTTGAATGACGGCTCCATGGCTTCTTTGAACGCGACGGCCTTGGCAGCAATGACGTGTTCGAGAGGTCCGCCCTGCGTGCCCGGAAAGACGAGAGAGTTGAACTTCTTCGTTAACTCATCGTTCTTGCGGGCCAGAATCACGCCGCCACGCGGACCGCGCAGGGTCTTGTGCGTTGTGGAGGTTACAACATCTGCGAGCGGCACCGGGTTGGGGTAGTGACCGGTCGCAACCAGACCGGCAACATGCGCCATGTCGACCATCAGGTACGCGCCGACACTGTCGCAGATATCGCGGAAACGCTGCCAGTCGACGACCCGCGAGTAGGCCGAGAAACCGGCGATGATCATTTTCGGCATTTGTTCTTCCGCCAGTGCCTGCACCTGATCGTAATCGATCAGGCCGGTCTCGTGAACGAGACCATACTGCACAGCCCGATAGAGCTTGCCCGAAAAATTCACTTTCGAGCCATGCGTCAGGTGACCACCTTCGGCGAGGCTCATGCCCAGCACTGTGTCACCGGCGTCACAAAGCGCCATGTAGACCGCCGCATTCGCTTGCGAACCAGAGTGTGGTTGTACGTTGGCGTAGTCGGCACCAAACAGCGCCTTCGCCCGTTCGATAGCCAGAGTCTCGGCGTCGTCAACGAATTCGCAGCCGCCGTAATAGCGCTTGCCGGGATACCCCTCGGCGTACTTGTTGGTGAGCACGCTGCCCTGCGCGGCCATCACCCGTGGGCTGGCGTAGTTCTCGGAAGCTATGAGCTCAATGTGCTCTTCCTGGCGGCGACTTTCCTGGGCGATGGCTTCTGCGATCTCGGGATCATATGATGCAAGCGTAGTTGATGTATCGAACATCGGGCAGGTTCTCCGGCAGGAATGACTGTTATTCGGGGTCGAACCGCCATTTCAGGTTGCGATTCGGCCCCAGGTAGAGATGGCCAAAGGTGGCGATGTTACTGCCTAGGGGGCTTCAACGAAAGACTGAACAACGCGCGTCCAGGCGCGTGCCAGATTATGTCGGTTGTAGCCGCCGCCACCGGTCCCGAGCAGTTTGCCACCGCAGTGCTTCTCTGCGAGGCGGCACAAGGCCGTTGCTGCATCAGCATGCGCCCGCTCCGTGTAGCAGAGGTGGGTGATCGGGTCACCTTCGAGGCTGTCGGCACCGCACTGGAACAGGATGAATTCAGGCTCGGCGTCATCGATATAAGCCTCGACGCGCGCCCAGGCGCGCTGGAAGTCCCCGTCACTCGCACCCGGCGCCATCGGAATATTGAGCTTGGTGCCGCGAGCACTCCCGACACCCGTCTCCTCCGCCGCACCCGTACCGGGATACAGGTACCGGCCATCCTCATGCACGTCCGCGAAAATCAGGTCCTTGTCTTCTTCGAACGCGTAAAACATGCCGTCGCCGTGATGCGCGTCGATATCGACGTAGGCGATGCGCCGCAGTCCGTACTTCTTGCGCAGGTGTTCGGCGGCGACTCCACAGTCGTTGAATACGCAGAATCCGGCCGCGTGGTCCCGGCCGGCATGATGCAGGCCCGCTATCGGCACAAAAGCGCGCTTTGTCTGACCCTGCATGATCGCGTCCACGGCTGCGAGCGTTGCACCGACCACGCTCGAGGCAGCATCAAATATGCCGGGTATCGCCGGAGTATCGCCTTCATCGAGGTAGCCCTTCCCTTCGGCCGACATGCGCGACACCTTGTCGATGTAGCCGGCGGTATGAAATAGCAGCAGATCGTCAATGCTGGCTCTCCCGGGTGCCGCGTATGCAATCGCGTCGCCCAGCCCGGCCTCGGCCAACTCATCGTGGAACACGCCGTGCCGGTCGAGGCCAAACGGATGCGGGTCGCCGAAGCCGTATCGGGCGATCTCATCCCCCTTGTAAACAAGCACGGTTGCGGTCATTACGATCGATGTTTTCCACTATATGCCGTGCGCGCAGCATACCCGAGAATTCGCGGTGAATGGCCTATAAAGCAGAAATCCGAACTTGCCCGGATCACATCCGGGTGGACGTTTCAGGTCATCGCAAACCGGGCAAGGCGGTACGGAATGCCTACGAAATCGGAAAACAGATCATTGCAGAGAGCCGCAAGACCGACATCGATAAGGTCCTGCTGGTCTCACGACTGACCGGGCGACTGCCCGCATTGGACGCCTACAAGATGGTTGCCGGATTGGAGGACGTCGGATGGAGCCGCTCAACCAGGCTGGCGTTTGTCGACCTGAATGCCGAATCCCGGGCGGACAGTCTTTTCACCGAAACGGTCGCCGTCAATCGTGCCTATCTCATGAAGGTGTTCGATAATGAAAACGATGCCAGGAGATGGCTGCTCGAACCCTGACGCATTGATGTATGCTTTGGTCACTGAGAACCTGCGAATCGCACCCTGATGGCGTACGAGATTAAACGGCAAGCGCACGAAGACCACATCGAATTCAGAGTCTTCGGTGACCGGCTCTCGGGTCATGCGGTGGCCGATGCGGACGCGGTCGGGAAGCAGATTCTCGAACAGTGCCGCGATCAGGGAATCAGCAATATACTGCTGATCCTGGAGCTGACCGGATCGATATCTGCCGTCGACGTCTACCAGATTGTCACCAATTCGGCGCAGTATGGCTGGAGCCATGATCTCAAAATGGCGGTAGTTGACCTGAATCCCGAGTCACGCCTCGACAGTCAATTCACAGAGACAGTCGCCGTTAATCGAGCCTATCGGGTCCGCTCATTCGACAATGAACGCGACGCCAAGGAGTGGCTGCTCGGCGACTAGCGGTTTATGCTGCAGGTTCGACGTGAGAGCGGATTTGCGGGGAGACTTCCAGATGCTGCAATTATTGTTGGGAATTGTGCTGTTCTTTGGTATCCATTCCGCGTCCATCGTGGCACTGCCTTGGCGTGACACGCTTGCTGCCAAAAGTGAACAAGCATGGAAGGCGGTCTATGCCATTATTTCAATAGTCGGCATCGTGCTGATTGTCAGGGGTTACGCCGATGTCAGGCAAGCACCGACGATCTTGTATGTGACGCCTGCATGGCTGCGGCACGTGGCAGCGCTCCTGATGTTGCCGGTATTCGCGTTCTTCATTGCGCCGTATTTTCCGGGGCGGATCAAGACAGCGCTCAAGCATCCGCAGCTCATTGCGGTAAAAGCCTGGGCGGTGGCGCACTTGCTCGTCAATGGCGCCCTGGCGGACGTGCTGCTGTTCGGCTCGTTTCTGCTATGGGCTGTTGCGGATCGGATCTCGCTTAAAAATCGAGTCGCGCGGCCGTTGGCCGGCGCACCGGAGTCGAAGTTCAATGACGCGATAGTCGTCGTCCTCGGACTCGCACTGTACGTGGCATTCGCCTTTTGGTTACACGAAAGTCTCTTCGGGATTGCGCCGTTCGCCTGACATGCCCGTGCCCCAGGCCCATACCAATTTCAGATGGCCTGTCACAGTCGAGCAGACAATCGACGCTCCGGCGCAGGCCGTCTGGGAGGCGATATCGATGCCCGGCAATCTCGAACTTTGCCACCCGTTTTGCGCCAGAAACATCGTCCACACCTGGCCTGGGCGCAATGCGCGCGACGAGATTCAGTATCTGAGCGGCATCATCTATCAGCGTCATTTTTCGGCGTGGTTCGATGGCGTCGGCTACGATCTCGAGATTCGGCAACGGGACGACGACATCGCATCGGTCTCCTGGCGAATATCGGCTACCGACGATCGAAGCTGCGCACTGCAAATAACCGTATATCCCCAACTGTTACAGGACGTTCCGCTGGTCTTTCGGTGGTTCCCGCACGCGCTTCGACTGCGCCCGATGCTCCGCGCCTATCTGGAATCCGTCACAAAAGGATTTGAGTGGTACGTGACGCGCGGTGAGCCTGTTCCCCAAGAGCATTTCGGCAAGCACCGCTGGTTTTCTGCGCGACAATAAATAACTTGACCTTCACCACCGCTGTTGCCGGATAATGCGCGCTTCCCCAGCCGAGTGGTCCTGCAATGGCGCAGTACATCTACACCATGAATCGCGTGGCCAAAGTGGTGCCGCCGAAGCGGTTCATTATCAAAGACATCTCGCTATCGTTCTTTCCGGGCGCCAAGATCGGTGTTCTCGGCCTGAACGGTTCGGGCAAGTCGACGGTTCTGCGCATCATGGCCGGTCTCGATACCGAGTTCGACGGCGAGGCACGTCCGCAAGCCGGCATCAAGGTTGGCTTCCTGCCACAGGAGCCGGAGCTGAATCCGGACAAGGACGTGCGCGGCAATGTCGAGGAAGGCGTGGCCGAAACCATTGAACTCGTCGATCGATTCAACGAAATCAGCATGAAATTCGCTGAGCCGATGGGCGATGACGAGATGAACGCGCTCCTGGAGGAACAGGGCAAGCTGCAGGACGCGATCGACTCGGCGGGCGCCTGGGAGATCGACCGTAAGCTGGAGATCGCCGCCGACGCACTGCGCCTGCCACCATGGGACGCAGACGTGACCCAATTGTCAGGTGGTGAAAAGCGCCGGGTCGCGCTGTGCCGTTTGTTGTTGTCGCAGCCGGATATGCTATTGCTGGATGAACCAACCAACCATCTCGACGCCGAGTCGGTCGCCTGGCTCGAACGCTTTCTGGCGGACTATCCGAGCACTGTCATCGCGGTAACGCACGATCGCTACTTCCTCGACAATGTTGCTGGCTGGATACTCGAACTCGATCGTGGCCACGGCATCCCCTGGGAGGGCAACTACTCGTCCTGGCTCGAACAAAAGGAAAAACGCCTGGCAAACGAAGAAGCTTCGGAAAAGGCCAGACAGAAGGCAATACACGCCGAACTCGAATGGGTGCGTTCAAATCCGAAGGGACGGCAGGCCAAATCGAAGGCCCGACTGCGCCAATTCGACGAGATCTCGTCGCCGAAATATCAGCAGCGCAATGAGACCAACGAGATCTATATACCGCCCGGGCCCAGGCTCGGTGAACTTGTCATCGAGGTCAACGACCTGAAAAAGGGGTTTGGCGACAAGCTCTTGATCGACGGGCTGAGCTTTCAGTTGCCCCAGGGCGGTATTGTCGGTGTGATCGGCCCGAACGGCGCGGGAAAGACCACGTTCTTCCGCATGATAACCGGCAGTGAGGCGCCGGACTCCGGCACGATACGTCTTGGCGATACGGTGCAAATAGCGAGCGTCGACCAGTCACGTGACAGCCTCGATGACAACAAGACGGTCTGGGAGGAGATTTCGGACGGGCAAGACCTGATCAAGGTCGGCAATTATGAAACGCCGTCGCGCAAGTATGTCGGCCGCTTCAATTTCCGTGGTTCCGAGCAACAAAAAAAGATAGGAATCCTGTCCGGCGGCGAGCGAAATCGTGTGCATCTCGCAAAAATGCTCAAGTCGGGCGGCAACCTGTTGCTGCTCGATGAGCCGACCAATGACCTCGATGTCGAGACATTGCGCGCGTTGGAGGAGGCGTTGCTGGAATTTCCGGGCTCGGCCGTGGTGATCTCGCATGATCGCTGGTTTCTGGACCGCATCGCGACGCACATACTGGCGTTCGAAGGCAACAGCGAAGTCACGTGGTTTGCCGGTAACTATGCGGACTACGAAGAAGATCGCAGGCGCCGGCTCGGGTCCGATGCGGACAATCCACATCGTATAAAATACAAGCGACTCGACGCATAGGAAAATCCGGATGAATGGGCTTATTGCTGCCAGCGCAATTCTCACGCTCGTCGGATTGTTGTTCATTGCTTCGACGTTGCGGCACATGCGCCGAGGCCGGGTTCTCAGGGCCGGCGGATCGGCTACGGCGGGGGTCGCGTCAACAGGAATAGGGACAGCCGGCATTCTCGTTTTCATGAGCTATCTCGGCTACGAACGACTAACAGATGAACAGCTGGTCGGCGTTATCGAATTCAAGCAGTCTGCGCCGGAGGCCTACACGGCACGTTTGATGATCGACGGACAGGTCGACCGCACGTTCACCTTACGGGGTGACGAGTGGCAACTCGACGCGCGCGTCGTAAGCTGGAAACCGCCGGCGACGGTTCTGGGGCTCGAACCGGTGTATCAGCTGGAAAGACTGAGTGGCCGCTATACGTCCGTCGAGCGTGAACGCAGCGAACAACGCACGGTACACGGATTGGCCGTTGAACGCCCGCTCGACATCTGGAGCCTTGCGAGAAAATACCCGAAATTTGCGCCGGGGATCGATGCCTTTTATGGCACGGCGACCTACGTGCCGATGGCAGATGGCGCGCGATATCGCGTAACACTGAGCCGTGATGCCCTGATTGCACGGCCACTCAACGAACAGGCACAAAATGCCGTTGGTGGATGGGGGCCGGCGGACGATTGATTCATAGATTATGTTAACGGCTGTTAGCAGCACCGGAGCATTGGTGCATACTGATCTAGCCGATTGATTTGGCATAGAATAATAACGAGCGAAGATGGCGATAGTACTTGACAGGGATCAGGGGCTCCTGCTCGATGATGATGAGCAGATCGGGCTCGAGTGCCCGTACTGCGGCGTCTATTCCCACATGAGCCCGGAGTCGGTGCCACACGCCGACGATCTTCTGCAGCATAGGCCGAAACACGTCGGCCTCGTGTACCGCTGCGACGCCTGTCAGGCGCCTGTTTTTCTGCGCTTCGCTGTTAAGGAATTCTCCGCAAACCAGGTCGAGCTGTATCGCAACTTCATCGAACTGGAACGGCCGAAGGAACGCTTCGCATTTTCCTACCTGCCGAAGCACACGGAAGTACTTTTTCGCGAAGCACTGTCCTGTTACTCGGGTAACAACTTCAACGCTTTCGCATCGATGTGCCGTCGCTCCGCGACCAGCGCTTTTCAGGCACTGGGCGAAGGCGGCAGGCTCAGGGCCTTCGAGGAAATCCTGATAGCGCAGGACATCGCCGGCATCGACGACGAGACTTTTGCTCCTATAAAGACGGTGCTGTTCGACGCAAGCGAAGAAGAAGAGCTCCCGCTGCTGAATCGCTCCCAGGCCGGCATCCTTCTCGAGGTTCTCAAAGACATGTTCTATCAGTGTTTCGTGCGCCGCGGCAAACTCACGCGCGCGATCAAGGTGCGGCGTTTCTTTGTTCAGGAAGGCAACAAGGACCTGGCCTCATCGGCCTGATCCGGCCAAAAGTCGCTGATTTCTTTAATTGATTGCGACGCGCGCGTTTCTGAACATACGCATCCAGGGACCATCCTCACCCCACTCCTCAGGATGCCAGGAGTTTTGCACCGTTCTGACGACGCGTTCGGGATGCGGCATCATGATCGTTACTCGTCCGTCCTCGTTCGATAGCCCGCATATCCCGTCGAGCGAGCCATTCGGGTTTGCCGGGTATTTGTCAGCGACGTTGCCGAAGTTGTCAACGTAACGCACAGCAATCATATGCGATGCCATATAGCGGTCGGATTCGTGCACAAAATTGACACGGCCCTCACCGTGTGAAGTTGCGATAGGCATGCGCGACCCGGCCATGCCTTCCAGGAATATAGAGGGACTCTGCAGCACTTCGACAAGGCTCAGGCGCGCCTCAAATTGCTCTGATTTGTTGCGCAAGAAGCGCGGCCAGTGGGCGGCACCTGGTATCAGCTCACGTAAATGCGACATCATCTGGCAGCCATTACAAACCCCAAGAGCGAATGTGTCTGCACGCGCGAAAAAGTCCGCGAATTGGTCCCGCACGGCAGCATGATAGAGGACGGACTTGGCCCAGCCCCCACCTGCGCCAAGTACATCACCAAACGAAAATCCGCCGCAGGCAACCAGCCCCTGATAATTGCCCAGATTGTCACGGCCGCTCAGCAGGTCGCTCATGTGCACGTCGACGGCGACAAAGCCGGCACGTACGAAGGCTGCCGCCATCTCATACTGGCTGTTGACGCCCTGTTCCCGCAAGACCGCAACGCGTGGTCCGGCGATGCCCCGATACGGCCGCGCGATGTCATCGTTCGCATCAAATGAAAGCGCGGCATTCAGCCCTGGATCGTCATCGTTCAGGATTTGATCGAATTCCTCGAGGGCCGTCGCCGGATTGTCGCGCAGTGCCTGTATGCGGTAACTCATTTCCGACCATTCACGCTGCAGCTGTTTGCGCCCAAACTTCAGGACGATGTTCTGGTCGTTACGCACGGTGAATTGCGGTCTCTTTTCCACCCTGCCGATGGCAGTTGCCGTCGCCCCCGTCCGATCCAGCACCATTTGAACCTGCGTCAGCTTATTCTTGGCGACCTGAATTACCGCACCCGGCTCTTCAGAAAATAACTGCGCAAGCAGCTCCTGGCGCGTACCGCTCAGCTGTAATGACACGCCCAGCCGACTGGCAAACATCATCTCGGCAATCGTCGCGACCAGCCCGCCATCGCTACGATCGTGATAAGCCAACACCATGTCTCGTTCGTTGAGCTCCTGGATTGCTGCGAAGAAGTTCGTCAGCAGCTCCGGACTGTCGAGGTCGGCCGTCGCTCCACCCGCTCGATTGTAGGCCTGGGCGAGGCAAGACCCGCCCAGGCGATTCCTGCCCTGGCCGAGATCGAATAACAGCAGGTAGCTCGCTTCATCGAGAGACTGAAGTTGCGGCGTCAGATGCCGTCTGACATCTGTCACCGGCGCGAAGGCGGACACGATCAGCGACACAGGCGCAACGACCTGATAATCCTCGCTGCCTTCGCGCCAGCTCGCACGCAGCGACATGGAGTCTTTGCCGACCGGAATCGCGACGCCAAGGGCGCGACACAGCTCGTCGCCCACGGCCTTGACCGTATCGAACAGCCGCGCGTCTTCGCCCGGGTGCCCCGCAGCCGCCATCCAATTGGCTGAGAGGCGGATTTTCCTTATGTTCTCAATCGGAGCGGCCGCGATATTTGTAATCGCCTCCGCAACGGCCATGCGCCCCGACGCCGGCGCATCCAGTACCGCCAGTGGCGTGCGTTCGCCCATCGACATCGCCTCGCCCCTCGAACTCTCGTAACCGCTCATCGTAATCGCGACATCACTAACCGGTACCTGCCACGGACCCACGAGCTGGTCGCGGGCGCTGAGGCCACCTACGGTTCGATCACCAATGTGAATCAGAAACGACTTGTTCGCCACAGCCGGAAACCTGAGTACTCGCAGCACGGCTTCGTCGAGTTCGATGTCGGACAGGTCGAGGCGCAGATCGGGCGGGTCCGAGCGTTGCACATCGCGGATCATTTTAGGCGGATTGCCAAGCAACATATCCATCGGCATGTCGACCGCGCGATTGCCAAACTCACGATCGTCGACCACCAACTGACCATCGTCGGTCAGCGTGCCGACGACGTAGACGGGACATCGCTCACGCTCGCACAGGGCCGTAAACTCGTCAATGCGGTCCGTACCGATAATCAGCACATAGCGCTCCTGTGCCTCGTTGCACCAGATGCCCATCGGCGACATGCCGCGTTCTGCATTGTCGATATCTCGCAGTTCGATCCGTGCTCCGTGCTTGCTGTGGTCGACCGCCTCGGGTATTGCATTCGACAAGCCGCCAGCGCCGACGTCGTGGATCAACAGAATGGGGTTGTCGTCACCCATCTGCCAACAGCGGTCGATGACCTCCTGCGCACGACGCTGCATCTCCGGATTGCCGCGTTGCACAGACGCAAAATCGAGATCTTCACTACTCGTCCCGCTGGCCAGACTGGATGCGGCCCCGCCACCCAGCCCGATCAACATGGCGGGACCGCCGATAACAACCACTCTTGCACCAACAGGCACATCGATCTTGCTGGCGTGCCCGGCACGCACATTGCCGACACCACCGGCGATCATGATGGGTTTGTGATAACCGCGAATCTCGTTGTCAGGCAGGCCTGGCAACACGGCTTCGTAAGTGCGGAAATAACCGAGCAAATTCGGTCGTCCAAATTCATTGTTGAATGCCGCGCCACCGATTGGCCCTTCGATCATGATCTCGAGCGGTGTGGCCATCCGCTCCGGATGCGGAAAATCGATTTCCCAGGGCTGTGCAAAATCAGGGATGCGCAAATGTGACACGGTAAAACCGGTCAGACCCGCTTTTGGTTTTGCGCCGAGTCCGGTCGCGCCCTCGTCACGAATCTCGCCCCCTGAGCCGGTCGCCGCGCCAGGGAACGGTGAGATCGCGGTCGGATGATTGTGCGTTTCCACCTTCATCAGGATATGCACAGTCTCGTCGCTGAATCGATACTCGCGACTGCCGGGAGACGCGATGAGCCTTGACCCCGGCCAGCCTTCGATGACAGCTGCGTTATCCGAGTAAGCGGAAATGACACCGTCCGGAGACGCCGCCGTGGTCGATTTGATCATGCCGAACAGCCGCTGCTGTTTAGGCTCGCCGTCAATGACCCAATCCGCGTTGAAAATCTTGTGCCGGCAATGCTCCGAGTTTGCCTGGGCGAACATCATCAGCTCGACGTCGGTCGGATCCCGCCCGATCCCGGCATAACTGGCAACGAGGTAGTCGATTTCCTGGTCGGACAGGGCCAGCCCGAGATCAACATTGGCCTGCGCGAGTGCCTCGCGCCCGCTTTCGCTCACGGACACCGTTGTCAAAGGCGCCGGCTCATGTGCCTCGAACAAGGCCAGCGCTTCATCGCCCCTGCTGAACAATGCCTCAGTCATTCGATCGAAGAGCAGTGCACCGAGCTGGCGTACATCGGCATCGCTCACCTTGCCTTTGAATTGCAATCCGTAGCAGATACCGCGCTCAATGCGTTCGACCGGCACATCGCACGCCAACGCGATATCGGTCGCCTTGCTCGACCAGGGAGAAATCGTCCCCGGACGCGGCAGGACATAGATCTTCCTCGCACCCGTGCCCAGCGCTGCAGCGCGCTCGCCCGACAACAACAGGGCTTTCAGGCGGCTCTTGTGCTCGGCAGACAGCGGCCCTGTCAAGGCAACAAAGTATACAAAGCGGGCGACGACCGATTTCACCCGTTCATCCTGGCGCTGCAACGAACGCAGCAGCTTGGCGAGCCGGAAATCCGAGAGTGCGGACTGCGCTGGAATCTCCAGCATGTCGATGCGAGTCTGCGTGTCCAGATCAGTTGCTGGTGTCGGCAAGCCGGTGCGACCTTATCCGTGAGATTAGCGGGGGGTGAGACGCGATCATACCGGAGTGACTACGTGCTGCCTACGTGCCCTCGGGGCAAAGCGGGATAGAGTCCCGCTGCTGAGGTCTTTCCCGCGCACTCCGGCGGTTTACTTGCTGTTGTCCCCCGGTGTGTAGAACGGCATGGGAAATTGCGTCACGTTGCCCTCGAGTTTCGATATTTTGCTCGTGCCGTGCTTTTCGACTTCGTCGATTCGGATGACTGAGTGCATCGGCAGGTAGGTCCGGATTACATGTTCGAATTCGGCTTTGATCTTCTCCTCGGACGGATCGACGACAACCGTCGTGCGCTCGCCAAAGACCAGTTGTTCGACCTCGACAAAACCCAACATGGCGCCATGACCCACCTCGCGGGCATAGATCTCGTAGACCTGGCCCTGGCTCATGAAAACTACCCGATACAGATTTTTCTTGCTCATGCTCATTCAACGACGTTACGGGGGCGCGTAGTGTACCCAAATCCTTGCTTCTTGGCATATGGCAGATATGGTTTTTGGTGCGCATATGTGCGGTCAAAGCCGTTCGTACCGAATCTGATTTATGTGAACTGCTCGGCAGCGTATGCCGTTGATTCTTTGCACTATTCGTCTGTCATGACCTGCCAACTCGAAATCATCTCGGAGCACAAGGAAATTGTCGGCGACGACGCCGTGCGAGTATTCGGCGAGAAAGGCGGCACTATCGGCCGCTCCCTGCAAAACGACTGGATCCTGCCGGACCCGGACCGCTTCATTTCCGGGCGCCATGCGACCATCGACTACAAGGGTGGTATCTACTACCTCGTCGATACGAGCACCAATGGCGTGTATATCAACGGTGACTGCGAACCGATCGGCAAGGGCAATCCGCGGCGTCTTTTCAACGGCGACACACTGCGATTCGGCGATTTCGAAATTACGGTCTCGATCGATGCCGGCGAGAGCATTGTCATGCCTTTGGAGGTAACGGGCTCCCGGGTGACCGATTACGACGCATCGCTGGTACCCGAGGAGTCGCTGCGGACCGGCGTGCAACTGCTGGACGAGGAAGAACTCACTGGCAACGACGAATTCCAGTCGGCGCTGTTTGGTGAACCCGCCGACAGCGGGGTTGTCGAGCGCGCGAGCCAGAGAGTCGCAGAGGTGGTCAGGCCGAAGGCTGCTACGACGAGTGCCCTGGCAGAAGCCGACCTGGTTGCAACGGACCTGCTTGACTCGTTTCTTGACGGACTCGGCATCAACAGGGCCGAGTTGCACCCGTCGGTCGATCTGGGGTCGATCATGCAGAATGCCGGTGAGGTAATGCGCGCGTATGTCGAAGGCACCGCGCAACTACTTGCGAGCCGTGCGAACCTCAAGAATGCGTTTCGACTGGATCAGACGACCGTGTTGCCGCGACACAATAATCCGTTGAAGCTCTCCGCAAATACGAAGGATTCAATCAAGCAACTGTTGGTTGGTGAAGAAGGCGAATACCTTGGCCCACGCGATGCAGTGCGTGAAGTTTGCCGCGACTTGCTGTTCCATCAGGACGCTTTTCTCGACGCCATGAACAGCGCGTTCATCGAGTTTGCTGATCGATTCGACCCGGACGAGCTCGCTGACGGATTTGAACGCTCACTCGGCAGCAATCCGCTGACGCGCTGGATGAACAAATCCAAGTACTGGCAGCTGTATTGCGACCTGTACCCTATATTGACCGAGAAGGGGAGCAGCCGCTTCCCGCAAATGTACGCGGAGGAGTTCGTCCGCGCATACGAACGTCAGATCGCAGAATACAAACGACTCAGCGGCGCCGACGATTATCTGAAGGCAACCGTTGTTCTGAATGAAGCGGATCTGCAGACGGAGAGCCTCGAATCCAACGAGCATGATACGATTTTCGAAAAACCGGTCTTCGAGGATGATTTGCTCGACGAAATCTCACTCGACGACCTGCCGGACGAAGACGAGTCTGTCGATCAGGCCGAAGCCTGATCCATCACTGCACTAGCCGGCGCGGTTTTGCCGATTGCCGATAAGATCATCCACAACAGACGGGTCAGCCAGCGTTGATGTGTCGCCCAGCTCCGCGAAATCGTCGGCCGCAACCTTGCGCAAAATGCGTCGCATGATCTTGCCGGACCGCGTTTTCGGCAGACCCGGGGCCCACTGAATCAGGTCAGGTTTCGCGATCGGACCGATTTCCTTGCGCACCCAGTTCTGTAATTCAGCACGCAGTTCGTCGCTCGATTCGACACCCTCCATCAAGGTGACATAGGCATAGATCCCCTGCCCCTTGATGTCATGCGGATAGCCCACAACGGCCGCTTCGGCGACGGCACTGTGTGACACCAGCGCACTCTCGACTTCGGCGGTGCCCATGCGATGGCCCGAGACATTCAGCACGTCGTCCACGCGGCCCGTGATCCAGTAGTAACCATCCTCGTCCCGACGCGCGCCATCCCCGGTTGTGTACGCATTGTTGAAAGTCGAGAAATAAGTTTGCACGAAGCGTTCATGATCACCATACACCGTGCGCATCTGACCGGGCCAGCTGTCGGTGATGATCAGGTTGCCCGACGCCGCTCCCTCGAGCACATTACCATCGCCATCGACAATCGCCGGCATGACGCCGAAGAACGGTGTCGTCGCCGACCCGGGTTTCAAGGCTGTCACCCCGGGCAGTGGCGTGATCAATATGCCGCCCGTTTCGGTTTGCCACCAGGTGTCGACGATCGGGCAGCGCCCGTCGCCGACGACATGGTAGTACCACTCCCATGCTTCCGGGTTGATTGGCTCGCCGACGGAACCGAGCAGGCGCAGGCTCTTGCGCGACGTGCGCTTCACCGGCGCGTCGCCCTCGCGCATCAGCGCCCGAATCGCCGTCGGCGCCGTATAGCAGATATTGACCTTGTGCTTGTCGCAGACCTCCCAGAATCGAGATGAGGTCGGATAGTTCGGCACGCCCTCGAACATCAATGAGACGGCGCCATTCGCCAGCGGCCCGTAGACGATGTAGCTGTGCCCTGTTACCCAGCCAACGTCGGCGGTGCACCAGTAGATGTCGCCCGGATGATAATCGAAAACATACTCGTGGGTCAGCGCGGCATAAACCAGGTAACCACCAGTGGTGTGCAAAACACCCTTCGGTTTACCGGTCGAGCCGGACGTATAGAGAATGAACAGCGGGTCCTCGGCGCCCATTTCTTCGCACGGACAATCGGCGTCGACCTCAGCCTCGAGGTCGTGCAACCATGCATCGCGTCCTTCGACCCAATTGATGTCGTTTCCGGTATTCCTGACAACGAGAACCCTCTCGAGCGTTGTGACGTTCGGATTGGCCGCCGCGGCGTCGACGTTTGCCTTGAGTGGAATGATCTTGCCACCGCGCAGACCTTCGTCGGCGGTCACGACGATGGTTGACTCGCAGTCATGGATCCGCCCCGCCAATGCATCCGGCGAGAAGCCGCCGAACACAACGGAATGCACTGCGCCGATGCGGGCGCACGCCAACATGGCCACAGCGGCCTCCGGTATCATCGGCATATACAGTGTGATGCGGTCCCCTTTCCCGGCGCCCATGGCTTTCAGCGCGTTGGCGAACCGGCACACTCGGGCGTGTAAATCCGCATAGGTGATCGTGAGGTCGCGTGCCGGATCGTCACCTTCCCAGATGATTGCCACGTCGTCGGCTTTCGACTCCAGGTGCCTGTCGACGCAGTTATAACAGGCGTTCAGGGTGCCATCGTAAAACCAGCGGATATGCAGATCGTCGCTGTCAAACGAGACGTCTTTGGTCCTGGTGAACGGTTTGATCCAGTCAATGCGACTCGCCTGATCTGCCCAAAATCCTTCATTGTCGTTAACCGACCGCGTATACATTTCGGCATAATCATCCGCATCGAGCAATGCACGTTCCTTCGTCTCATCAGCCACCGGGTAAATATCACTCATTATTCACAGCCTTTTTCCTGTACAGCAGCAAGCCGTTTGGCGAGCTGCAAGATCCGTTGGGCCTGGACATGGTGCGGCCGGTCCAGCATTTCACCGTCCATCCCGAGTGCTCCTGCTTCCGGGTTCTCCGCGAATAGCGCGACAATTCGCTCGGCACGTTCGATTTCGGCGGCACTCGGCATAAATGCACGATTGATCACATCGACCTGCGCCGGATGAATGGCGAGCATGCCGCAGAACCCATCGCGCCGGGCATTCGCTGCATACCTTGCCAGACCGTCCATATCGCGAAAATCCGTATAGACCGTATCGACGGCAGGTACTTCCGCGGCGCCGGCGGCGAACAGGCACAGTGATCGCGCCAGTTCATACGGCGGTAACCAGTTGCCATCGTCGCCACGATTGGCGCTTGCGCCAACTGCCGCGCTCAGGTCCTCGGCGCCCCAGGACATCGCAGCAAGACGGGGTGTCGCATCTGCGTAGCCTCCCAGCCCGAATAGCGCCTCCGGACGTTCCGTACAAATGGGCAGGATCTCGGTCCTGCCGGCGTCGAGACCGTGTTCGCGCTCCAGTTCATCAAGCATCGCAGCAAGCCGCTGAACGTCGGCAACGCCGCATGGCTTCGGCAGGACAATACCGGTCGGGGCGAACGGCATGATGCTGTTCAGGTCGGCAACAGCATCATCGGTGCCTACCGGATTGATGCGAACCCAGATGTCGTCCCTGCCAGCGAGGTAGCCCCCCACCCGTTCCCGCGCTGCTACCCGTGCGCCGGCAGCAACAGAATCTTCCAGATCGAGGATGATAGCGTCAGCACCTGCATCGCCGGCCTTCTTCATTTTGCGCTCGCTGTCTGCGGGCACGAAGAGATAACTTCGATTCATGCCGGCTTCTTGAGCATCAAAGCTGTGCGCTTACAGACACCCACCAGCTCGTTGTGCTGGTTGTACGCGCGGTGGGCGAAAGTGACGATGCCGTTTTCCGGCCGCGACCTGCTTTCGCGCAATTCGAGCACCTCGGATTCAACGCGGATCGTGTCGCCGTGAAACAGCGGCTTTGGAAACCTGACTTCGTCCCAACCGAGATTTGCAACGGTGGTTCCGTGCGTAGTGTCGTTGACGGAGATGCCGACCATCAAGGACAGGGTCAGACAACTATTGACGAGCGGTTTGCCGAACTCAGTATTCTTCATGTACTCCGCATCGAGGTGCAGAGACGCCGGATTGTGTGTCAGCGTTGTAATCAGGACATTGTCCGTCTCGGTGATCGTCCGACGGATCGGATGATCAAACGTTTGTCCAAGCGAGAATTCTTCGAAGTAAAGGCCTGACATGTGGAGTCTCGAGTTGAATAACAGGATTCGATGATACGTTATACAGGCGGCTGCCTGGCCCGATCGATGGCCTCCAGAATGAACCGTTTTGCATCGTCGGCGCCGAGCCAATCACCGATCTTGACCCATTTTCCGGGTTCGAGGTCCTTGTAATGTTCAAAGAAATGCTCAATTTGTTGCAGCGTGATTTCTGGCAGATCCGTCGCGTTTAATACGTCGTCGTAACGCTTGGTGAGCGCATGCGATGGCACAGCGATAATCTTTTCATCCTGGCCGGCATTGTCCTCCATGATCAATACACCAATCGGGCGCACATTGATCACGCAACCGGGCACCAGTTGCCGTGTATTGCACACCAGAACATCGATCGGATCGCCATCTTCCGAAAGTGTATGTGGCACAAAACCGTAATTGCCCGGGTATGACATTGGCGTATACAGAAATCGATCGACAACGAGCGTACCGGCCTCCTTGTCGAGCTCGTACTTGATCGGATTGCCACCGACAGGAACTTCGATGATGACATTGACGTCCTCAGGCGGCGTGTTACCGATAGTAATTGCATCGATGCGCATACGCTTGGCATCCTGTTTCAGGCCGACGGAAATTCGATTCTTAATCTTCCGCAGGACTTCGCTTCTTTTGCAGCCACTCTATCGCATCCTTGCGCTCAACAAATACCTTCGCATTCCAGCCCCGGTTGACACTGACATTCTCAAAAAACTCGGCGATATTCCTGGACGCAGAATCCGGACTAGTGATAACAGCGATCCGCGACTTACGTTGCATATTCTCTTCTGAATATATTCTTGCGGGAACATCATAAATGGAAAAGGTCGTGCCAGTCAGGTCCATCTCGACCGCGTCGATAATGAAATGCGTCACTCCGTGTTCCTTTCCCATGGCAATACGGGCGTACGCTGCAGCTTTTATGTCCTCGTCGGTGAATTCGCCTGAGATAGTGAGTTCGACAACTTCCAGCTCATCAATGTAGTTGACCGTCCAAGCCATGCCGAACTTCCTGCTGCCTACCAACGTTGCGCGAAGCATATGGTTAAGCGGCCAATGCGCGCGGAATCAGAAGCCCGCAATGAATTAGAAAGCGCACGATAACAAAAATGCTGCTTCCGCCCAAGACACCGTCGCCACGGCCGCTACCTGATGTCAATTCCCTCAGTGCGGCGTAAACATAAATACCTGATCCAGGATTGGTGGCACGCCTGAAAACGCCGGCACGAATGGAATGTTTCGTGTGCAGCGCACCCTTGCATCGGCGTGTTGCCGCAGCATTCGCGCGCAACGTCGCTTTTTGCCCAATCAGTTTTTCATGCTTGTTGTTTTTTTAAGACAAGCTTAATTTACTGTAATATGTTGTTTTTATTACAATAGTCTTGTCCTATTTTCGGCGAGTCCGGGCGCAGGCTGCAAAAGAACTACAAACAATTGATCTTGTTGGCGATGCCGGAGAGTATGGGCGGGCGCAACGGTCGAGCGATATTGCCAGTTTCACGGTTGTTGCGAACTCCGTGTGTTTAGCCGGGCTTCGGACCATTGCCGGAATCTGCTCAAGGGACTCGAACAAAAAACGGATGTCGAGAGAAAAAAGCCCAGGTTTGCAATTCGGTTACTTTGATTTTCAGGAGACACAATGATGTACAAGAAAATGCACCAATGGCGCTTTCTGCCAGCGTGGACCCTCTTGACAGCGGGCACACTCTCCATGGGAGCTGCACAGGCGCAGGAAGCCGCTGACGATGAGGCGCTGGAGGAGGTTGTCGTAACCGGCTCACGCATCGCCCGCGATGAGTACTCGTCCGCCGCTCCCTTGCAGACATTTGATATCCAGTCAGCGAAGCAGCTCGGTGTCGCGTCGATATCCGAACTTTTGCAACGTTCAACTATCGCCAACGGTCAGCAGCTTAACGGTGAAATCAACACCAACGCCGGCAATTCCAACGCCAGTGAGGCGCCAGCGATCGGCGGTGTTGGGTCGGCAAACATTTCGCTGCGCGGTCTTGGTCCGGAACGAACACTCGTACTGGTCAATGGCCGACGGCTTGGATCATCGGGAGTACGCGGCGCGCCCGCACAGCCGGACATCAATCTCCTGCCACTGAACCTTGTGGAAAGAATCGAGATTATCACGGAGGGTGCTTCCTCCGTGTATGGCGCCGACGCCGTCGCAGGGGTCGTAAACGTTATTCTCCGTGATGAATTTGATGGTCTCGAGGTTTCACTGAACGGAGAAGTCCCCAGTGAAGAGGGGGGTGAGATTTCGCAAGTCTCGTTCATTGCCGGAACGTCATCTGATCGTGCCAATTTCGTAGTTTCGGGAGAGTACTTCAATCGGGAACGCGTCACAGCAGGAAGCCGGTACGATTGCCCGCGAAATACCGAGGTGGATGAGAGCGGAAACGTTACCAGCCAATGCTTTAACGGCTTTTTTGATAACGCGGTCTTTGATACCGGCGGATCAGGATTCAATGGCAGCCCATGGCTTTGGTTTACGCCCGGATCAACGGATGTCGGTATTCCGAACTTCAGCAGTTCGCTTGCCGCGGCGCCGGACCCTGTTCCGCCGAATGCCTCAGAGCGTGCCGATGAACGTAACAGGGTATTTTTCCTCCCTGAATACAGCGACTGGGATGAGCGGCTCGCTTCCGATCTCGTCCAGCCAATCGAGCGCTTCTCGGTCTTTACACTTGGTTCTTATGAATTTGGTGGGGGTAGCGAATTCTACTTTGAAAATTCTTATATGAATCGTCGATTGGTCAACAACGCTACTCACGAGCAAATCTTCCCGACAATTCCTGGCCAGATTCCCCAGGAAGACGCCAGCGGCAACATCATAGTCGATGGAACTGGTGCTCCTGTCCTGGTCGACAATCCGCTGAGCCCGTTCGATGCTGATGCGATCCCAATCATAACTTTGGACGATATTCCGCAGCGACGAAATGTGGAATTGCAACATTTTCGCTTCGTCGGCGGACTACGTGGCGATATTACTGCCAATGATTGGTTCACCGACCACGGGATCGGTTACGACGTGTCCGTATCCTATGATCGTGGAACAGGGTTTGAATCCCGCACGATCCTGAATGAATCGAATCTGTCTTTGTCGATTGACACCCTTCGTTTGAACTCGGACAACGAACCGATATGCGGAGTGACCACCTCGGATGCGTTTGGCTTTGTAACGCCAGCCACATGCGTGCCGGTCAACATGTTCGATCCCCTGCTCTATGCAACCGGAGCTGACGGTGAGGGTAGATTCTCAACGGATGCGGAGCGAGATTTCCTGTTGGGTACGCGCACAAATCGCACTGTTGTAGAGCAGACGCTTTTCTCCGCGTACCTCACAGGTAGTCTGGCTGAGTTGTCTGCCGGTCCGCTCGGATTTGCGTTCGGTATTGAATTTCGTGACGATGAAATCGATTCTGCCGCGGATTTCCTGGGTGCGAAAGGCGGTGTCGCTGCGGAAAACCCGCTCACGGAAGGCGAATCCAGAGGATCACGGGATCTGTTCGACGCCTATGCTGAGGTCAATGTTCCAATAACCGAGACGTTTGGAGTCGAAGCCGCACTGCGGTTCACCGACGAGTCGAATTTTGGCAGCGAGTCGACGTACCGATTCCGCGCGTCATTCCGACCGAACGAAACGATCGCTGCCAGCGCATCATTCGGCACCTCGTTCCGCGCGCCGAATCTGCGTGAACAGTTCCTGGCCGATCAGTTCGGCGGCGTCGGCGGTGATTCGGATCCTTGTGCGATTCCGGATGCAGCAAATGTCGGCGGCGTTTATGACCCGGCACTGGATACGCGCAGCCAGACCGTGCTCAACAATTGCATACTGGATGGGGCTGACCCCACTGTCTTGGGGCTAACCGCCTCGACAACCATTCCAGTTACAATTGGTGGTAATGCGACAGATCTGGTTGCGGAAACATCTGAATCGCTGACCGCAACGTTGCAGTTCAGCCCTCAGATCAGTGATAACTTCGATCTCGATATTGCGGTGAGCTACTTCGATATCGAAATTGAAGATACGGTCCGATCGGTCAATGCGACAACAATCATGACACGCTGTTTTGAAGATGCACCGGACCTTGCCAGTCCGTTCTGTTCTCGTCTTGACCGCAGTGGTGTTGCCACAGATCCGGAGTTCAACTTCATCACCACAGTCGATGCCTCGTTCGTAAATATTGGACTCGAAACATCGAAGGGTTTTGACATCAATAGTCGTTTGGCATTTGGTGTCGGCAGCTGGGATGTGAATTGGACAAATGCGCTGACGTTGCAGACCGAAAGAGACGAACAGATCTTTGCAGACGATGCTATCGAAGATCTTGTTGACGACTTTGGCGTTCCCGATACGCGGTGGACTTCGGTCGTGTCAGTGGCGCGAGACAAATGGGAATTTGTCTGGTCATATCGGTACCTTGCGGGCACGCATGCCAGCGCCGTTGCTTCAATTGACGCGGAATGCGATTCCTTCGATGACTCGACAGAGATCGCCGGCACCACTCCAACAGCGAGCGTCTGCACCGCCGGCAGCGGATCGTACAACGATCTCGCGGCGACTTACTCCGCTGATAAGTGGTCGGTATCTGTCGGTATCAACAACATGTTCGATGCGAAGCCTCCACTCGTCGACATGTCCGCGGGCTCTAATCGCCTGGGCCGATTAACATCGTCGGGCTATGACCAGTTTGGTCGGACAATGTTCGCGACGGCGACTTTTGGCTTCTGAGCGCAGTTCGAAAGTGATTATGCGCCTGGATAACGGGTGACATTTGTGGAAGTTGATAGCGGCCAGTTCGGCAGCAATGCCGTTCTGGCCGCTTTTATTTATGCAATTCCTCTCGGCTTGCCAACTATCGAGCCAGTCACTTTTCTCTGCTGACCCTGACTGACACGCCGCCCACCACGGGCTTCAAAAAGAAGCTTCCCATCGAAGCAGGGCGAATCTCGGCCTCAAACGGTATGTCCCTGTACCGTACTTTGCGTTGGTCCGTTTGCAGCCATACCTGGCCGTTCTCGGTTTCGAAAACAAACTTGTTGTTAAGGTTCTTTCTCACGGATGCAACGGTCACTTGAACAGGATTCTCTTCCCTGGGCGGCCGCTTGGCTTTCAGACCGAAAGTCTCATTGGCCACAGGGGTATCATCAGCTGGTAACGACGTAGTTTCGGCGACAGGTATCGGGTCGACCTCGTGGCATGACTGTCGCAGTGCATTTTCAAGACAGAGTATTCTGTCGCCCACAGCAGCGACCCGCGCGCACCGGGCAATGGCGTCTTCATTGTCCGCATGTGCCGGCAAAGCACAGAGGAAAACCAGCAATGCGCCGCAGGTAGCGCTCTTGTCTTGCGATACAGGCATGAATTGGCTCCGTTTCGAATCCGGTACAGCTATTATGCGGCCACAGCGCCAGATGAAGAAACAGGTGAATGGTGTCATTCGGAAACTTTGCAACCGTGATACCACTGTAGCCGCTGCAGAGAGTCGGCGAGCCCGTGCACAGCGTGCGGTGCTGTGAGCAGCGAGCGGGCACAGTCATTCACTGCCAATCTGACGCGCGGCTTCTATGTTTGCTCGACGCTTCTCAACGCAACCACTCGACGACGGCGACGCCAATGAAGCTGCCTGCTGCATAGCCAAAGGAGCCGGCGAGCACACCCGGAGTCAACAGGTCGCGCCAGCCTTTTGCGGATGCCAGCGCGGCCGCACTCGCCGGACCGCCAATGCACACGGCCGATGCCATCGCAAGCTCAGCGAGGTCGAGCCTCAGTACCTTGCCAACACCGAATAGGACGATCATGTGTACGATGATGATGACAGAAGCGAATATGAACAGTACAGGCCCGATCGCGATGAGTTCCCAGACGTCCGCTGTCGCGCCAACACTTGCAAGAAAAATATACATCATGACACTGCCCGCTTCACTGTGACCTGAGAGCTTTCGCACCTGCCGTGGCAGCAAGGTTGCGAATATCAGGGTAAGCGCCGTGGTCACGAGAATCGCAAACTGTGGTTTTCCCAGGAGTTCCGCCAACGTCTGGCCGATTGCCGCCAGCATGAAAGCCAGCGCGAGCGCAGCGAGAAGACCGGCAATGTTCAGATCGGCAATTCGGTGCAACCTGGCCCGGGACTTCGCAGTAAATTGCTCCGCGGTATCCATATGGTGGGTCGGGTACCGTGCTGCGAGCCAGGCGATGCCGGGTATGAAAATGATCACGAGGAAATGCAGGTTCGTTACTACATTGTCGGCCGCAACCGCGGCTGCCAGCATGCTGCCGTCCTGCATGCCGCTTGCTTCTGCGACCGCCGCAAAATTCAGGCTGCCGCCGATATAGGTGCCTGTGAAAATGCCGGCCAATTCGGCCTCATCAGACCCGAGATCCAGCAACGACGCGCCGATAATCGCGCCCGCGACGACCGCGACACCGCCGATGACAAATGCGATAAGCGTTGGACCTGACTCACGGATGATGCGTTTGAGATCCGCCTCGAATAGCAGCAATGGAATCGCTATCGGAACGAGGTAACTCCATACCGCATCATAGGTGGGTGCTGACGTCGGAATAATCCGGAGATTCGACAGAACAATCGCAGCGGCGATCAGTAGCATGACACCCGAATACTTTCTGCCCCATGGATAGCGTTCGCACCAGAAACCGAAACCCGCCAGGGCGATGAGAATCGACCACAACGCAAAATCCTGTTCAGGCGCGATTACGGGAAACGTCATAGTCAATGCTCCGGTCAGAATCCGATCGCCCTTACGCTTGCAGGTTTTGCGACAGCAGGGCCTTCAGGTGCCTGCGCTCGTCCGGTCCAAGCGAACCCAGTACATCGCGCAGGTCATCTGGCAAATGCGCCGCCGGGTCGTTTTCCAGTTGGAATACAAAATAATCGAAGAATTCTCGCCAAAGAACTCGCTGCTCTGCAGGAAGTGACGAAATCGAGAGCATGCTGTGCAACAAGCTGTCGAATGGCGAGTCGGAACTTGTCGGTGAGTCATTCCACCAGTAATTCACGAGCACATTGAAGTTCTCGAGAGACTCGACGGAATGCCACCATAAAATCGGCACATAGATGGCGTCGCCCGGCTCGAGGGTCGCGACCCGGGATACCTCGAGCGCCTGCTTGAACCGCGGATAACGGGACAGGTCGGGCTGATGCAGATCCACCATACTGATAGGAGAGCCTCCGGGCGTTGTCAGCAGCGGTCCAATATAAAGATTGGCGACCTGATCCGGGGGAAAAAGCGTGAACCGTCTGCGGCCGGCAACGACGCAGGCGACGTTACTGTACAGGTCGTAATGTGTGGCAATCGTGGATTTGTTACCTAACCACATCCTCGGGGCCACTGTCTTGTCGACCAAAGGCAAGACGTTTTCAGTTTCAAAACTCGGCAATACTTCGCTTACGGGTACCGCCTGCAGCGCAATCGCCGGGGGGTCAGGCTTGTCGATCAGAGCAACCAGATTGTCCAGTGCCGTGCTGACGCTCACCAATTTGCGTTCGAAATTGAAACCGCGGAGATCATCTCGATAGAAGAATCGGCCCTCGATGGAAGGAGCCCCAACGGTGGCATTAACCGGCTGCCCGGTGTCGAACTGCTTAATATAGCCGCAGATCTTCGCTGCGGAATCTCGCGCCTCCCGAATCGCCGGCCAGTTGCTGACGAGAGATTTTAGAACGGCCGGTTGCCTCTGCGGGATTATTTCATTCTGAAATATTTCGAGATTAACGTCACGCCATTCTCTGATGCTGCAGTCAGACTCCGCCATGCGTGTTTTTTCCCAAACTGTCAAATCTCGTTTCCAGGCCGGGCTCGACCGGAGGAAGAATCAATCTGACACCTTGCGGCGCTGATCACAAGCGCGACCAGAAACCGCCGTGCCAGGCAAGGTACATCCATGCTCCAGGTGCAATTCCCGTCGAGACGGTGTTCCAGCCAATGCCTGCCGTCAAATCGTCTGCCGCGCCCTGACAGGCACCCTCCCGACAGAGCTTCGCATTGGCTTCGGCCATGACGTAGTTGGCGTCGGGGCCGCCACTCGCGGCCCACTGACCGGCGCCGTGCTCCACCGTTGGCGTCCAGGGCCCGGCAATATCGCCCAGCCCTTTCACGCCGGCGTCGCTAAAACCGCGGGTAGGAAAAATGTGTCTGCTATAGGCCAACCCCAGCAAAGCATCGGCGGATCGGCCTTGCCGCTTCAGCCACTCCACACCCCAATTGCCCGTGACGTCGAGACAGCTGCGCGCGTCTCCGCGGATAACGGCGCCGCTGCCGCCGAGCGTACAGCTGCTGCTGTCGTATCCGCTGCCGAAGTCCACCTGCACGCCACAGAAAAAGCGGCGCTGCTGCGGGTCGAACAGATGGTCTGCGATAAAGGCAGACAGCGCATCCGGAACAGCCGCGCTGGTCAGCCCCCGCTCCGCCGCAGCCGCCAGAAACAGGTGGCTACTGATATTACCTTCAGTGCCCTCGGTAACTGAGCCGGCCGGCAGACCGGCCGTTGCCCGGCAACTTTGCTCGCCGCTGTAGAACTGCGTGGCAGCGACAATCGCGCTGTCGTAACGGTTGCCGTCGGGAAGCCCGTCCCGCGCGGTGATCAATGCAATGCCGGCCCAGGCGGTAGAGCCCACCCATACTTGTCGCGAACCAACGGGATGCAACTCCAGGTCGCCATTCACCTGCCGAAAACTGTCGTCCCAGGCGCCGTTACGAGCGCTGAGTTGCTGCAGTTCAACCAGTTGGTCCGCCAACAGGTAGGCGGCATCCAGGTAAGCACCGACGCCAGGATCACTGCTGTCGGTCAGGCGTTCGTACTCGAGGGTAAATACGATCAATGCCATGGCATTAGCAAAGAGATGCCAGTCGGGCGCTATTTCGAACCAGGCGGGAATGAATCCATGCGGCTGTTGCCGGGCCAGCAAGTCGGCGGCAATCGCCGCCATGGCGCCATCGTTACGGGCAACGCGCTCAAATCCGGGGACTTCGGGTCTTTCAGCCGTCAGGTTCCAGGCCGAGGGACTCGCCACCTCCAGGGTGCCATTTCGCGGGCCACCACCCGCCAATGGCCAGGATAAAGCAAACTCCAACGCCGTAATGGCAGTGAAGTCCAGCGTGCCGATTTGCGGCACGAACTCGCGCTTGTCCACTGCCCAGCTACGCCAGACCGGTACTCCGGCACCGCCGTCGATGCGTGCCACAGACAGGGCACCGGCGTTGTCCCTGAGCTTGATTTCAAAAGCAAGCGGAACGCCGGCCGTGCCGCGAAACGGAATCCACAAATGGCTGTAAGTGCTGAGATCCACCGGTGAGGCAAAACTGTCATTACTGGCGGCCACCACCCATTCGCCATCGCGCAGATCGTAGGTAAGACGAGCGCCCGTGCCGGCGCCCTCGCAGCCAGACGCAGCTTCGACCGCGATGCTGCCATTGACGTCAGTAAAGGTCGACCAGCTGCCGGCGCCGTTCAGCGGCAACGTGAGATCACCGCTTCGGCAAACAGCCGGCCAGCCCGGATCGGCAGTCCTGAAAGTGGTGTTCGAGGTGGCGGTACCCGCCGATATTTCCACGCGCCAGGGTGCGGCGGACCAGAGCGCTGGCAGGATTTCCGAATGATTGACTGCGCTGTCGGATGTGACGACGAAGAGCGGTTCTGCGGTTGCCTCATCGGTGCCAAGCCAGACCCTGATGTTGGCATCGGCTGCAGGTGTGGTCGAAAAAGACAAGGTGGCGGAACTGGAACTGACCGCATCGACCGTCAGCGCCGCAATGACGGTGTCTGTGTTCGAGGTGCCCGTGTCGCCCGATTTGCCGGAACTCCCGCCACAAGCGACGAGCATCGCGCACAGCGAAATCGGGCTGATGATTCTGAATATTCGGGTCATCTGTGTTGTCATCCGGATCCTTGGGCCACGGCCCCAGTATAGGGCGCCGGCGCCGACATTGACCGGTTTCCTGCAGGTCAGCGAGATTCACATTGTGCAGTATTTGACAGCGCTGTCAATTTGATGGACGATCGTGAGCTTACTGACGCAGCTCTGAATTCGGGGCGGGAAATCATCAGCATGAGCCACGCCAGGTATTGCTTGCCTAACAAACCGTCTTTGTCATCCCTGCGACCGCACATTGTGGCGGTTGGCGCGCTGCTGGTAAGCGCTTGCGGAGGCAGCTCAGGTTCTGGCTCATCCTCACCCGCCCCGTTGCCGCCGCCGCCACAAACAGAGACAAACGATCTGGTGATTGAGAGCTTTGCACCAGTCCCCCAGAATTCCGTTGGTATTACCTACAATTGCGATGCTGTCGAAACGGATGCGCTGGCAGTTTTCACCGACATCAGCGGCAA
>Ga0224512_10000960_pt1 | contig 29059 bp, 27 predicted proteins | sample SF_May12_sed_USG_4_FD_169103 | JGI IMG/M metagenome (GOLD analysis project Ga0224512, IMG submission 169103) | Sediment microbial communities from San Francisco Bay, California, United States - SF_May12_sed_USGS_13 | ecosystem: Environmental > Aquatic > Marine > Sediment | place: USA... | reverse complement strand
GCTGTTGGTCGGGATGGCAGTTGGCACCCGCCTGTCGCACCTGTTGGAAGGCCCACGCATCCGACTGACGATCCTCACCCTGTCGGCCTCGGCGTCGGTGGGGCTACTGGCACGAGCGATCTTCTAGCGGCGGCGCCGCCATCGCCACGGCCTAATCTCGCCCTATGGCGATCGAAGATCGACTGTGGCCCCGTGCCGACCAGTGGCTTTTCAAGGGATCGGACGAGCCAGATCTCGTAGTGGCGGGCGTGCCAAGCTCTGTCGGCTCCCTCACGCCGTCGGAAGCTTGGCAGACCCCGGGCCGTTTTCGCCAGGTGATGGAGCGCTTTTCCACCTACGACGGAGAGACCGACACCGACCTGGAGTCCCTCTCCGTCGCCGACGTCGGCAACTGGGGTGTCGCCGGAATGGAGCTGGAAGCCGGCCAGACCGAGATCGAATCGCAGGTGCGGAAGCTGGCTAGAGATCCGGTGCTCGCTTTCATCGGTGGCGACAATGCCATTACCCGACCGCTGGTGCGGGGACTGGCAGGCGACAACCTGGCGTCGACCGGAGTCCTCACTTTCGACGCTCACCACGACGTCCGCCTGCTCGACGACGGACCAAAGAATGGGACGCCGATAAGGGGCCTCGTCGAGGATGGACTCCCCGGCGCCAACGTGGTCCAAGTGGGCATATCGGCGTTTGCCAACTCCAGGGCTTATCGCCTCTATTGCGATGAACAGGGCATCGGCGTCTTCACCATGGACGACATCGGCCACAAGAGCCTGGAGGCAGTGGTGGCGGAAGCGCTGGGGCGACTGGCGGAGGTTGCGGAATGGATCTACGTCGACTTCGACATCGATGTGCTCGATCGCGCCTTTGCCCCGGGTTGTCCGGGGGCCCGCCCGGGTGGAATGAGCCCGCGCCAACTGATGGCAGCCGCCCGGCTGGTGGGTGCCCATCCCAAGGTGATGGCTGCCGACTTCGTCGAGGTCGATCCATCAACCGACACCGACGATCTGACGGTCATGGCGCTTACGTCGACCTTCCTTGCGTTCGTTCTGGTATCGCATCGAGGTTCGACCGTGGCTGAGGTGATTCTCGACGGGGGACCGATCGATTTCGCAGACGTGATCGCCGTCGCACACGGTGGCGTCTCGGTGCGCCTGGCGGACTCGGTAGCCGCTCGGATGGAGCCGGCCCGCCAAGTAGTTGAGCAGGCGGTGGCAGAGGATCGCATCGTCTACGGCGTTACCACCGGGTTCGGCGCCATGGCGTCCACTCACATCTCCCGCGAGGATGCGGCCGAGTTGCAGGTTTCCCTGTTGCGTTCCCACGCCACCGGCGTCGGTGGGCCCGTTTCGGCCGAGTTGGTGCGAATGATGATGTTGTTGCGGGCCAGAACGCTTAGCCAAGGCCATTCAGGCGTGAGGGTGGAGGTCGTCAACAAGATCTTGGAGTTGCTCAACGCGGGCTTGCTACCTGTGGTGCCCAGCCGGGGCTCGGTTGGTGCCTCTGGTGACCTGGCGCCCTTCGCTCATCTCATGTTGCCGATCATCGGCGAGGGCCGCCTGGTTGACGGGGGAGAGCCTGGCGATGCCGCTGAGGTCATGGCTCGTCACGGCATCGAGGCGCTAATGCTGAAACCGAAGGAGGGTCTCAGCCTGCTGAATGGAACCGAAGGCATGCTCGCGTACGGGATCCTCGGGGTGCATCGTGCGGTTCGCCTGGCCAAGGCAGTGGATGTGGTGTGCGCCATGAGCGTCGAGGCCCTGATGGGGAGCGCTCGGCCATTCGATCCACGGGTGCACGAGTTGCGGCCGCATCCGGGACAAGCTCACTCGGCGGCCAACATCGTCAAGATCATCGCCGGATCGAGTATCGAAGAGAGTCACCACGAGGATTTCGTCCACGCGGTGCAGGACGCCTACAGCTTGCGATGTGCTCCCCAGGTGCACGGCGCCTCGCGCGACACCATCGAGTTCGCCAGGGTTGTGTTCGAGCGCGAAGGAGCATCGGTAGTTGACAACCCGATCGTCTTTCCAGACAGCGGAGATGTGGTTTCGGCAGGCAACTTCCACGGTCAACCCCTGGCGTTCGCTCTCGACTATCTGGCGATGGCGGTGAGCGAGTTCGGCGCCATCTCGGAAAGGAGGGTGGACCGCATGCTCGACCCGACTCACTCGGCGGGGCTGCCGCCGTTCCTGACAAGGAGGCCCGGCGTGGAATCGGGATACATGCTCACGCAGTACACGGCGGCAGCCCTGGTGGCCGAGAACCGGGTGCTCAGCCACCCCGCCTCGGTCGACAGCATCCCCACCTCCGGGAGTCAGGAAGACCACGTTTCGATGGGATGGGGAGCTGGCCGCAAGCTGACACAGGTATTGGATAACACCGCCCGGGTGGTGGGGATCGAGTTGTTGTGCGCGGCAGAGGGCGTAGAGCATCGAGCACCACTACAGCCAGGCACCGGCACGGCAGCGGCCGTCGCTGCGGTGAGACGGCACGTTGCGCCACTCGAGGCCGACAGGGTTCTGTCGGGGGACATCGAAGCTGCGGCAGATTTGGTCCAAACAGGCGGATTAGTGGCAGCCGTCGAAAGCGCAGTAGGCGAACTGGCCTGAGCCCGCCTACCATTCGTCGACAAACTCAGGAGGAACCTTGGGATTCATGGACACCATCAAAGGATGGTTCAGCTCGGCTAAGGGCTCGGCTGGCGATATGGCCGACAAGGCTGGCGATATGGCCGGTGACGCGATGGACAAGGCCAAGGATGTCGCCGGCGACATCAAGGACAAGTTCGATGGCGATGATGACGATAAGCCCGAGGGCGGCGGCGCGTAGCCCCCAACCCGAAAGTTGCGTTTACGGCCCGTTGATCGGGCCGTTTTCGCGTTTATGGCGTCGCGTTGTCGAGTCGCTGTTACTCGGCGAGTCGGAAGGGTGGGTACTCGTCGGTTAGGCCGTAGAACCATGCCGCCACCCTCATTGCCCACCGGATCGCCCCAGTGATGAAGTTGTGGATCCCTTGGGAGCTCTCGCCGGTGAAGGCGATCTTCCAGAACCCGAACCACCCCGCGAACAACACCCCGATGTAGATGAAGATCATGACAACAATGTGCGGGATTAACAGGATGAACTTGATGAAGAATATGCCAGCCCACGCCAATCCCCTGCTTGGCGTCTCGGGGGCGTCCCCGACCGTGAGGCGTGCCGGATAGTCATCTTCCTCCCATACGAATGGTGGGTACTGGTCGCTCAGCGCGCCCACCCAGGCGTAGGTACGGGCCGACCACCGCATCGTGGCCACCAGCATGCTTCGCAGCCCATCGGGCAGCTTGCCCGTGAAGCCAACGAAGAAGAAGCCGATGTAGGCGACAACGAACGCCAGATTCCCCAAAATGTTGACGATGATGAGGTGGGGCAACGCCAACAGTGCCTTGACGAAGAAGAAGACACCGGCCCATCCGAGCCCTCTGCTTCTCTCTCCTGCTTGCCCCGCGGTGAAATTGATTGGATACATGCGACCTCCCTTGGTGCTTCCAACTCTATCCAGCGAGGATCCCGGCTCTAGGGCCATAGGTCCGCTCGTCATCCCAAGAACTAGCCTCAGGCTCATGGCAGGACCTCGCCCTGTAACCGCGCCTCGTGGTTCCGACCTCACTACCAAGGGTTGGTTGCAGGAAGCCGCGTTGCGGTGCCTGATGAACAACCTCGATCCGCAGGTCGCCGAGAACCCCGACGAGTTGGTCGTCTACGGGGGCACCGGCCGGGCCGCTCGGAGCTGGGAGGCCTACGACGCCATTGTGGCGTCGCTGCGCTCACTTGGTGATGAAGAGACCCTCCTGGTGCAGTCCGGCAAGCCGGTAGGCATATTTGACACCCACCGCATGGCGCCGCGGGTGCTGATCGCCAACTCGTTGTTGGTGCCGGAGTGGGCAACCTGGGAGCACTTCTGGGAGCTGGAAGCAGCAGGGCTCACGATGTATGGGCAGATGACGGCCGGGTCGTGGATCTATATCGGCACCCAGGGCATCCTCCAGGGCACCTATCAGACCTTCTCCGCCATCGCCGACCTCCGCTTCGGTGGAACCCTGGCCGGCACCCTGACCCTGACGGCCGGTCTCGGGGGAATGGGTGGGGCCCAGCCGCTGGCTGTGACTATGAACGAGGGCGTTGCGCTGTGCGTTGAGATCGACCCCGACCGCATCGCCCGCCGGGTGGAGTCGGGCTATCTCGACGAAATGGCTACGACTCTCGCCGAAGCCGTTGAGGTGGTCACCGCCGCCAAGAAGGAGCGCCGGGCCTTGTCGGTCGGTGTTGTTGGCAACGCGGCCGATGTCTTCCCTCAGCTGTTGGCAGAAAGCGTCGATATCGACATCGTGACCGACCAGACGTCGGCCCACGACCCTTTGAACGGATATGTGCCTCGCGGTCACACGCTCGATGAGGCGGAAGAGCTACGAAAAGCCGACCCGGAGCGATACATCAAGGAATCACGCGAATCGATGGCGGTCCATTGCGAGGCGATGGTTGGTTTCCAAGACGCAGGGGCCGAGGTCTTCGATTACGGCAACAACCTGCGCGGCGAAGCTCGCCTGGGTGGCTTCGGTAATGCCTTCTCCTATCCGGGTTTCGTGCCCGCCTACATCCGGGATCTGTTCGCAGAGGGCAAGGGTCCGTTCCGATGGGTGGCCCTGTCTGGCGACCCCGCCGATATCGCCGCAACCGATCGAGCGGTGGCCGAACTCTTTCCCGATGATCGGCCGCTACAGCGGTGGTTGGAGTTGGCGGCACAGCGGGTTCAGTTCCAGGGGCTCCCCGCCCGCATCTGTTGGCTTGGTTACGGCGAGCGGGACAAGGCGGGGTTGGCATTCAATGACCTAGTGGCCTCGGGCGCAGTGTCGGCGCCGATCGTCATAGGGCGCGACCATCTCGACAGCGGCTCGGTGGCTTCGCCATATCGCGAGACCGAGGCCATGGCCGACGGATCGGATGCCGTGGCAGATTGGCCCATCCTCAATGCCCTTCTGAACACGGCATCGGGGGCGGCGTGGGTGGCGGTACATCACGGCGGAGGGGTCGGCATCGGCAAGTCGATCCACGCTGGTGCCCAGGTGGTGGCCGACGGAACGGAGGAGGGTGCTCTCCGAGTGCAAAGAGTTCTCACCAACGACCCCGGTACCGGGGTGATGCGTCACGCCGACGCTGGCTACCCGATAGCTCGTCAAGTCGCCAAGGACCGCGGGGTGCGTATCCCGATGGACGAGAGCTAGGGCTTGGGCCGCTCCATGAAGCGGTCGCTGGGCGGTCGGAAGCCGTACTGCTCGTATAGAGAGTGGGCGTCCTCGGTGTAGAGAGCCCAGCGGAGGTTGGCGAATGGCCCGTTCTCGACGGCCTGTTTGACCAGAGCCTTGCCGAGTCCCTTGCCTCGATGGTCTTGAGCAACGAAGACGTCGGCCAGATAGGCGATGGCCGCTCCGTCGCTCACTACCCGGGCGAAGCCGACCTGGTCGCCATCGTGACATGCCCCTACCACCGCGGCGCTCGCTTTGATGGTGTTCTCGACCAGCTGACGCGGCCGGCCCTTTGCCCAGTACGCATCTTCCGACAAGAAGCGGTGGATGAAATCGATGTCGAGGCGACTCCGATCGTCATCGAGATGCCTGGTGGTGGCCATGAATGCGGAGTACGCCCGCGTAGGCTCGCACCATGGCGCAACTCGTGCTGACCGGGGTGGGGCAGCTGGTCACCAACCAGCCTGGCGATGGCGATCTGCTGGGGCTTTTGCCCCATGCCGCGGTGGCGATCTCCGACGGCGTGGTTTCGTGGGTGGGGCCGGCCGCTTCGCTTCCCGACTCATTTGGCGATGCCGCGGTGTTCCATTGCGAGGGTCGGGCTGTGATCCCTGGCTTCATCGACGCCCATACCCATCTCGTCTTCGGAGGTAGCCGGGCAGATGAGTTCGCCAGACGGCTGCGGGGGGAGAGCTACCGCGACATCTTGGCGGCAGGAGGCGGCATCCACTCCACGGTTGCAGCCACCAGGGACGCCACGTTCGACGAACTGGTTGAGAGTTCCACCGCGCGGGTGCAACGCATGCTGCGCGGCGGCACCACCACCGTTGAGGCGAAGTCCGGGTATGGGCTCAACACAGCCGACGAGGTCCGCATTCTCGAGGTCATCGCCGCGGTGGCCGAAGCCAATCCCATGGACGTCGTCCCCACCTTTCTGGGTGCCCATGTTCCAGACGAAGGTGTCGATAGCGGCGACTACACCGAGTTGGTGATCACCGAGATGCTGCCCGCCGTTGCATCCTTGGCCGCCTATTGCGATGTGTTCGTCGATGAAGGTGCCTTCAGCGTTTCCGAGGCACGCCGCATCTTGAGGGCTGGCGACGAGCATGGATTGAAGCCACGGGTGCACGCCGAGCAGCTCACCCACACCGGTGCAGCTCGATTGGCGGCCGAGCTGGGTGCGGCCAGCGCAGATCATCTCGATAACGCCACGCCCGATGACGCTCAGGCTCTGGCAGCGGCGGGGACAGTGGCGGTGCTCCTTCCGGCGGTTTCCTTTTCCATGCGGTCCCCCCAACCGCCGGCTCGCATGCTGTGGGACGCCGGCGTCACCGTGGCGCTGGCCACAGACCTCAATCCGGGGACGTCGAACGTCGAGAGCATGCCGCTGGTCATCGCGCTGGCATGTTTGGAGATGGGTTTGACGCCAGAAGAAGCGTTGTGGGCTGCCACCAGGGGAGGAGCCCTGGCGCTGGAAGCGGACGACAAAGGGAGGCTGGTTGGCGGGGCGATCGCCGACCTTGTGGTGCTAGACGCCGATACCTATCTCGACATTCCGTACCGTCCCGGTTCGGACCTGGTGTGGGCCGTGGTCAAGGACGGGGAGCTGGTGCATCAGTGAAGCCATACCTCACCCACGAGCACCCGCTGCGCTTCGCCCACCGCGGCAGCAGGGTGCTGTGGCCTCAGAACACCATCGAGGCGTTCCAGGGAGCTACCGATCTCGGCTACATCCACATGGAGAGCGATGTTCACGTCACGGCCGATGGCGTGGTTGTCCTCTTCCATGATCGCGTCCTCGACGAGTTGACCAACGGCACGGGAGAGGTGTCGGAGTGGCGCTTCGAAGATCTGAAGCTGCTCGATGCCTCCTACCGATTCAAGCCTGAGGAGGATCATCCGTGGCGGGGCAAGGGCGTTCGGATCCCAACGCTCGAGGAGGCAGTAGCGACCTTCCCGAACGCGCTGTGGAACCTCGATATGAAGGTTGTCGAGGTGGTCGAGCCTCTGGCCTCCGAGGTTGAGCGACTGGGCCTTCACGACAGGGTGCTGGCGGCTTCGTTCCACGGCGACCGCATCAAGCGTTTCCGAAGGCTGACCGGTGGGCGCGTGGCCACCTCGGCCGGCCCGCTGGAGATCGCTAAGGCGTTGGCGCGGTCGCGCCTTGGGAGGGTCCCCAAAGACGGAGCAGACGCCTATCAAGTGCCGCAGGGCCGCATTCCCAACGCCAGGTTCGTGGCGGCCGCCCACGCAGCCGCCAAGCAGGTCCACGTATGGACGGTGGATGAGGCTGCTGACATGAACCGGCTCCTCGACGAGGGGGTCGACGGCATCATGACCGATCGACCGGATGTCCTCAACGAGGTTCTTGCCTCTCGGGCTGGCTCTTGAGCAAGAAGGTCCGGTTGGGCAAGTCGTACTGGAGATTGTGGGCGGCCAGCGTGATCTCCAACCTGGGCGACGGCGTGGGAGCGATCGCCTATCCCTGGCTGGCCTCTGCGGTCACCCGCAACGCATTCCTCATCGCCCTCATAGCTGTCGCCCAGCGCCTCCCGTGGCTCGTCTTCAGCCTCCCCGCAGGCGTCATCACCGATCGGTTGGACCGCCGCAAGATCATCGTGTCGATGGATCTGGCTCGGGCCGCGATCACCGGAGTGGTCGCTTTGATCGTCTTGGGGGAGCAATCCGGCTTGCCATCGCCAGAAGACCTGGTGGGCGATGTCACCATCTCGACCAACTTCGCGGTCTACGGCCTCCTGTTGTTCTCTGCGCTGGCGCTCGGCTTCGCCGAGGTGCTGCGCGACAACTCGGCGCAGACCATCCTCCCTGCCATCGTGGAGCCCGACCAGCTGGAAAAGGCGAACGGCAACCTGTGGGGCGCCGAGATGGTCATGAACAACTTCGTCGGCCCGCCGCTCGGCAGCCTGTTGCTCGCCGTTGGCTTCGCATTGCCATTCTTCGTGGACGCCGGGACCTTCGCTGTTTCTGCAGGGTTGGTTTTCGCGATTACGGGCCAATTCCGCGCCAAGAGCAGCGACGAGGTTGATGGGGACGCTCCCCCCAAGCGATCGTGGAAAGCCGAGATCAAGGAAGGCGTCACCTGGCTGATGCGACACCCAGTTCTGCGACCGCTCGCCATCGTCCTCGGCCTGTTCAACGGATTGGGCATGGTGATGTTCGCCACCTTCGTCTTCTTCGTCCAGGAGGACCTCGACCTGGAGACAGGCCTATTCAGCGGCGTGATCGGATCACTGGGCGACACTCTCGGGTTCGAGAGCCCGGGGGCTGTGATCTTCGCCCTGTTGATGACCGCAGGCGCCATCGGTGGTGTCATCGGAAGCCTTTCTGCATCGCGCATTTCCCAAGCGCTCGGCCGTGGCACATCGCTATACGTGACGATGGTGGCGGGCATCGTGACCACGGCGGTCATCGGGGTGGCAACTCGGTGGTGGGTGGTGTTCCTTATCAATCTGGTCTTCACAGTCACCATCGTGTTATGGAACGTGATCACGGTGTCGCTACGTCAGGAGATCATCCCCGACGAATTGCTCGGCAGGGTCAACAGCGTCTACCGATTCTTCGGCTGGGGGATGATGCCGATCGGTTCTCTACTCGGTGGACTCATCGTGGTGTTGGGAGAGAACTTCGTCAGCCGCGATATGGCGCTGCGCCTGCCCTACTTCTTCGTTTCGGGCGCCTATGTGCTGGTGTTGGTCTATGCGGCGCCGCGCCTGACGACGGCCAAGCTCGAGGCGGCTCGTGCCGAGGGAAGCCGGGTGAAGACCGAACCGCCCGCCGACACCTAGCCGCGCCGACGGCGGGAGCGCACTATGGCGGCGGCCGCCACTGCAGCTGCGCCTGCGGCCAGGGTCGCGCCCGAAATGAGAGGGACCGGCCTCGTGAGGCGAGCCCTCAGGCTCACTTGGCGCTGGAACTCGAGGACCGGCCAGCCTCGGTTCTCCGCTTCCTGGCGAAGCTCTTTGTCTGGGTTGACCGCCACCGGATGACCCACCACCTCCATCATCGGCAGGTCGGTGACGCTGTCCGAGTAGGCATAGGAATCCTGCAACGAGATCCCGTCTCGTTCGGCGATCCGCTCAATCTCGTCGGCTTTGCCCTGTCCGTAGGCGTAGAACTCGAGCTCGCCGGTGAATCGACCTTCCTCGTCGACCAGAGACCGGGTGGCCACCACCTCGTCGACCCCGATGTAGTGGGCCAGCGGCCTCACTATCTCCACCGGGCTGGCAGACACGATCACCACTCGCCTGCCCTCGCGGACATGGTCGTCGATCAGGAACAGGGCTTCGGCGAAGACCAGCGGCGCCACTATGTCCTCGAGGGCCTCCTCGACCAGGTCCTCGATCTCATCGCGCCGCCATCCCTCGCTCAGGTCCACGAGGGCGGTGCGCACCTTTTCCATCTGATCGTGATCCGCCCCGAATAGCACGTAGACCAGCTGACCGATGCCCGCCTTGAGCAATGTCCTGCGGCCAAGCATGCCGGCCTTGTGCATCGGGCGACGAAACGCCAGCGTGGAGGACTTGGCGATAACGGTCTTGTCGAGGTCGAAGAAGGCGGCGGCGTCTGCCATGGGGCTCAGTCTACGAGACCGCGAAAAGCCCGCCTCTCACTCGCGGTATGGCACGCGTGGAAGAAAGACGTTCTGGTGGTCGACTTGCCGGGTTCAGTCAGCGATCGCCTTCACCTCGACCTTGTGAGCCTTGGGCAATACTTCTTCTGGTACCGGTACCCGGATCGTGGCGACACCGTCCTTGAAGGACGCTTCCAGCTTTTCCGAGTCGATGCCATCCGGCAACAGAAGGTCGCGCCAGAAGGTTCCGAAGAACCTCTCGGACAAGTACCGATCCTCCTCTTCGACCTTCTTCTCGTAGCTTCGGTCCTCCACTTCAAATTGCGTTCCAGTTCCTGCCATGGCCAGAGCAGGAAGTCATGACTATTGAAAGTTGGCAACCAGTTCCATACGTTCTGCCACATGCCGGCACTCGCTCTGCGATCGCCGGAGGACGCCCTGCTGGGGGCGGTTGGTCCGTTGGGATTGGCCGCCGCGGCGCCGGGTCCCGCGCTCGTTGTGGATCTCGACCCGAACGGACCATCACTGCCGGGTGATGGATCGCTGGCGGCGCTGGTTGCCGAAGGGCCCCGCCGCGCCGACCTCGAGCCTCATAACCGGCGCGGGTTCGCTTGCCTGAGGAACGGGGGCATCGTTTCGGAGGACTCAGCGGAGGTGGTCGAGGCCCTGGTCGGTGGTTGGCCTTTCGTTGTGATGAGGGTCGGCCCTTCCCAGCCCTCGACGATCTCTCCCGTCGAGCTTCGGCTGCTGGTTCCGGGGGGATTGTTTTCGCACGATGACAATCCCGCCATCTACCAAGACGGCGGCTGGCGAGTGGCGGCTCCAGGACCGGGCCCGGTGCTCCCCAAGCCGAGAACGATCACTCTGGCGGCGTTACTCGACGGCGTGACCCCACCTCCAGATCGCTGGATTCGAGCGTGGCGCAAGGTCTGGAGCCTGCCATGGGTGTAACCGAAAGACTGGTCGAGGCTTTGGTCCATTCCGATGCTGCCCTTGAGGGGCCTCAGTTGCGGCGCGAGATCATTCGGATCGCTGCCGTCGAAGCGCCGTTGGCGGGTGACACCGAGACCCAGCAGGTGGTTGATGCGTTGTCGGGTCTCGGTCCCATCGAATTTCTCCTGCGGGATCCAGAGGTGAGCGACGTGCTGGTCAACGGTCCGGGCGAGATATGGGTCGAGCGATCCGGGTCGCTGCGCCGCACCGATGTCGCTTTCAGCGATGATGCGGCGATAGTGGCGGCGGTTGAGCGAGTGGTCGCTCCCTTGGGACTGCGGCTCGACCGCTCCTCTCCCACGGTGGACGCCCGCTTGGCCGATGGCTCGCGGCTCCATGCCATCGTTCCTCCGGCAGCCGTCGATGGGCCGATCGTGGCGGTCCGCCGTTTCACGGAAGCGGTCACCGACCTCGCCGAGCTCGAGAAGGAGGGATCGATCACCCGTGCCCAGGTGCAGTTCCTGGCCGACGCCGTTCGATCCAAGAGGAACGTTCTGGTCAGCGGCGGTACCGGGGCAGGCAAAACAACGCTCCTCAACCTGTTGTCCAAGGCGATTCCGTCAAGCGAGCGCGTTGTGTCGGTGGAAGATGCGGCCGAGCTGAATCTGAGTGGTCATGTGGTTCGGCTCGAGAGCCGACCGCCCAACTCCGAGGGTGCTGGGGAGATCACGGTCCAGGCCTTGGTGCGCCACGCCCTGCGGCTTCGGCCGGATCGCATCATCGTTGGAGAGGTGCGGGGACCCGAGGCGCTCGACATGATCCAGGCGATGACGACCGGCCACGACGGCTCGATGTCGACGGTTCATGCCTCCGATCCCCACCAAGCGCTCCTTCGACTGGAGACGCTTGCACTGTCGGGCGATCGTCGGGTGTCGGAGTCGACGCTTCGTAAACAGCTATGGGGGGCGATCGACGTCGTCGTGCAGGTGCATCGCTCGGGCGGCAAGCGTCGGCTGACGGCGATCGTGGAGACCTCTGAGGACGGAGAGTTGACGCCGGCTCCGTGCTGATAGCAGCCGTGTTGGCCATGATGATCTTGGCGGGTGCCCAGCCGGTGGCTATCGGTGTCGTCGCCCTGGTGATCGCGAGTCCGGTGCACTTCTTGTTGGCTGTCGGCGGATGGGCGCTCTGGTCGAAGTGGCACGGCAGACCTTCGCGCCCGGGCAGCGACGAGGAGGCGGCTTATCTGCAAGGCATCGCTGCCGAGCTGAGGTCGGGGGCCTCGTTGCGAGATGCCATCGGCGCCGCCGCAGACCGAGCACCCTCGCTGGACCTTGGGTTGGCGGTTCGCCTGGCCGCTGCTGGTCGCCCCCTAGACCAAGCCGCGAGAGCGCTGCGCAGCGCCTTGGCGGTTAACGGGCGACTGGTGGCGGCATCGGTCCGTCTCGCATCCACCACCGGGGCCGAGGCTGCAGATCTTTTCGGGCGGCTGGCAGAGTCGGCGACGCAGGCCGCTGAGGTCGCCAGGGAGCGCAGAGCGCTAACCGCGCAGGCGCGCCTTTCCGCTTTCATCGTTGGCGGCACCCCGATCGCTGCGGTGGCGTTGTCTTTCGCCACCGGATCGTCTCTCTTCTCGGCTGGGCCGCTGGCGCGAGCTGTTGGAGTCATCGGCATCGGCTTGCAGCTTTCGGGAGTCGCAGTGGTCGTGCTCATGCTGCGCCACGGTGCGAGATGAGCCTCCTCGCGGCGGTTGGCGTTGGGGTGTTGTGCGCAGATGTCTTTCGGCCCAAACTCGCAGATCGCACCTGGTTGGCTGCCGTGGCCTTGGCCTCCCTCGCTTGGATGCCTTGGATCACCATCGCGAGCGGATTGGCCGGCGGTCTGCTGTGGTGGCGCCGCCGCCTGGCCCACCGACGCCGAGAAGCGGAGGCGGCCGAACAGGAGGTGTTGGTGCTCGCCGAGCTCGTTGCCCTCGGCCTGGCCGCCGGCCTTCCATTTGGTCCGGCAATGGCCGTTGCGTCAGAAGAGCTGGCATCGGGCCTCGCCTTGGAGGTCCGAGCCGTGCTGCGGGCGGCGCGATTGCGCGGTCTCGAGTCAGCTCTCGGCGCAAGCGACGGCGTTGGCGCCGGCTTCTTCCAACTGGCGGCGCGCGCCGTCACCACCGGTGCCCCGCTGCGCGCTGCTATTGACTCGTTCGCGCAGCAGCGCAGGGGCGAGGAGCGAGCCAAGCAGTTGAGCGCGGCGCGGCGGCTACCAGTACGCCTCATGCTGCCGCTTGCCCTGCTCATTCTTCCTGGATTCGTGCTCCTCACTCTGGGTCCCGCGCTGGTCGGGGCTCTCAACAGAGTCGCTATCGCTCTTCCCCCCGTCGTCGGCCGGCCGCCGATCTGAAGAAGGAGATACATGCACAGGAAAGATTCGGGTCAGGCCACCGCCGAGTACGCGTTGGTTTTGGTGGCGGCGGGCACGGTTGCCTTGGCGCTCATCGTGTGGGCTTCGGGCTCAGACCTCTTGCCGCACTTGTTCAACACGGTCGTGAACAAGGTGATCGGGTTGGTCGGGTAATGAGAGAGCGGGGCAGCGCCGTGGTCGAGTTCGCCATCGTGCTTCCGCTCGTGTTGGCGGTGTTGGCGGCAGGGGTCGAAGTTGTGGTGCTGGCTCGCACTCAGCTTGAGTTGGTCAACGCCGCTCGGGAGGGTGCCCGCCAAGCCGCCACCTCCCCTGATCCGGCACGGGCCGTGGCCGCGGCCCAAGAAGCGCTGGGGCCGGAGCTCGGCGGGCGATTGCGAGTGACTGTGGAGAGGCCGGCTGTGGTGGGGCAGAGTGCCACCGTCCACCTGCGGCTCCAGCACCGGGTAGCAGCTCCGCTGCTCGGAGGCTTCACCGTCGAGCTGCGATCCCGAGCCGTCATGCGAGTCGAGCGGTGACCGAGCGTGGAGCCGCCGGGGTTCTCCTGTTGGCCGTGGCCGGGTTGCTGGCGGTAGCGCTAGTCGCGGTCGCCGCCTCCGGTCAGTATCTGGCCGCCACGGCGCGAGCGGCCGTAGCAGCAGATGCTGCCGCGCTGGCCGCGGCCCCGGTTACCTTCCGACCATATGGCGCTCGCGGGTTGCCGAGCGAGGAAGCCAGCCGATTCGCCTTAGCCAACGGTGCCCGCTTGATCTCGTGCAGATGCCCAGTCGACGAATCTTGGGAGCCACGCACGGTTGAAGTCAGGACCGAGGTGACAGTGACCGTTGTCATGATGGGCCCGGCCACGGTGACCGCCGTTGGGCGTGCCACCTTCAGCCCACCGCTTCTGATCGAGCAACAGCCAGGCTCAAGTTAGACGGGCGAAATGCCGAGGGATTGACTACTGAGAGTAGTTGTAATAGAGTGAGGAAAGAATGAGAGCAAGTATCGCCGTCGTGGTCCTGTTGGTGTCCGCCGCGCTCCCGGCCGCAGCGTTGGCCGACGATTCGCCAGATGCACTGGGGGAGGATTCGCCAAGCGCTGCCCAGGTGGCCAAAGTCGACCTGTTGGCCGACTACGTCCTGATCCTGCACGCCCAAGCGGCTGCGACTGATCCCGCTGCGACTGATCCCGCTGCGACTGATCCCGCTGCGACTGATCTCGCAGCGACTGATCTCGCTGCGACTGCCGCTCGTGATTCGATCTCTGCTCTACGCGATCAAGGCATTGGCTGGGGGGCCATCTTCAAACTGGTGAAACTTAGGGCGATTCTGGGGGACACCGCCGACGTGCTGAGTATCGGCAGCGAGAGCGGCGAATTCGACTTCGGTGAGCTGAAGAACAACTTGACGGTCGACCAGTTGGCGGATTATCGAGCCGGCGTCAAGAACTTCGGCCAGTTGCAGAAGGCTTCCAAGGCTGTGGGCGCAGACAAGGCCGCAGCCAAGGCCAACAAGAAGGCCAACAAGAACCAGGGCGGGGACGAGTAGTTCCGACGCTGGTGTCGTAGAACTACGGACGGGCCGGAACTAGCTCCCGGCTCGTCCCTACGCTTGGTCCATGGTCACATTTCTGGATGCCGTAGATACGCGGATCGTGTCGTTCCTGAGACGATGGGCCATACCGATCCTTCGGGTGTCTCTCGGCGTGGTTTTCCTGTGGTTCGGTGCGCTGAAGGTTTTCGATGTCACCCCGGTTGCAGACCTCGTCGCCGACACCGTCTACTGGGTTAATCCCGATTGGCTTGTTCCGATGCTTGGCATAGCCGAGGTCATCGTCGGCATCGGTCTGTTGACCAAAGTGGGTCTGCGGGCGGTTCTCGCATTGTTCGCAGCTCAGATGGTGGGGACGTTCTTGGTGCTGGTCATACAACCTGACATCGCCTTCCAGAACGGGAACCTCTTCAAGCTCACCGTCGAGGGCGAGTTCGTGGTTAAGAACCTGGTCTTGCTGTCGGCTGGCCTAGTGGTTGGCACCCAGGTGCGCAGGCGCAGCTGATCCGTCAAGCCAGACCGGCCCGAATCAGCTCGGCTGCGCCTTGCTTGGAGAGGGGCTCATTGAAGTTGCCGCACTTGGGCGACACCACACACGACGGGCAGCCGTCCGCGCACGGACAATCGTTCAAAGCGGCCAAGGTCGCTCGCAGGTGGCGCTCGCCCGCCTCGAACCCGATCGAAGAGATGCCGGCGCCTCCCGGGTACCCGTCGTATATGAAGAAGACGGCCTCACCCGTATCTGGATGAACCGCCGTCGATAGACCTCCTACGTCCCACCTGTCGCAGATGGCGAACATCGGGAGCATGGCTATGGCGGTGTGCTCGGCGGCATGGAGCGCGCCGGGCAACTCGTCGGGGCTGAGCCGGGCGTCCTCCAACACATCCTGGGGGAAGGTGAGCCAGAACGCTTCGGTGACAAGGCGTTGTGGGGGAAGGGACAAGGATTCGGTTCCCAGGATCGCACCCGACCCGATCTCCTTGCGCTGGTACGCCACCACCGTTGACTCCACCTCGACCCTGCCGCGGAAGTGTCCGAGTCGCCCAAGCGTGGCCGACCGTTCCATGGCGAGCACCATGAGATCCTTCTCCTCCTTGGGTTGGGTGTAGTAGTCGACATCGGCGCCGCGCACCCGTACCTCTCCGAGTTCTGACTCGAGCGCTTCGACCACATAGGTATCGCCCATGTGGAGGTACACCGCACCCGGGTGAGTCTGGCTGTGGGCCCGCGCCGGGTCGATGGTGCCGATGGCGTCGCCCTCCTCGTTGGTGATGGTGTAGGCCGCCCCGCCGGCGGTGCGAATGTTGACGTCGCGGGCCGGGGGGCGGCGGTTGGCCCAATACAGCTTGCCGTGGCGCGGCCTCAGCAAGCCCTGGCGCACCAGGTCCGGTGCCGCTTCTTCGATGGCCTCGCCGAAATAGGCGCGATCTTCTGGCACCAGCGGCAGTTCGTAGGCGGCGCATCCCATGTGATCGGCCAGCACTCCGGGGTTATCGGGGTTTATCACCGCAGCTTCTGCCGGGCGGGTGAAAAGCTCGGAGGGGTGGGTCATGTAGTACTGATCGAGGGCGTCCTGTCCGCCGATGAGCACAGCCAGCGATTGGCCAAGAGAGCGCCCGGCGCGGCCCGCCTGTTGGCGCAGCGAAGCGATGGTGCCGGGGAAGGTGTTGATGACCGCCGCATCGAGGCCGCCCACGTCGATGCCAAGCTCAAGCGCGTTAGTGGCCGATACACCAACTAGTTCGCCGGAGAACAGCGCAGCCTCCACTTTGCGCCTGTCCGCAGCCAGGTAGCCGCCGCGATAGGGAGCTATCCGCTTGGCGATTTCGGGATCGAGCCGCTGCGCCGCCCAGCGATGAACCAACTCGGTGGCCTTGCGGCTGCGCGAAAAGGCGATGGTCGATATGCCCCTTCTCAGCAGCTCGACGTAAGCGTCGGTTGTCTCTGAAAGCGAAGACGCCCTGGTGCCAGAGAACTCGTCTTGCAGTGGTGGATTCCACAGAACAAACGTCCGTGCACCGGCTGGTGAGGAATCCTCTTCGACCACCTCCACCGGGAGCCCGCACAAACGCGTTGCCAATTCGCCGGCGTTGCCGATGGTGGCCGAGGTGAAGAGAAAGGTTGGTTGCGATCCGTAGTGGTCGGCCAGCCTTCGCAGTCGTCGCAGCACGTGGGCAACGTTCGATCCGAACATGCCGCGCAACATGTGAAGCTCGTCGACGACAACGAAAGACAGGCGCGCCAAGAAGTCGGCCCATCCCTTGTGGTTGGGGAGGATGCCGATGTGCAACATGTCGGGGTTGGTTAACACCGTGTTGGCATGGCGTCGTATCCAGCTGCGGTGGTCCCGGTCGGTGTCGCCGTCGTACGGGGCGGCCACAAGTTGCTCGATTCCCATGTCGCCGAAGGATCGGAGCTGGTCGCGAGCCAACGCCTTGGTGGGATAGAGCAGTAAGGCGGTGCTCTTGGGATCGGCGATCGCCTTCTCGGCGATGGGGATCTGGTACGCCAGGGTCTTACCGGAAGCGGTTCCGGCGACGATGGCGGTGTGGACTCCACGGCGCGCCCGGTCGATCACTCTCACCTGATGGCGATACAGCCGCTCGATGCCGGCGGCGCTCAGCGATTTTGCCAACTCCGGGGGCGGTGGAGGGTCGAGGTCGGCCCCGATGGCTTGTCGGGCCGGGATCTCTTCGACATGGACGATGCGATCGGAGATGTCGGCGTTGTTGAGCCATTCCTCGACGGTTTTCGCGACCTCCACCTGTGCGATGGTATACGACGCCTGCGACGAAAGAGCCGCTGACCTGGGGTTTCGATCGGAAAAGGGGCCTTCTGCCCTTAGCTCCCCTCGCCATCGCAGCCGCCATGTTGGTATCGTGACGGTATACCGGACTCGTTCCGGGATTCTCAGGAGGCATCTTCATGCGTAAATCGAAATGGATAGCGCTGCTGTTCGTCTTTGCCCTGGTGGCGGCGGCGTGTAGCGACGACGACGGCGGCGGCGATACGACAGTCGCGGCCGGCGGTGGCGACACCACCGAGGCAACAACAGTATCTGACATCGCGGGGACCGAGATTTCGGTGTTCGCGGCTCCAACCGGCGACGAAGGGCAATCCCTGCAGGGGACCTTCGACGTGTGGAACGCGCAGACAGGCGCCATTGCAACCTACGAAGGCTCGGACAGCTTCGAGGAGCAGTTGCGGATTCGCGTCGACGGCGGCAACCCGCCCGACGTTGCGATCACGCCGCAGCCCGGCTCCATCTGCACCTTCGCCGACAACGGCGACCTCGTTTCATTCGAGGACATGGGATTCGACATCGATGAGCTGTTCGCGGCTCACGGCCAGTACTTCATGAACCTTGGGCTGTGCGCCGACGGGGAGCATTACGCCATCCCGACGAACGCCAACTACAAGTCGCTCGTCTGGTACAACAAGCCGGTTTTCGAGGCCAGTGGGTACACGATCCCCGAGACCTGGGACGACCTGGTTGCGCTCTCCAGTGAGATCCTGGCCGACGGCATCACGCCGTGGTGCATCGGCTTCGGCTCTGATGCGGCGACGGGTTGGATCGGCACCGACTGGATCGAGGACATCCTCGTGCGCCAGGCCGGGTCGGAGTTCTACGCTCAGTGGTACAACCACGAGGTTCCGTTCGACTCGCAGGAGGTGAAGGACGCCTTCGCCACCTTCGAGGAGATCATGTTCGCCGACGACTTCGTGCTGGGTGGACCATCTGAGGTTCCGGCCATCGACTTCCGTGATGCGCCAAATCCGATGTTCAACGATCCGCCAAGTTGCATGTTGCATCGTCAGGCGAGCTTCATCGCCACCTTCTTCCCAGAGGGCGTGGTGTCTGGCACCGACGCCGACTTCTTCGCCTTCCCGAGCATCGACGGTGTCGATGGTGCGATGGGCGGTGGCGAGTTGGCGATTGTCTTCAACGACCGCCCCGAGGTTCGCCAGTTCGTAGCTGATTACGCCGGAACGGTGTACCAGTGCGTGCAGGCGTCGACCGAGGCTCCCGGTAGCGACCTGGGTGGCCACGGCAAGCTCTCCGAGGGCAACCCGATCGAGCGGATCTCGGCCAACGCCAATACGCCAAGTGACTGCTATCAATCAGACACGGTGAAGAAGCAAGCGGTGGCCATCGCGACGGCTCTCGGCGCGAACACGTTCGTGTTCGATGGCTCGGACCTAATGCCGGCCGAGGTGGGGCAGGGCACGTTCTGGGACGGCATGGTCGATTGGGCTCGCGGCTCTTCGTTCGAGGATGTCGTATCCACGATCGAAGCCTCCTGGCCTGCTGGCTAGTCCGAAAGCGATTGAATCGATGAGAAGGCGGCCTGCATGGGCCGCCTTCTCGCGTCTAGAGTGCAAAAAGGCGAAAGGGAGATGAGTTGGCCGAGCTAGATGTCGATGTGGAGACCACATCGGATGTTCCGCCTGGACGTGGCCCCGGCCGCAAACCCAACGAGTTCCTTCTTGTCCCGCTCCGCATCGCTGCCGCGCTGGTGGTCCCTGTGGTGGCCTTCGCCGTTCTGTGGTGGACTTTCGACTTCCTGAAGGACGAGGACGCCAATCGCGTCATCGTGGTTGTGGTCGCACTCGTCGTTGGGGTATTTGGGGTGTTCGCTCTGTACTACGCGATGGACCGACTGACGAATCAGCTCCCGGAAGGAGTGGCGGACAAGGTGCGTCCGTTCGTGTTCGTCGGGCCGGCTCTCGTCATTCTCACCGTGTTCCTCGTCTATCCGGCTGTCAATACGCTCATTCTCAGTTTCCAGGACGCCAGCAGCGAGACGTTCGTGGGGCTTGACAACTTCCAGACCATCTTCACCGACTCCGGCACCCTGGAAGCCGTCCGCAACAGCGCCATGTGGGTTGTGATAGTTCCGTTCTTCTCGGTTTCCATCGGCCTCTCGTTCGCCACATTGGCCGACAAACTCGGTCGCCGCCAAGAGGCGATCTCCAAGTCGTTCATCTTCCTGCCGATGGCGATCTCGTTCGTGGGAGCTTCGATCGTTTGGAGGTTCATCTACAACTTCCGTCCCGAGGGATTCGGCGAGCAGATCGGCCTCCTCAACGGCATCTGGAGTGGTTTGGGGAACACCCCCGTCTCGTGGCTGCTCCAGGAGCCGTGGAACAACTTCATGCTGATGGTGATCATGATCTGGCTGCAGACCGGGTTCGCAATGGTCATTCTGTCGTCGGCCATCAAATCGGTGCCAGACGACATCATCGAAGCGGCGCGCATCGATGGTGCATCGGAGATGCAGGTCTTCTGGAAAGTGACGTTCCCCTCGATATCGTCGACCCTGGTGGTGGTAGGGACCACGATCGTCATCACCACTTGGAAGTTATTCGACATCGTCTTTGTGATGACCGGAGGCCAGTTCGGCACGTCTGTGACGGCGGAACGCATGGTGACGGAGTTCTTCACCTTCCGCAATAACGGTGTCGGCGCCGCCCTTGCCGTGCTTCTGTTCATGGCCGTTATCCCGCTGATGGTCCTGAACATTCGCCGGTTCAAGGAGCAGGAGTTGACTCGATGACCAGCGTTACCACCAACGTTGAGCTGCCGCCGGCTAAGAAGGAGCAGAGCCGTTTGCGACGGTCGCTCGACAAGTGGCCGGTCAAACTCTCGATCCTGATCGTTGTGGTCTTGTGGCTTATCCCGACGCTCGGGGTGTTGGTCAGCTCGTTCCGGCCCAAGGCCCTCGTCGACGCCAGCGGCTGGTGGAATGTGGCGGGCCACCTCTTTGACAGCGGCCAGTGGACGCTGGAGAACTATCGGGACGTCCTCAGCTCGGAGGGTTTCGGGAACTCGTTTCTCAACAGCTTGGCGGTGGTGATTCCGGCAACGGTTATCCCAATCACGGTTGCGGCGTTCGCCGCCTATGCGTTCGCCTGGATGGAGTGGCGGGGACGGCAAGTCGTCTTCGTGGTGGTGGTGGCACTGTTGGTCGTGCCACTGCAGATGGCGTTGATCCCCATCCTGCGCCTCTACACCGGTGGTGGGCATTTCCTCGGCATTTCCATCTTTCCGGATCTCGACCTCAACGGGACTTTCTTAGCCGTCTGGCTCGCGCACACCGGTTTCGGGTTACCGCTCGCCGTCTATTTGCTTCGCAACTACATCGGGTCTCTTCCATCGTCGATCATCGAGTCGGCGAAGATCGACGGCGCTTCCCATTTCGACATCTTCACGAAGTTGATAGTTCCGCTATCGGTGCCGGTGTTGGCGTCCTTCGCCATTTTTCAGTTCCTTTGGGTATGGAACGACCTCCTGGTGGCGCTGGTGTTCCTCGGCGGCGAGCCTGATGTGCGCGTCGTGACTCAAGCCCTGGCCGAGTTGAATGGCTCGCGCGGCCAGGCCTGGCATCTGCTAACGGCGGGGGCGTTCATCTCTATGGCGCTTCCTATGGCCGTGTTCCTCTCATTGCAGCGCTACTTCGTTCGCGGCCTCACAGCAGGATCGGTCAAGGGCTAGGCCGCTACCTGGCACCTCGCAACTCGATACGCTCGATCCGTGTTCTTACATAGCGAGGCGATCACGTGGCGCCGGAAGTGGGCCGTAGTTGCGGTGGGGACGCTCATCGTGATGATGAGCATGTGGCCGATCATCATCGCCGTCGCGGCCTCTGGCTCGGATTCGCCAGACGCGCCTGAGGCGGCACCTTTCGCCGCTTTCGGCCTCGCCATGGCGCCGTTGGTTTTCGTGGCAGTGGCGTTCGGATCGAGAAACCGTCACGCTGCCGGAGTAACAGTTGGCGCCATGGGCCTCTTCCTCGTTGTTGCCCTGCCTATCGGTCTCATCGATACCACCACCGGGCTGGTCGCTGCCTATGGGGCGGGGGGCGTGATCGCGCTGCGGGCCGAGTTGGAGCATCGCTTCAGGGGAAGGGTCATTGCGGTCGCACTGGCGGCGATCTACACCGTGGTGGTGATGTCCGTAGTGCCGGCTCTCGGCATCGCCCTGGCCCCGCTTCTGCCTCTCACCGCCGTTGCGATTGCCGATGTGTTCATGGAGTATCGAGCCGAACAAGAGGCCGGGGAGCCCTAAAAGGGTCCGGTAGGCGTCCATCGTGGGGGAGTACCGAGCCAGCCAGTCGAGCGAGGACATCTAGGGCCGCGTCTCGTTCTTACCATCCGACCACATGAGCACCACCACTCGCTCGGCCGCGCCTTGGCACGCTCTCGAGACCGACGAAGTGATGCAGCGGCTGGGTACCGATCCTGAGAATGGCCTAGACGAGTCCGAAGCCCTACGACGGCTCGGTCTGTACGGGCGCAATGAGCTCGAACAGGAGGGGGGCTTCGGGCGACTGCAGATGCTGGCGAACCAGTTCCGCGACGTCATGATCTGGATCTTGCTGGCCGCCGCCGCCGTCAGTGGATTCCTGCTCGACGAGTGGATCGACTCATGGGTGATCTTCGCCATCGTCGTGCTCAATGCTGTTCTCGGCTATGTCCAGGAGTGGCGGGCCGAAGGCGCACTAGAGGCTCTCAAGGAGCTATCCGCTCCCGAGGCGGTTGCGATCCGCCAGGGACTGGAGCGTTCTGTCCCCGGGGCCGAGCTAGTACCGGGGGACCTGGTTGTGCTGGAGGCGGGCGATCGGGTACCGGCCGATGGGCGGCTGTTGCAGACGATGCATCTCGAGACCGACGAGTCGGTTCTCACCGGCGAGTCGTTCTCTGTGGAGAAGACCACCGATGCCGTGGCCGAGCGGGTCGGCCTGGGGGATCGGCGTTCGATCGTCTTCGCCGGGACCACTGTGGCCGCCGGGCGGGGGCGCATGGTGGTGGTCGAGACGGCACGCACCACGGAAATGGGGCGCGTGGCCGAAATGCTCGAAGCATCAGAGCCCCCCACCCCGCTCCAGATCGAGTTAGCCAGGGTTGGCAGGCGCTTGGCAGTCCTGGCATTGGTCACGGCCGGCATCGTCTTTGTAGCAGGATGGTTGCGGGGCACCGAACCCGAATCGATGTTGCTGATCGCGGTGGCGCTGGCCGTTGCCGCCATCCCGGAAGGCCTGCCGGCCGTCGTCACCATCACACTGTCGCGCGGCGTCACCCGAATGGCGCGCGAGCAGGCGATCGTGCGCCGCCTCCCAGCCGTCGAAGCGCTGGGGGCGGCCTCGGTTATCTGTACCGACAAGACGGGCACGCTTACCCGTAACGAGATCAGGGTGCAGACGATCCTGGGGGCCGACCTCGGCGTCGCCGTGTCCGAGGCCGACCCCGGCGACCGGCGTATCGCTCGCTACGCCGAGGTTGCCTCGTTGTGCAACGACGCTCGCGCCGCCGACGAGGGCTACCTCGGAGACCCGACAGAGGTGGCCCTGCTCATATCGCTCGAACAGATGGGCATCGACGCCGAGGGACTGCGTACCGAGATGCCGCGGGTGGATGAACTGGCCTTCGACTCGGGACGCAAGCGCATGACCACCCTGCATCGGCGCTCCGGTACCTACCTGGCCGCCACCAAGGGCGCACCGGAGATCGTTGCTTCGTTGGCGACTCATCTGGAGGGACCCGATGGTCCCGAGCCGCTCGACCCCGCCAGAAGAGAGCGGGCACTTCAGAAGGCAGCACAGCTTGCCGAAGGCGGTCTGCGCACCTTGGCCTTGGCCTACCGCGTCTTCGACGATGGCCCCGGCCCCATCGAAGGCCTGGAGGAGAACCTGGTTCTGGTGGCCGTGGTCGGCATGAGCGACGAGGCTCGGCCAGAGGCAGCTCCCGCAGTGCAGGAAGCTCAAGCCGCGGGGATCCGGGTTGTGATGGTGACAGGCGATCACGAGGTGACGGCGCGGGCCATCGCTACCGAGGTCGGCATCCTGCGCGAAGGTGATGAGGTCATGGCGGGCGCGGACCTGCGCCGGCTATCGGCCGACGAACTGGCAGAGCAGGTGGAGAGGTACTCGGTATACGCCAGGGTCGACCCGGCCGACAAGGTGAAGATCGTCGACGCCTGGCAGGCACGCGATCAGATCGTGGCGATGACGGGCGATGGCGTCAACGACGCCCCGGCGCTGCGTGCAGCCGACATCGGTGTGGCCATGGGTACGGGAACAGACGTGGCCAAAGACGCTTCGTCGATGGTGCTGGCCGATGACAACTTCGCCACCATCATCTCGGCCGTGCGCGAGGGCAGGGCCATATTCGCCAACCTGCGCAAGGTCGTTCACTTCCTGCTCTCGGCCAACGCCAGCGAAGTGTTGGTGATGTTGATCGGCTTTTTGGCTTTCGGCTTCCTGGGGGAGCCGTTGGTGGCGGTTCAGCTTCTCTGGATCAACCTGGTGACCGACGGGTTGCCGGCCATCGCCCTAGGGATAGATCCTGCCGAGGCAGGGATCATGTCGGCCAACGGTCTCGGCGATCGCAACATCCTCAGTTTGAAGCACCAGGTTGCGCTGCTCAGTCGCGGCGCGGTGTTGGCAGCGGGCACTCTGGGAGCGTTGGTGATCGGGCACTACGTGCTCGATCTTCCGTTCAAAGAGGTCCAGACCGCGGTCTTTACGACCCTGGTTCTGGTCCAGGTGCTTCATCTGTTCAACGTTCGGGCCGAGCGGACCGTGGTGTGGCGACGGAGCATTCTCGACAATCCGTGGGTGGTCTTTACGGCGCTGATTTCCATTGCCCTTCAACTCGCCGTGGTGTATCTGCCGCTCGGGAACACGCTGTTCGACGTGGTGCCGCTCGGATGGGAGGTATGGCCCGTGATGATCGGGTTGTCGGTCGTCACCTTCGCCATCAATGCCTGGATCAAGCAAGTGAGCCTCAAGACCAGTGATCAGTAATCAGAAATCAGAAATCGGAAATCGGAAATCAGAAATCGGAAATCAGAAATCAGAAGAACTGACAACTACTCGCCACTGAAGACTGACAACTGACAACTACTCGCCACTGAAGACTGACAACTGACAACTACTCGCCACTGAAGACTGACAACTATTCACTGATCGCTATTGATAAGTCCGTCGTCGGCAAGGTCGGCGAGAAGCTCGTCGGCGCCTGCGCTGAGAAACACCACCGAGGCCTCTCCGGCCCGTCCCGCCCTACCGGGAAGCACGTGGTTGGTGACCAGGTCGTTGTCCAGGTAATAGGCCACCGCGCCCAGTCGAAGTAGCTCAGCCGCAGACAGGTCGGTGTGGGTGGTGGCGTTGAGCAAGCCGAGCAGCATGGGCAGCTGGCGGATGGACCTGGTCTGGATGTTGTCAAGCACTGCCTTCATGATGACGCCATGGTTGAAGCTCCGATCGAAGTCGCCCTGGGGCAACGTCTTGCGGATACGGGCCAGCAACAACACGTCGTCGCCTTCGATGACCGAGTCACCTTCCGGGAAGTTGCGGAACCCGGGCAAGCCGCCCCGGATCGCCTGCGGCAGGAAGATCTCGAATGGCCCGAACCCTTCGATCAGCTGGCTGAAGCCCAAGAACCCGGTGATGATGTAGCCGTCGATCTCCATGCCGCTGTAGGTCTGGATTGTCTCCACCACTCCCTCTGCGCCATAGCCGGCAAGCACGCCATTGACCTTTCGATTGCTTCCATTGGGATTGGGCATGTAGCTGTCGCGCGGGATGCCGACGATGGCGCCGGCGCTCTGGTCGGCAACGGCGGTGACTATGTGAATGCTGTCGGCTCTTTGCGAGAAGACGTCTTCGTTCCACCGGGCATCGGAGCCGATGACGAGGACGGATTGAATCGGATCTCCGAACCACGGTGCCGCTCCGAAGCGAGCGAGGGTTCCACCAACGATGCGCCACCCGGCACCGTCGTTCTCGTCTGCGGCCAAGAGCACATCCTCGCCTGCCACAGCAACCGCAACCCGCTGACCTCCAGTGAACTGAGACGTTGTCACCGAAAGCTCAACCAAGAGGTCCTCGGTTGGATCGACATCAGCGAGGCGTGCCGCGAACTGGGCGTCGACTTCGATCGGCTGGACGAGCGACGGGTCGTCGAGCCATCGATACAGCATCTCGACGGCAGATCTGAGTTCGGGGTCGGTTCCCTCGAAAGTGAACCGAAGCTGGGGGGGCGGGAGGGTTGATGTGGTTGTGGTGGTGGTCGTGGTGGTAACCGGGGCCGCTCTGGGCGCGGGTGGCGGTTCGGTGTCGCTTGAGGCAACGATCGCCACGATTCCCGCAAGTGCCAGCGCAGGCAGGCCGATGAGAAGTGGTAACCGAAGGCCTTGTGGGACGAGGGAGCGCAGACGGTCGAGCACGCGGCGACTTTAACGGCGCCGAGAGCCTCGGCAGTATCTGACCCTCTCCTATGATGCCAAGTCGATTTAGGAGGCGTTGCCATGCGCATCGTCATCGTTGGGGCGGGCCAGGTCGGCTCGTACCTCGCCGAAAGGCTCTCTATCGAGGGCCAAGATGTCGTACTTATCGACAGCGACGCGGCGCGGGTCAAAGAGCTGCAAGATTCCCTCGACGCCCTCGTCATCCATGGCAACGGTGCCACTCCTTCCGTGCTGGAGGCGGCAGGGGTTGCCAGCGCCGACATGCTGATCGCTGTCACCAGCCAGGACGCGGTGAACGTCTTGGTGTGTCAGACGGGGACGCGCCTGGGGGTTCCACTCAAGATCGCCCGGGTCGAGGATCCGGCTCTTCGCCCCGGCCTGGAGGCTGTTGGCGTCGACGTAGTCATCGATCCCGAAGCCACTCTGGCGCAGGAGCTGGTGTCGATGGTCCTCAAGGGAGCGGTCTCTGAAGTTTTCGAATTCGGTGATGGCAAACTCGTTCTGATGGGCGGCTTCATCCCCGAAGACGCGCCAGTCGCGGGGCACACCCTTCAAGAGCTACGTGACAGGGTGAAGGGCTGGGATTGGCTAGTGACCGCTTTGGTGCGGAACGGGGAAACGACCATCGCGCGAGGCGACACCACGATCAACGCCCACGACCACGTGCTCATCATCGCCAAGCCAGGGGAGACGGACCAGGCGATGGACTTCCTTGGCCTGAGCCACGATCGAGCCCGCAAGGTGGTCATCCTCGGCGCTAGTCGGTTGGCCCAGCTGACCGCTCAGCTGTGTGCCAGGGAGGGCTTGAGCACGGTTCTCATTGACGAAGAAGCAGACCGATGTCGCTACCTGGCAGAGCAGAGCAATGATGTAGTGGTGGTGCAGGGCGATCCGACCGACCCCAAGGTGCTGCGTTCCGAGGGCGTGGAGTCGGCAGACGTGGTGATGGCGCTCACAGGCTGGGACGATGTGAACGTGATGGGAGCGCTCCTCGCCAACGCCCTGGGGGTTGAAACAACCGTGGCCCGCTTCCAGCGCATCGAGCTAGTCAGCCTCTTGGCGGGCGTCGGCCTCGACGCTGCCGTATCTGCTCGCCAAGCAGCAGCCAATGCGATTCTGCGGTTCGTACGCAGGGGGCGCATCCACTCGGTTGCAACTTTCCAGGACACGGACGCCGAAGCCATCGAGATTCAGGTCGGCCCAGAGGGCACCGCCCTCGGCAAGACCCTGGCCGATATTCACGTTCCGAAAACCGCCATCATCGGTGGGGTCGTTCGTGACGGTGAGGCTTTCGTGCCAAGAGGCACGACCACCATCGAAGAGGGCGATCGAATCATCGTGATCGCATTGCCCAAAGCGATCCCGACCATCGAGAAGATGTTCGGGGCGTGATCGCCCACCACTGATGTCTATTCGGCGTCTGCTCTATGTGATCGGCGCGGTGGTGGCCGGTGTCGGCGTCGCCATGCTCAGCGCGGCGGTCGTGGCGCTGCTCTATCAAGAGTGGGATGACGCCTGGCAGATCGCTGCCGCGGCTGCGGTAACAATCGCGGTTGGGCTCTTCGCCTGGCGGTCGTTCGGGCAGCGAACCAAAGAGCTGAGTCCGCGCGAAGGCTTCGCCGCAGTGGGCCTGTCGTGGTTCGCCATCATCGCCGTTGGCACTTTGCCTTACATCTTCTCTGGCTCGATCACCGATGTGACCGACGCCTTCTTCGAGACCTCGGCCGGTTTCACGACCACGGGTTCATCCATACTCACCGACCCGGGAGCTCTGTCGCACGGGATTCTGTTTTGGCGGGCGCTCACTCAGTGGATGGGTGGCATGGGCATCATCGTGTTGTCTGTCGCCATTCTGCCCCTCCTCGGGGTGGGAGGGGTGCAGCTGGCCAAGGCGGAGTCGCCCGGCCCGACACCCGATCGCCTAACACCGCGATTCCGAGAGACAGCCAAGAGACTGTGGTTCGTATACCTCGGTATCACCGCGGCGGAGGTGCTGGCGCTGTTGTTGGGTGACATGACGCTGTTCGAATCGGTCGCTCACTCCTTTACCACCATGTCCACCGGCGGTTTCGGAACCGATGCTGCCTCAATTGGAGGGTTCTCTGCGTACACCCAATGGGTGGTTGTGGTCTTCATGCTCCTGGCTGGCGTCTCGTTTGCTCTCCACTTCAAGGCGCTGCGCCATCCCAGGGCATATCTGCGAAGTGCCGAGCTGCGCATCTATCTATGGGTGCTAGTAGCAGCGGCTGTTGTCATGATCATCGGTACCAGGGGAGGGGCCGTCTCGGACACGATCCGCGAAGGCGTGTTCACTGCGGTGTCTCTAGTGACTACCACCGGGTTCGCTACCGCGGACTTCGGTCAATGGGCCGCTGCTCTCCAGGTACTAGTTGTCGGGTTGATGTTCATTGGCGGCATGGCGGGCTCAACTGCCGGCTCCGTCAAGATCCCTCGGCACGGAGTGCTGGTGTCGGCATCCCGCAACGATCTGCGACGGCTCATCCACCCGCGCGGCGTGTTCGTTGCCCGACTGGGGAAGGATGCAGTCTCGGAAGAGATAGTGCAGAGCGTTCAAGCCTTCTTCCTGATGTACATGTTCATCTTCATGACCGGCACCTTCCTGTTCTCCATCATCGACTCGAGTACCGGGGCAGGGCTGGATTTGGTCACGTCGGCGTCGGCAACCGCTTCTGCCATTGGGAACATTGGGCCCGGACTGTCCGAGGTGGGACCAGGCGCCAACTACGCCGGCGTACCGATGCTCGGCAAGTGGCTGCTTGGCTTCCTGATGGTGGTGGGCAGGCTGGAGATCTTCCCGGTGGTGCTGCTTTTCACCAGAGAGCTATGGAGGAAGTAGCTATAGTCCCGCCGGTTCGGGAGCGACTGGCGCTTCCGTAGGTCTTTCCCGGAGTTGATTCAGTGAACACCGACCTCTGGCTTTACCTTGCCGTGGCGGCAGGGCTCGCCGGCCTGCTGCTCGCATACGTTTACGGCCGCCAGGTGCTTGCCGCTCCAGTCGGCTCGGAACGCATGGCCGAGATATCGGCTGCGATCCGCGAGGGT
>Ga0224512_10000959_pt1 | contig 29093 bp, 43 predicted proteins | sample SF_May12_sed_USG_4_FD_169103 | JGI IMG/M metagenome (GOLD analysis project Ga0224512, IMG submission 169103) | Sediment microbial communities from San Francisco Bay, California, United States - SF_May12_sed_USGS_13 | ecosystem: Environmental > Aquatic > Marine > Sediment | place: USA... | reverse complement strand
GGCGATAACGTGCAGATGGTGGTTGACCTGATTGCGCCGATCGCGATGGAAGACGGATTGCGCTTTGCGATTCGTGAGGGTGGCCGCACCGTGGGTGCCGGCGTCGTCGCGAAAGTTATCGAGTAAGCACGACACAATGGGGTCAGAGCCCTGTTCATGAAAAGGGCTCTGACCCCGAATAGGATTAGATATGGCAACGAACCAAAACATACGTATCAGGCTGAAGGCATTCGATCATCGATTGATCGACAATTCGGCGCGCGAGATCGTGGAAACGGCCAAGCGTACCGGTGCCGCAGTCAAGGGCCCGATACCTTTGCCGATGAAAAAGGAGCGGTTTACGGTCCTTATTTCGCCGCATGTCAACAAGGATGCTCGCGATCAGTACGAAATTCGTACCCACAAGCGTCTCATGGACATTGTGAATCCCACGGACAAGACGGTCGACGCCCTGATGAAGCTCGAACTGCCCGCCGGCGTAGACGTTCAAATCAAGCTCAACTAGGGCGGCAAAAAAAACCAGCAAAGAGTCTCGAAACCGCTTGATTATGCGGTCTTCGGCGGTATAATTGCTGGCTCGCTGGGTTTGGCCGGGCCGGGAGTCGGCCAGATTCGGAAAAGGTGTCACAAAGCCGAGCTTCGTGGCGCCTGGTCTTAACTTTCGCCGGGAAATCGAAGGCGAAACGGCAAATCCCGGAACCGCCGGACCGAATGGATGTTCGGGCCGGAATGCAGGGTCAGCCCCAGAGCACAGAGAACAAGAGGTTCTCGGCGATGGCTGGCCCTTTCGCGTGTCTGAAAGAAGCGTGATCGACAATTCCAGCCAATCGAAGCTGGGATGGTGACAGAGATTTTAGGTTTATAAGAACCACATAGCGGCGCTGACCAATCGAAGTCGGTGCGAGGTTTTGAAGATGACGATGGGTCTTGTTGGCCGCAAGTGCGGCATGACACGTGTCTTTACGGAGGACGGGGAATCGATCCCGGTGACCGTGATTGAGGCACAACCAAACCGTATCACTCAGGTGAAGACCGTTGAGACAGACGGCTATCGTGCGCTGCAGGTAACTGCTGGCAGCAAGAAGCCTTCTCGCGTGTCGAAGCCTCAAGCCGGCCACTTTGCCAGCGCGAAGGTCGAAGCCGGCGACCTAATCACGGAACTTCGCCTCAGTGACGCCGATGAGGACGAGTATCAGGTTGGTTCGGACCTGCGGGTTGACCGCTTCGAGGAAGGCCAGAAGGTCGATGTCATCGGCACGTCCATCGGCAAGGGGTTTGCGGGCACTGTTAAACGCCACAACTTCTCGATGCAGGACGCTACGCACGGCAATTCGTTGGCGCACAGGGCCCCGGGCTCTATTGGCCAGAACCAGACACCCGGTCGTGTTTTCAAAGGCAAGAAGATGTCAGGGCACATGGGTAACGTTCGTCGCACCGTGCAAAACCTCGAGGTCGTGCGCGTCGATGCGGAACGCAATCTTCTATTGATCAAGGGCGCAGTCCCGGGTCACAGTGGTGGGCGGGTCATCGTTCGTCCGGCCATCAAGGCCACGAACCAGGGATCGCTGTCATGAAACTGAAAATGCAGGGCAGTGATTCAGTCGACGTTCTCGACAAAACCTTCGGCGCCGAGTTTAACGAGGCGCTCGTGCATCAGGTCGTCACCGCGTACCTCGCCGGTGGTCGTGCCGGCACGAAAGCGCAAAAGAACCGCGCGGCGGTTCGTGGTGGCGGTGCCAAGCCCTGGCGACAGAAAGGTACTGGCCGTGCCCGGGCCGGCACCATTCGCAGCCCGATCTGGGTTGGTGGCGGTCGCACGTTCGCTGCCCAGCCTCGCAGCTACAAGCAAAAGGTCAACAAGAAGATGTACCGTGCCGCGCTGCGCTCGGTGTTGTCCGAGCTCGTGCGGCAGGATCGCCTCGTGATCGTGAAGGAACTCGGGCTGGACGCGCCGAAGACCAGGCTGCTTGCGACAAAACTCAAAGAGCTGGATCTGGACAACGTATTGATCCTGAATGAGGCTTTTGATGAGAAGGTTTTTCTGGCGGCCAGAAACTTGCCGAACGTCGGCGTCTGCGACGCGGCGTCAATCGATCCGGTAGTTCTGATTCGCTTTGACAAGGTGCTGATCACGCTGCCAGCGCTGAAACTGATCGAGGAGCGCTTGTCATGAGTGCCGCAGCTCACCAGGAAAGATTGATGACAGTCTTGCAGGGGCCGGTGCTGTCCGAGAAGAGCACATTGGCTGCCGAGAAAAACAATCAGATTGTCTTCAAAGTTCGTACCGATGCGACCAAAGCTGAGATTCGCGCCGCCGTAGAGCTGTTGTTCGAGGTGAAGGTCGAGGGCGTACAGGTTCTCAATAATCGCGGCAAGACCAAGCGTTTCGGTCAGACACGCGGTCGCCGGGACGATTGGAAAAAGGCCTACGTAAGGCTGGCTGAAGGTAGTCAGATCGACTTCCTCGGTACGGAATAAGGTTTTTAGTCATGTCACTTCATAAAGCCAAACCGACATCTGCAGGACGCCGATTCGTTGTTGCAGTCAAGACGCCTGGTTTGCATAAAGGCAAACCGCACAGTGCGCTTCTCGACAAGAAAACATCGAAGGGTGGCCGCAATAACCACGGCCGCATTACTGTTCGCCACAGAGGCGGTGGTCACAAGCAACGATATCGTATTATCGATTTCAAGCGCGACAAGGATGGTATAGCAGGTGTAGTCGAGCGACTCGAGTACGATCCGAATCGCAGCGCGCACATCGCGTTGGTGAAGTATATGGACGGTGAGCGACGTTATATTCTCGCGCCGAAGGGGGTGCGTGAGGGCGCGCCGATCGTCAGTGGCGAGGATGCGCCTATCAAGTCCGGTAACGCGTTGCCATTGCGGGCGATTCCGGTTGGTACGGTTATTCACAACATTGAAATGAAGCCTGGCAAGGGCGGTCAACTGGTGCGGTCTGCCGGCGGATATGCGCAGTTGGCGGCGCGTGAGGGCGCCTACGCAACGGTGCGCCTGCGATCCGGTGAGACCCGCAAGATCCATGTCGATTGCCGCGCAACGATTGGTGAGGTTGGTCACAGTGAGCACAATCTGCGCAAGCTGGGCAAGGCCGGCGCAACGCGTTGGAGAGGTGTGCGGCCGACAGTTCGTGGTGTTGCAATGAACCCGGTTGATCATCCGCACGGCGGCGGTGAAGGCCGTACGTCTGGCGGTCGTCATCCCGTCAGCCCTTGGGGCAAACCGACGAAGGGCGCCAAGACGCGCTCGAACAAGCGCACCGACAACATGATTGTCCGTCGCCGCAAACGCAAGTAATGGGTAAACAAATTATTCGGCATCGCACCGTCCGCTTCGCGCCGGTAAATGCCAAGAGAAAAGAAAAGGATCAGACGTAATGCCACGCAGTGTGAGAAAAGGTCCGTTCGTTGATGGACATCTGGCGAAGAAAGTTGCCGCAGCCGCAGCTAAGAACGATCGCCGTCCGATCAAGACCTGGTCGCGTCGTTCAATGGTGCTGCCAGATATGGTCGGCCTGACGATTGCGGTGCACAACGGTCGTCAACACGTGCCTGTATTGATTTCAGAGAACATGGTTGGCCACAAACTCGGCGAGTTTGCGGTTACCCGGACGTTCCGCGGTCACTCCGGTGATCGCAAGACGAAGTAAAGGGGCCGGTTCATGCAAGTTGCAGCAACACTTCGATACGCGCGGATTTCGCCGCAGAAGTGCCGTTTGGTGGCCGACACCATCCGCGGCAAGACTGTTGACGATGCTCTGCGTACTTTGACGTTCACGCCAAAGAAGAGCGCTCGCATCGTGAAAAAAGTGCTGGAGTCGGCTATCGCCAACGCAGAGCACAATCACGGTGCGGACATCGATGAACTGAAAGTTTCGACTATTGAGGTGAACGAGGCGCCGACGTTCCGTCGTTATCGTGCTCGGGCCAAAGGCCGCGGAGCACGAATAATTAAGCGCAATAGTCATATTACTGTGCGGGTAGCAGACGAATGATGGACATGAAAATTAGATTTGTCGCGGCCGATTGGCCTGGGGACGAGTAAAGAATATGGGTCAAAAAGTACATCCAACAGGCATTCGCCTCGGTATCGTCAAGGACTGGACGTCCAAGTGGTATGCCGATTCGAAGATGTTTCCCGAGTACATTCGGAGCGACCATCAGCTTCGCGTCTACATCAAGAAGAAGCTCAAAGATGCCTCGGTCAGCAAAATCTCCATCGAGCGTCCGGCCAAGAAAGCCAATATCACGATTCATACCGCACGTCCGGGCATCGTAATCGGCAAAAAGGGCGAGGACATCGAAAAACTGCGTGCCGAGCTGGCGCACATGATCGGCATGAATATCAGCGACGTGCGGATCAATATCAGTGAGGTTCGCAAGCCTGAGCTGGATGCACAGCTGGTTGCCGAAGGTATCGCTCAGCAGCTGGAACGACGCGTCATGTTTCGACGTGCAATGAAGCGCGCGGTAACGAACACGATGCGGGTCGGTGCCGAGGGCATCAAGGTCAAGGTTGGTGGTCGCTTGAACGGTGCTGAAATCGCACGTTCGGAGTGGTACCGCGAAGGCCGTGTGCCGTTGCACACATTGCGTGCGGACATCGACTACGGGTTCGCCGAAGCATTTACGACGTATGGAGTAATCGGCGTCAAGGTTTGGATTTTCAAGGGTGAAGTTTTTGACAAGCCCGAAGCGGTAGCGGCAGAGCCCGCTGAAGCTGCAGCAGGCGCGCGTTCCTGAGAGCTCGCGTTTACTGGGGATAAGAGATGTTACAGCCAAAACGGACAAAATTTCGTAAACAGCACAAGGGGCGCAACCGCGGACTCGCGCTGCGTGGCAGTACGGTAGCCTTTGGCACCTACGGTCTGAAGGCGACCGGGCGAGGGCGCATGACCGCACGCCAGATCGAAGCGGCTCGTCGTGCAATGACGCGTCACATCAAGCGTGGCGGCAAGATCTGGATTCGCGTGTTTCCGGACAAGCCGATAACGAAGAAGCCACTTGAGGTTCGACAAGGTAAGGGTAAGGGCAATGTTGAGTACTGGGTATGCCAGATTCAGCCAGGCCGTGTGCTCTATGAGATGGAAGGTGTGACAGAAGAGATTGCACGCGAAGCGTTTCGACTGGCCGCGGCCAAGATTCCCTTCGCGACAACTTTCGTTACACGGAAGGTGATGTGATGGAAGCCAATGTACTCCGTGGAAAATCAGTCGACGAGCTTAACGAGGAGCTTCTCGCTCTGCGGCGTGAGCAGTTCAACCTGCGCATGCAAAAAGCGACAGGCGAGCTGACACACAATCATGAGCATCGTCGCGTCAAAAAGGACATCGCACGAGTCAAGACAGTTCTTGGTGAACTCAGTCGTGCAGCGGGTGAAAGCAAATGAGTGAAGAGATCAAGAAAGGGCAGCACACGATCGTTGGCCGTGTTGTGAGTGACAAGATGGACAAGACCGTATCGGTCGCCGTCGAACGACTGATCAAGCATCCGGTGTATGGAAAGTACATTCGGCGTACGACAAAAGTGCTTGCGCATGATGCAAGTAACGAGTGCAAGTCTGGTGATCGCGTTGCGATCTCCGAGTGCAAACCAGTTTCGAAGAACAAATCGTGGGCTGTCGTCAACGTTGTTGAGCGGGCGCCGGACCGGTAAAGATCTAGGAATTAGACCATGATTCAGATGCAGACAGTTCTTGACGCGGCTGACAATTCAGGTGCCCGCCGTGTGCAGTGCATCAAAGTGCTCGGCGGATCCAAGCGCCGCTATGCGGGCGTCGGTGACGTGATAAAAGTCAGCGTGAAGGATGCAATTCCACGCGGCAAGGTAAAAAAAGGCGAGATCTATAACGCCGTGGTCGTTCGCACACGCAAGGGTGTTCGCCGCAGCGATGGATCGTTGATTCGTTTTGACGGCAATGCTGCAGTGCTGCTGAACGCGCGGCTGGAGCCGATAGGCACGCGTATTTTCGGCCCCGTGACGCGTGAACTGCGCACCAATCGATTTATGAAGATTATTTCGCTGGCACCAGAGGTTCTTTGAGAACCAGGTCCCTACGGTAAACATTATGAACAAGATCAGAAAAGGCGACGAAGTCATCGTACGAACCGGCAAGGACAAAGGCCGTCGTGGCACTGTTTTGCAGATTTTCGACGACGGCAGAGTTCTCGTTGAAGGCGTCAACCTCGCCAAAAAGCACACCAAGCCGAATCCTAACGAGGGTGAGCCGGGCGGAATTCTGGACAAGGCAATGCCGCTCGACGTGTCGAATGTGCTGGTGTTCAACCCGAAATCGAAAAAGGGCGAGCGGATAGGCTTTCGTGTCGAAGACGACGGCAGCAAGGTACGGGTGTTTAGAGGCACCGGTGACGTGGTGGATATTTAAGATGTCGAGATTACAGGAACAGTTCAAGACTGAGCTTGCTGGTCAACTCCAGGAGAAGCTCGGCCTGACAAATTCGCAGCAGGTGCCGCGCATCACCAAGATTACGCTCAACATGGGTGTAGGCGATGCTGTGGCCGACAAGAAAGTTCTTGAAAAGGCGCGTGATGACATGGAAAAGATTTCCGGTCAGCGCCCTGTTATTTGTCTGGCGCGCAAATCGGTCGCGGCTTTCAAGATACGCGATGGCATGCCGATCGGTTGCAAGGTGACCTTGCGACGTGAGCGCATGTATGAGTTTCTCGATCGTCTTGTGAATATCGCGATACCACGAATTCGGGATTTTCGTGGCCTGAACCCGAAGTCGTTCGATCGACAAGGCAATTACAGCATGGGCGTTTCCGAGCAGATCATTTTTCCGGAAATCAACTACGACGAGATCGACGCAATTCGTGGGATGGATATCACGATCACCACGACCGCGCGCAGTGCTGCAGAAGGCAAGGCGCTTCTTGAAGCGTTCAATTTCCCGTTTAAGAAATAGATGGTACCTGGTTGTCGCGTAAGTTCAGACAGCCGGTTTTTTATCAAAGAGACAACGAGTACTACTAAAGATGGCCAAGAAATCAATGATTCAACGCGAACTGAAGCGCACCAAGCTGGTAGCAAGGCAAGCGGAGAAGCGAGCGGCGCTGAAGGCGATTGTTCGCAGCATCCACAGTTCGGACGAGGAACGTCAACAGGCGCAGGAAAAACTGAATTGCCTGCCGCGTGACGGCAGCCCGACACGCCAGCGAAGTCGTTGCGCGATTACGGGCCGCCCGCATGGCGTCTATCGGAAGTTTGGCCTTGGACGAAACAAGCTCAGGGAGGCCGCGATGAACGGCGAAGTTCCTGGGCTCACGAAGGCCAGTTGGTAGGCGGAGACAGATTATGAGTATGACCGACCCGATCGCAGACATGCTGACCCGCATTCGTAACGGACAGAAGGCGCGCAAGCTGAGCGTTTCAATGCCGGCGTCGACGGTGAAGGAAGCCGTCGCGAGTGTACTGAAGGACGAAGGCTACATCACTGCTTACGCAACCAGTGGTGAGGGCGCCAACAAGTCGCTCAACGTCGAGCTCAAGTACTTTGAAGGTGTGCCGGTAATTGAGCGCATCGAACGCGCCAGCCGGCCAGGCTTGCGTATTTATCGTGGCAAAGAAGACTTGCCGAAGGTCCTGGGGGGTCTCGGCATAGCAATCGTATCGACCTCGGCGGGCGTGATGTCGGATCGCCAGGCAAGAGAAAAAGGTATCGGAGGCGAGGTTCTCTGCGTCGTTAGCTGACGCGTAAGACCGAGCTCTGTGAGACAAGACTATGTCCAGAATCGCAAAAGAACCCGTTGAGCTGCCGCAAGGCATTGAGTTCAGGCAGGAGGGAAATGTTGTCACGATCAAGGGCAGCAAAGGCTCTTTGTCGCTTGAACTGAACGCCGAAGTGGTGCTGTCGCAGGATGAGGGCGCACTCAAGGTCGGACCGCGCTCGGGATCACGTTTTTCGACCGCGATAGCGGGTACGACTCGCGCGCTGCTGGCCAATATGGTGCAGGGCGTAACGGATGGCTTCGAACGCAAGCTTGAACTCGTCGGCGTTGGTTATCGGGCGCAGGCGCAAGGTAACAAACTGAATCTGACGCTTGGATTTTCGCACCCGGTAGTCTACGACGTGCCCGAAGGTATCTCGGTAGAGACGCCGAGTCAGACCGAAGTGGTCATCAAAGGAACAGACAAACAGAAGGTCGGCCAGGTTGCGGCCGAGATTCGCCGTTTCCGTCCGCCCGAGCCGTACAAGGGCAAAGGTGTTCGCTACGCTGATGAGCGCGTGGTGATCAAGGAAGCGAAGAAGAAATAGTGTAGCGAGAAGATTATGAAGCTCGACAAGAAACAAAATCGTTTGCGTCGCGCCCGCAAGGCGCGTGCAAAGATCTCGGAACTCGAAGTGAATCGCCTGACTGTTCACCGTACGCCGCGGCATATCTATGCGCAGGTCATTGGACCCGATGGCGGCACGGTTCTGGTATCGGCATCAACACTGGAGTCGGAAGTTCGCAAGGGCGTCAAGGTTGGCGGCAATGTCGAAGCGGCCGCAATAGTTGGTGCGCGTATCGCCGAAAAGGCGAAGGCTGCCGGAATCGATACGGTCGCATTCGATCGTTCGGGTTTTCGCTATCACGGTCGCGTCAAGGCTTTGGCCGACGCTGCTCGTGAAGCTGGACTGAAGTTTTAAGAAGAAATCGGAATTCGGATATGGCAAGAAACGAACAGAATCAAGCTGGCGATGACCTCATTGAAAAACTGGTGACGGTGAATCGTGTGGCGAAGGTCGTTAAGGGTGGTCGTCAATTCGGCTTCACTGCATTGACAGTTGTTGGTGACGGCCAAGGCCAGGTCGGCTTTGGATACGGCAAGGCGCGCGAAGTGCCTATCGCGATTCAGAAAGCGATGCAAAGCGCACGCAAGAATATGATCACTGTCAACCTGAATAATGACACGCTGCAGTATGCGAAGAAGGGCCGTCACGGCGCGACGAACGTTTACATGCAGCCGGCATCGGAAGGTACTGGTGTAATTGCGGGAGGCGCGATGCGCGCAGTATTCGAGTGTGCGGGCGTCCGAAATGTACTGGCGAAGAGCTACGGTTCACGCAATCCGATCAATGTGGTTCGCGCAACGATTCGCGCGCTTTCGGAGATTCATTCTCCGCAGGCGATCGCTGCCAAGCGCGGCAAGAAAGTTAAAGAGATCGTGGCTTAAGGCCCGGTCGTAACCTGGATATTTCAGAGACTTAAGATCATGGCGAAGGCAAAAGAGCTGAAGGTCACGCTGGTAAAGAGCAGGCACGGGCGACTCAAGAGTCACAAAGCCTGTGTGGCGGGCCTTGGTCTGCGCAAGATGCATCAAACCGTGACGGTGATCGACACGCCCGAGAATCGCGGCATGATCAATCGCGTTTCGTACCTGGTTTCTGTAGAGGAAGTCTGACATGCGTCTGAATGAACTGTCACCCGGCAAGGGTGCGAAAAAAGTCGGCAAGCGCTTCGGGCGAGGCCACTCGGCGGGCCAGGGCAAGACCAGTGGTCGTGGCCAGAAGGGTCAGCATGCTCGCTCTGGTGGTTATCACAAGGTCGGCTTTGAGGGCGGCCAGATGCCGCTGCAGCGGCGCCTGCCGAAGGTGGGATTCAATTCGCGTATGGCGCGTCTGACTGCGGAATTGCGTCTGCACGAATTGACCATTCCGACGGCCGACGAGATCACGATTGACGTTTTGAAGGCAGCGAATCTCGTGCCGGCTGTCGTGACCAAGGTCAAGGTTATTAAATCCGGCGAAATCGATAAAGCCGTCAAGCTCAAGGGCATCGCCGTAACTAAAGGTGCGCGCGAGGCTATCGAGAAAGCTGGCGGCAGCATCCAGGACTAGAAACGTGGCAAAGAAGCCCCACCAAAATCCGGCAGACATCGCGAAAGCGGCGAGTAAATTGGGCGAACTCAAGGTTCGTTTCCTGTTTCTCATCGGCGCGTTGATTGTGTTCCGTGCAGGCACCTATATTCCGGTGCCGGGCGTGGATCCGGTAGCACTGGCCGCATTTTTCGAGCAGCAGGCAGGCGGTCTGCTGGGCATGGTCAACCTGTTTTCGGGTGGCGCCTTGTCTCGATTCGGCATTTTCGCGATGGGCATCATGCCGTACATTTCGTCGTCGATCATCATGCAGATGGCGAGCCATATTCTGCCGAGCCTGCAGCAGCTTCGAAAAGAGGGTGAGCAGGGCCGCCGGCAGATCGTCAAGTACACACGCTATGGCACGGTGGCACTCGCAAGTTTTCAGTCGATAGCCGCAGCTTCCTGGCTGCAAGGTCAGGCGGGCCTGGTCGTGAACCCGGGTCCGGCCTTCCTGATAACGGCATGCATCACGCTGGTCACGGGAACGGTCTTCCTGATGTGGCTGGGTGAGCAGATTACGGAACGGGGAATCGGTAACGGTATCTCGATGATCATTCTGGCTGGCATCGTTGCAGGTCTGCCTGCGGCGATTGCGGGAACGGCGTCGCTGGTACGGAACGGCGAAATGTCGCCGGCCACGGCTATCCTGATGTTGATCGGTGGGGTCGCGGCGATCGTATTTGTCGTCTACATGGAGCGTGCGCAGCGCCGCATCACCGTGAACTATGCGAGGCGACAGCAAGGGCGCAAGATGTATCAGGCACAAAGTACGCACTTGCCGTTCAAGATCAATATGTCGGGCGTTATCCCACCGATCTTTGCATCGAGCATATTGATGTTTCCGGCAACCATCGCGCAGTTCTTTGGTCAGGCTGTTGAGCCAAACGCGGTGCAGCGTGCGTTGCAGACGATAGGCGCCAACCTTGGACCGGGTCAGCCGATCTATGTGTTGTTGTATGCCGCGATGATCATCTTCTTCTGCTTCTTCTATACCGCTTTGATGTTCAATTCGAAAGACACTGCGGACAATTTGAAGCGTTCGGGCGCGTTCGTACCGGGTATTCGGCCTGGTGCACACACGGCTGAATACATTGACAAGGTACTGACACGGCTGACTTTCTGGGGCGCTATTTATATCGCCGGCGTTTGTTTGTTGCCGGAACTGGTAAGAATGTTCTACCCCAGCATGCCGTTCAGCTTCGGTGGTACCTCATTACTCATTCTCGTCGTTGTAACGATGGACTTCATGTCGCAAATGCAGGCCCATGCGATGAGCCATCAGTACGAGGGAATGATGCAGAAAGCCAATCTGCGAAATTACGGCAGAGGCGGACAAGTACGCTGATCGAGTCAGCGGCCAGGAGTGATCTCATGAAAGTAAGAGCATCAGTTAAGAAAATCTGCAGGAATTGCAAAATCATACGTCGCAACGGTGTTGTACGGGTGATATGCACCGACGCGCGGCACAAGCAACGCCAGGGTTAATCGATTAGGGCGTGAATAGCGCGGCAAGGTCAAAAACGAGGAAATAGAGTGGCACGTATAGCAGGCATAAACATTCCGCTTAACAAGCACATCGTGATCGCACTGACGTCGATCTACGGTATCGGCAATTCGCGCGCACGACAGATTTGTGCTGCGGCCGGCATCGATCCAACGACAGAAGTGAAAGATCTCGCTGAGCCAGAAGTTGCGAAGCTTCGAACGGCGGTCGCGAATTTTGAGGTCGAGGGCGATTTACGTCGCGCGATCTCAATGAACATCAAGCGTCTGATGGACCTCGGTTGCTACCGTGGTATCCGCCACCGGCGTGGTCTGCCGCTGCGCGGGCAACGAACGCGGACCAATGCGCGAACACGTAAGGGGCCGCGCAGGCCGATTAAGAGATAAGGACAGTATAGCCCTGCAGAAGCCCTGCTTGGCTTTCCTACTTGTACGAGTAGTTAACCGATTACAAAACGAGCAAGAATTAACATGGCAGAACCCAAAAAGAAGAAGGTCAAAAAGCATGTGGTCGACGCAATCGCCCACATTCATGCGTCCTTCAACAACACAATCATCACGATTACCGATCGCCAGGGTAATGCCCTGTCGTGGGCGACCGCCGGGGGCTGTGGATTCCGCGGTTCGCGTAAGTCGACACCGTTTGCTGCACAGGTCGCCTCCGAGAAGGCTGGCCGGACGGCACTCGATTTCGGAGTGAAGAACCTCGATGTCCGTGTCCGTGGGCCGGGCCCTGGCCGCGAGTCGGCAGTTCGCGCTCTGAACGCTCTTGGCTTTCGTATTCAAAACATAGAGGACGTCACACCGATTCCTCACAACGGCTGTCGCCCGCCCAAGAAGCGGCGGGTATAGAGGCTTAAACATGGCAAGATATTTAGGACCAAAGTGCAAACTGTCCCGCCGCGAAGGCACGGATCTGTTTCTTAAGAGCGGCGTGAGGCCACTGGAGTCGAAGTGCAAGCTCGATGTGCCGCCGGGCGGTGCTCCGCAACGTCGTCCGCGTCTGTCGGATTATGGTTTGCAGCTTCGTGAGAAACAGAAACTTCGTCGCATGTATGGTGTTCTGGAGCGTCAGTTCCGCAACTATTACAAGCGTGCTGCGCAGTTGAAAGGCTCGACCGGCGAAAACCTGTTGCGGCTCCTCGAAGGTCGCCTGGACAACGTCGTTTATCGTATGGGTTTCGCCGCCACTCGAGCGGAAGCGCGCCAACTCGTCAGCCACAAGAGCATCGAGGTTAACGGCAAACTCATAAACATCCCGTCTGCGCAGATCAGCGCAGGCGATTTAATAGGCATTCGCGAAAAAGCACGCAAGCAACTTCGTATTCAAAGTGCGATGGAAATTGCGGGTCAGGTCGGCTTGCCCGATTGGGTTGAGGTTGACGCGAAGAAGATGGCAGGTGTTCTCAAGTCGTTGCCGGATCGGGAAGATATTCTCCCGGACATCAACGAAAACCTCGTCGTCGAGTTGTACTCCAAGTAGTCAGGAGGGATTATTCCCATGCAGGAATCTGTACATGATTTTCTGAAACCGCGCGTTGTAAAAGTTACGCCGGTTAACGATCTGTTGGCCAAAGTGGTCATAGAACCTTTTGAACGTGGCTTTGGCCACACCCTGGGCAATGCATTGCGCCGTATTTTGCTCTCGTCAATGCCTGGTGCCGCAATCACCGAGGCGGAGATCGAGGGTGTGCTGCACGAATACACAAGCATCGAGGGCGTGCAGGAAGACGTCGTCGAAATTCTGCTGAACCTCAAGGAGGTTTCAGTGCGCATGCATACGCGCGACACGGCCGAGCTTCGGATTTCGAAGAAGGGCCCGGGCCCGGTTACAGGTGCTGACATCCAGTTGGATCACGATGTCGAAGTGATGAACCCGGAGCTGGTCATTGCTAATCTTACGAAGGCCGGTGAGTTGAATATGGTGCTCAAGGTCGAGCGCGGTCGTGGCTACCGCCCTGCCACGCAGCGGCCGGTTTTTGAGGAGCAGTCCGGCCCGATCGGTCGGCTGCAACTGGATGCCTCGTTCAGCCCGGTACACCGAGTGACGTATAACGTCGAGGCGGCCCGCGTTGAACAGCGTACCGATCTCGACAAGCTGATTATCGAGATCGAGACCAACGGCACGATTGACCCTGAAGAGGCCATTCGTCGTGCGGGCAGCATCCTGAAAGATCAGTTGTCTGTATTCGTCGATCTGCAGGGTCAGGAAGACGGACTCCAGGCTCAGGCTGAGAGCCAGGTCGATCCGATTCTGCTGCGCCCTGTCGACGAGCTCGAACTCACGGTTCGTTCTGCCAATTGCCTCAAGGCTGAGAACATCATGTACATTGGTGATCTCGTGCAGCGAACAGAAGTTGAGCTTTTGAGGACACCAAATCTCGGCAAGAAGTCACTAACCGAGATCAAGGAAGTCCTCGAAGGACACGGACTCGGCCTGGGCATGCGGCTCGAGAATTGGCCACCGGCAAGTTTGCGTCCCGAGCACGAGCTCGGCATGCACGCATAAGAACATAGCAGGAAGGACAAATGCGTCATAAGAAATCCGGTCGTAAGCTGGGCCGTAACAGCTCGCATCGCAAAGCCATGTTTCGCAACATGGCGGCATCGATGCTAAAGCATGAAACGATCAGAACGACTTTGCCAAAAGCCAAGGAGTTGCGCCGAGTGGTTGAACCACTAATCACATTGGCTAAGGAGGACAGCGTTGCAAACCGACGTTTAGCCTTCGATCGACTGCGTGACAAGGAGGTTGTCGGCAAACTGTTCTCTGATCTGGGACCACGTTTCAAAGATCGGCCGGGTGGTTACCTGCGCATCCTGAAGACCGGACCGCGCCCCGGGGATGCGGCGCCGATGGCGATCTTGATGCTGACCGACCAGGCGGCGGAAACAGAGGTCGCCGCCGAGTAAGTCGTAGCGTCAAGAATAGATTAGCCGGGCATTGCCCGGCTTTTTTATGCTTCCTGTGCTGCCGGTGACGCCTTCAGTTTGTCGATGAGTCGTGACACGTATTCGGGCGAATGCGTGTTTCTTGCGATGAGGCTGTAAACGGTTGGTATGACGACGAGTGTCAGCAATACCGAGAACGTGACGCCGAAGAACACGACAGCGCCAATTGATTGTCGGGACAGCGCTCCCGCACCGCTCGCCAGCAACAATGGTACAGAGCCGAACGAGGTACACATACTGGTCATCAGCACAGGCCGCAAGCGCGTTTTGGCGGACTGTATGACTGCCTCACGGAACTCAGTACCGCGATCGCGCAGTTGATTGGCGAATTCGACGATCAGAATGCCGTTTTTCGCCGCAAGGCCGATAAGCATGATGGCACCAATCTGGCTGTAGACATTCAGCGTCGAGCCGAATATGACAAGGCCGCATAATGCCCCTGTGATGGCGAGTGGTACCGTCGTCATGATGATGAGCGGATGCTTGAAGCTCTCAAATTGTGCCGACAGGACAAGGTATGCGATCACGAGCGCGAGTATGAATGTCGTGTAGATCGAACTCCCCGTATTCTTGAAGTCGCGCGACTCACCGTTGTAGTTCAGTTGAACTGCAGGGGGCAGGTTTTCGTCGACGATGGTTTCAAAATAGTTGATTGCTTCGCCGAGCGAGTATCCCGGGGCCAGGCTGGCACTGATACTGATCGATCGCATGCGGTCGAATCTGCGCAAGTCGGCCGGCCCGGCAATTTCCCTCAGGCTGACAAGATTTGACAGCGGGATAAGCTGCCCGGAGCGTTCAGATCTTACATAGATACTTTCGAGGTCACTTGGAGTCTGGCGTCTTTCGTCACTTCCCTGCAGGATGACACGGTACTCTTCACCCTGGTCGATAAATGTCGTAACAACTCGTGAGCCCAATATTGTCTCCAGCGTTCGGCCAACGTTGGCGAGCGAGACACCGAGATCGGCGGCCCGGTCGCGGTCTATCGCGACGTCAATTTTGGGTTTTCTCTCGCGGTAATCCGATTGGATGTTGGATAAGCCCGGGTTCTCTTCGGCCTTGCGAATAACGATGTCGCGCCACTGGGCCAGCTCTTCGTAGTTGGTACCGCCTAACACGATATTGAGCGGCCGACTGCTCTGACCGAGACTCCAGGCGCCGGGCGCGAATGCAAAGGACTCCACGCCGGGCAACTCTCCGAGCTGCCGGTTCCAGCCCTGGACAATCTGTGCGGCCGACCTGTCTCGCTCGGACCAGACGGCGAGCGGCCCGAAGACCATGCCGGTGTTGACGTCCGCGCCGCCGCCCCAGCTTCCGGAGCGTGACAGCACCCGGAGGACATCACCTTTTTCCTTGTCCTGCAAAAGGATCTGTTCGACCTGTTTTATGTAGCCGAGCGTGTAGTCGAGACTCGCGCCATCCGGCGCGGTCAATCTGACCATGCCGAAGCCACGATCTTCGCGCGGCATGTACTCAACCGGCAGGATATTGAGCAAAGTCAGGCTGCTCATGAAGACGACGAGCACCGAGCCGATGACCAGGACCGGTCGCCTTATCGCGCGCCGCAGCATTCGCTCATACGCACTGGAAAGCCGTTTGAACAGATGGTCGAGCGCCCGCGCCAGCCTGCCGCGGTGCAGGCGATTATCGCCAAAAAGCTTCGACGTCAGCATGGGCACGAGCGTCAGTGCGATCAGGCTGGAGAATGCCACGGCCGCCGCAAGTGAAATTCCGAACTCGCCGAAAATCAGACCGATGTTGCCCGGCATGAACGACACGGGAAGAATAACGGCGATAAGTACGAGCGTCGTCGCGATCACTGCAAAACCTATTTCCCGGCTGCCATTCACTGCGGCGAGCAGGGTCGGTTCTCCTTCCTCTACGCGGCGGACAATGTTTTCGAGAACGACGATCGCATCGTCCACAACGAGGCCGATCGCGAGCCCGAAACCAAGCAAGCTCAACGTGTTGATGGAAAAGCCGAGCGCGGCCATGACGATGAACGCCGAGATGATCGATATCGGAATGGTTACGGCCGGAATAATCGTCGCCCGCACGGTGCCGATAAACGCATAAATGACGATCAGTACAAGCAACATTGCCAGACCAAGTGCTTTGGCGACTTCGATCAATGAGGCGCGAATGAACATCGAGTTGTCCATATTGATGGCGAGCTCGATATCGTCCGGCATCGTCGACTGCAGATCGTCAATACGCTCGGCAACGGCTTGATTGACCTTGAGCATATTCGCTTGCGCCTGCGGGATAATGCCGAGACCGATCCCGGTGGCACCATCGGTTGCCGAATAACTTCGAGTGTTTTCCGGCGCGAGCTCGACATCGGCAACTTCACCCAGTCGGATCAGGTATCCGTCATCACTCTGGCGTAGTACGAGGCGCTTGAAGTCGTCGGCTGAACGGAAGCCCGTATCGGTTCGCAACGTAAATTCACGTGCGCTGGACTCGAGCCGCCCCGTCGGAATCTGCACGTTCTCGCTCCGCAGCGCGTCCTCGATGTCGGATACCGTTAATCCCCGGGCCGCCAAACGCTGCGGATCTACCCAGATTCGCATGGCAGGACGGCGACGACCGGAGCCGCGGATCTGTGCGACGCCATCGACCGTCGACAACGCATCGACGATATAGCGTTCGGCAAAATCCGATACTTCCATCAGCGAACGCGTCGAACTCGCGACATTGACCCACATTGTTGTTTCAGCGGAGGAGTCCTGCTTCGAAACCTGTGGGGGATCGGCCTCGTCGGGCAACATTCTGAGAACGCTCGAGACCCGATCTCGTACATCATTGGCCGCGTCGTCCACGTCGCGGTCGGAGGAAAATTCGAGATCGATGGACGAGCGCTCGTCATAGCTCGTCGATGACATCTTGGTGATGCCGGAAATTCCTGCCAACTGATCCTCGAGAACCTGGGTAACCCGACGCTCGACGATGTCAGATGCGGCACCGCGGTAGCTCGTCGATACGGATACGATCGGTCGCTCGATCGCCGGGTACTCACGTATCGTCATGCTACGGACGGACATAGCGCCCACGATGATGAGTATCAGCGAAATGACGGCGGCGAAAACCGGACGGCGGACTGAAACGTCAGAAATGAGCATGCAGCTACGCTACGTTCGGCCCGGGCCGCTGCGACTGTCGGCTGATGCCTGTCCCGGCACCTGGACCTTCGAGCCGTCCCGCACCTTATGCGTGCCTTCGGTAATCACGGCTTCACCGGGCAGGAGCCCACTGTCAATCACGACAAAACCGGGAATCCGGCGACCCAACTGCACGGAGCGCTTTTCGGCGACACCGTCTGCGACGACAAAAACATATTGGTTGCTGCCTTCCGGCACTATCGCCTGTTCCGGGGCAAGCAATTGCTCGCCGCGATCGCGTTGCAGGTCGACGGAGAGAAACATGCCGGGCTTCAACGCGCCGTCCCCGTTCGGGATGAGGGCACGCACCTGCACGGCCCGTGAAACCGGGTCCACGCGCGTGTCAATACTGGCAACGGTCCCCGTGAAGACCCGGTCGGGGTAGACCAGGCTGTGAGCGGCGATCTTCATGCCGTCGGACAACACGGCAAAAAATGTTTCGGGTACCGAGAAATCGAGTTTAATCGTATTCACGTCGTCGAGTGTCGTGATGACTGTTGAGTTGCTGACAAAGCTACCAGGGCTGACACGGCGCAGCCCGACACGGCCCGGGAAAGGCGCACGAATAACGGTATTGTCGAGACGCGCCCTGGCGGCCTCGACCTGCGCCTCATCGACATGTACCTGGGCAAGCAACTGCTCGAGATTTGCTGCCGATATCGCCTGCGTGTCGGCCAGCAATTTGCTGCGATTGTAGAGGCTCTGACTTTCAGAAAGCGACGCCTTCGCTAACGCAAGGCCAGCCACGATTTCGCTGTTTTCCAGTTCGACCAGCAAGTCACCTTTGTTGACGAGCTGACCTTCATCGAAGAACACACGCTCGATCAGGCTCGAGACCCGCGGCCGAATTTCGATGGATTCATTCGCGCGGGCTGTGCCGAGAGCCTGAATCTCATCGACCATGGGCTGCAACTGAACTCGCTGAGTGACGACATTGGCGGCGCCGCCCCAGGCACCGGGGGCAGCCGCGGCAGGCTCTTTTTCACAACCGGCGGTCAGAGCCAGCAGGGTAACCATGAGTGCGAGGATTCGGTCAGGCGGCATGTTATTCCCGGATCGGCTTCAGTGTACGAGCGCTAGCCCATCAGTTTAGCCTGAACACGATCCAAATGGCGATGTTTTTACAGAATATCAATTGTAAGCATTTGTTTCTAAATGAGAAAATTTGAATGTCGGGTCTTGTGAGTCGCCTCACAGCTTGTTGCGCCTGTCCAGACTAGTCTATGAGCACTCGACACCAGGACCAGAGCCATTAGCAACGACAAAGCCTTTAAAGGTGACGATTGCGTCATTCTGTCGAAGGACGCCTTCGATCCCGACGCCGTGTACCTTGACGACATCGTGGACGATGAGGTGCTGCCGTATCTGAGTCTTGCGGTCGACGGGCTCAATGAGGCAAAAGAGATCAAGGCCGGGAAGCTCGAATTGCGTCCTGAAGATGTTGCGGCCAATGAAGCCATGAGGGCCGACACGACGATGCCCGTAGCCACATTGGATCCCGATGTTCTCGAGGTCTATGGATGGGAAACGTCGTTGTGGAAAAAGATCAAAGGCTACCTCGGCTTCTAGTACACTCCCACGATGATTTTCAATGACAAGACCGTCATCATAACTGGCGGCTCCGAAGGTGTCGGCGCGGCGGCGGCCCGCAGGTTTGCCGAGGCAGGCGCCAACCTCATGCTCGTTGCACGCAATAAACGAAATCTCGAGGCCATCGCCGAAGAGCTGCGTGACAAGACGCGCGTCGAGATTTTCGCGATGGATGTGGCCGATGCAGAAGCCTGTGTCAATGTCTTCAAGAAAACCGAGTTCGAATTCGGTCGCATCGATGTTCTGGTGAATAACGCGGGGCTGCATAATCGCGGCCCCGCTGAATCTGTCAGCGCCGACGATCTTGGCAGAATGATCGACGTCAATCTGCGGGCGCCGGTCATGCTCAGTCGTATTGCGTTGCCGTATATGCGTGACGTCGGCGGAGGAGCGATCATCAACGTAGGTTCCTTGGCAGGACGCACTCCGGTCCCCCACAGTGCCGCTTACGCAGCGAGCAAGGCCGGCCTGCGTTCATTTACGTACTCGATGTACGAAGAACTCCTCGGCAGCGGCATCAAGATTGCTATTGTCTCTCCGGGCCCGATCGACACCGGTTTTATCATGTCGGATGTCGATGACGTTTCGGACCTGACACTTTCGCAACCGATCAGCACGGCCGATGAGGTTGCGCAAGCGATTCTGGATCTGTGCGGTAATAATCGGCGCGAGCAGTCAATGCCGGCCAGCAGCGGCGTGTTAACGACCCTGACCTACCTGTTTCCCTGGCTCGCCCGGGCATCGCGGCCGTGGCTGGAACGCAAGGGCGCCCGTGTGAAGCGCGAACTCAAGGCCAAGGCCAAGGCCCAGTCAAAGGGCGGCGCCTAGGAAAGGGCGGCCTGCAGCAGCTCGGGCAACGGCGATCACCGAGTCCCGCCGCAGCGAGGTCGCCTACAGAGCGGCGAATGCGTCCCGTGTCAGATTTTCGCATCCAGTAGCCGAAACCCGGACGTCATCCTCGATGCGAACCCCGCCGAATGGTCGCAGCCAGTTGACGCTATTCCAGACAACGTGACGTTCGGCGTCTGTGCCACGCAGGTTTTCGAGCAGCATATCGATCACGTAAATGCCGGGTTCGATCGTAAGCACCATGTTTTCTTCCAGCTTGCGTGTCAGGCGCAGAAACGGATGTCCGCTGGGTGGATCGATCGTCGCGCCGGATTCATTTTCCATGAAGCCGCCGACATCATGTACCTGAATACCGAGCAAGTGACCGAGCCCGTGAGGGAAAAACGCAGTCGTCACACCCGTAGTAAGTAGCGTATCGGGATCGCCTGTTGCAAGGCCGGCATCGACGAGCACGGCCGCCAGCATTCTGTGCGTTTCGACATGCAGCTCACTGTAGTCAACGCCGGGTTTGATTTTGGCGACTATTTCGAGCTGTGCCGTATTCATGCGCTCGACAAGTTCGGCAAAGCGAACATCGTTGAAGGAATAAGTGCGCGTAATGTCCGATGCGTAGCCATGCACCTGGGCGCCGGCATCGAGCAGAAATGAGTGGATATGCTGCGGCTTTTGCCGTTCGAGCTCGGTGTAGTGCAGCACAGCGCCATGAGCATTGAGTGCAACGATGTTGCCGTATGGCAACTCATTGTCGGTGTGACTCACGGCCTTGCAGAAGGCGCGATGAATCTCGAATTCGGGGGCACCATCGCGAAACGCGGCTTCTGCCGCAACATGGCCTAGTGCCCCGCGCTGTGATGCGAGCCGCATGCAGGCGATTTCGTACTCCGTTTTGATGCCTCTTGCGAAGTGCAGGATGTTGATAGCCGATGTCGGATTGACGCGCTCGATGCCGAAGGCGTGAGCATCGTCATCGATCTCGCCGATGATTATGCACTTGTCACGATCGTTGGGCAGATGTTTGGCAACATCTTCAGGCGAATGCACTACGCGTATATCGAACTGATCCGGCCAATAGCCAGCCGGTTGATCTGGTACCGAATGCCAGTAGTCACGTGGGAGGTAATAGATGAGTCGGGGCGCCTCACCAGCAGTATAGACAATATAGGAGAGTGGCAGCGCAGTGAGCGGGACCCAACTCAGAAAATGCGCGTTTGCCTTGAATGGATAGGGATTGTCATCGAGAAAGACAGTCTTCGGGCAGCCAGAAAATATGACCACGTGAGATGCACCGGCGTTGTCCAGAGCATGGTCGTGCCGTGCCCGCAGTTCATCGACATGTGCCGGGTACAGCGCCCCAAGCGCGGTGTTCTTGTCACTATAGTCTGTAACCATAGATGGCATGATACCGTGTTTCAATCGCGTAGCAATCTAGGCATTATGGTCGCCCTTGCTCCGAGAGCTGATACTCATGAACAAAGGACGAGCACGGTGGGTGGGCATTACCTTTTGGCTGATCGGAGGCATCGCAGTGGCGGAATCCGGACCAGGATATGACCGTGTCACCGGCCGGTCGTTTGCATCGCGATCCGAGATAATTGCTCCGCACGCGATGGCTGCGACCAGCCAGCCGCTGGCCACGCAAATTGCCCTCGACATACTCAAGGCGGGCGGCAATGCGGTTGACGCCGCAATCGCGGCAAACGCAGCGCTTGGCCTGATGGAACCGACCGGCAATGGCATTGGCGGTGACTTGTTCGCAATCGTCTGGGATGCGAAAGAAGAGCAACTTGTTGGACTCAATGGCTCTGGTCGCGCGCCGGCCCTGATGACACTCGACTATTTCAAAGAGCGGGATATTGACACGATTCCGGCCTATGGCCCGCTGCCGGTGAGCGTGCCGGGTACGGTCGACGCCTGGTTCGAATTGCATGGGCGCTACGGGCAGCTGCCGATGGAGGAAGTCCTGGCGCCCGCAATTGCCTATGCGCGAGAGGGCTTTCCGGTATCGGAGTACATAGCCCACCTGTTCGCAATAAACGCGAAGCGGCTCGGTCACTACGCGGGCTTCGCTGAGACCTTCATGCCGGACGGTCATGCGCCGGTCAAAGGCGAGGTCTTCCGCAACCCACGCCTTGCCGATACGCTGGCGGCGATTGCCGCGGGCGGCCGTGACGCATTTTACAAAGGCGACATTGCGCGGCGCATCGACGCCTACATGGTCGAACAGGAAGGTCTGTTGCGCTATGAAGATCTCGCCGCGCATACGTCGGAGTGGGTCACGCCGGTCTCGATCAACTACCGTGGCTGGGACGTGTATGAGCTGCCTCCGAATGGCCAGGGTATCGCCGCATTGCAGATACTCAACATCCTCGAAGGCTTTGACATCGCGTCGATGGGTTTCGGCAGCGCCGAGTACATACATACGCTCGTTGAAGCCAAGAAACTCGCCTACGAAGATAGGGCCAGGTATTACGCGGACATGCAGTTTGTGGATGTTCCGGTCGACTGGCTCATCTCCGGGGAATACGCAGCGCAGCGCCGTCAACTGATAGCCGCAGACAAAGCCTCGATTTCGTTGCCGGCAGGCGCCGCACCGCCGGACCAGGGCGATACGATATACCTGACCGTCGCCGACAGTAGCGGCAATATGGTGTCTCTGATTCAAAGCAACTACCGGGGTATGGGTTCAGGAATGACGCCTGGTGATCTGGGTTTCGTCTTGCAGGATCGTGCCGAGTTATTTGCCCTTGATGAGCATCACGCCAATGTCGTCGCGCCCGGCAAGCGGCCGTTCCACACGATCATCCCGGCGTTTGTCATGAAGGACGGCAAACCGCTGATCAGTTTTGGACTCATGGGCGGTGCCATGCAGCCGCAGGGCCACGCGCAGATAATCGTCAATCTGGTGGATTTTGGCATGAATCTGCAAGAAGCTGGCGATGCGGCACGCGTCAATCATAAGGGCTCGTCACAGCCGACCGGGTCCGTGATGAGCAATGGAGGTGTGCTGCACCTCGAATCGACATTCAGCCAGGCGACGCGAGATGCGCTACAAGCACTGGGCCACACGCTGGGCGAGAGTGATGGCTCTTTTGGCGGCTACCAGGCGATCATGTGGGATGCGGATGAAGGTGTGTATTATGGCGCCTCCGAAGTACGTAAAGACGGACAAGCGGCGGGTTATTGAACAGCATGAGTCAGGAAGTCTACCTCACCGGGATAACAACGACGGGCACACCGCACATCGGCAACTATGTCGGCGCCATCAGGCCCGGCATTGCGGCGAGTAAGGACCTCCAAACACAGCACTTCTATTTTCTCGCCGATTATCATTCGCTGGCGAAAAATGAGGACCCCGACAAGATCGTGTGCTCGACACTTGAGATTGCGGCCGCATGGCTGGCGCTCGGTCTCGATGCTGAGCATGCCTATTTTTATCGACAGTCCGATATCCCGGAAATACTGGAGCTGACCTGGATCTTGACGGGCATGACGGCCAAGGGCCTCATGAACCGGGCGCACTCTTACAAGGCATCGGTGGCGGCAAATGAAGAGAGCGGCAACAAGGACCCGGACCAGGGCATCACGATGGCGCTGTACAGCTATCCGATATTGATGGCAGCCGACATTCTGATGTTCAAGTCCACCAAAGTGCCCGTCGGGCAGGATCAGAAACAGCATGTCGAAATGGCGCGCGATATAGCGCAGCGTTTCAATCATCATTACGGCGAGACGTTTGTCCTGCCGGAGGCTGTGATCGGTGAAAATACGGCCGTGTTGAAAGGGCTCGATGGACGAAAGATGTCCAAGAGCTACAACAATACGATCCCTTTGTTTGCCGATGAGAAACGGCTCAGAAAACTGATCATGAAGATCAAGACGAACAGCCTCGAGCCGGGTGAGCCGAAAGACACCGGGGACAGCACGTTGTTCGATATTTACAAGGCGTTTGCTTCGCCGGACGAAACCGCCGAGATCGCGAACCGCTACGCCGAGGGCATCGCATGGGGCGAGATGAAACAACTGCTGTTCGAATACATCAACGATCGCATCAAGCCGGCTCGCGAAGAGTACGAGCGCCTGATCGCGGATCCGGCCATTGTGGAAGAACAACTCAGGAAGGGCGCCGTGCGCGCGCGGGAAATCGCGGTACCGTATCTGCAGCAGATTCGCGATGCGATCGGCATTCGGCCCCTGGGTTAGGCAACACAGGCCCGGACAAATGATTTCAGCCGCCGAAGCACTCGCTAGATTGCGCGACGGAAATCGTCGTTTCGCGTCGCGATCGCACGACGATGGCAACCGTCTTGCGACGCGTCCGGCTGAAGTTGCCGATGGCCAGGAGCCATTTGCAATAATCCTGGGCTGCTCCGATTCCAGGGTTCCTGCCGAGATCGTCTTTGATCAGGGTCTTGGCGATCTGTTCGTGATTCGCGTGGCCGGGAATATAGTCGCACCATCGCAAATCGGCAGCGTGGAATTTGCGGCGACCAAATTTGGCACGCGACTTGTTGTTGTGCTCGGGCACTCAAAATGTGGGGCGGTGGAAGAAACGCTGCGGCAATTGCATGCGCCGACAGAAGAACGCTCACGCAACCTGCGTTCGATTGTCGATTTCGTTCGGCCGTCGGTGGAGGCGCTGCTGGCCAAGGGCCTTGGTGACGACCCGGAAGCGCTGATCGGACAGGCGGTGCGCGCAAATATTCAGGCATCAGCGGAACACATGCGCCATGGCTCGGAAATTCTCGAGGTACTGGAGCGGGACGAGGGCTTGCTCATCGTTGGTGCCGAGTACTCGCTCGAAACAGGCCTGGTCGATTTCTTTGACGGCGTTCCGTAGCACGAACGCTGCAGGGAGAGTCAGGTGATGCAAACGGACTACCCTGGACTTCGGCATTGATGCTCGAAACCGAGCGTTTGCAGCTGCGCTGGCTGACCCTCGCCGATGCCGACCTGATGCTGGCAGTCTGGAACGATCCGGCGTTTATCCGCTACGTCGGCGATCGCGGTATCCGCACGCTCGAAGCTGCCCGTACCGCGATGGAGCAGGGTGCGTTTCATCTTTATGAAACATACGGTTATGGGCCATTTCGGGTGGCGCTCCAGGGCAGCGACACGGCGATAGGAGTTTGCGGACTGTTTCGGCGCGAAAATCTTGATGAACCGGATATCGGCTATGCGGTGCTACCCCGGCATTGTGGCCGCGGCTACGGCTACGAGGCGTGCCGTGCCGTAATCGAACATGCGCGCTCAGATCTGGGACTGACGAGCCTTATCGCAATCATAGCGCCTGACAATGACGCCTCGATCGGACTTGTCAGGAAATTGGGACTGAGGTTTGAGAGAATGCACCGCATGCCCGATGATGCAGACGAGGTTTGCATCTACGGCATGCGATTGATCGGCTAGCGAGAGGTACGAATGGGGATCTTCAGTAACGACGGTGCTCGGACAGGTCTGTTCTTCGGGGCAACGTCAGGCGTCATCACGACGATCGGACTGATCACCGGTCTCAACGCCGGCACGCACTCGGTTGCCGCTGTCCTGGGCGGCATCTTCGTTATCGCGGTGGCCGACGCCATGTCCGACGCGCTCGGGATTCATCTCGCTGAAGAAGCCGATCCAAATGCAACGGCGCATCATATCTGGTCGGCAACGATTTCGACGTTTCTGAACAAATTCATTTTCGCGCTGAGTTTCTCGGTACCTTTGCTGCTGTTGCCGCTTGACCAGGCCGTGGTCGCGTCAATTGTGTGGGGAATGTTCGTCATTATTGTGCTCAGCTACTTTCTGGCGCGCGCGCAGAAAGCTTCGCCTGCCGCCATCATCGGCGAACACCTTGGCATCGCGGTACTCGTCGTGGTGCTGTCACATCTTATCGGCGTCTGGGTCAGCAGGACATTTGCCTGAGGCAAAAGGGTCACCAATGGCGGCGAAGCGATTCAATTCAAAAATTGACCCCTGGGCAAAAATTGTCCTGGTCATTGTCATCGTCGGCGAGGCTTTGGCCTTCGGCATCGCCGCATTCGAAGCCGGCGACCCGCTGGTCACGACCGGTATCCTGCTACTCGGCCTGTTGGTTACCGCGCTCATCATGTGGCTGATCCTTGGTACCTACTACATTGTCGATCGGGGCACGCTCCGGATAGTCACGGGTCCATTTCGCTGGCAAGTGCCAATCGGGCAGATCAGCTCGGTCGAGGCGACGAGAAGCCCGCTGTCATCGCCCGCACTTTCGCTCGATCGTTTGCTTATTCGTTACCGCAAGAACCGACGCATCATGATTTCTCCGGCCGACAAAGCCGGATTTCTGAAGGCTATCGGCCATGAACTTGTTGATTAGCGGATGAAAGTCGCGTGACGGACACGACCGGTTCAACCGATTGGCGCGCGCTGCGTGAATTCGCAGGAGTCGATCTGAGCCGCTCCTTCGTGCTCTCCTGGGAGTTGGTGTCGGAGACGCTGATGATTGATGTCGATTTGTTCCTGACCGATGGGCATCCGTTCTATGAGAAACCCAGGCCTGCTGAAAAGGTGTGTATAAGACCAGCGGTCATCGAGTTTCCGTTTTGTCAGCGAGTTGAATCGGACATGATCGGAGCAGATGCGACGCCATCTGGCACCGGAGTCGACCTCGGCCATGGTGCGATCAGCGGATTGCGCAGGCTTGCAAATGGCCGTTACGAAATCAGCGGCGACTTTGGCGTCGTGCTTATTGATGCCGAGCGTCCGATATTGAAGCTCAAGAGTCCGTAAGGAAGTTTACTCATGAATGAAGAAGGTCGAATCGATTACATCGAAATACCTGTTACAGATCTTGAGAAAGCCCGGGAATTTTTCAGCGAACTGTTCGGCTGGTCGTTTCAGGAATGGGGCCCGGATTATTTCAGTTTCAACGACGGACGCCTGGAGTGCGGTATGCGGCGAGCCGGGCAAGCGGCGCCCGCGACGGGCGTGCTGCTGGTTTTCTACAGCAAGAACCTCGAGCGAGATATGCGACGAGTCAGGGAACTCGGTGCGACGATCAGCCAGGAGATCTTTGAATTTCCCGGCGGTCGGCGTTTTCATTTTGTAGATCCGGTGGGTACCGAATTCGCAATGTGGTCGAGCTTGGAATAAGAAGAAACACACGGAGTACGGATAATGCACCAGCAAATTGATCACCCATGCGTGCAACATAAGCTCGCTATCATTCGCGACGCCGAAACCGGACATAAACGCTTTCGCGAGCTAGCTACAGAGATCACGGAGTTCTTGTGTTACGAGGCACTCAAGAACGTGAAGACGAAGAAAGTCGAAGTCAGGACGCCGCTCGCGACGGCGATATGCAACAAAATCGATACCGACCTGGTCGTCGTACCCATCTTGCGCGCCGGCGTCGGCATGCTCGACGGCATTCTGGAACTCGTGCCCACTGCACGTGTCGGCTTCGTTGGGTTATTTCGCGACGAAGGGACCAAGCAGCCGGTCAGCTATTACCAACGATTTCCACCGCAGACCAAGGGCGGCACGTGCATCATCATTGACCCGATGATTGCGACAGGCGGTTCGACCATTGCGGCGATTGACCTGCTCAAGCAAGCGGGCGCGGGACAGATAGTGGTTATTTGCATCGTCACCTGCCACGAGGGGCTGCGCCTCGTCGAAGCGGCACACCCCGACGTGGCTGTGTACACCGCGTCGATCGACGCCGAACTGGACGACAACAAGTACATCGTGCCGGGTCTGGGTGACGCCGGGGACCGCCTGTTTGGTACCTCACATTGAGGAAATCCGTTCCTGCACGGAGTATCATCAACGGGCGACGGATCGAAGGCGTCGGGGATGGCTGAGAACAAGACCAAAGCGACCAAAGCGAGCGTGTCGGCATTTCTGAATGCGATCAAAGACACGCGCCAGCGAGCTGATGCCAAGAAGGTTGCCGCGATGATGCGCAAAGCAACCGGCAAGCGTGCCAGGATGTGGGGCACCAGCATCGTCGGCTTCGGCTCCTACCATTACAAGTATGCAAGCGGCCACGAGGGTGACTGGGCGCTGGTCGGTTTTTCTCCGCGCAAACAGAATCTCGTTGTTTACATCATGCCCGGCGTGGCTGAGTTTCCCGAATTGATGTCGAAACTCGGCAAATACAAGATCGGCAAGTCGTGTCTGTACCTCAAGAAACTCGAGGACGTCGACGAAGCCGTCCTTCAGAAACTAATTGACCAGTCCGTAATTCTCATGCGCAAACGCTACAGCGTGAAGTGACACCCCGATGAACGAAGAGATCAAAAACAAACGTCTCGAAGGCACGAGCTTCATTGTCGAAACCGACAGTGGCGTCGAAGTTTATGACTCTCAGTTTCTTGTCGCCGCGCTGCTGATTTTTGTTGCTCAGGGGAGTGGTGCTATCGAGCCCGAAGAGTCAGCCAAGATGATCGACCTGATCGAGCAACATTTTCATTTACAGGGTGCCGAATCGCTCGAACTTCTGACTCGTGCGATGAGCGAATTAGCAGAAAAACCCGAGCTTACTCAGGAGCTTGCCAAGCTCGGTCGGACATTGAGCGATGCGGACAAGGAAGACATTGCGGTCATGGCACTTAAAGTCGTGGCTGCAGATGGCCGCCGCGAGGTTGCTGAAATGGAGAAATTCAATCAGGCGGTTGAGGCTATCGGCGTATCTCCCGAAACCGTTCATCGAGCGTTCGATCGCTACTTCGCTGAGACCATGCCCGCGTCTTAAGCAATACGATGAGTGCGGCATTAATCAGCAAGGATAATTGGACATTAAGAAAAGCAAGCTCGGCTGACATTGACGACATGATGCGCTGGTTCAGCGATGCCGAGGCAATCAACATTTGGGGAGGGCCAACGTTTCGTTACCCGTTCACACGGGAGACGTTCTTTGAGGATATTGGCTGGGACCGTCTGGCCTCATTCGCGCTCTACGATGCTGCCGACACATTTGCCGCGTTTGGTCAGGTGTACGAGCGAATCGGGCGGATCAATTTCGCGCGGCTGGTTGTGAATCCTGCAATGCGTGGCCGAGGCGTTGGTAAGCGCCTTGTCGAACTGCTGATGTCGGTCAGTGCTTCGATGTATGATTGTGACGAGTATTCGCTTTTCGTGTATCGCGGAAATATCGCGGCTTATGCGTGTTACAGGTCGATGGGGTTT